>ENA-ORXD01002595-ORXD01002595.1-sediment-metagenome-genome-assembly--contig:-NODE-2595-length-11695-cov-3.192546_pt1 | contig 11695 bp, 9 predicted proteins | sample MGYA00237862_ERZ511471 | MGnify/ENA metagenome assembly ERZ511471 | reverse complement strand
CGGGATATTGATCGCCGATCGCTGCCACTCGGGTTCGAGCGGCTCGGTCACTGCGGACCGCGGGACGATCACCTCCCACACCCCCTGGTGAAGGGCGCCGAGGAACTCATCGAGTCGTGCCATGCAGGGTATCCGGAAAGAATGGTTGACTGCCGCACCTATTTACCCCTGATGGTTCGCAGGGTATCCGGGATCCTCATCCTGATATCCGGGAAACACTGGAGGAGACTCCTGTTCCCGTTTCTAGTGCACCCGGTGGCCGCGTATCCTGCCGGTGCATCCTATGCCGGGAGTACTTTTACTCCTCCAGGAACCTTCCGGAGAGACAACCCCCCTGCCCTGCAGTTCCTGGTGGCACCTGAATCTCCCTGGTGCCCGGTTTCCGAAACCACGAAGAGCTCCGGATGCGTAGTGAGGAGTACTGTGGAAGACGCTGCCGTGGCCATAATCGGGGGCGGTCCTGCGGGTCTGTTCTGTGCTGCGCATGCTGCATCCGATGAACGCCGGGTGATCCTCCTCGAGAAGATGCCATCCTGCGGGAGGAAGCTCCTGATCACCGGGTCGGGGCAGTGCAACCTGACCCGCGAGGGTGATGCCCGGGAGTTCCTTGGAAAATACGGTGACCAGGGACGATTCCTCCGCATGGCGCTCCGGGCATTCCCGCCCCGGGACCTGGCGGCCTGGTTCACCGCCCGCGGTCTCCCGCTCGAGACCGAAGATTCCGGGAAAGTCTTCCCGGTGAGCCGGAAGGCATCTGATGTCCTCGCGGTCCTGAACCGCGAATGCAGTGACAAGGGTGTCGGGATCCACTGCAGTGAGCCGGTCCGCGAGGTCAGGCGGGATACCCCGGGTTTTTCGATCCGGTCGGACCGGGGATCGTACCGGGCTGCATCGGTGGTCATCGCGACCGGCGGGTGCTCGTACCCGGCGACCGGCTCGAGCGGGGACGGGTTTACATTTGCCCGGAGACTCGGGCATGCCATCACTCCGCCCCGCCCTGCACTCACTCCGGTGTATGTTGACCAGTACCCGTTTTCGGACCTTGCCGGGATCTCGTTTCCCCGGCTCTCCTTCACGCTCATCCGTGACGGGAGGAAGATACATGCGGCTTCCGGAGACCTGCTCTTCACGCATACCTGCCTCTCCGGGCCCGGGATCCTCCACCTCTCCCGCGCGGTCCGCGCCGGGGACCTGCTCACCGTCTCGTTCCTCCCGGCGATGAGCGCAGACACGATCAGGAGAGATCTCGCTGCCAGGATGGCTGGTGCCGGGCAGCAGACGGTGAAGCGGATCCTTGCCAATTACCCCCTCCCGGCCCGCTTCCTCTCCCGCATCGCTGACCTTGCGAGCATCCCCCCGGGTAGTACCGGGGCGCACCTCGCCCGGAAGGACCGCGATGAGCTCGCCAGGCTCCTTACGTCATTTTCGTTCCGGGTCAGCCGGCCGGGCGGGTGGAACGAGGCGATGGTGACCGCCGGCGGCGTCTCACTTGACGAGGTCAATCCACGGACGATGGAGTCGCGCCTGGTCCCGGGGCTGTACTGCATTGGGGAGGTGCTCGACATCGACGGTGATACGGGCGGGTACAACCTCCAGGCAGCGTTCTCGACGGCAATCGCAGCGGCCAGGGCTATATCCGGGAGGTAGTACTGCCACCGGGCTCCCGGTCGAGGGCCTCGATCCTCCGGACAGCCGCACGGGCCCAGAGCCAGGCGACCATGCTCCCGATGGCGTTGCCGAGCACTATCCCGTACCAGACCCCGGTCTCCCCGTGCCCGAGCACGAGCCCGAACAGCGTGACGAAGACAGCGACAAAGGCGAGGTTCCGGAGGATGTTGATGAAGAGCGAAGTCAGCCCCCGCCCGATCCCCTGGAAGACCGAGAGCGACATCATGCCGGGCGGGATGAAGATCAGGAGGAGGCAGATCACCCGGAGGAACGATGCGATCCGTGGCGCGAGGTACGCGGTTGACTCCGCGTAGGTGAACAGGACCGCTATCTGCCGGGCGAAGATGAAGATGAAGACCGCCATCGTGGCCGCTACCAGGACACCGAGGCGGATGGCATACCCTGCGGCGACCCGGAGGTTCCCGTACTTCCGGGCACCGTACGCTGCACCGATGACGGATATGAGCGTGGTTGCGATCGCGAGGTCCGGGATCACGGCAAACATCAGCAGGCGCCAGCCCGAGGTATAGACCGCGACCGCATCGGTGCCGGCAACCAGGACGAGGATACCGTTGACCAGGATGGCGACCGTCGCCATCAGGAGATACTCGGCACTCGCCGGGAGCCCGACCCGGAGGATGTCGCCGGCAACCTCGCGCCGCAGGTTGAACCTCCGCAGGGAGAGGGTGAGGTAGGTGTCCTTCTTCCCGAGGAACCAGTACAGGATCACGAGCGAGACCGACGCGATGGAGATGATCGTGGCGACCGCCGCCCCGGCAATGCCCAGTCCGGCCCAGTAAATCAAAACCGGGTCGAGCACGGCATTCAGGACCGAAGAAGCGCCCATCGCGTACATGGTCCGCCGGGTATCGCCTTCGCCCCGGAGGACCGCGTACGCGATGTTGGTGAAGAGGATGAAGACGATCCCGCCAAAGAGTATCCTCCCGTACGTTGCCGCGAGCGGTGCAATGGCCCCGGCACCGAGGAGTATCGCGATCTCCCCGGCAAAGATTACGAGGGGGAGCGTCAGGATGACGGAGATGGCGAGCCCGATGAGGAGGCCGTGGACGGCGGCGCTGTCGGCACCCGCCCGGTCCCCGCTCCCGATCCGCCGGGCAACAGCGGAGGAGACCCCGGCCCCGAGCCCGTTCCCGAGCCCGATGAAGACCATGAAGACCGGGGTCATGAATCCGACCGCGGCGAGCGCATCCGGGCCGAGGCCGGCAACCCAGATGGCGTTCACCAGGTTGTAGACCGCCATGAAGAGCATCGCGACCATCATCGGGGCCGAGAGCTTCCTGATTGCAATTTTCGGATCGCCCCGGAGGAGCGCAACCCCGGCGGTCACCTCCCGGGTATGTTCAGGGGGAGCCTCCGGATGGAGCGGGTCGGGGAGCGTCTGCCCTGCCGGCTCTGCCGTCCCGCTCACCACCTCATCGTCCCCCCGGACCCGTAACGGTCAGGACCGTGATTCGTGCAGGTTATTCCCGGATAATCCGGAGATACGGGCTCTCCCCTCCGTTCAGCGGGTTTCCGGGAGTGTGCTGGCAGCTGGCTCGTGCTGGTCACTCCGGTTCGTCCCGGCAGATCTCCCTGACTCTCCCCACCAGCCCCGACTGGAGGCGGACCTTGATCCCGTGCGGGTGGAAACTGGAATTCGTGAGGATCTCTGCCACCGCCCCCTCAGTCAGGCGACCGCTCTGCTGGTCTCTCTTCTGCACGATCCTGACACGGGATCCGCAGCGGATCTTCGCCCTCTGCCGTCCGTCACGTTCGGTCTGCATGGATGTTCTCTCTATCTGAAAAGAATGCCGTATCCGGATCGGAATACTCCTAGAGTATCCCGGGGAGGAAGATGGCGACCTCGATCGCGATCAGGATGATGATCACCCACTCGAGGAAGTTTCCGTGCTGGACATCGACCTCGTCCGAGAGCATCCGGTAGTTCTCGCGGATCACCTCCATCCTGCGGTTGACACTCTCGGTCCACTGGGTACTCCGCATCACCTGGAGCGCCATCGCGTACGCCCGTGCATAGTACACATCGGACGTTATCTTGATCAGGTTGTTCACCTTCTCGATCACCTCGGAGACCTCGGTCTGGGTCCGCATCAGGACCTTCATCAGGGCATGGTACTGCCGGAGCCTGCGGTACCAGAAGAGCTTGTCGGCGACCTCGATATCCTCGAACATCCGCTCCATGTGGGACGAGAGCTCACGGTCGTAGAATCGGAGCTCGAAGACCTGGACGACGGCAAACTCGATCAGCTCGATCAGGTCGGCAGGGTACTCGGGCCCGGCGAGGATTGCACCGCTCCACGAGAGGATGGCACGATCAGAGGTCTCGTAGCTGAGCTGGTGTTTCAGGGTATCGTTCCGGAGGCCCGGAGCGAAATCGAGCTTCTCGCCGAGCAGGACCGCGACCGGGTCAACGGCATCGTCAAGCCGGTCCGTGAGGTAGATCGTGTAGTCGTCGAAGAATGCCTGGTCGATGCGCCGGTCACCGATGTGCGGCGTGAGGAGGGCATGGACCTGGGCGAGGGCCGCAGTAAAGTGGGGGCCAAGACCCGCCTGGCCCGGGAACCGGAGCGCTGCCGGCTCGAGCAGGGCGGCCGGTGCGTCCCGATCTTCCAGGGTGATGCAGATGCTGATGGCGCCGAAGTCAAAGATCCGGGCGGACAGGCAACAGGTATAGGTATCAGTCCCGTGCTGCACGGATACCGGGGGGAGGCGGATCAGGAGCGGGGGCTCCGCGATCGTGATGGATGCCGGCCGGACCCTCACAAAACTCGCGCGGGCGATCACCATATCCCGTGCGAGGGCTCTCTCAAGGGAGGCGAGGTCGACGTCCTCGCCGATATCGTAGATGCGGTAGAAGCGGATGGCGTACAACAGGTATCACCAGGAATGGTGCTGCTCGTGGGTGAGGGTGGAGCGTGAAAGGAGATAAGACTTGAGGGGTGCTCCGGGTGCCCGGACCGGGAAGCAGTGCCGGGGGTGGTCTCGACGCCGGACGCTGCAGGGAACGACGGCGACCGGTCGGGAAGGATAAGAGCGCAGTGCATTGAGGAGCGAGGGTGCGAAATGACCGGGGCAGGCCCCTCACCATCTGACGCAGCAGGGTAGTACTAACCAGGGAAGGTGTGAGGGATCCCGGCCTGATATTCAGAGGAGTAATAGTGCGATGACAGGGGAAAGAGAGTACCCAAAACGTCGCCAGGGATCAGCTGAAAGCTTCAGGCAGGAAGATTGCGACAGCAACAGCAATCAGGAGGATGATGATCCATGTCAGGAAGTTCGAATGCTGGACATTCACTTCGTCGGAGAGCAACCGGTAGTTCTCGCGGATCATCCGGGTGCGGCGGTCCACGCTCCCGGTCCATTCCGGGCTCTTCATGACGTGAAGCGCCATCTCGTATACCCGTGCGTAGTAGGCATCATCGGTCGTCTTGATCAGGTTGTTCACCTTCCCGATTACCTCTGAGATCTCTGCCTGGGTCTGCATCAGCTCCCGCATGATGGCACGGTACTGCCGGAAACGTGAAAACCAGGAGAGCTTCCCTGCAGCCTCGATATCCTCGTACATCTTCTCGAGCTGGTGGGAGAGTTTGCGGTCATAGTACCGGAGCTCGAAGACCTGGACGGCCGCAAACCCGATCAGCTCGATCAGGTCGTGCGGGATGGCCGGGCTCGTGAGGAGCGCACCGGAGAAGGAGAGGATCGCAGCATCGGTCTTCTCGTAGCTGAGCTGGTTTTTCAGGACATCATCCCGGGTCTCCCCGGAGAACTTCGCCTCCTCCCCGAGGAGGACCACGACCGGATCGATGCCGGGATCCGCCCGGTCGATGAGGTAGATCGTGTATTCGTCATAGAAATCCGGATCGATCGCACGGTCACCGGCAATCGGTGAGAGAACGGTACGTACCTGGGCGAGTACACCCGCGAAGTATTCATCGAGACCCGCCTGGCCGGCGAACCGCAGGGCTTCCTCCGGGAGCCGCGAGGGGGCGGCATCGGTCTCCCCGGTGATCAGGCAGATGCTCAGGGAGCCGAAGTCGTAGAGCCTCGCTTCTGTCGTGAAGGTATACGTCCTCCCTCCAATCCGGGCAGGGGCCGGGGGGAGACAGATGCGGAGCGGCGCTACCCCTAGCGAGAGGGATGACGGCTGGACCCGGACGAGGCAGGTCCGGGCAGTCTCCATGCTCCCGCGGAGGCTCTGCTCAACTGCAACGAGGTCGACGTCCTCGCCGATATCGTAGATGCGGTAGAAGTGGATGGCGAACAGGTGTGGTCACCCCTGTGGTATTGCGCTCTGGTACTACGCGGAGTGTGGCACAGGAGAGAAGATAAACATTGAGAGATCCTGGTACCGGGGCGCGGGGTTCCCGCGGTCCCGGACATCGGGAACGTCTGCTGTCCGGAAACGGCCTGCGGAGGATCAGTCGTGGCCGTTCCTCATCGGATCTCCGGGAATGTCTGATCCGGGAAACCAGCGTGCATTGGCAGCCCATAGGAGATCGCAGGGCCATCTCCGGGGTCACTGTTCCGGCAATTCTCCACCCCCGAGGGCAGTTCGCAGGGCCATCTCCGGGGTCACTGTTCCAGCAATTCTCCACTCCCGAGGGCAGTTCGCAGGAACTCGAAATCACCGTCTTCTGCATCCAGTTCGATGAGCATCGGGCCAAAGCAGGGTTTGACAAAGGGGAGCAGGATCTTCTTCTTCCTGATCTTGAAGCCGACCAGCATCGGGTTGTTCAGCAGGACGTTCACGCCCCTGAATACAAAATCGGGAGGCATTTCATAGTATTCATGGCAGGAGTCCCTGACGTACTCGTTGATCGCCTGCTCGGTGACATCCCTGATGACGATCGTTGAGCTGAGCCGGTTGATACAGCGGGGGACCGGAGACATGCACGGAAACGTTGCATGCTCCGCTACAAAAAATCTCGTTCCGGGGAACCCTGACCAGGGGGTGCCGGGAGCCCGGCGAATACCGGGAAAAAGGGAGGACTATTATTTGAGGTGCCCGTTCCGCTGGAGCCACTCGACCTGCGGACGGGTATACCGGTAGGATATATCGCACTTTTCGTCCTGGAAACTCCAGGGGACGATGATCAGGAGGTCACCTTCCCGGATCCAGAGGCGTTTCTTGATCTTGCCCTTGATCCGCCCCATCCTGGTGACGCCATCGGCGCACCTGACGGTGATATGATTGGCACCAAGCATCGATTCGGCCCGTGCGAAGATCTCCTGGTTTCTTTTTCTCGGTAACCGTACGCGGACGATCTCGGTTTCGGGTCCGGATTTTGAATGCGGTGGTGCGGTCAGGTAAACAACTCCGTGCTTGCAGGGTATATACAAGCTGGACACTGCCTTTAAGGTATGTATCCGGGGATGCATCCCGGTCCGGACGGTGGGAGGACGACCCCGTTTCAAGCCCACACTGAAGGGAACAGGGGCGATCGGGACCGTTCCATCCCGCGCCCGTACCCTGGTAGTCATTCTCCCCTGCACACACCGTTGCACGCCGCGAATCCCGGGAAAGATCCCGGGGGCGATCCCGTTCCCGTTCCTCAAAGTTAATAGCAGAGAAGATCAACAATATAGGGAAAAGGAACGAATCGTATATGCAAGGAAGCAAACTTTACGTTGGAAATCTTACGTATTCCGTTACCGAAGAACAATTAATGAAATTATTCTCAGCGTACGGGGATGTAAAAGAAGTCAGGGTTATTGAACGCAAAGGGTTTGGATTCGTCGACATGGCGACCCCTGAAGACGCTGAGAAGGCAAAGGCAGCACTCAATGAGACCGTCTTTGAGGGCCGCAATCTCAAGATCGACATGGCACGCCCGCCGCAGCCGAGGAGCGATTTCCGGCCGCGGTACTAACATTTCTCCCTCTTTTTCACGGTTTCCCACGGTAGTTACGGACAAGCGAAAGCCCTGGGTAACGCCAGGGATAGGATATATTCTGACTCGAAAGGGTGCAGAAATATCAGAGGTGCGTCATCACCCTTCCAGGAACGATCCTCTGCATTCTCTGGCGTCACCGATTGAAATCCGGGACTCTACATTGATGCGCTGAATGCATGGCTAAAATCCTCTTGAAAAAAATTGGCCCTCACCAGCCCATTCAACGTTCAGTTGGGAACCCTCGTTACGGCTGGAATCCCAAAAAAATCACGGATGCCCGGGTCCGCCTGATGCCTGCGAGCAAAGCGGCTGGAGCAATACGGGGGATCCTGCCCCGAAACCCTCATCTGACCCCGGATTTTCAGGGTTCAGGGAGCCGGCTGCACAATGCATATATAATCTGCAGGCAGTATACTCACTACGTTATTCCCGGGGGAACCATGGTCTCAGTGAAGGATATTCCGGTCGAGGAGCAGCTCAAGATCGTCAGGAAGGTCATGTCGGTCCTGCCCTACTATGTCGATGCAGCGTGCGGGGAGGGCTGCGATTCCTGTGTCAGATCGTTCTTTGAGGACCTTGCCTCGGACCTTGACACGTTCGCCGCATCACACAACCTGCCCCGGGAGCATGCAGCCGACCTGGTGCGGACGCTCGGGATCATCTCGATCCTGATCTTCGGCAGGGAGTTTGAGACCCGGTACATCGAGGGATTCCCCGGCGAGGCCGTGATCCGCCTCACCGAATGCCCGATGCTCCACCGGGCAGATGAACGGGGGTTTGCGCATTCCCGGGCCTCCGTACTCTGCAGTGCCTACGTGCAGTCGATGATCAAAGCGCTCAACTCTGGTTACCAGGTGCGGATCTCCCGTGCCATGTGCCGCGGGGACAACTTCTGCGAGATGATCATCGAGCCAAAGAAAGGGGACTGACCGCCTCCCTGGCATGCCCACCGGTGGACCGGAGCATCGCCGCGGTCCCCACCTCATTTTTTATAGCCGCGGGATCTACTGTATGACTACCGTTACCGTTCGCGATCGTACAAACCTGAACGGAGAATTGCCATGCACAACCACGAGGCACCCCCGGAAGCTCTCCCCTGGCATGCCCTCGAGGAGGAGGAGATCTTCTCCCGGCTCCAGACCACCCAGGGCGGACTGGCGGCTGACGAAGCAGCACGGAGACTGGCCCAGTTCGGGCCAAATACCCTCCCCGCAAAGAAACCGCCGGGGATACTTGCGATTACCGTCCACCAGTTCAAGAGCCCGCTGATCTACATCCTGCTCGTGGCCGGGGTGATCTCGCTTTTGATCGGCGATCTCAAGGATGCCGGTTTCATATTCCTTGTCGTCATTATCAACGCAGTCATCGGGTTTGCGCAGGAGTGGAAGGCTGAACAGAGTGCCCTCAAACTCCAGAGCCTCCTCAAGGTGATGGCCCGGGTCCGGAGGTCCGGGACCTGGGCGAACCTTCCCGCCGACGAGCTCGTGATCGGGGATGCCGTCACCCTCGAGTCCGGGAACCGGATCCCGGCTGACCTCCGGCTGCTGCACGCAGCGAACCTGACCGTCGATGAATCCCTGTTGACCGGCGAGTCGGCTGCGGTGCAGAAGAACATCCGGGTCCTCCATGAGGATATCCCGGTCAGCGACCGGTTCAACATGGCGTACGCGGGGAGCACGGTCGTGACCGGGCGTGGCTGCGGGGTCGTGACCGGGACCGGGAGCAGGACCGAGGTGGGGAAGATTGCCCGGGCGGTCTCCGGGACCGAGGCTGCGAAACCCCCGCTCCTGATCCGGATGGAGGACTTCTCGCGCAAGATCGGGATCCTGGTCGTTGCGGCGAGCGTGATCGTGGCTGCCGTCGCCCTCTCCCAGGGGACACCCCCGATCGAGGTCTTCTTCCTCGCCGTTGCGCTCGTGGTATCCGCGATACCGGAAGGGCTCCCGGTGGCGATCACCGTCGCCCTCTCCATCGCGGCATCCCGCATGGCGAAGCGGAACGTGATCGTGCGAAAGCTCGCTGCGGTCGAGAGCCTCGGGAGCTGCACCACGATCGCCACCGACAAGACCGGCACCCTCACGGTCAACCAGCAGACCGCCCGCATCCTGGTCCTCCCCTCCGGTGAACGGACGGAAGTCACGGGAGTTGGGTACACCCCTGAAGGAGCAGTCACCGGCCCCGGCGGCGAACCGCTGCAGGACGGCGTAGATGCAGCCGTATCCCTCATCGCGGAGGCGGCGGTGATATGCAACGAAGGGTCCCTGTACGAGCAGGACGGGGAGTGGGTCCACCACGGGGACGCGATGGATGTCGCGTTCCTCGCCCTCGGGTACAAGGCGGGCCTCGACCCCGACCGGGTCAGGAACTCGGTCCGGACGGTCGCCGAAGTACCGTTTGAGTCCGAGCGGATGTATGCCGCTGTCTACTACCGGGATGGGTCCGGGTCGCCAGACTCACCGGTCCGGATCGCGGTGAAGGGTGCAGTGGAGGTCCTGCTCCCGCTCTGCCGTGCCATGCGGGGGACGGGTGGCGATATCCCTCCTGACCCGGGAATTATTGAGCCGCAGCTCACTGCCCTGATGGAGGAAGGGTACCGGGTGCTCGCCGTGGCTGAAGGGACGGTCCCGGATATACCGCCGGGATCCCCCGACCTCGCGACCGTGAAGCCGGACCTGGTGTTCCTCGGCCTGGTCGGGTTCATCGACCCGCTCCGCCCTGATGTCAAAGATTCGGTCAGGATCGCCCATGGGGCCGGGGTCGATGTCGTGATGATCACCGGGGACCACCCGAAGACCGCCCTTACGATCGCGAGGGAACTCGACATAGCGCGCTCCATGGACGAGGTGATAACCGGCCGGGAGCTGGAGGAGCTCGGGGACCCCTCCCTCCCCTCCTACGCAGCCGCCATCGAGCACGTCCGGGTCTTTGCCCGGGTGACGCCGGTCCAGAAGATGGATATCGTGGACACCCTGGTCAAACGCGGACACTTCGTGGCGGTCACGGGGGACGGGGTGAACGATGCCCCGGCGCTGCGGCGTGCAAACATCGGGGTCGCGATGGGCTCGGGGACGGATGTGGCGAAGGATACGGCCTCGATGATCGTGACCGACGACAACTTCTCCTCTATCGTCGCCGGGGTCGAAGAGGGGCGCTTTGCCTACGACAACATCCGGAAGGTGACCTACCTCCTGATATCCACCGGGCTCTCCGAGGTCGTCCTCTTCATCCTGGCGCTGATAGCCGGTCTCCCCCTCCCCCTCCTCGCAGTCCAGCTCCTCTGGCTGAACCTGGTCACGAACGGGATCCAGGGTGTGGCCCTGGCGTTCGAGGCCGGGGAGAGCGGGGCTATGCGGCGGAGACCCCGGAGCCCGGACGAGGGCGTCTTCAACAGCCTGATGGTGAAGCAGAGTGTCCTCTCCGGGCTGACGATCGGGATCGTTGCCTTCATCGCATTCGACCTCCTGATCGCGAACGGCACCGAGCTGTACATGGCGCGGAACCTGGTCCTCCTCCTGATGGTCCTCTTCGAGAACGTCCATGTCTTCAACTGCCGCTCGGAGTACCTCTCGGCGTTCAGGGTCCCGATCTGGAACAACTACTTCCTGATCCTCGGGGTCGTCCTGATGCAGGGGCTCCACGTCATCTCCCTGCAGGTCCCGTTCATGCAGGGTCTCCTCAGCCTCGCCCCGGTGACACCGGTGCAGTGGCTGATCTGTCTCGGCGGTGCGAGCACGGTGCTGATCGTGATGGAGGTCTTCAAGTACCTGAACCGTTCCCGGGGGGAGCGTTCACCCGGCAGGAATGAGAGGGGATCTGCGGTATAACCCGGGATCACCTCCCCAACCTTCTTTTCAGGCCGTCTGCTATTGCGGGGTATCCCGGGACAGAGCCATGCGGAGAGCCCTCTCCGGTCGAATGGGCGCAAACCAGGTAATGCCCGGCTCCTTTTCACGATACCGGTGGGGGCGTCCTTCATACCCCTGGATCCCCTCTGTCCCCGTATCCCGGGAATGCTGATGATCCTGTGGACAGGTTGCGGTGATATCGGTTGCTCCGGGGTTTATTGACGGGGGGATATGGCACCGGGTGGCTTCTTTCTGTCGGATACGGGA
>ENA-ORXD01002594-ORXD01002594.1-sediment-metagenome-genome-assembly--contig:-NODE-2594-length-11702-cov-77.947011_pt1 | contig 11702 bp, 7 predicted proteins | sample MGYA00237862_ERZ511471 | MGnify/ENA metagenome assembly ERZ511471 | reverse complement strand
CCGTTCGGCGACCTCGCCCTCCTCACGCACGCCCTCTTCCTCCTGCTCGGCCTCATGATCGGGGCGTTCGGCCTCCTCATGAACGAGGTGATGGAGCGGCGCTTCGGCGAGGCGAGCACCCTCGCCTATGCCGCCCGCACCCTCCCCGTCCCGGAGTGGCTCCTCTTCGCAACCTTCGTCGTGAAGGACACCGTCTACTACTTCGCCCTCTGGGTGCTCCCCTTTGTCGCCGGGTTCGCCGTCGCCTCGCCCTTCGTCGGCATCCCCCTCTCGGTGCCGGCGCTTCTCCTCCTCACGCTCTCCCTCTCCTTCCTCACCGGCCTGGCGGCGGCCTTCTTCCTCTCGACCGTCTATACCCGATCGAAGCGGCTCTTTGCCGCCGTCTGCGCCGCCGTCCTCCTCGCCGCCGGAGCGGCGCACCTCGCCGGCCTCACCCTCTTCCTCCCGCTGGCACTCTTCGCGTCCTTCTCGTGGGGGACGCTCCTTGCGGCCTGTGCCCTCGTCCTCGTCCCGGCCGCCCTCGCCGTCGCCCTGGTGCGGCCCGGATCGGCGGCGCGGGCAAAACGCCATGCCGACCTGCTCACCCCCCTCTCCGGGCGCCTCGCCCTCTTCCCGCACCCGGCCCTCGCCGCAAAGGACTGCATCGACCTCGTCCGGAGCGGCAGCGCCGTCGGCCAGACCCTCTTCTCCTTCCTCATCCCCCTCGGGGTCATCTGGTTCTTCCTCTCCCTGCTCGGCCCCTTCCTCCCGGCGTCAGGGATCCTCCTCCTCTTTGCGGTCCTCACCGGCGTGATCGCCTCGACGATCTACATCTGGCTCACGATGTTCGAGACCTTCGGGCCGTACGCCTGCCTCCCCCTGGGCGTCGCCGACGTGCTGAAGAGCAAGATCTGCAGTTTTGCGGTGCTGCAGGCGATCCCGGCCGCCTTCATCGTCGCAGTCACCCTCCTTGCCGGGGAGGCGGCCTACCTCCTCCCGGCACTCGTGCTCTGCCTCGCGGTCTCCTTCTACGGCCTCGCGGTGACGGTCTACCTCACCGGCCTCTCCCCGTCCGTCCTCCTCTACGATCCCCGGGTGCTCGTGCTCTACCTCTTTGCCATCGGCGTCCCGCTCGTCGCCCTCATCGCCCTCGCCTTTGCAAACCCCTGGTATGCGATGGTCTCCCTCGTGCTGCCCGCGGCCGGGTGGCGGATCGTGCAGCGGGGGTTTGTGAAATGGGAGGGGCGGGAGGTGACGGGGTTTTGAGGAGGCGATCGACCCTATACGGTGGGCGGGCAGATCCCGGCAACCGGCCCGTCACCGCGCTAAAAACCGCGTTTGCAGCAGCAGCATTTTCCCTTCCGGGGTCGCAATCACCATGATGGGCGGCAGAAGGGCCTGGCACCGGATGACCGTCAGGGCGAAGATCCTGGCGGTTTTTCTCTCGATATCGATGGCGGCGCTCGGCATCGTCGGCTTTGCGGCGTTTTCGACGATGGGCGAGATGGGGTCGTACGCCCTCGAGAGCAGCGGCCAGCTGGGGAGCCGCGCCGTCTCGGACAGCACCGCCGCACTGGAGGCAAACGCCGAATCGTCGCTGGTGCGCCTTGCGACCGACCAGGCCGAGATCAGCGACGTGGTCTTCGAGCAGGTGGGATCGGAGATGGAGGCCCTTGCAGGCTATGCCGATGCCGTGCGCCGGCGCCCGGTCTCCCCTGCGGCGCCCCGGCTCTACTCGCAGAGCGAACGCCCCGCGGACCCTGAATCGGCGTCGGTCTCTATTCTTGCGCCCGGCGTTGCGCAATCGTCGGTGAGCGGCGAACTCGCCGCCCTCTCGGTGATGGACGACCTCATCCGCCCCCTGCGGTCCTCCGACCCCCGCCTCACCCAGGCCTATATCGGCACGGGCTCGGGCATCCTGTGGGTCAACCCCTGGGTCGAGGGCGTCCCGTCGTCCTATGACCCGCGGACGCGGGACTGGTTCGTCCGGGCGGCCGGGAGCGACCGCCTCATCTGGTCGGACCCCTATGTCGACGCCGGGGGAAAAGGGCTCATGGTCACCTGTTCGCGCCGGGTCGGGGCCGATGACGGCGGGCGGACCTGGGTCGTCGGGGCGGACGTGACCCTCGAGACGATCAACACCAGGATCATCGCCACGCAGGTCAGCGACCGCGGCTACGCCTTCCTCCTCGACAGCCGCGGGAACGTCGTCTCCCGCCCCGGCATCGGGGCCGGCGACCTGAGATGGGACGAGTCGTTCACCGCGGAGAACCTGCTCGACAGCGACAACGCGGCGCTCGGCGCCGTCGCCCGGGCGATGGTCGCGGGAAAGAGCGGGACGGCGCGGGTCGCCCTGGGCGGTGAAGAGAAGTACGTCGCCTACGCCCCGGTCTCCAGCGTGAACTGGAGCCTTGCCGTCGTGATGCCGGTCGACGAGATCGTCGCCCCGGCCGAGGAGACCCGGGCCCTGATCGTCGCCGCGACCGGAGAGAGCGGGGCCCACTTAAACCGGGAGATGGACGCCGCAAAAAGCCTGTTCTTTGCTCTCTTCGTCGCCCTCTTCATCGCGGTGACGATCCTCTCGGTCCTCTTCGCCCGGGTCGTCACCCGCCCGGTCGAAGACCTCAGGCGCGGCTCCGAGGCGATCGGGGCCGGCGACCTCGACTACCGCGTCGAGATCGCCACCGGCGACGAGTTCGAGGACCTCGCGCACTCGTTCAACAGGATGGCGGCGGACCTCAAGGGGCATATCGACGAACTCCAGCGCACGACCGCGGAAAAAGAGCGGTTCGAGAAGGAGCTCGAGATCGCAAAAGGGATCCAGCAGAGTTTCCTCCCCGACCGTGCGCCCGAGATCCCGGGGATCGAACTCGCCGCGAAGAACGTGCCGGCGCTCGAAGTCGGCGGCGATTTCTACGATTTCATCCCGATTGCAAAAGACCGGTGGGGCCTGGTGATCGCCGATGTCTCGGGCAAGGGCGTCCCTGCGGCCCTCTTCATGGCCCTTTCCCGGACGCTGATCCGGGCGAGCGCCATGACCGATGCCGACCCGGCACGCTCGATCGAGCATGCAAACCGGCTGATCTGCGAGGACTCGAAGACCTCGATGTTCGTCACCCTCTTCTACGCCGTCCTGGATGCGCGGGAGATGACCCTGCACTATGTCAATGCCGGGCACAACCCGCCCCTGCTCTTCCAGGGTGCGGCCACCGACGTCCACCTCCTCAGGGCCGAGGGGATCGCCCTCGGGGTGATCGACGACGCCGAACTCCAGTCGGTCAGGGTGGACCTTGCGCCCGGCGACGTCCTGGTGCTCTACACGGACGGCGTCACCGAGGCGATCAACGATAAAGATGAGGAGTTCGGGGAGGAGCGGCTGCTCAGGATCATCGCGGAGCACCGCGGCCGTCCGGCCGGGGAGATCCAGGAGCGGATCCTCGATGCGATCGCCGCCTTTGCCGGGGACTGCCCGCAGTTCGACGATATCACCCTGATGGTGCTGCGGGCGCTCTGAGCGGACGGCCCCCCCTTTCCCTCGCGGCTCAGCGCCTCCTCAGGATGAAGAACGCGTAGCCGTACTCGTCCCCGTGCTCCCGGTGCACCTCGATCTCCCGCTCGGAGAAGGCGACATGCGCTTCGGCGTCCGGGTTGCCGGCCGCCGCCTTCTTCAGGTCGGGGAGACGTTTCTGGAGCGGCATATAGTAGTTGTCCCACCACACGGAGCCGGGGAGCCGGAAGGTGGCGACGACCTCGTAGCCGGCCTTCTCGGCGATCGCAGCGGTTTCCCGCGCCCCTTTTATCGCCGGGTAGCAGTCGTTCCAGAACGCCACCGCCTCGGGCGAGGGCCGGTCGGTGAACCAGACCGCTTCGGTGAGGCAGAAGGAGCCGCCCGGCCTGAGCAGCCGCTTCCACGACCGGAGCCCCTCCTCGAACCCCACGATGAAGATGGAGCTCTCCGCCCAGAGGACGTCGAAGGATGCATCCTCAAAGGAGAGGTCGTCCATGGAGGCCCGCACCGTCGTGATCCGGTCGCCCACGCCGGCCGCCGCCGCTTTCCTGGCGAGATCGTCCAGGTACGGCTGGTGGATGTCGACGGCGGTGACGTGGCAGTTCGGGCAGATCCGGGCGAGCTCGATCGTCTGCATCCCTGAGCCGCACCCGATGTCCAGGATCTCCGGGCGTTCCGGGAGGTCCTTCAGCATCGAAAACGCTTTTCTCGTGCACTCGTTGCTCCCCGGCCCCTGGCGGGGGAGCCCCTCGTGCATGGTAAAGAGGAATGATAGGTCCATTGCGGTTGATGCGTCGTCTGATCTCATAAAGGGTCTGGTTTTAGGGGGTGCTCGGGGAGGAAGGTGCGGGTTTGAAGCATAACAACCCTTATCAATCGTTATAAGTGTCGCCATCTGTAATGCACGTGAGCGCATCGGAAGGGCGGCTCCGCTTTCACCCCCGCACGATAAAACGTGGAACGCCGGTTTTATCACAATGGTTATACCTTCCGCCACGAGGATAGGAGCTCAAAGATGTCGTACCTCATCGAGATTGCCATCATCATTCTCCTCATCGTCCTCAACGGCATCCTCTCGTTGTCGGAGTTCGCCATCGTCTCCGCCAGGAGGGCGAAGCTCAGGCAGAGGGCGGACGAGGGGGACGCCGGGGCGGCGGTGGCGCTGGAACTCGCGGAAGAACCGACGCCGTTTCTTTCGACCATCCAGATCGGGATCACGCTGGTCGGCATCCTCGCCGGCGCATATGGCGGTGCGACGGTGGCCGAAGGGCTTGCCGCCTCCTTCACCGCATTCCCGGCCCTCGCCCCCTATGCCGGGGCGCTCGGGATTACCCTGGTCGTCCTCGTCATTACCTATTGTACCCTGATCTTCGGAGAACTCGTCCCCAAACGCATCGCCCTCAATAACCCCGAAGATATCGCATCGGCCGTCTCGAAGCCGATGCGCATCCTCTCCCTGGCCTCGGCGCCTCTCGTGTTCATGCTCAGCCGGTCGACCGAAGCGGTACTGGGGATCATGCGCATTCGCGAGAGCACCGGGTCCCCGGTGACGGAAGAGGAGATCAAGATCATGCTCGAGGAAGGGACCGAGGCCGGGATCTTCGAGAAGGCCGAACTGAGCATGGTGCAGGGAGTGTTTGGCCTGGGCGACCGCCGCATCGAGTCCCTGATGACGCCCCGCTACGAGATCGTCGCCCTCGATCTCGACGACCCCGATGCGGAGAACCTGAAGAAGATGGTACGGAGCGGCCGCTCCAGCTTTCCTGCATATGAGGAGGACCTGGATGCCGTCGTCGGGATGGTATCGGTAAAAGATGTCCTCGCATCTCTGGTGGAAAGGGGATCGTCAGATGTCAGGGGGGCGATCACGGCACCGTTCTTCGTTCCCGAGTCCACCCCGGCCCTCAACGTGCTTGAGTCGTTCAAGGAAACAGGCATGCATATCGCGCTCGTCACCGACGAGTACGGCAATGTCACGGGTCTTGTCACCCTTCACGATATCCTCGAGGCCATCGTCGGCGACGTCCGCATACCCGGAGAACCGGAAGAAACGCCGGTCGTCGTCCGGGAAGACGGGTCGTGGCTGATTGACGGGAGCACCCCGATTGAAGAGGTCAAGGATGTTCTGGGGGTCAAACGCTTTCCCGGCGAGGCAGAGGGGCACTACCGTACCGTCGCGGGCCTGATCATGTATGCCCTGAACCGGATACCTGCAACAGGCGATCGCATCGTAATCGGGGATCTGCGGTATGAGGTCGTGGATATGGACGGAAACCGGGTGGACAAGGTGATGGTGGCGAGAGTTCCTCCGGCTCTTTCCGATTGAGGAATTCTTCGGGTTCGCACCGTCGCCCCGGCCCCTCCCCGGCGGATCAGAGGCTCCTGAGAACGAAGAACTCGTAGCCGTACTCGCTTCCGTGCTCCCGGTAGATCTCGATCTCCCGCTCGGAGAACGCCACCCGCGCCTCGGCGTCCGGGTTGCCGGCCGCCGCCTTCTTCAGGTCCGGCAGCCGTTTCTGGAGCGGCATATAGTAGTTGTCCCACCACGCGGAGCCGGGGAGCGGGAAGGCGGCGACGACCTCGTAGCCGGCGTTCCCGGCGATCGCAGCGGTTTCCGGGACCGCCTTTATCGCCGGGTAGCAGTCGTTCCAGAACGCCGCGGCCTCGGGCGAGGGCCGGTCGGTGAACCAGACCGATTCGGTGAGGCAGAGGTAGCCGCCCGGCCTGAGCAGCCGCTTCCACGACCGGAGCCCCTCCTCGAACCCCACGATGAAGATGGAGCCCTCCGCCCAGAGGACGTCGAAGGATGCATCTTCAAACGGCAGGTCGTCCATGGACGCCCTCACCGTCGTGATCCGGTCGCCCACGCCGGCCGCCGCCGCTTTCCTGGCGAGATCGTCCAGGTACGGCTGGTGGATGTCGACGGCGGTGACGTGGCAGTTCGGGCAGATCCGGGCGAGCTCGATCGTCTGCATCCCTGAGCCGCACCCGATGTCCAGGATCTCCGGGCGTTCCGGGAGGTCCTTCAGCATCGAAAACGCTTTTCTCGTGCACTCGTTGCTCCCCGGCCCCTGGCGGGGGAGCCCCTCGTGCATCGTTAAGATGAATGAAATGTCCATTGCCGTAGAATTATGCAGTCCCGGTTATTATACGGCGGTGGTCCGGAACCCAAAAGAGCGGGAATATCTTCGCTCCCGCGATTTTAAGGTTCTTGCCCCTTTCTCTTCTTGGGCGCCGGAGGTTCTGTTACCTGGAATCCGAACGCCGCGAAATCCCTGACGTCCATCCTGTGGGAACCCTCGCCGGGAGAAAGCGCCGGCATGATGAACCTGAAGAATTCACCGGCGAACTGCTCGTAAGAAAATCCCTCCGCCTCGATCGCCAGTTTCCATTTATGCTCCATCGACAATATGCCCATGAAGGATGTCATCAGGTACATCGAGGTCAGGAACGGGTCGAGATCGGCCCGGATCGTCCTGTCGTCGATGCCCTCCTGGACCGCATCCTGCAGGATCCGGCGGCAGGTGCCGTAGCCCTTTCCGATCTCTGCGGTATAGGGGTTCTCTCCGGAGAAGCGCTCGGACCCGTAGAAGTGGATCAGGCGGAGATACTCCGGGTACTCCTGTGAGAACCGGTAATAGGCCTGGCCCATCAGGGCTACCTTGACGATGCCGGGGGCCTGTGCTCCCATGCATGCCAGGTATTTTTCCTTGAGGATCTCGACGCCGCGGAGGACGATCGTGGCGAAAAGCGTCTCCTTGTTTTTAAAATACAGGTAGATCGTCGCCTTGTTCAGTTCGACCTCCCGGGCGATATCGTCCATGGAGACGTCTTCGTACCTCCGGGAGAAGAAGAGACGCTCGGCTGCATCGATGATCGCGGTCTTTCGCTGTTCTTTTTCTCGCTGTCTTCTCTCTGCTGTTCCCATCCTGATGCTCCCGTTCGTGTGCCGGTGTTCACGACGCCGGATCTGAAAAGGTCCGGTGATCCGCCGGTCCGGGCTGGCCCATGGGCGGATCCGACCGGCTTTGATTGTTTCCGTCAATTCGTTTCGAGGAAGAAACCCTTTCGGTTCCTTTCGCTCGTGATACCCGGCGGCGTTTAGACTTCCCGCCGGATCCAGGCCTCGATGAGCGCCCGCGTGATGCTCGCCCTCCGGGGAACGGGGGGCAGGGTGTCGCGGGTAAACCACCGGGCGTCTTCAATCTCCCGGTCGTCGACCCGGATCTCTCCTCCGGCATAATCTGCGACAAAGCCGATCATGAGCGAATCGGGAAACGGCCAGGGCTCGCTCCCGAAGTACCGGAGGTTTTGCACCGCAACGCCGACCTCCTCGCCGACTTCGCGGTGGACGGTCTGCTCGAGGTTCTCGCCGGGCTCGTTGAAGCCGGCGATGACCGAGAAGGCCCCCGGCGGGGAGGCGGGGGAACGGGCGAGCAGGACCTCCTCACCGGATTTGATCAGCACGATGATGGCCGGGGAGATCCTGGGGTAGGTGATGCGGCTGCAGGCCGTGCAGATCCGTGCCCGCTCGGTCGTGAGCGGGCGGGTTTGTGCACCGCACCTCCCGCAGAAGGCGGTCGACCGGTCGAAGTCGAGGATCCGCACGGCATAGGAGGCGACGGCCATGTCGCCGTCCGGGACCTTTCCGGACAGTTCCCTGACCGGCGACGGCTGCCAGCCGCCCGGCGGCGCGGCACCGGCCGGGACCTCGGCCGCATAGTAGACGAGGTCGTCGCGGGTGCCGAGGTACACCGGCGCACCGCACGCCAGACCGGCGGGGAGCGGGTCGGGCATGAGCACGGTGCCGGGGGCCGGGTCGCTCTGGAAGAGCACGGAACTGCCCTGGACCAGGACCCAGCGTTTCCGTGCGGGCGCCGGCTCCTCCGGCTCCGGGTAGACCGGGAGGAGGGGGCGGACTGCGTAGAACGGGCGGTGCTCCATCAGGTATCCCCGGTATGGAATCGTGAAGATCTCCTCGTTGCCATGATGAATCTCCTCGTTATAGGAAGTATTCCGGCTCTTTTCGCTCGCTATAGAGCGTATGGAGGCGCAACGATGCGTCCCTCACCAGGCCGGGCTTCATCGTCCTCGCGTGTTTTGGGCAGCGTTTGATGCAGGCGCAGCAGGTGATGCATTTTTTCGTGTCGATCGCCGCGCTGTCTTCCGGATCGATGGCGCCGACCGGGCATACCTCCGCACAGGTCCCGCACCGGACGCACGCATCGCCGACCGCGATGAAATCGACCGTCCAGAGCTTCGAGTCCCCCCGGTACGGGCGGCATCCGGGTATCGCTCCATCGGGGATCTGGTCGGCCGATGGGATGGCATCGAGTTTTTCCCGGATTTTCCGTCCGAACGACTCCGCGTGGCGCAGGTCGCCTGCATCCGGGCGGTCCTTTGCCGTCGGCGTTTCGTCGGTGGAGAACGAATGCTCCCCGATATAGGCCGCACCGGCGATCGGTCTGCACCCGCACCCGGTCAGGATATCTTCGAGCTCGATGAGTGCATCGTCATACACCCGGTTGCCGTAGACGACGACACATACCGCCGGCGTGTTCCGGGCGGCAATCGCGTGCAGCCATTCGGTTACGAGGGCCGGCACCCTCCCCATATACACCGGCACGCCGACGACGAGCAGTTCATTCTCCGATGTTTCGAGCGGTTGCACTCTCGCATCAGGTCGGGTGATGTCCAGCAGTTCCACGTTTTCATGCTGTATTCCGCGTGCAATGGCCTGGACCACCGCTTTTGTCGTTCCCGTGGGTGAGAAATATACCAGTTTCACCGATTCCGTTTTCATTTCTGTTCCTCCATCGATGCTCTATGAATTGTGCAAACGACGCCGTTCTTTCGCCTTCACTCCCGCGTGGGTCCTCGTCCCTCTCCCATCGGGGGATGTCACCTCCAGGATGCTGCCCGGAGGGGGTCTCACCAGAATAGTGTAACTCTTAGTTATATTATAACTATAGGTTACTGAATGGATGCGAGCTGGATATCCGGGTGCACCAGGGGAAAATTATCCGGTCTTCCTCGACGTCGGGCTGGCCCGCCGCAGAGCCCACGACCGGTCGGATCACGTTCTCCCGACGGGACGAAACGGGATCTGCAGGTAGAGATAGAGGGCATCTACCTCCCCTGCGAGGAGGGTCCGGTGTCTTTCGCCCCGGGACCCAGGACCTCCTCTGCAAGGAGGAGCACGAATGCTATCAGGATGAAGAGAGCCGCGGCGAAATAGAACGAGTACTGGAAGGCCCGGGCGGTGGGCAGGGTTTGAAGGACCCCGCTGCCGGTAACAACGGTTGCAGTGAACATGGCGATAAGGGCGCCGGCAATCGGAGCCCCCAGGCTGCGCCCGAGATTGCGGAAGACGGCATTCATGGATGTCGCGAGGCCCATATCCCCGGGATCGACGGTCAGGACGAGCAGGTTGATTGTCGAGGCGTTCAGAATGGAGATTCCGGCTCCGGTGACGAATATAGCGAAGAGGAGGCAGGCTGAACTTTCCGCCACCGCACTCAACAGAAAGCCCAGAACACCCACAACCGCTCCGGTGACGGCGACGGGTTTCACACCGAAGCGGGAAACAAGTTTCCCTGTCAAGGGTGCGAATATCGCGATCGCGACGGCGAGGGGGAGGAGGGAGAGTCCGGCCATGAAAATGCTGAACCCGAACCCGGCAGGAGGTGGCAGTTCGAGTTTATACACGTACGCCTGGAACGCCAGGAACATCCCCAGGCCTGCCCCCGCGAAGGTGATATTCGTGCTCACGACGTTCCGCAGCGAGAGCAATCGCAGGTTGAGGATGGGGTCGCCGATATGCCGGTAGCGCTGCTCGTACAACACCAGCGGTATGAGAAGCACCAGTCCGGCGGCCAGCAGCCAGAGGGGATTCATGGCAGGCCCGACCAACGCCGCCGACAGGGAGATCGAAAGCACGATCAGGACCAGCGAGCCGCCGAGAAGTGCAGCTCCGGTAAAATCGACTTTTGTGCCGGGACGGCTGTACGGGGATTCCCGCACCTGGCTGTACACCAGGTAGGTGAGCAGCAGCACGAAGGGGACTGCCGTGTGATAGGTGGTCTGCCAGCCGAACGTGTTCGATATCAGGGCGCCGAGAGGCAGGCTTATCGCGAATCCCGCCCCGAAAATCCCGCTGATGATACCCTGCGCCCGGGGGATCAGGTCTCTTGGAAACTCCTCTCGAAAGATGCTCATGGCAAGCGGCATGATGGTGAGACCGACCCCCTGGATCGTCCTCGAGACGAGCATGAAGGGGAAGGTGGGGGAGAATCCGGTCACGGTGACGGCAACCGAATAGACGGTGAGGACGTAGACGAGGATGCGCTTTTTTCCGTAGATGTCCCCGAGCTTGCCGATGATCGGGGCTACGGCAGTGCCCGACACGGTATAGAGGGCGAGGACGAGGGCGACCTCCGCGCTGCCGACGCCGAACCCGGCTGCGATCGCAGGGAGCGACGGGGTCAGCATTCCTTCGATGTACAGGATCGTGAAGTTGAGCCCTACGAGGATGAACATTGTCCGGTAGGCGTACCTCACATCATATTCGTTGACGTCTGACGGCTGCGGGGGAGGATTCATATCCTGCACATCTCCCTGCCTTCGAGATCACGCCGCGGGAACTGCCGATGAGCATGATCGTGAAGCTGAACACGAGGAAAGTCAATCCTGACCTCAAATACCTTTCGACTCCTTCATGCCGCCGGGCGGTTCCATCGGGTCTGGCCAGGCGTTCAGGTGGCCGGTGAAACAGGGGCGGGCTCCCGTCCCGGCCCCCTCATCCGCTCATTCCCATCTGGTCGTCGAGCCAGTCGGACGTGGCGGCAAACGATTGCGCGAATGCCCCGAGCTGGCAGTGCGACCCGGATCACGTCGCCCTGGCCCGGCCCCTCGAATGGCAGGACGTTGTAGCCGCGTCTGATCCCTTCCGTCGCATACGGATGGAGCTCCTCCTGGCAGCCGTCAAAGCCGGTCTGGACGAGGAGGAGCGGCCGGGGTATAGTGGCGAAGTGATGAGTCACACTTTTTTGCATGCTGCAAGCGGGCAAGAAATCTCGAAAATACACGCTCTTCCAATCTTAAGTTAGAAAAATGTGTACATCACACACAAAATAAGGTGGAAAAATGTGTACGGAAGACACATAATATATAGTTAAAAGTGCAGATGTCATTTTATGAGACGGTTCATGTACGA
>ENA-ORXD01002593-ORXD01002593.1-sediment-metagenome-genome-assembly--contig:-NODE-2593-length-11703-cov-4.482109_pt1 | contig 11703 bp, 5 predicted proteins | sample MGYA00237862_ERZ511471 | MGnify/ENA metagenome assembly ERZ511471 | reverse complement strand
CTCTCTTCTCTCGGCACGATCGTCGTGAACAGCCCTGCCGACAGACTCGACAGGATGCTGCTGACGGAGGTCGTGGACACGCTCACGATGGTACCCCCCGCGGTTGACGCCCCGGTGGCTCCCCCTGCCTTCCGAAGCAGGGACGGCCAAGAGAACTGAGGCGCCGGGACTAGAGCGCGGCCGGCTGCAGCGACCGCAAGGTCGTCGAGCTGGCGATCACCCCCCTCATAGGTCTCGGACTCGTAGAGCCTGAGCGACGGCGTGCCCGCGCCGTCTGCGTAGGCACATTTAGATATGGAGTACGCCCAAAGTCAATACCATGATGCGGACGGATTTCGCCGTACGCCCCGGCGACCAGTGCTTCCTCCCTGCAAAAAGCCGAGAACGCACGGGTCGCGGCGGTGGACGAAGAACCTGTTGCCAGCGCTGTTGTCAGGGCCGACGGGGAGGGCGCCGGAGGAGGCGTCCAGGCGATCGTGAGGGCTTCCGGGAGGGTCGCGACTGTCGCAGCGGCGCCCCGGGAGCCGGACGTGCAAAGGACCGGCGATCCCTCGCCGGTACCTGGCGTCCCTTCGCTCCCCATCGTCGGTACCCCTCGCAGCTCGCGGCCCACGGGCGGCTGCCCCCGGTTCTGTGCATGCACACTAGCTATGGAGTACGCCCAACGTCAATACCCTCCGGGGGTTTGTCTGGTCAGAATGGTCACAGGTCCGGACCGTAGCGCTCGTGCGTGCACGGTGAGGCCCGAGCGGGGCGTGGCGAGCGTGCGGGAAGGCCGGAGCGAGGCCTCGCCAGGCTACAGGGATGCCCGAGCGGGGCGCACGCGAGTGTACGAGGAGGCCGCAGAAGGGGGCGTCGCCTCAGAGATTGCCTCGGGGTGTTGCCTGAGCTGACAACGGCTTGCGCGGCTGCGTCGCGGGCACTACGCCCCACTTCGCCCCCCGCCTCGCGCGACTGGCCGCGTGGGGGCGACGCGCGAAGCGGAATCCGCCGCACGGTGGGAGGCGCGAACCAAGGCACCACTCGACTTCACTGAGCCAGTCACGACATGAGACTCCGTCGCGTCGCGCGTCTCGGCCGGCGCGCAACCGCGCGAGCAGCCTGCAGTTGACACATGAAGCAAACCCAAGACGCCCAGAGGGCGCCGGCGGCGGATGCCGCCGGCGCCCTCGTCGTCAGGTGCGGGGGCGCCGGCCCAGTGCCGGCGCCCCAGTGCACCTTAGCCTCTCACTTCTTGCGCATGAGGTAGTACTTCCAGCTCTTGCCCTTGAACAGCGGGATGGTGATCTTCCCGGTCTTCATCGGGGTGATCGCGACCGCGTCGAGCGGGGAGCCCGGCTGCGAGTCGTAGACCACGGTCTCCATCTTGCCGTTGGCCTTCCAGACCTTCACGCGAACCAGGTCGTTCAGGTTCTTGCGGTCGTCGACGACGGCGAGCAGGAAGTCATACCCGCCGACCCCGTTGAGCTGGCCCTGGCCACGGATCCAGCCCTTGCGGCCGGAGATCGCCATCCAGTCGAGCTTCTCGGAGACGAAGCTCTTGTCGCCGAGCGTGAACAGCACCTTGCCGCTCGGGTGCCGGGCCTTGAGCTTGTACTTGACGTTGGCGGCGATGGAAGCGTCGCCCTCGCCGTTCGGGTCCTCGAAGGTGCCGGCCATCGCCAGGGCGCCGGCCTTGCGGTGCACGATCACCGCGTACTCGAGGTAGTTCCACGCGGAGGCTCCGTCGGCGTTGGTCACCGTGACCTTCACCGTGTAGAGGCCGGGCCTGCCGTACTTGTGCACGCCGGTGACGAAGCGCTGCGAGCCCTGACCGTCGTTCTTGCTCGCGATGGTGCCCGCCTCGATCGTGCCGTCGCCCCAGTCGATGACCGCGGTCATGCTGAAGTCGTAGTCGGCCGGCAGCGGGGCGCTCGGGATGATGCCCGGGCTGCGGAAGTTGGCCTGCAGCTTGACCCTTGCGCCGGCCAAGCCCGTGTTGCCGTTGGCGACCTTGACGTTCCACACCCGCGGCGCGGCAGCCGACCGATTGATCCAGCCGGTCTCGATATCGCGGGCGTTGCGAGTCGGCGAGACGGCGAGCACCGAGACGCTCTGCATCGCCCCCGTCGCCTCCATCGTCACTTCCTGCCCGGCGGTCTCGAACTCGCCGTCGGTGTCGAGATCCCAGAAGTACGTGACGTCGTCCGCCGGCTGTGCGTCGTCACCGATCGAGTAGGTGGCGTCGGCGGTCAGCGTGACGAGCTCGCCTTCGACGGCTACCGGATCGCCCACGATCGAGACGTCGACCGTCTCCCGCAGATCGTCGGGCAGCCAATAGAGACGGCGGAAGTAGGCATCGCTGTCGAAGACGTTTTCGTACTCGTCTTCCTCCCACTGGTTCCAGACGGCCCACATGAACTGGCCGCCGGGGCTGAAGGCGATGCTGGCCTCGCCCGACTTGACTGCGCGCTGGTTCTCCAGCCAGTCCCAGATGTAGTAGTCACCGGCAGTGTCGTCCTCGACCTTGATCTCGTCGTACTCATCACCGTAGTTGATGGCGCGGGCGGCGTAGAGGTTCTCGGGAGTGGCCTCGGCGCCCTCGGCGACCGCACCCGTGTTGCCGGTCTCGTACACCAGCATGAACTTGGACGGGTCGCGAACGTCGTCGTCACGCGCGTCGTCGAGAGCCTCGCCCACCGTCAGCGGTTCCATAGTGAAGGTGCCGGTCAGCGGGTCGTACGTGTAGCTGTCCAGCATCCTGCGGAGCGTGTCACTCTGGCGCCGGAAGTTGCTGGGCGAGTAGCGCGGGTCGATGATCGTCCCCGAGCTCCAGTAGATGTCGGAGACGTTGCGCATCGGCTCGAACTCACCGGCCACGAGGTCGCGGTCGATGCGGACGACGCTGGTCTCCAGCTGGCCCACGCCCTGGAACTGCTCGTACGCGGCACCGTCGCCGCCGAGCTCGGCGGGCGTCGTCGTCCAGGTGATACCGCCGTCGAACGAGCGGCGACAGTACAGGTTCACCGGGTCCTTGCCGTGACTGGCCATCAGCCAGTTGGGCGAGTGGCCGAAGATCACCATGACGAAGTCGCCGTCGATGAAGCCACGGTGGCCCTTCGACATCTCGAAGCCGTTGTTCCAGTAGTGGTCGTACTTGTTCTCGTCGAACTGGTCCCACGTGAGGACCCGCTCGGTGATGTTGTGCTCAGAGAGGCCGTCACCGTCGGTGTCGCCCCACGACTCGGCGTGGCACGCGGAGCAGTCCTCGAAGGTGAGCGTGGCGTCATCCACCTTCACGGCGAGCTCGGGGAAGATGTCGGCGTGCCAGTTGGGGACGACCGACAGCGCCGTCACCTCGCCGCCTTCGAGTGGCTCGGTGAGCACCGGCACCGTGCTCGACAGGTTGAGAGCGCCGTCGATCAGCACGCCGAGCGGGTACCACTCGCGCGGGTAGATCGTGCCGGTCAATCCCTCCTGAGCCGTGACGATGGCGTCATCCCAACCGTCGGTGTCGGGCGAATCCGGCGCCACGTCGTTGTGCAGGTACTTGAAGTCGAAGGGGTTGTCGACGTCGATCGTCGCGGGATCCCAGTCGAGCGGCAGGACCCAACGACGCATCATGATGTCGGCCGGGCCGCCCTGACGCAGCGAGCCCTCCTTGTAGAGCATGATGGCCGACGTCATGCCGCCTTCCATGAACGTCTCGCCCGACTTGATGATGGGGTTGGTGAAGAGGCTCGGGCGACGGGCGATCGCGGTCGCGTACTGGTCGACCGTGAAGTCGTTCGGGATCAGCCCATAGTACGTGCCGTCGTCGACCGTCAGATCCGGGTCGGTGTCGATCTCGTTGATGATGTGACCCGCGCCGGCGTAGTCAGGCTGATCGAAGGCGAAGGTCTCGGCCTTGACGTTCTTGCCGAGGTCGTACGCCACACCGTCCGGGTTGACGTCCGGGTTGCCCGGGCCGAGGCCCTTGGTCTCCTCGTAGCCCAGCAGCACCCAGGCACCGCGGGAGCCGTCGTCCTTGACCCAGCCTTCCATCATCATGCGGGTACGGGTCGCTGCGACCTGCCCTTGCATGACGCGTCCGTCCTCAGCGACCGAACTCCAGACGGTGTCCCCGTCCCCTGAGAGCCACGACACGCCCGTGTCGTCGACAGACAGGGTGGGCACCTCGTCGTTCACACGACCGAGGTACGCGTACAGGTCGACGATCTGGCCGCTCGTGCCGACCGTGGGGTTCGGGAACACGCCGTTGTTGTCGGTGATGCGCTGCGGCATCGACATGCGCTCGTAGACCTGCGGCTTGTTCGTCTCGAGAGCATCGATCGCGAGGGGGTCGTTGATCGGCGTGAACTGATCCGGATCCTGCTGATACCAGTCAGACACCCACGCGGGATCTTCGACCCCGTCGAAGTCCTCCCAGCGGATGAAGCTGTACCAGATGTCGGTCTTGTGGTTGGCGGTCGCACCGCTCCACCCTTCGCCCGGCCCTTCGCCGTAGCCGGGGCGAAGACCCTCGGGGTCTTCCTGCCAGCAGATGCCGAAGCCGACGTTCTCGGCACCGTCGATAGCCGTGTAGTTGGCGTCGCGGACACCGGAGGTGAGCCGCTCGGGCTTGCGCCACTTGACGCCCCACTCGAGCTCGCCGGTGACCTCATCCGCCACCTGCTGGATCACGCCGCGGCAGGTCCAGATGGCGCTGAACGGGACCTCGCCGACCTCGGCGAACGGGAACACGCCGTGGTGCATCCAGGTCTCGTAGTTGATGGACTTCTGCGCGCCCGCCACACCCCAGATGTCGAGAGGCGCATAGCCGCCATCCGCCTCCGGGATGTTCTGGAGCGTGTTCTCGCTCGTGGCGTCGAGGTAGTGGATCGGTTCGCCGGGCACACCATTCTCGTCGACGCCGTAGTACTCGAGGGGACTGATGCCGTCGGGCTGCTTTAGCGCGTAGCGCGGCGAGCCCTCCCTCGCGTACTTGCCGTTCCAGACGACGAGGATCTTGTTGCCGGCGACGGCGTGCTTCACGTTGTCGACCGTGCCGGGGTATTCGATCCCGTTGGCCAGCGTGAACGATGACTTCAGAGCAGACTGCGAGAGGTTGAACTGCTTCCAGGTCTCGCCGTCGTCGAACGAGATCGAAGCGAAGGCGTCGGCGCGGAACTCGGGGTCGGGCCCGCCGCCCGAGGCCAACGCCTCGGCGTCGAAGACGCCCTTGACCGCGTCGGCGAGCTCTCCCGTGAGCGCCACCGGCAACGAGGCGACTTCCTCCTCGCCGGTCGCATAGTCGCCCTCGTGCACCTCGTCGAAGTACGTGACGATGATGGGCTTCGCGATCGTCCGGCTGTCGACCGGCTCCGAATCCACCTCGCTGTAGATGGGGACCCCAAGCTCGTCGTGGGCGACCGTGTAGTAGTCCAGGGCTCCCGTGCTCTCGGGATCATCCGCGACGAGGACCCCACTGGCCCGCTGCGCGTCCACGTAGAACTGCGCCGTCGTGAGCTGCGCGCTCTCCGTCTCCAGGTCGGGAGAGCGCGACGTGTTTCTGCGCACCATCGAGCCGTCCTGGGAGGTGGCCAACGCGGTGCTGACCACGACCAGGAAGGCGATGACGAGCAGTACCGCCGTCGTTCGAGGCGGCAACGGCCACCTCTTCGCGGCGGTCTTCGACTTACTCATTGGTTCCCCCTTTGGTCTCTCTGCCCGGTCCCGTGCGCTGCACGGGGAGCCTCGCTGTGCCGCGGCGATGTTGCCGACGCGGCAGCCGGCGAGGTGAAGTACCTGCTGCTGAAGTGCCCCCGTTGTGCCTGGTGCTGAAGCGCCCCCTTCGTAGCTGGATTGGCGAATGCGTGCTCAAAGACTGCGTGGTCGAAGACGGTGTGATCGAAGACTGCGAGAGATGCTGAAGCTGAAAAGGCGCCTGAAGCCGGAAGATCGGTCCGATACCCACTCACGTCGCTCGTGTGACGCTCGCGCGGGAGGCAGGGAGTCGAAGGAGTCGTGGCGTGTGCGGAGACGAGAGCGAGATGGGCAACGCCGGTCCCGAAGGGCTCCGGGGCCCGGCCACTCTCTTCTCTCGGCACGATCGTCGTGAACAGCCCTGCCGACAGACTCGACAGGATGCTGCTGACGGAGGTCGTGGAAGCGCTCACGATGGTACCCCCCGCGGTCGACGCCCCCGAGCCTCGGATCTGCTCCCCTTCCTTCAAGGAGGAGCCGCTCATGGCAGGGACGTCGGGACTAACGTGCGGCCGGCTGCAGCGACCGCAAGGTCGTCGAGCTGGCGATCACCCCCCTCATAGGCGTCGGACTCAATGAGCCTCAGCGACGGCGTGCCCGCGCCGTCCGTCTGTGCGTATTTAGATATGGAGCACTTCTAAAGTCAATACCAGTAGCGGTATCGACTTCGTTGTAAGTTGCTAGCAGCGCACTTCTCGCCTGCAAACAGGCTCGGCGGCCAGGAGTGGCCGGAGGCGACGAAAGCCGTTGCCAGCGCTGTGGCCGGGGCCCGGGTGGCCCAGGATGAACGCGCGGCAGGGTAAGACAGCGGGTCGCCACGGGCACTCGGGGGCGCTCGACGGCTGCGGGATCGCTCCCGGCCGGGGCTCCTCCGCAGTTCCGGAGCGAAGACCGGAAGGCACGCGTTCTCCCAGCAAAACCGTTGTTTCGGGCGGCGCGGGGCCCAACTCGCGGTGTCGTGGCCGGCGACCCGGGCGACCCTCCACGGAGGCACCGAGGCGCCGGGACCGCGCGACGAGGCCCTGCGACTGCGCAACAACGACGACGCCGGCACCGCCATCACGGGCGCTTCGTTGTCTGACCTGACAACGCCTTGCGCTTCCGCTGCCGCCAGGGAGACCCAGAGAACTGCGCCCGCGAGCCTACGGCCCCCACGCCGACGCCTTGACCACGGCGCACCCGCCCCAGCCCAAGTCACGACACGGCGGCCCGCCCTTTGCCTCTGGCTCGCGATCGGCCACGCCGGCTCGCGCTCAGGGAACCGGTCAGGCGGGACGGCTTCGCAGTCAGCGGTGCGCGCCCGAGGCGCCGGCGGTGACCCCGCGACCCCTGGATGGCGATTGAGCGGAAGAGGGAGGGAGCAGACCTCGCGCCCATCGCGAGGTCTGCTCCCGGGGAACTCATACTCCGACTGTGGCCGCAGTCAGAATACTTCCAGTCTTATAGCATAGCCAAGCACGGAAGAGCAAGGTTCTCCGACGAAGTCGCGCCATTTCCGCGCGGTGGCGCGTAGCGTTCTCCCCGCCGGCTCGAGCCTCGCCGGCGGGCGGGCAGGGCGGCCCGCATGGGTGAAGCGGCGGCCGGGGGCGGCCCAGTCGGGCCGTCCCCGGCCGAAGAGCCGCCTCAGCGACAGGGAGGCCCATACGGCCGGGGCGGCGGCCGCGCCTACCGGCGCGGCCGGGGCGGCGGGGGGCTGGCTCGCCCCTCTCGACGCGCTCACACCCATTCGCCCTTCACGGCCGCCGGATGCGTCGCGTCGAACCGCTGCGGTCGACGTCGAAACGCGGGGGGCGGCCCTGCCGGGCCGCCCCCCGTCACGCTTTGCCCGAAGGCGATCGGCGTGTCCGCTGCTACTTGATCTTCTTGCCGGTCGACGGTTGGACGAACACGTCGATGTACGTGCTGTCGCCGATGATGCCGACGAGACCCTGCTTGTTCGCGTTGAGGTCCTGGGCCTTGCAGCCAGACGACATGATGTAGTGCTCGTCGTTGTTGACTTCGGCCCAGGTCAGGCTGATCAGCGGGTCGGTCACGTGCAGCCAGATACGGTGCCAACCCGACATCGTCGGGATCCAGCCGCCGCCCGCCGAGGCGAAGTTCATCTTGCCGCTCGGGCCGATGCCCGGCTCGACCGGGATCTTGACGATGCCGCCGCTGGGGTCCCAGACCTCGGCGTAGAACTTGTTGGTGAGGACCGTGGCGAAGGCGCCCTCGAAGGTGTTCTCCGAACCGGAACTGCCGTCGTAGTTGTAGGTGCCGTTGCCGAACAGCTCTTCGGCAGTGCCCGGATACTCGATGCAGGCCATCTTGTAGACGGTCATGAACTCGCCCCAGACCTCCTCGCCATGATCCGCTGCGACCTGCTCGTAGAGGGCGACCTCGACCGGGAACCGCTGGCCGACGATGGGGGCGACGGTGTTCTCGAGCGGGTTGCCCCAGTCGATGAAGTCGACCTGAATGAGGTCTTCCTGCACCACGGGGGTCGGATCGGTCGTGACGCCATAGTCATCGACTGTGATGGTGCCCAGGCCGCCCACGTACTTCCAGTCGGCCTGCCAGGCGTTGTCGCCGCCCGACTCAGTCGTGTCGATGTACTCGGCGTTCCAGATCAGGTTGGGGTCGCCGTAGGCGGGGCCTGAGTAGGTGACTACGGTCCCATCCGGCAACGTGTAGTCATTGGTGACCGTTTCATCGGACATGTACACGGGCTGGTCGGACCAGTCGTTGTTGGTCGTGAAGAAGGTTGCCATCGGAATCTTCGTCAGGTCGTAGTCGTCGATGATCCCGTCAGGTACGTCGTCGGGCCCGCTAATGTCGGTCGGGCACCCCTCGAGGAGGGTGTAGTAGTCGTAGGTCTCCTCGTCGGTGCCCGGGAAGGTTCCGCCGTAGTCGTGAGTCAAGGACGCCACGACGGCGATCGGGAGAGGCAGGCCGGTGTCAGGGTCGTAGGACACGTACCAGCTGTACTCGTCGTCCACATCGTCGTACACCGGGTACTGCTGGAAGAACGTCTGGATCACGTCGGTCATGATCACCGGGAACGACAGGTTCGGCGTGGCCTTCTCCCAGACCTTGCCCACATTGGGATCGCCCCCGCCGCCTGTTCCAGGCTTGGGCGCTCCGTCGTTCGGCTCGCCGTTCGCCCCCAACGCCGCGGTCGCGGCGACGAGCACGAGCACGACGGCCAGAAGGGTCGCCAAGATCACTGAACGTTTCATGAGAGTGGTAGCCCCCTTGATGCATGCCCTCAGAGCCGGTCCGGGCGCCCCAAGCCCGGACGCGCCTGCGGGGCGATAGCAGAGACGCGACGGCTGCAGACGTCGCTGCGGCTTGCCTGCGCCTCACCTCCTCGGCCACGGAGTCCAGTGCGCCGGGGGCGTTTGCCCGCGACCCCCGCCGCACGTTTGAGGTCTTAGACACTCTTAAAGTACGGGGCGTCGCAACAGTCAATACCCCCGGGGGGTTCACCGACGGTTTGGAGGCTATTTTGCCCTGTTAAGTGGGTTGAGTGGGTGCGCTGCGGTGTTGTCTGGGCAGGCAACGGCGCCCGCCTTCAGCTCGGCTCCGCCACCGCCGGCTGCGACCGGCGGAGCGCGCCCACTAAGGCCGTCGAACCGCCGCTTGCGCTCGGCCGGCCACCGCCGCCGCCAGCGCCTCAGCCTCGTCCCGGTCCGGTGTCACCGCGTACAGATACTCCGTGTTGCGCAGGTGGCTCACCCGGCCGACCTTGCGGCCCCGCCGGTCGTGGATGCCGATCTGGGCGCCGACGTACCGCTTGTAGTCGGTCGGCGCCACCACGAGATGACCACGGTCCGCCAGCAGCGCCTCGAGCCAGTCGCGCGCAAGGAAGCCCTCGTCACTGAACGAGACGAGCAGGCGCGGGGCGCGGACGGCGGCGACCACCTCGGAGAAGGCCTCGGCGGCGCGCCGGCGCGAGTTGAAGCGGCTCGCGCGCGCGCGCGTATCGAGCCGCTTGCAGGCCACGCCGTAGACCTCGGGCTTGTCCCAGCGCACGAGCGACTCCCAGACGTGGTAGTTCCCGAGGTAGCTGTGCTGGTTGTAGGGCGGGTCGAGGTAGGCGACGTCGGCCTCGACGGCGGCAGCCGCCTCGAGGGCGTCGAGGCCGAGCGCCGCACCGGGCCCGTCGAGCACGTGCGGCAGACGCGGCTCGAGCTCGCGCAGCGCGCGCGGCGCCCACTGCTTGAGGTAGGCCATCTGCACGCCGGTCGTCGAGTCGACGCGGTCGGCGGCCTCCATGAGGGCGACGAGCAGCACCGCCTCGACGTCGGCGTCGAGGCCCTCTCTTCCCCACTCCGCGATGCGCTCGCGCATCGCGTCGACGCGGGCGCCGTTGCTGGGGTGGAAGAAGCGCGCCCTCTCGCAGAACGTCTCGGTGAAGTAGCCGGGGGCCGGCGGCACGCGGCGAAGCTCCTCGAGCCGCCGTCCGACCTCGTCGATCACCCGCGCCCGGTCGGCCTGCACGTAGCAGCGTGCCAGCGTGTACGCGAACGCGGCGTTGTCGTTGGCGGTCACATCGTAGCCGGCGCGCTTCAGCGCATGCCCCACGCGCGCCGTGCCCGAGAAGAGGTCGAGCACGCGCCGCGCCCCGCCGAAACAGGCGACCATCCTCAGGATGTCGGGGACGAGCAGGCGCTTTGACCCCAGGTACTTGATCATCGCCCGGAGTATCGCACAGCACCCGCGACGTGACGGTCCCGAAGGCTCCGGGTACCAACCCTGCGACCCCACCAAGGAGCGCCCATGAAGGTCCTCAACGCATCCACCGAGATCGACGCCCCCGCCGCGACCGTGTGGAAGGTGCTCGCCGACGCCTCCCGCTACCCCGAGTGGAACCCCTTCGTCCAGAAGTTGGAGGGAGACCTGCGCGAGGGCGGCAGGGTCGCCGTCACCATCCGGGCGCCGGGCCGCAAGCCGGTCACGTTCAAGGCGAGGGTGCACCGCCTCGACCCGGGGCGCGAGCTGCGCTGGCGGGGACGCTGGTTCGTCCCCGGCGTCTTCGACGGCGAGCATGCGCTCACCGTCGAACCGCTCCCCGGCGACCGCGCCCGCTTTCGCTCGCACGAGGTGGTGACCGGCCTGCTGCTGCCGTTCCTCGGGACGGCGATGCGGCAGTCCCAGGACGGCTTCGCGCAGCTCTGCGCCGCCGTGAAGGAGCGCGCCGAGAGTCTCGCGGCGGCCGAGAGCAAGGCGTGACGGCCGCCGCCGCCGACTCCGACGCCGCGAAACCCGCCGCGACGGCCGCCCCACGGCCTGTGGTCGCGTCGTGACGGCCGCCTCCGCCAAACCCGCCACGATGCCGAATCGGAGCGGCGCGCACGCGAGCAAGGGCAACGGCCAGACGCGGGGCGGCGGCCCGACGTCAGACGACGCCGACGCCCTCGCCGGCCACACGTCAGACGACGCCGACGCCCTCGCCGGCCACACGCCAGACGACGCCGACGCCCTCGCCGCCCTGCAGACCCTGCCGGCGATCGGCCCCCGGCTCGCCGAGAAGCTGCTCCTCCTGGGCGTGCGCTCGCCCGCCGGCCTGCGCGGGCGCGACCCGGAGGCGCTCTACGACCAGTTGCAGACGCGGCTCGGCCCCATCGACCGATGCGTGCTCTACGCCTTCCGCTGCGCCGTGTATGCCGCCGAGCACGGCGCCGCCGACCGCGGCGAGCACGGCGGCGACCGGGGCGGCGAGCACGGCGCGCCCGACCCCGAGCTCGCCAAATGGTGGAGCTGGAAGGACGGCGGCCCCGCCCTGCGGCGCACTCGGCGCGACGCGAAGTAGTCGGGGTCTCAGACGAAGCGCTCGGGCGAAGCGCTCGCACCGTCCGGCGGCAGCGCGGCCGTCAGGCCGCGGCCCTGTTGAGCCAATCGGGCGAGACCCTGGCACAAACGGATGTGAAACCGACACTGGAACGCATTCAACCGAATATTTTCCAGCTTTACGAGGAAAATATCGGCACATTGACA
>ENA-ORXD01002592-ORXD01002592.1-sediment-metagenome-genome-assembly--contig:-NODE-2592-length-11705-cov-3.047816_pt1 | contig 11705 bp, 10 predicted proteins | sample MGYA00237862_ERZ511471 | MGnify/ENA metagenome assembly ERZ511471 | reverse complement strand
CCATGCAGGTTGGATTTCTATTTTCATTCCTGTTTTGAGTTCCGGATCATTCTTCGATCTCTGCTTGATACCCACGGATTGCAACAATTGATTAACGGAAGTCCCCCGCGGCACAAAATAAAGTCCGGAGCTTTTTTTATTTTCAACAATTTCCACCGTTTCATAGTGACGACACTGATTGGCAAAGTCCGGAATTTTATCCTTGATAATACACCGGAACAGCAAACCCATAGAAGGGATGATCGCCATCATAAGACAAAAAGCAATCATCCCCTTTATCTTATTGTGAGACTCAAATTTCAAAAACAAAGTGTGCTGAAATTTGTAAGTCGAACAATCCCGCACAGCGGAGGGTACACAATTCCGCAGCCTGCTGCGGAATTGTTTCCAAAGCTTGCCTTGGGGTTCATACCCGTGACTTTCAGAAATTGTCATTTTATTTTATTTTATTTCTTTTTATCCAATCCAAAGGCGTCATGAAGCACGGACACAGCCAGTTCCATATACTTTCGTTGAATGATGCAGGATATCTTTATCTCCGATGTACTGATCATCATGATATTCACACCCTCATTGGCCAATGTTTTGAACATTTTTGCGGCAACACCCGAATGACTGGCCATTCCGACGCCAATAATGGATATCTTGGCTACCTGATCGTCAACTTCAACTTTTTTTGCCCCAATTTTTTTCGCCGTGCTTTCTACGATCTTTTGAGCTTCCTTCAAATCTTTTTTGAAAACCGTAAAGGTTAGATCGGTAAAACCTTCCAAACTGGCATTCTGAATAATCATGTCCACGAAGATATTTTTATCAGACAAGGGGCTGAACAACGCTGCCGCCACCCCCGGTTGATCCGGAACATGCACAACCGTAATCTTCACCTGATCACGATCATACGTTACACCCGAAATGATTTCTCTTTCCATATCCTTATCTTCTTTCGTCACAAGAGTTCCTCCTTTATCTGAAAAAGTTGATTTTACGTAAACCGGGACATTATATTTTTTAGCCATTTCCACCGATCGCGGCTGTAAAACCTTTGCGCCCATCATGGCCATTTCCAGCATTTCATCATAAGAAATTTTATCCAATCTTCTGGCTTTGTTACAAACATTGGGATCCGTTGTATAAACGCCATCCACGTCCGTATAAATATCGCATTGATCAGCTTTTAACGCAGCCGCCAGAGCCACAGCGCTTGTATCAGAACCGCCTCGTCCGAGCGTTGTAATATTATTTTGCTTATCAACGCCCTGAAAACCGGCAACCACAATAATGGCGCCTTTTTTTAGTTCTTTCCTGATGGATTCCGTGTCAATCAGTGAAATCCTTGCTTTCTTGTATGCCTGATCCGTTAATATTTTAACCTGAAATCCTAAAAAGGATTTTGCCTGATAACCCATGGAATTTAAAACGATAGCCAGTAACGTTACCGTAACCTGTTCTCCCGTGGAAATTAATGAATCGTATTCTCTTTCATCTGGAAATTCAGCAGCTTTATGAGCCAACGCAATAAGCCTGTCCGTTTCCCCGGCCATGGCCGAAAGAACGACGACAACGTGATTGCCTGCTTTTCTCACTTTTACGACTTTTTCAGCTACGTTTTTAATTTTATCAATATCCGCAACGGATGTCCCGCCAAATTTCTGAACAATTAAAGCCATATCATGCAACCTCCCTATTTGTATCCTTCATCAGTTCCTTTAACCTGTTTTCCGGACCTTTTATAATAATTTTTCTTTCGTCTTCATCAAGATATTCAAACGTTATCCATAGAGTGTTTACGGGTAGTCTTTTGGCAATTTTTTCCGCCCATTCAATAACAACAACTCCTTCAACGCCAAGATATTCCTCATAACCTAAATCTTCAAATTCATCATAATCTTCTATTCGATAAACATCAAAGTGATAAAGTCTATGCCTCGCCGGGTATTCATTAATCAATGTAAAGGTAGGGCTTGTGATCTGATATTTTTCATCCACGCCCAAACCACGGGCCAAACCTCCCGTAAAACAAGTTTTCCCTGAACCCAGTTCCCCCGATAACGCCAGGACATCACCTTGTCTTAATTTTTCACCGATAGAGCGTGCTATTTCCCATGTTTGTTGAGCGCTTACAGATATTATTTCTTTTACATCGTTCTGATTCATTAATTCTAATTTATTTTTTTTCCAATACGACAACCGCCATGGAATAATTTTTTGTATGAGTCAAACTTAAATGAATTTTACTTATTTTTGCCTTCTTAATTATAATTTTTGCTTCTCCGCAAAGTTTAAACGATGGTTTGCCGTTTTCGTCATTCACGACTTCAATATCGCTTAATTTGACCCCCATCCCCATACCGATACCCAGCGCTTTCAAAAAAGACTCTTTGGCCGCAAATCGGGCTCCATAATGAATTGCCGAATGAGCATGCTTCCCGCAATACTGTATCTCTTTGATGGAAAATATTCTGTTGATAAACTTCGGCCCCCATTTCTTGACAATCCTATCCATACGGTTGTTTTCAACAAGATCTATTCCGATACCGTAAATCATTTTAGCACCCCTTCTGCATTCATAATGGCATCGGTTACGGCGGCAACTTTTTTCATGGCCGCAACATCATGCACCCGGATAATATGACATCCGCTCATGATTGCCGCGGTCACTGTAGCCGCCGTTCCTTCTATTCTCTCCCGCGGCTCTTCACCTGTAATTTTGCCGATAAAAGATTTCCGCGACGTTCCAATCATGATCGGCATACCCAGAGATTTTAATTCCGAAAGATTTTTTAATATTTTGTAATTGTCCTGCATTGTCTTTCCAAATCCGATTCCGGGATCAACAACAATGGCTTCTTTTTTCACCCCTGCTTTTATAGCTTTCTGTGCACTTTTTTTCAAATAATCTGCAATCTCTCCCATAAGATTATCGTATTCCAGATTGCCTTTCTGCATATTGCCGGGTTGACCCTTCATGTGCATCAGCACCAGGGCGGCTCGTTTCTTCCTGACCGTTTCCGCCATATCTTTGTCGCCATTTAATGCACTAATATCGTTTATAATTTCAGCACCGGCATCCATAGCCTGTCCGGCAACCCGCGCTTTTTTTGTATCAATTGAAACAGGTATTTTAATTTTTTTAATCAACCCTTTGATGACGGGAATAACTCTTTTCAACTCAATATTGACCGGTACAGAACGGGAACCGGGTCTTGTCGATTCTCCCCCGACATCAATGATATCGGCTCCCTCTTCGGCCATTTGCAACCCATGTTCAATCGCTTTTTCCGGAGAATAAAAAGAACCGCCATCGGAAAAGGAATCGGGTGTAACATTTAATATTCCCATGATTTTTGTGTCTCTACCGAGGACAATTTCACGCCTCGACGTTTTTAAAACAAATTCTTTCAAGACGATATTGTCCAACGTTTCCCTGATATGTTTGGAGATCAGATTCAGGCCAAAAGGTTGTTTTTCTATCTTTGTCGCCAGAGAAGAAATCTGTTTGATCGTACCCATGATTAAAACATCCGTTGCGGGAACACTGCACGCGACGCTTCCTCTTGCCACAGCGGCATCTCCGCCCAGCGACAGCATTTCCTGTTTTATGATATTGGCGATTTTACAGGATTGTTTCTCCAGTAAAATGTTAACGTTTATTGTTTTGGGCACCATCGCGCCGATACCGTAAGCATCAACGCCTATTCTCTTAAAAACCGTCACCGCCTGATCCGGATTTTTAATGTCAATTATTTTAATCAAAGGTCACCCGTATTCATTACATTTGAATATTGATACAGAGGAAATATATAGATTGCAGATTAATTATATCAGGCTATTGTCTGAGACCCACCATGTTGAACCTTCGGTAAAGCATCGCCGATCAGGGCATCTATTTCTGCTCCGGTTAGAACTTCCTTTTCCAGCAGTTCCCCGGCCATCTTGTGCAGGATATCAATATGGTCCTTAAGCAGTTTTTTCGCCTGTTCATAGTTGCGGGTGACAATGGAGACAACTTCCGCGTCAATATTTTTTGCCGTTTCTTCACTATAATCCTTGTGCGTCGCAAATTCCCTGCCCAGAAATATCTGCTCTTCTTTTTTACCGTAACTCAAGGGACCCATTTTATCACTCATGCCCCACTCGCAAACCATTTTTCTTGCTAAATTTGTCGCCCGTTCGATATCATTTCCGGCGCCGGTGGTAAAATCTTTCAAAACCAGTTCTTCCGCGGCTCTTCCCCCCAAAAGGATGGAGATGTTGCTTTCCAGATATTTTTGCGGATAGGTATGCTTTTCATCAATTGGCAGCTGCTGGGTCAGGCCCAGAGCACGGCCGCGGGGAATAATGGTAACTTTATGAATCGGATCCGTTCCCGGTAGCAATCGCGCGACCAGCGCATGTCCTATTTCATGATAGGAGGTGTTTCGTTTTTCCTCATCGCTGATCACCATGGTCTTTCGTTCCGAACCCATTAAAATTTTATCCTTGGCAAATTCGAAATCGCTCATGTTTACTTTTTCCTTATTTGCCCGGGCAGCGTTGAGCACAGCTTCATTGATAAGGTTTTCGATATCCGCCCCTGACGTTCCGGGTGTTCCCCTTGCCAGGATAGCAAAATCAACATCTTCCGCTATCGGCGTCTTGCGGGCATGCACCTCAAATATTTTCTCACGACCCTTGACATCAGGCAACGGGACGACAACCTGCCGGTCGAAGCGTCCTGGACGCAGAAGCGCCGGATCCAAAACATCGGGACGGTTCGTGGCGGAAATCAGAATAACGCCTTCATTGGATTCAAACCCGTCCATTTCAACAAGTAATTGATTAAGCGTCTGCTCTCTTTCATCATGTCCGCCGCCTAATCCGGCGCCCCGGTGGCGCCCGACGGCGTCAATTTCATCAATAAAAATGATACAGGGAGCGTTCTTTTTGGCCTGACTGAACAAGTCACGAACGCGTGAAGCGCCGACACCGACAAACATTTCCACGAAGTCTGAACCACTAATCGTTAAAAAAGGAACTTCAGCTTCGCCGGCGATTGCCCTCGCCAACAGTGTTTTTCCCGTTCCCGGAGGACCAACCAACAACAAGCCCTTGGGAATTCTGCCCCCCAGTTTCGTATATTTTTTGGGGTCTTTCAGAAAGTCTATAACCTCTTCCAGTTCAGACTTGGCTTCGTCAATTCCTGCAACATCAGCAAACGTCACTCTTTTGGATTTGTCGGTAATCAGACGCGCTTTGCTTTTTCCAAAGGCCATTGCCTTTCCGCCACCGGCCTGCATCTGGCGCATAAAAAATATCCAGATTCCGATAAGAAGAATCATCGGAGCCCAGGAAATCAGAATAGTCAGCCAGGGAGATTCTTCTTCCGGTTTGGCGGTAATTTTGACGCCTTTTTCCCTGAATTGTCCGACAAGCTTGTCATCCTTGGGTGCAAACGTTTTAAAAAGATTGCCGTTACTCAGTTTACCTGTAATACTGTCACCCTGAATGGTAACTTCGCTTATTTCTCCTTTATCCAGGTGAGCTATTAATTCGCTGTAAATGATGTCCTTGGTCCCTGCTTTGGGCTGATTATATAGCTGCCATACGAGCAGAAAAACAAGCAACATCGTAAGGACGAGGGCTATATTTTTTTGAAACTGATTCAATATATTTCTCCTTCAATATTAATTATTTTTTTCTTTATAATAATATTAAATTTTACTCAATTAATTTCTAACGGCTAAAATTTTGCCTTATGATTACGTACTGTTTAATCTTCGGATTTCAAGTTTCAGAATATTGGTTGTTTGCGGATTTATTTTCACCCGTTCGTTTAAATGCATGGTTTCTATGCATATTACCGATAACTTATCAACAAATAATAAAATTTCATCTCTCCGGGAAGGGGGTATTTTGTGATCAATAAAATATTTTTTTAATTTCTGCCGCCCTGTCATACCCAGCGGCTGAAACCAGTCTCCTGCCCTTCTATTACGTACAGTAACCGGCAGATGTACTTTATCCAAATCCAGATAAATGACATCCCTCTTTCCAAATTCCAAGTTTCGTTTTTTAATGATCCTGCTCTTCACGACAAGATTTCTTTCTTGAATATAAGTCGATCCGGGAATAACCAAAGCGTGCTTGAATATAACCGGCCCGGAAGAAGTTTTCTGTTTTTCCAGGATTAAATGATCATATTCGCGTCTGGCTTCAAGTTTCATGGGAAGAATGACCTTCCTTCCCGAGGCACTTTTTTTCATGAGATCATCCAGCGATACAACATGAGCAAACGATATCCCGTTATTTTCCGGACTTAACTCCTCCAGAATTGTTTTGAATAATCTCCAGCGAATGGCGACCGGCATTTTTTTAACTGAATTTACATTTAATAAAACGCCGGTTTCACCTTTTTGAATTGCCGGTGATTGCAACATTTTGGCGGTATGTTGTTTGATAAACTCATCTTCATTACGCAGGATTGCGGCCATCTGCGCCAGATTTTCTTCAATCCTGGAATTGTAATTTTCCTTCAGATAAGGAATCAATTGCATTCTTATTTTGTTGCGCAGATACATATCATCCTTATTGGTTTTATCGACACGGTACGAAATCCCCGCTTCGTCTAAAAAAGAAATGATCTCCTGTCTGGATATTTCCATTAATGGGCGGATGATTCCCCCATCCCGCTTGGGTAAAAAGCCTTTAAGACCTTCCAACCCGCTGCCACGAAGGAGATTCAGTAAAACAGTTTCCGCCTGATCATTCATATTATGACCTATTGCAATCTTTTGTGCTTTATTCTCTTTGGCTACTTTATCCAAAAAATCATATCTCTGACGTCGGTAGAAATCTTCCGGCGAAACACCCTTTTTTTCGATTTTTTTATCCATATGTCCGGAAAAAAAATGCAAATCCATTTTTTGGGCCAGATCACGTGAAAATTTTTCATCCGCATTTGATTCTCTCCCCCGCAATCTATGATTGAAATGAGCAACGATCAGTTTTAATTTCATTCTTCTGGCTATTGTGAAAAGAACCGTCAGTAACGCGGTGGAATCCGGTCCGCCGGAAAGCGCAACCACAACGCTTTCTCCTTTTTTCAGCAGACTGTATTTTTCGATGGTTTGTTGAACTTTTTTAACCATAGCGTATTCAAGAATTTCTTTAATGAAACAGCGAGTTTATTTCCAAAATATCTTCGCAGTAATAGTCTGCTTTTTTGTTCAGCAAATCTTCCCTGTTTCCCAATCCGTTCAAATACGCACAGCTTAATATTCCTGAATTTTTAGCAGCCATTATATCATTAACACCGTCCCCGATCATTAAAGTATTTGCCCGGGACGAAATATACTTATTCAATAAGTATTCAATGACTCGTTTATCCGGTTTTGAAAAAGATAGGGAATCAATTCCAATGATTTCGGTAAAATACTTATCTATCTTTAGACCTTTGGCTATTTTGACTGTAAATTTGTGGCGTTTATTGGTCAAAATAATCTTGGTCTTTTTTTTAAAATTTTTCAGTACTTCTTCCACATGAGGATAGAGTACCGCATTATCCAAAAGATGTTTATCATAGTAATCCGTGAATATTTTCATCGCTTCTTCCCGAAATCTGAAATTATCCCGGCCCAGCACTCGTTCCATTAATTTAGTGATGCCATCACCGACAAAACTAATGATTTCCTTTTCAGGCTTTTGTTCAAGATGAAGCGCCTTTAAAGTAAAATTAATACCATGAGCAAGATCATCTCCCGTGGACACAAGCGTGCCATCTAAATCAAATATCATCAAATCTATTTTTTTCATGACGTCACCGTATTTCCTTATAACCAAGAGTCTCAACAAACACAAGTTTGATTCTTGCTGAATTGCCAATTCCGTAGGCAGCCTAAATACCCTAAATACCCTAAAGGGCACTATAGGGGCACTATAGGAGCACTATAGGAGCACTATAGGAGCACTATAGGAGCACTATAGGCGCGTCGGAATAGGTACGTTGAACGATGTCCGCAACGCGGAGGGTATCTTGGATACCCGTGATTAAAGAGGCTCGCCGAAAACAAATGAAATGACGTTTAAGGTGTTAGCCGAATTTATCCCGCAACGCGGAGGGTATCTTGGATACCCGTGATTAAAAAATGTTTGACTAAGTTCTATGGTAGTGCTAAAAGTATTTCCAACCGCTTGGATCTCGTTACTCGACTGAGACGGTAGCATAAATGTCGAATCAAGGTCTTCCTCTATGCGGAAGGCCTTTTTTAATGAGCCTTGATTTTCCGAAACGTAGTGCACGGAAAATCTTAGAGCGAATTATCCCAGGAGCGTAGCGACGTGGGATTTGAGTCCCAAATTTAGGGAGCATAGCGACAAAGAATTGTCTATGAAGAGACGACATTTTAATAATTTTGCCATAATCGGCGCCGGTATGGTAGGAACCGCCATCGGCTTTTTGTTAAAGAAAGCCGGGTATAAAGTTACCGTTGTCTGCGATAAATCCCCTGCCGCTCTCAAAAGAGCTCTTCCCTATACGGGCGATAATGTTTCCTCGAAAACGCGGGACATTGGTCGTCTGGCCGATTACATTTTAATCACCACTCCCGATGATGCTATTGAATCCGCCTGTGAGAACATTGCATTCTCAACCGACATCAAAGGCAAACTTGTTTTTCACATGAGCGGCGCGGGTGGACTTGACCTTCTGGCATCCGCAAAGAAAGCGGGAGCCTCCGTTGCCAGCATTCATCCGTTGCAGAGCTTTTCTTCCATCGACCAGGCCATAGAAAACATACCCGGCAGCTATTTCGGGGTAACAGCGGATAAGACAGCACTTTCTCACGCGAAAAATATCACTTCTAAACTGGGCGGCATTCCCATGGTCATTTCCGACAACCAGAAACCGCTATATCACGCCGCGGCTTGTTTCGCGTCCAATTATCTGGTATCGTTAATGAATATCGTGGAATCCATCTACCTGTCCATAGGAATCAAAGAAAAAGACGCGAAAAAAGCCTATCTTCCTCTTGTTCATGGAAGTTTGAGAAACATTGAAAAATCGGGTTCCGTTTTGTCACTTACCGGCCCCATTGCCCGCGGTGATTACGGAACCATTAAAAAACATATAACGGCGATCAATAAAAATCTTCCCCAATATGCCTCGCTCTATTCTTCTCTGGGTTTAATAACGGTGGAAGTCGCCAAACAAAAAGGAACCCTCAACGCGGGGCAGGCAAAAAAAATCAAAGCCCTTTTGAAAGGAGAACCATCATGAGCACACAAAGTAAAATAACGCGGAAAACAACGGCAGACATCAAAAAAATGAAAGGCAACGGGGAAAAAATCTCCATGCTCACTGCTTATGATTACGCGATGGCTTTGATACTGGATGAGTGTAATATCGACATGATTCTCGTCGGCGATTCTCTGGGAAATGTTGTTCTGGGTTATGAGACAACTCTGCCCGTCACCATGGAGGATATGCTGCATCATACGAAAGCCGTCTCGCGCGGCGTTCATAGCTCGTTGATTGTTGCCGACATGCCTTTCTTATCTTATCAGGTATCCGAACAGGCCGCTGTTCAGAATGCCGGAAGATTCTTACAGGAAGCCAACGCCCAGGCTGTAAAACTGGAAGGAGGAAGAGATGTCGCTGAAACAGTGAAAAAAATTACCTCAGCGGGAATCCCGGTCATGGCGCACCTGGGCCTTACGCCCCAATCCATCCACCAACTCGGCGGCTATAAAGTTCAGGGAAAGAAAGAAGATGCCGCGCGAAAGATTATTGAAGATGCCAAAATTCTGGAAGAAGCCGGCGCCTTTTCAGTTGTTCTGGAATGCGTTCCGGAAGGACTTGCCGCGGAAGTAACCGGTTGCCTTTCCATTCCGACTATCGGTATCGGCGCCGGAGTTCATTGCGACGGACAGGTTCTTGTCATCAATGATTTACTGGGCATGTCTGACCGTTTTACGCCAAAGTTTGTGAAAAAATATGCCAACCTGAATTCCGAAATCAAGAAGGCCGTGAAAAATTATATCGGGGAAGTCAAAAGCAGCAACTTCCCCGATAGTGAACACAGTTTCAAATAAATTAAGGATATTCCTTATTTTTCATTGTCACATGGCGCTTTAAAGTATGCTCAGGGAATAATTTCCAATTCCGATTGATCGGAATTGGATAATTCGACTAGAAACCTTCATTGCACTATGCTGATAAAGGTTCAGTCTCATTACGACCTGCAAGCGTTAGCTTAGCTTCTGAAGCTTGGGTCTTACTAATATACTATAATTTTAGCCTGTTCCCTTAATTTCTTTAAAATATCATTAAACGCTTCCATCTTCTTGCGCTGTTCCAGATGCGCAGAAATCTTGTCCTTCATTTCGTCCAAAGTAACTTTTTTCGCCGGTTTTTTATCCAATACCTGAATGACATGATACCCATATTCCGTTGTCACGACCGGTCCGATTGCACTTTTTTCCTGTGTAAAAGCAGCCTTTTCAAATTCTTTCACCATTTGCCCTCTTCTGATGTAACTTAAATCCCCGCCAACTTCCTTGCTCGGACAATCAGAATTCTTACGGGCAATATCCGCAAAATCGCCACCACTGAGCAGTTGCTTGCGCAATTTTTCTATTTTTCCTTTTTTCTCGGCTTTTATTTTCTCCGTGTCATCCTTACCGACCGTTACGAGAATATGTCGCACGTGGACACTTTCTGGCTCAGAAAAGAGTTTGTCTTTATTATCGTTATAAAATTTATTGATTTCTTTTTGAGTGGGTTTTGCCTTTTGGCCCATTTCCATATTTCTGAATTTATCTATTTTAACGGCCAGGATGATATCGTTCTGTGTTATTCTATTTTCCTTGAAAAAATCTTCAATCTTTTTATTGGGGGGAAGACTGGTTTTTATACTCTCCATTGCTTTTGCAACTTCCTCATTCGTGGCCTGTATTTTTCTTTTTTCAATTTCATTGGATAAAAGCGTTCTTGCTATAAACACGTCTATTAACTGTTTTCTCAGGTTGGCCTTGAATTCCTTTTGTTTGTCAGAAGGTATCTTGCTTTTGATAAGATTAAATTTTTCATTCAGTGTATTTTCCAATTCAGTTTTTTTCAAAACTTTCTCATCAACACTGACAGCGATGTCACCTTTTGGAATGTCTTCTGTTTTGACATCAGGCGTACTATCCGCCGGAAAACTGGAAACGGAACTCTGAACATTGCTGGCATCAGCAGGTTTAGACTCTTCTTTCCCTTTATCCGAACATCCTGAAATCATTACAAAAACAAACAAAAGTAAAATGATTGGCCAACTCTTGGTAATTTGAGTTTTCATGAATCTCCTCCCGAAAATATTTAAAAAGTTTTTTAATGTTTTGATTTTATATGTAAAATATCCATGCCCGTCAAGATAAATTTCTTCTTAATTTTAGGCTTTTAATGATCATCAGGTTATCGCCCGCAGGCAGCGCAAAATGTCCTTTTGTTCAAACAATGCGGGGGTTTCTCGCTGATTATCTTTCAGTTCTGAAATATTCGTCATAGATAAAATCTGCTCCAAGGCCCGAAACATATTAATTTGAGGGTAAATTTCTCTGGTAAAATAATGAACCAGTTTAAGAGTTTTAAAACCATCAAACCAGTCGTTGAATTGCTTTGCCAGCAATTTCTCATCTTTTGCCACACGACGCATTTTAGGCCAAACCAGATGGAATTTGTTCTCTTC
>ENA-ORXD01002591-ORXD01002591.1-sediment-metagenome-genome-assembly--contig:-NODE-2591-length-11714-cov-3.958323_pt1 | contig 11714 bp, 10 predicted proteins | sample MGYA00237862_ERZ511471 | MGnify/ENA metagenome assembly ERZ511471 | reverse complement strand
CCCAGGTGCGAGTAAATGCGTTCCATTTCAAGAATTACCGTCCTGAGTTCCGAGGCGCGCCTGGGAACCTGGATGCCGGCGATTTTTTCCACCGCCATGGCAAAGCAGCAGGCGTTGGCCGCGCTTTCGTCTCCGCTGACGGCTTCGGCAAGCCTGATTGTTTCCATGGCAGTTTTATCTTCCGCCAGTTTATTCAAGCCGCGATGCTTGTAGCCCAGCCTTACCTCCAGGTTGAAAATTGTCTCGCCTATGACGCTGAAACGGAAATGACCCGGTTCAATAACGCCGGCATGCACCGGCCCTACCGGCACCTCGTAGATGCCCTCACCTTCGAATATTTTAAATTCGTATTCCGGGCCGGGCTCGAGATCAGCGGGCCGGGTCACCCGGCCCGAACAGGACTCAAGCATGGGATGAAAACCCGGCGGATAGGCCTCGTGCAGAAACAGGCGGCGCCTGTCAGGCGAATTGTCAAATTCCAATCCGAATCCGTCGCTGATGCGGCGTTCGAAATAAACCGCTACCGGGAAATATTCAAATACCGATGGAACATGGTTGGACTCTGTTTCAACAACCACAACAAGAATCCGGGCTGAGGATTTGAGTTTGAAGGCATAGAATAAATCCACGCCGGCTGTTTTCGCATTCCCGGCAGCCCACACGGCGATGAGGCCCAGGCCTTCGCGGCCAGCCAGCCATCTGGCTGCTTCCCCGATGGCAGCTTCACCAATATGCAGGTAGTATTCACTGCCTCCTCCTTGGTCAAAGCGGCTGTTAAATTGCCTGGACTCGAGATAAGTAATAAGGCCGGTCAGCGCAATTTCCATCAGGCAGCCATCCCCAGTTCGATTGTAATCGTTCGTATGACCTCCGAAAGCCATGGAGGCAGGTATATGCCAAGAATAGCCAGAAGCACCAGGCAGATCATGACAGGCACCTTCATAGACAGCGGGGTTTTAAAGGCAGGTGTGGGCGGGTTTTCTGCCTGGCTGAAGGCCCGCAGGAGATAATATCCCATACCGCCGGCAGCCACCATAAAGAAAAAGAGGGCCAGGACGAGCAGCAGTGGTTGTTGGGCCAGGCTGGCGAGTATATTGAATTTCACCAGGAAAACCGGCAGCAGCGGCACGCCGGTTGCTGCTGCAACTCCGATGATGAGACCGGTGCTGGCCAGCGGCTGAAGAATCAGCGGTTTGAAAACCGCAGTGAATTTGTTGGAAAGATACTGGCGGTGCCATATCCCGGCTGAAAAAAAGAGCAGGGCTTTGGTGAAGGGTTGGGCGAGCTGATTAAATACCACCCAGAACAAAGCCAGCGGGCTGGCCAGGCTCATGCCTGCCAGGGCTAATCCAGTCTGTTCAACAGCCGAGAAAGCGATAACTTTTTTGGTGTTGGTCCGGGCAAGCAGGCTGAAGGCGGCAATTCCGAGAGTCAGCATGCCTGTTGCCATCAGGGAAGTATTCGCCAGGCTGGTATCGGCCGTCTGCTGGCTCAGGGCAAGTAGTCTGAGGACGGCATACAAACCCAGATTCAGTACTGCCCCGTAGGCCACCGATACCACTGAGGGTGCCCTGGTGTAGGCCTGCGGCAGCCAGGTATGAAAAGGCGCCATGCCGGACTTGGCCCCGAAACCGATAAGCATCAGGATAAAGGCAATGTTGAAGGCGCGCTGGTTAAAACCGGCGGCGGCAGCCATCAAACCGGTCCAGTTGAGGCTGCCGCCGGTAATGGTATCCTGGCTCAGCCCGAAAAGGATGATGATTCCCATGAACGAAAACAGCATGGCAGTGGAGGCTACGAACACGTATTTCAACGCAGCCGTGATATTTTCCCTGGCTTTCAGGGTTACAATCAGTACTGCCGAAAGCAGGGTGGATAGTTCTATAAAAATCCACAGAAGCGCCAGGTTGTTGGAGAGGAAACCCAGTATAAGTACCAGTTCCAGCAGGCATAAAGAGCCGTAGAATACCGGCAGGAGCGAAGCATCTATTTCCTCCTGGTTTATCAAACTGGCGACATAACCGCGGGCATATATGGCGGACAGCAGGAACACCCCGGAGGTTATAAGTATTTCATAGACCGCCAGCGTATCGGCATAGAAATACCCGTTGCCGGATAAAACCAAAGGTTTTTCAAGATTTGCCAGCCATAAACCCAGGCCTGTATAGACGGCCGCCTGGATGATATTCAGCAGGCTGTAATGGCGGTTGTCCGGGCGAGCGGAGCGTCGTGACAGCCATACCATCAGGCCGGCTGAAAGCAGGGCGGGTAAACACAATATCCAGATAATATAGGCGGCCATTACTCCTCGACATCCAATCCGAAATTACGCAGGCGTTCGTGAAAAGCTTCAATACTGGAATCGATGCCGAAGGCCAGCAGGCTGGCCAGCACCAGGATCATCAGCAGGTCCACCAGGACCAGTACTTCGATAATGAAGGGCAGGTCGGCAACGAATAAACCAAACAGCAGTACGCCGTTTTCCATTGTCAGATAGCCGACGGTCTTGGTGATGACTTTACGCCGGCTGAAAATGACCATCATCCCCATCAGGGCAAGGGATACGCCTATTACCGCACCGAGCAAAAACAGGGGGCCGAAATGCAGTTCGTTTCGGAGTTCGAAAAACACACGGTATACGCCGAAAAGGAGAAGGACACTGATTATTATGGAACTGATGGGAGTTAGGAAATGAAATTCCAGGTCTCTTTTTATGGATATTCTGCGCAACACCGAGCGCAAAAAAGCCGGAATGATTATTACCTTGCTCACCAGCGTTATAATACTGATCAGGAGCAGGCTTGTAATACCCTCCTGCCAGAACAGCACCAGCGCCAGCACGGCCAGCAGCAGAGACTGGATAGAGTAGATAGAAAACAGGGAGTTCAGGGAGCGCTGAGTGATAACAAGAACCGCCGTACCCAGGATGAGCACCAGCAGTATTCTGATGATTTCGGTAATTAGTACAACTTCGTTCAAAACAACAACTCAAAAACAATGGTAATAAAGGAAAAAAACAGTGCTACCATGAAAAAACTGGGCAAACGGAAAAACCTTATCTTGGCCAGGCTGGATTCAAATATGGCTATAGCTACGCTTAAAATGGAGCCTTTTATTATAAAGCTGATGGCGCCCAGAGCAATGCCAGCCGCGTCGAAATCCCCGGCTATTCCCAGGGGGAACAGCAGGTTGATTAACAGGGCCATGAGCAGGGTTTGCTTTACACCGTGGCTGATTTCCATCAACGCCAGGTTGGGCCCGGACTGTTCCAGAACCATGGCTTCATGCACCATGGTCAGTTCCAGGTGAGTTTCCGGGTTATCGACCGGCATCCTGGATGTCTCGATTATCAGGATGATAAAAAGGGATACCCCCGCCAGCAGCAGAGTGGGGAAGTCCAGCAGGGAGCCGGCCAGGGTTCTGGCAAACATCTGCGCAATGCCGGTTGTGTCCAGGGCAAATGCTACAGCAGCGCAGGTGATAATGGTCACGGGTTCGGCAATGGCTGAAAGGCTCATCTCGCGCGAGCTGCCCATGCCGCCGAAGCTGGAACCGGCATCGAGGCCGGCCAGGGCCATGAAAAACCTGGCAGACACCATCAGGTATACAAACAAAATGATGTTTGTGGCTACCGAACCTTCGGGTGGTAAAAAAATAACCGGCACCAGGGTAGCCGCGGCAATCATGAAAGCCATATTAAGATAAGGAGACAGCCTCATGATAAACGAGGCGTTGTTTGAGTATATTATTTCCTTTCGAAAAAGCTTGCGGAGGTGGAGGTAGGGCTGCCAAACCGGCGCTCCCGTTCTGCCCTGGGCCATTGCCTTGCCTTTCTTGATAATACCTATAAACAGCGGTGAGACTGCCAGAATAAAAAGGGGATTTAGCACATAATAAACCAGCATCGAAACCATTACAGCCACCATCCGGCAAGCAGAATAGAAGCTGCAATGGCGATAAAAGCATACATTACGAAATTATCCAGGTCTCCGTTCTGCCAGGCGGATATTCTTCGCCCTATATTGAGGGCTAACCGCGCCAGCGGCAGGTAAATGCGCTCTTCGAAGAACTGCAGGGTTTTTATTTCGGCCCGGCCGCCACGGATTATCGCCCCGGTAACATCGGCAAAATTGCGCCAGAGCATTTTTTGAGTGCGGAAAATGGGGCTGAATATGGTTATAATCGGTTCTGAAAAACCTGAAGCTGTGTATTCAGTACGGCTGGTGATTGTTGTAAAGCCGCAATTCCAGGTCTCTGATTTTCGAACCGGAGCTTTCAATAACCGCATGAATACAGCGAGTATGGAGATGACAGTGAGGATCATAAAGCTTACCGGCAGCATATCCGGAACAGGTAGTTCCATCCCCATCCATTTGAAGAACCAGGCTGATCCTGTTCCGGCTGCAATGCATAGAACGGCCAGTATGGCAGGGGCGGTTGTCATGCTCCAGCCTGCCTCTTGAGCCAGGGCTGCTTCGGCAGAGCGTGGCATTGCCAGAAAGGTTATGCCGAAGGCTTTAACAAAGCAGGCAGCTGCCAGAGCGCTCATCAGTGCGAAAGCCGCCAGGGATGCAAATACCCCCACAGCCACAAAGAGACTGGGAATTTGGAATGCCCCCAGGTATGACTGGAAAAGGAGTATTTCGCTGGCAAAACCGTTAAGCGGCGGCAGTGCGGAAATAGCGGCCGCCCCGATGAGAAAAGTGACTGCGGTGACCGGCATTCGCTTGACCAGTCCGCCCATATGTTCAATATTGCGACTGCGGGTAGCGTTGATAACATTGCCGGCAGACATGAAAAGCAGGCTTTTGAAAAGAGCATGGTTGAGTGAATGGAACAAAGCGCCGGCCAGGCTCATTACCGCCAGTACCTCAAACCCGTACCGGTTAAAAATTGTGTACAATCCCAGCCCTATTACGATAATGCCGATGTTTTCGATGCTGTGATAAGCCAGCAGTTTCTTGAGGTCGTGTTCTTTCAGGGCGTATATTACACCAAGAACGGCCGAAGCGGTGCCCAGTGCAAGCAGTACGATTCCCCACCACAGGGGAATAACTGCCAGGTTCAGCATTATTCTGGTTATGCCGTAAATGGCAGTCTTGAGCATGACGCCCGACATCAATGCCGATACATTTGACGGGGCGGCCGAATGAGCATAAGGAAGCCATTTATGCAGGGGCATGAGGCCGGCTTTGGTGCCGAATCCGACCAGGAAACCGAGCAGTGTAACGGACAAGGCATTGGCCGGCAGGGAGGTGGTTATATCCATCGTGCCGGTTGAATGATAGACGGTAAGGCAGGAGAAAAGCAGGAATAAGGTGGAGAACTGGGTCATAACCAGGTAATAAATACCCGCTTTGCGGTTTTCGGCCTGTTCCCGTTCCAGTATTACCAGGAAGAACGAGCTTAAAGACATGATCTCCCAGCTGATTATCAGGGTGAAGTAATTGCCGGAGGCAACCACGGCTATCATTGCCAGGATAAAAAAGGCCATCAGCGCCAGGAGCCACTGGCGGCGTTTCGGTTCAATGTGATGTTCTATATAACCCAGCGAGTATAATGCAACACAGATGCTGACCACGCTTATAATGAGTATGAAAAACGCCGCCAGCCTGTCCAGGTAAAAATCGATTACGAGAGGCCCGCTGATCCGGTACAGGGGTATATGCTGGTGTAAATCCTGGCTGAGCACCGGTATTACGGCAGCAATTACGGCCAGGAGTCCTGCCAGCAACAATAACAGACTGAGGCGGCGCCAGGCAGCATGCGGTTGGAAGAGGCGCAGGAGCGCCAGAATGCCAGCTGCTGCCACAATAGCCAGGCTAATCGCCAGGAGGGTTGTATTCACAAGACTTTACAGCTTTATTTCCAAAAGCAAAGGAAGTCCCCTTGGGACTTCCTGTTTATCTGTTCAAGATAATTGTGTTATGAGAATATAAGCTATTTTAGTAAGAAAACCGCCGGGTGTCAAATTCACCCCTGGGGAGGTCAGGCGCTGGTTGAATCCTCGTAATCGGATAGCTTCAGGGCACGTAAGGCTCTCAGGGTTACCCATTTGCTGGGTTTGTTTTTGGGCCCGAAGTTGAGCCAGGTTTTACCCGGGTAGTTGTATTCAAGGGCCCAGCAGCCGTTTGCGTCCTGCTTGGATTGTATAAGGTTCAACGTGTTGGCCAGCCTCGGGTCTAGGCCGTAACCCAGGCCTGCCAGTGCTTCGGCGATTTGCAGGATGTCGGTTATATAAAACACCGGGAAACCGAATTTCCACCAGTTGTCGCTGGGTTTGTCGCTGTAGCCGCAGGGGTAGTCTGCCGTTGCCGGGTCGACGCTGAAGAAAAAATCTGCCCCGGCCTGTATTGCCCGCTCAATCACAGGTGTCCGCTCTAAACCGGGCAGCCTGGAAAAAGCCAGCATTACTTTGGTTGCGCCCCAGGCGCAGGGCAGTTTGTTGTTGGGCCCGCAGGCAAAACCCGGGCCGCATTTATAGGCGTAGTAGCGAACCGGCGCCGTCTTGTCTGCAGCCGGGGCGACCCCTTCAGCGGTTACGCTGCGCGCCATCCACTCGAAAGCTTTTCTCAGCTTTTCTGCCGGATAACCCAGGTCCAGCAAAGCGGCGCAAAGGTTGCCCTGCAGGCAGTCAATGGTTCCCGAAGGCGTACCGTTAACCGAAAACTGCCCGCCCGGGGTCAGGGCGTGTTCAACCAGATAATCGCACGCAGTGGCGAGTCTCCGGTCCATTTCGATGGAAGCGCCGAGTTGAGACAGCAGGATGAGCGACCAGACCGTGCCGGTATACTTGGGTGAATAACCCGCTTTAGGTTTCACCCAGTAGCCTTGCGAGTTCATCCTGTCCAGAATATAAGCAATCGGGCCATCCCGGTGTGCCTGAATTTTGGCCCGGCTCAGCTCCTGCGCGCCGGAAGCCGACAGGTCGCGCAGGGCCAGGTACCTGGCAGTGGTATCCTGCGGCTCCAGCAGCCAGTCCAGGGCGCGCATCCGGGGTGTTGAATTCATGATAGAGATGATAATACTTGCCGGGAATAGAATCAATAGAACCTGAAGGCCGGGCTGAATCCGGCAAACGCCGGGCAGGGCGTGGAGCTGGGGTGAGGCTGGTCGTGCCGGCAAAACACGGTGCTCAGATACATAGCGGCAAAGATACCCCGGGACATTTGCCGGCTGGCCAGGGCAAAAGGAAACGCCCGGTTCCAGCTAGCTGCCGGAAGGTTCGAGCACGATTAGCCTGGTACCCGGCTTGAATTCCTGACCGGATTCAGCCGTAATGACCGTAAGGTTGCCGTTTTTACCCAGGGCAAACAGCGGCAGAGCTTCTTTGCCGAAAAGTGAAATTATGCCGGCTTTATCCGTTGCCTCATCCAGTTTTTCAAGCTTTATTTTACCGTGCTCAAAAAGTTCGGCAATCCGGTCGTACGTAGCGGTGTTATCGAAAAGGGTTCTTCCCGGCAGGTGTTCCAGGTAGTGTTTTTCCGAGGGCTTGCTCTCTTCCAGCGGCAGCATGAATACGCTGGAACTGCCGAATTCCTTGCTTAACCTCAAGTCTACCAGCGTGTTGTAGTTGTCATCGGCGGTAACGGCAACAATGTAACCGTAGTCGCTGAAGTCGGTATCGTCCAGAAAACTGCCGTCGAGGGCATCGGCGTATATGGCGTTCAAGCCCTTGCGCCTGGCATAGGCTATATTGGCCTTGTTGGCATCGATTATCAGGCATTTTATGCCGCTTTCGGCAAGCAGGGCAGCAGCGCTTCTGACCCATGCCTGTCCGCCGATAAATATCACCCCCTGGGGATTTACCTGGCTGGTTTTCGAGACACGCATGATGAGCGGGGGAATGGCGCTTGAGCACAGAATGGTACCGAAAACAACGGCAAACGTAACAGGCAGCAGCAGTTCGCCCGAAGGGAAGCCCTCGGCGCTCAAGCGGAAAGCGAAAACCGAGGCGATTGAAGCTGAAACAATTCCCCTGGGCGCAATGGAAGACAGCAGCAGTTTTTCGCCGGTTTTCAACCTGGATTTTATGGTCGAGGCGAATACGGCCAGCGGCCTGGCAGCCACTACCAGGATCAGAATGAATATCGCCAGGGAATAAGACAGCGGTTCGAACAGCGACAGTTCCAGCCTGGCAGACAGGATAATAAACATCAGCGAAATGAGGATTACGCGTAGGTTTTCCTTGAATTCCAGTATGTTGGCGATGCTGGCCTGGCTCTGGTTGGCAAGAACAGCCCCCATAATAATGGCGGTAAATAAACCGGCGTTGGGCTGGATGAGTTCCGAAACCAGAAATACCGCCACCAGTATTCCCAGGGTAGCCGGGATGTGCAGATAGTCCGGTAAAATATGGCGTTTCAAAGCCTGGATGATAATTACGGCTCCGCCGAGGCCCAGCGCAATGCCCGAAGCCAGCGTCTTGAGGATTATGGCCAGGATCTGAAGGGCGGTGTCGCCCGTACTGCCGCCTACCAGGATTATTTCGAGAACGATCAGCGCCAGTATGGCGCCGATGGGGTCGATCAATATTCCCTCCCATTTGAGCAGTGTCGATACAGTGTTGCCGGGGCGCAGGTACTGCAGCAGGGGGATTATTACGGTCGGGCCGCTGACTACCAGAATGGCGCCCAGCAGCAGCGCCAGGGGCCAGTCCATACCCAGAACATAAACGGCCGCAATACTGCCGACAGCCCAGGTTATCAGCACCCCCAGGCTGATCAGCCTGATTACCGAAGGGGCGGTGGACCTGACCTCCTTGATTTTCAGGTTGAGGCCGCCTTCGAAAAGGATAATCGCCACGGAAAGTGCTACCAGGGGCTCGAACAATTCCCCGAACAAAATATCGGGGTTGAGCAGTCCCAGAACAGGCCCGGCGATAAAACCGGCGGTGATCAAAAGCAGTATCGAGGGCGCCTGGGTAAACCAGGCAATCATCTGGGCAGCTATCCCCAGAAAAAGGATAAGGACCAACTCAATCAGAATGTCATCCATCCGGCACCCTCGAATACATAAATTGCAAAAATGATAAACCCTGTACGGCTGAAAAACAAGAGTTTTTTGATTTGACGCTCGGCTGAGCTTTGGATACACTATTGCAGGCCCCCTGGAACCGGCCCGTCCGGTTTATATCTCAATTCGATTATTACCAGCAGGAGGCAGTTTGTTACGAGTTATTAAAGAGATAACCCTGGAAGTCTTCCAGGCCATTTTGCCTCTCACCATTGGCGTCATCGCTATCAATTTCCTGTTTATCCGCATGCCGGCTCCGGTGCTGATCCAGTTTATCTTTGGCGCGGTGATGGTTATCGGAGGCATGATTTTATTCCTGCTGGGCGTAAGGCTGGGTATTCTGCCCATGGGGGAAGCGGTTGGTTCGGAACTGCCGAAGCGCCGTTTTGTGCCATACATTCTGGCAGTGGCATTCCTGATGGGGTTCTCGGTGACGGTAGCCGAACCGGATGTAATGGTACTTTCCGACCAGGTAAACACGGTTTCCGGCGGCAGTATATCCAACACGCTGCTGGTGGGCGTTATCGCTGTCGGAGTAGGGTTTTTTGTTGCGGCAGCTATTTTGCGCATTATACTGGGCTTTCCGATAACCTATATGCTGGCAGGAGGTTATATCGCGATCATAATCCTGTCCTTTTTCGCGCCGCCCGAGTTTGTGCCGGTGGCGTTTGATGCCGGAGGTGTTACCACCGGGCCGGTTACCGTCCCGGTAATTCTGGCTCTCGGCATCGGTTTCAGTTCGGTGCTGGCCGGCCGCTCTACATTGAGTGACGGTTTCGGGCTTATCGGGCTGGCTTCCATCGGCCCGGTTATCGGGGTGATGCTCATGGGGGTAATACTGTATTGACCGGGCTCAATCTTTTCCAGGGTTTCGGGGATACTATTTTAACCGTATTGAAATCGGTAGTCCCAATCGTTGCCTTTTTTGTGATCTTTCAGCTGATATATTTAAGGCTGCCCTGGCGTTACCTGGCCAGAATATTTTTCGGCGTCGGCCTGGCTCTGGCCGGAGTGGCCCTGTTTTTGCAGGGAGTCAAGGCGGGTTTCTACCCGGCGGGCAGTGAAATAGGTACCTTCCTGGGCGCTATCCAGGCAAAATGGCTGCTCATTCCCTTCGGGGTGGCGATGGGGTTTCTGGCAACCTTCGGCGAACCGGCTGTCCGGGTGCTCGGCTACCAGGTTGAGAAGGCTTCAGGCGGCTCCATCAGGAGTTCCCTTATTCTTTACGGCATTTCTGTGGGAGTGGCGCTTTTCGTGGGCCTGGGTATGGCGCGGATCGTGTGGGGCATCCCGCTAAACTACATAATCGTTCCCGGTTATATACTGGCGGTATTACTCATGTTTGTAAGTGATAAAACGGCTGTAGCCATTGCTTTTGACAGCGGCGGAGTGGCAACCGGGCCCATGGCGGTAACCTTCCTGCTGGCGGTAGCTGTTGGTATCACTTCTTCCATAGAAGGCCGGGACCCGGTGGCCGACGGCTTCGGTTTAATTTCTCTGATTGCGCTGGCGCCGATACTTTTTATCATGCTTACAGGCTTGTATTTGAAAATAAGACTCAAACGCAGAGGTGAACAAAATGGGAACGGATAGAAACCTGATTATCACCATAGTCAAAAAAGGCTGGGGGGATGAAGTACTCAAGGCTTCCATCAAGGCCGGGGCTGCCGGCGGTACGGTTGTCCTGGGAAGGGGCTTAGGGGTACATGAACAGCAGACCATACTCGGCATATGCATCGAGCCGGAGAAAGAGCTGGTGTTTTCAGTAACCGAGCCGGAGAAGACCGACGAGATACTGGAGGTGATAAAGACCACCGCCGGGCTGACCAAACCGGGTACCGGGCTGGCTTTTGTCATGCCGGTCAACCGGGTGGTCGGCGTCGTCCACGAGGAAACGCCGGAAGTTTCAAAATGCTTCGAAGATAAAAAAGAAAAAGAATAGCAAACGGCAGCCATGGTTGAGCGTTCCCGTTGCCGGCGGCCTATTGACCCTGCTTGCGGGCAGCTTTATAATTTCTTTAGTATCAGACCTTAACAGGAGAACGATATGGCTGAAAAGGAATACCGGGAAAAAGAAGAAAAGGAAGAAAAGCGCACCGAAAAGGAAGAGAAAGGGCGTGAAGAGAAGTGGCGTTCCGACCCCATAAACGCCGTTACCTGGGCAGCCGTTCTGGTATGGCTGGGGTTGGTGCTGCTGGCCAGAACCACCGGGTTTATGGATGGTTTTGACTGGTTCGAACCCTGGCCGGTGTTCCTGCTGGGATGGGGCGCCATCATGCTCATACAGGCGGTTGCCAGGGGGTTGATGCCCGGCCAGCGCTGGTGGGCGCCGGGCAGCCTCATCTTCGGTTTCATATTAATCGGTGTCGGGCTGGGCTGGCTTTTCAGCTGGGGTTATATTGCGCCGGTAGTGCTCTTCGCTATTGCCGTCACCATACTGTTCAGCGCTTTTGTCAAGAAGAAGTAACCTAAAGACGGCCGAGATTGAGCGAAGCAAATTCGGTCCACAGGTAATTAAGCGGCGTCCACCATTTCTCCCGGCCGATGCAGCGGAAATAGGGCGGCTGGAACGCCCGGATTACATCGCCGATGCGGTAGCGTGCCAGTATGGGGGTTGAAACCACCAGGCTGCCGTTCTCGCCGGGTTTCATTTCATGCAGCATTTTGGTCTTGCCGCCGGTGATGACCTCGAAGAAAAA
>ENA-ORXD01002589-ORXD01002589.1-sediment-metagenome-genome-assembly--contig:-NODE-2589-length-11716-cov-3.070195_pt1 | contig 11716 bp, 11 predicted proteins | sample MGYA00237862_ERZ511471 | MGnify/ENA metagenome assembly ERZ511471 | reverse complement strand
TGATGCCCGGTCATCTGTCCGATGCCTGAAGTTTCCCTGGAAGGCACCTGCGGAGGACCGGGAATGCGCTCAACGGCGGGTTCCGTCAGGCAAAAGTATATAAATACCTACGGGAATAACACCCTATGCAGCTCAGCCTGGAGGGATCCAGCGACTGCGAGGTGTAGCATATGCGAAAGTTAAGAAACAATGAGGAAGCGTTCACCGGTCTTGAGGCGGCCATCGTCCTGATCGCGTTCGTGGTCGTCGCCGCGGTGTTCAGCTACGTTGTGCTCGGAGCTGGGTTCTTCACGACCCAGAAGAGCCAGGAAGTCGTGTACGCGGGCGTCGGCTCGGCAGCATCGAATGTTGTCGTGAAAGGCGATGTGTACGGTATTGCGAATGAAGCTAAAGATAATCTCTCATACATACAGTTCGATCTTGGTCTAGCTGCGGGAGGTTATCCAATAGATGTCGCTCAGCTGAACATTATTTACAGTGACACGAGACTTACGCCAACCCATCTGAGTAAGAATTCAAGTGTATATTTCGCAGATGGCATTCCTGGTGCAGGGAATTGGACAATCGTCCAAAAGTCCGGGACTGGAATTGATGCTCCGGAAACTGATCATATCCTGAAATTTGGACAGACATTCACCATCAGGCTGAATGCTACTGCTCTTGGTATCCCGCCACGTGAGCAGATGCACATAGAGATCAAACCGGAAGTCGGGGCAGCACTCGCGATATCACGGACAGTGCCACCGTCACTTCAGACAACGACAATCCTCACGTAATCATTAAAAACCCTAACCCACTCTTTTTGCCTGAAGGAATTCCGAGAGAATATCTCGATCACCTGCCGGTGTGTTGGCTATCACCAATTAGACCAAATGAAACGTAATTAATACAAGGTCACACCACATCTTACTGCAACCTTGGAGGTCTATCCATGTACACAAGGACAATTAATGACGACGCCTTCACCGGTCTCGAAGCAGCCATTGTCCTGATCGCGTTCGTGGTCGTCGCCGCGGTGTTCAGCTACGTCATACTCGGTGCTGGATTCTTCACGACCCAGAAGAGCCATGAAGTCGTCTATGCCGGTGTCGGTTCGGCAGCATCGAACATCGTTGTCAAAGGCGATGTGTACGGGATCGCCAACAATACTTCGGAGAATATCTCGTATATCCAGTTTGACCTTGGTCTTGCAGCGGGCGGCTACCCGGTTGATGTATCAAAACTGAACATCATCTACAGCGATACTTCCCTCACCCCAAGACACCTGAACGGGAGTCCTGTCTATGCACCAGACACGGTTCCGGTGGCTGGCAACTGGTCTATCGTTCACAAATCGGGGAGTGGAATCACGAATCCGGAAACCGATCACATCATCAGGGTCGGCCAGACCTATACGATCCGTCTGAACGTTACGGAGAACGGAATTCCGCCCCGGGAATCTCTCCATATCGAGATCAAACCGGAGATTGGCGCGTCGGTTGCTGTAAGCCGTACTGTTCCCCCCTCGCTGACGGTTACTACATTACTGACATGAGAGATCACGAGGGCTTCAGGCGCGGCTCACCATCCCCCTCATTAAGCACCGTTAACTCCTCCATTCCTACTGGCTATCAACCGGGGGGTTTCTGTTCTTCTGCAGTCATTTAGTGGGGAACTGTCGCTGGCGGCTTTGGATAAAACCGCCAGGCAGGGAAGAGAATCTTGTCGCGTTGAACCACACTGGAAGGGAGTCCAGATCCAATCTGATTTCACGCGCCAGACCAGCCTTGAGGCAAGCAGATCCTCTCTTACTTCAGACGGTTCATCAGCCCCATATCAGCCTCCCCGCAAACTATAAGCCTTATCACCGTGATATAAGTCTTCTGTATGGCAGTCAACCAGGCCCAGGTCGACCACATTATCTCCTCGGCATCGGCTGATGACCCTGAGGTCCGGCTGCTCAAACTCCAGGACGAAGTGGAGCTCCTCAAGACCTCGATCAAGCGGCTGCTCATCGATATCCGCGAACGAATGAACGATATCGACAACCCGTTCAATATCTCTTCATCAGGGGGTCAGGCTGAAACATCATCGAACGTGGCCAATGTCCTCAAGAGCACTGCAGATGCGGTCACCTCTGCAGCGGGAGCCCTGAAGAGTACCGGATCAGACCAGTCACATGCCGGCGGACAGGTCCCGGGTGCCGGAGGGGTTGTGCAGGGATGGGCCCCGGAATATACCGCACCTCCCGCGGCCGCCCAACCCGTCGGGCAGCGATCCCCACAGGAGCAGATGAGTGATGAAGAGTTCCTGAAAGCGGTCAGGGCCCGGATCTCGGGGGTGCAGGGTGCAGAGGCAGCTGCACCTGCAGCACAGGACGACAAAGAGGCAGGTAAGGTCCGGCTGCAGAAGGTCTTCCGCCTCTTTGCCTGGACCACCAAGAATGTCCGGCTCTACGGCCATGACCGCGTGGACCTGATGCTCGAATCGTACCGTGCGATGGGATATATCAGCGACGAGTCCTGTGCCCTCGTGAAAGACATCGCCCGCCTGATGCCCAATTCCCTCGGAGAGCAGCACGAGATCCAGGCAGGTGCGTACGTGACCGAGCTCTACGAGCTGAACCATATCCTGAACCCCGGCGATCTCTCGCTTGACCGGGACATGATAGAGGTCCTGATGCAGCAGCGGGGGTCCGCTGAACGCGAGCAGCGCCCCGCCATGATAGAGCGGACCGGGGAGGATATCCCGTCCCGGGACGCGGCACGGAAGACGGACAGGATCTGAACCGATGTCGAGCGAGACGATCGTCAATGCCCTTTTTTTAATTACTGCCGTCATTGCAGCGGCAGTCCTGATCAACGCCATCATGCCCGCCATCTACCGGACTTCCGAGACCTTCGGGTCGTCCACCCATGAAGCAGATACCCTGATGCGGACGGACTTCAAGTTCGTGAATGCGTACGCGAAGGATAATGCGGTAACTGTCTGGCTGAAGAATACCGGGACAGCCCGTATAGCAAAAGGTGACCTGGACAGCTCGGATCTCTTCGTACTTCCTGAAGGGGGCACCATGCAACGAATAGCACTTTCAGGAAGCTACTTGATTCGTAACCAGACCCCCGTCACGAATTTCTGGAATCAGGGGGAGACCCTGGAGATTTCCGTAACAGGTGTTTCATTTTCCTCACAACAGCAAATAGCTTGCACGCTCGTACTTCCGAATGGTGTGAAACGATCGTTCGATTTCACCGCATCGTGAAAGGTCCCTCCCATGGCAGCTGCATCCCTCGTTGCAACCGCGTTCGGTATCATCCTCATTCTCATCACCGCATATATCCTTGCCGCGGGTATCATCGGTCTGGCGACCAGCGTTGCGGAAGCGCAGAAGGAGATGACAGCGATGACCATCAGGGTGGCTGGCACATCCCTAGAGATTGGTAATTATTCAGGAGATAACCCCCTCTACCTGGACATCACTAATACCGGATCCGAGAAGATTGACTATACCCGCATGGATGTATACCTTACTGCCGATGGGGAAGCACCGGAATACTGTGGATATCAGTCGTCCGATGGTGGCAGATGGACAAATAATATGATCACCCCTGATGTTGTCAACCCAGGTGCATGGGACCCCGGGGAAACACTCAACATCACGGTCACCCCAACGGGGGGCTCGCATGTCCATGTCCGGGTTGTAACTCCGGTAGGGGTATCTGCCTCAAAATATCTCTGAAAAATCTCTCCCCCAGCCAGATCCTTATATACCCGAAAACTAATACTCTGCATAGAAAAGGTGACATCAGTATATGGCAATAGAGGGGATTGCCGGGATACTGGGAGGGGATGACAAGAACATCCTCTCCACCGGCAATAACGAGATCGACAAGAAGATAGCTGACGGCCTCCCGCTCGGCTCGCTCACCCTCATCGAGGGGGAGAACGATACGGGGAAGAGCGTCCTGACCCAGCAGATCATCTGGGGAGCGATGAAACAGGGCTTCAATGTTGATATCTTCTCGACCGAGATGACCACCAAGAGCTTCCTCTCCCAGATGGAAGCCATGAGCCTCGATGTCTCCGAATACTTTGCCTGGGGCTACGTCCGCCTCTTTCCCCTCCACATGGCAGGGTTCAAGTGGTCGCAGGAGGAGATGGACGGTATCCTCCAGCATGTCATCGAGCATATCAGGAACAGCAAGGCACAGGTCCACATCATCGACTCGCTCACGATGTTCACCGAATATACCTCGCAATCGGCAGTCCTCACCTTCCTGACCAACTGCAAGAACCTCGTTGACAAAGGCAAGACCATCCTAATCACCCTCCACACCTATGCATTCGAGGAGGACACGCTGATTCGGATCCGGTCCATCTGCGATGCCCACCTGATGATGAAGAAGTCCCTCATCGGAGACAAGTACGTGATGGTGATGGAGGTCGTCAAGGTGCGGGGAGCGCGCAAGACGACCGGCAACCTGGTGAGCTTCGAGGTGCATCCCGGGTACGGGATGAAGATCATCCCGATATCCATGGCGCGGGTCTAGGATGGAATCGCTCACCTTCACCCCCACCCTTCCGTTCGAGCCGGCCCAGTCCGACGAGGGGAACGACTGTTTCAACAACATCGAGGGGTGTGCACTCTACCGGATGCTCCCGGCAAATGCCAAAGAGTACGTCCGCCAGGCCCCGCACCTCCTCGAATATATCCACCTCTTCCCGGTCGATGTGTACGGGATCCCACTCTTCTTTTCAGAGCTGAACCGTGACCTCAAGGGGATAAAAGAGCCAAACCTCATCTACCCGGCCGACGAGACGACGTTTGTACACATCTTCCAGGACCCAAACGATGTGAGGAACTACTACATCCCCATCGAACCCTCATTCCTCCATTCTGTCCAGGAGTTTCTCCCTGCCGTGGAGATCCTGCTCGTTGACCTCCTCGACGCGCTTGACCAGAACCCTGAGACCAATGAAGAGCGGACCGAGGTGCTCAAAGGTCTCTTCTCGAAGGTGGCATACGTTCCGGGCCCCGGGGAACAGACTGCTCCTGCACTCCCGGGTGCAACGGCAAAGGCCGGAATGGGGTCAAAGCTCAAAGCCTTCCTCCAGAAAGACCTGACGGCCAAGACCAATGTAAAAACCGATGCGATCATGTCCCATGTACCCCGGATGCCTGACGGGCGGATCATCCTCACCTCGCAGCAGTACAATGCGCTCGAGTACATCCTTGTCCGGGACAAGATCGATATCGGGATGCTCAAACCGTTCATCAACGACCGCTACATTGAGGATATCACCGTGGATGGGGTGGGCCCGGTCTTCATCGAACACAAGATCTTCAAGGGACTGAAATCGGTTGTCGGCTGGCAGAACACCGATGACCTCGACAAGTTCATGATCAAGCTCGCCGAGCGGACCAAGCGTCCCATCACCTACCGGAACCCGATCGTGGACTCGACCCTCCCGGACGGGTCGCGTATCAACATCGTGTACAGTACCGACATCAGCCGGAAAGGGAGCAATTTCACCATCCGGAAGGCGATGGATGACCCGATCAGCATCCTCAAGCTGGTCGAGTTCAAAACCTGCGACTACACGGTCGCCGCCTACCTCTGGATATGCATCGAGAACGGCCTCTCCCTCTTCATGAGCGGGGAGACGGCGAGCGGCAAGACCACCAGCCTCAACGCAATGACGACCTTCATCCCGCCCGAGAACAAGATCGTCACCATCGAGGATACCCCCGAGCTCCAGATACCACACCGGAACTGGACCCGCGAGGTCTCCAAGGGCAAAGGCAAGGGGGAAGGTGAAGGCGGGGATGTCACGATGTTTGACCTGCTCCGCGCAGCACTCCGTCAGCGGCCGAACCAGATACTTGTTGGAGAGATCCGTGGGGTCGAGGGATCGGTCGCGTTCGGTGCGATGCAGACCGGCCACCCGGTCCTCTCAACGTTCCATGCCGCATCCGTCGAGAAGCTGATCCAGCGTCTCTGCGGAGACCCGATCAACATCCCCAAGACCTACGTGGATAACTTAAACCTCGTCGTTATCCAGAGTGCTGTCCGGCGACCGAGCGGCGATATGGTCCGGAGGATCCTGAGCATCAACGAACTGGTCGGGTTCAACCCCGAAACGCAGGGCTTCTCCTTCGTCGAGATGTTCCACTGGGACCCGGTGACCGATACTTTTGAGTTTACCGGGAAGGGGAGCAGTTACCTGCTCGAGAACAAGATCGCCACGATGCTCGGGATCCCTGAACACAAGAAAGCCCAGATGTACAAGGAGATCGAGAAGAGGGCCCGGATACTTGAGCGGCTCCATAAAGCCGGGTACACGGGGTTCTATGACCTCTTCCACATGATCACCAAGGTCAAGAAGCAGGGGCTGCTCTCCATCGATGTCTCCGACACTTAAGTCCCTCTCGGCCGGACTGCGGGAAAAGAACCGGGGACAGCTCCCGTTCCAGGGCTCCGTCCAGTCTATCCGGGACTTTCTCGCGGATGTTGCCGAGACCAAGCGGACGAGTGCCGACCTCCTCTTCATGGCCACCTACATGGCATCGATCACGACGGCCCAGGCGACCCGCCCCGAGATATTTGCCTATACCGCTGCGCGAAAGGAGTATATTCCGGCAAAATATATCGCAAAAGTCGAGCTCTTTGTCAAGAAATGGAACTACAGCTATGTCGATGCCCTGACGCTCATGGCTGAGCGCGTAAAGAATCCCATGATCCAGAGCATGCTGAACCGGTATGCCAACTCCATCGAATCGGGAGTGCCGGACGAGGACTTCCTCACCCGCGAACTGATCACTATCCGGAGCGTGTACAAGAACGCCTACGAGCAGGGCCTCGAGATGCTGAAGAAGTGGGGGGATGCCTACATTGCCATGCTCTTCTCAGGAGCACTCGTCGGGATCATCATCATGATGTCGGTGGCGATCTTCTCCCCGGACAACGTGCAGGATACCCTGCGGATGTCCTACTTCATCGTGACCGCAGTATCCATATTCGGGCTCGTTACCATGTACCGATCCGTCCCGGCCGATCAGAAGACCCACAACCTCCCCCGCCTCTCAAAAGAGCAGCGGATGATAGCACGGTTGAGCCGGAGGATTATCCCGGTTGGGATCATCACCGGGATCATCTTTTTCCTGCTCAGTGCAACGGGACTTGTCCCGGATGTGTACGGGTTGATCATGCTCATCATCGGGCTCCTCCTCTTCCCGCTCGGGATCATCGGGTATCTCGATGACCAGAACATCATCAACCGGGACGGCGATTTCACGGTCTTTATCCGGAGCCTCGGTGCGGTCATGGGAGGCAAGGGGGTGACCCTCACCCATGCCCTTGCAGAAATCGATAAGAAATCACTGATCCACCTCGAACCGCTCGTCAATGGCCTCTACTCGAAGCTGAACCTTGGCTTTGACGAGAAGCTGACCTGGGAACGCTTCATGGGGGATTCCGGCAGCAACCTGATCTCCAAGTACCTGAATATCTTCCGGGACTCGGTCGAGCTTGGAGGCGCACCGGATAAGATTGGGGAGATCGTGGGATCATCCATGCTCGAGCAGGTGCTGCTGCGAAACAACCGGTACACAATCTCGATGGGCTTCATCGTGCTCCTCATCCCGATGCATGCCATGATGGTCGCAATATTCCTCTTCCTCTTCCATATCCTCCTCCACATGTCGCGGGCAATCTCCAGCGTGGTCGAATCCATCGGTCCGATGGGTGCCGGTCCGGCAGGTGCCGGTCCGATGGCCGGGGCCGGCACCGTCTCGGGCGCCGTAGGGGGCGGTCTGACCATGTTCGTGAACTTCCCCGAGGCTGAGATGTTCGTCTATGTGATGATCATCATCACGATCATCACTATCTCGAATATCCTTGCAGGCAGGATCGTGTTCGGTGGGGGAAACTACATGTACTACTTCTTCGGGAGCATCCTCTGCGCCGTAACCGGTATCATTTATATAGCAGCACCGTTCATAGTTGGAATGTTCTTCACCATCCCCACCTTCCAGGGAGTATGACATGAAATCTTCGAGCTTTTGGATCATCCTCCTGACCGGTATCCTGATTCTCGAAGGAGCGCTGATCGTCCTGAACAATCCCGAGCTCAACCTCATTGGGGGGATCATACTCCTGGGGATACTCCTGTTTGGACTCGGTCGCCGGTTCTCATCCGGGGATATTTCAGGGAAGAAGAGAAACGAGCGGCAGAAGACAGGGGCATCTGCCCAAAAAACCGTGCCGGGCGCACCTGCAGGTGCCAGTGACACCGCTGCAGGAACGCCGTCCCGGAAACTCCCTGATACGGTCAGGCCCAGGGCACCTGGCCGGGAACTGTTCCCGACATTCTCTGCATGGGGCAGGAAGGCACGGGGGATCATCCCTTCCCGCAACCGTGGAGCCGCGAAAGCAGGGGTGGGAACTCAAGGCACTCCTGTCCCGAAGGATGCAGGATCTCGTCCTGACAGGGTGAATGGTAAACCGGAGAAGAAGCGAAAATTCTGGAGGAGAGAGAAGGCTCAACCGCACAACGGAACTCCCGGACCCGCCCGGGAACCTGCCGGCATGCCACCCGCTCCCTCCCGGGAGCGAAAGCGATTTGAGACCTTCACGGCGATGGGATCAGGAATCAGGGTGCTCTTCTCATCATTTTCCCGACGGAAGAAAGAAACCGGCGCTCCTGCTCCCCAGGACAGGGTACCCCTGCCGGATGACAGTGAATCTCCGTCATCCCTGGCATCGCTGAATGTCGATGCAGCTTCGCCAGTCAGCATCAAACGTGACCCAAGCCCGTTCTCCCCCCTGGTACAGGATATGGATCTCGACCCAGAGCTGATCCTCTCACGCCAGGATCCGGGAACGGGGAGTAGTTCTGATATCCTCTATTCAGATGCTGACCTTGATGCCCTGGAGACAGCTGCGTTTGACCAGGATATTGCAAAGCTCGATCTCTCCCTCGATGAGGATACAGCCATCACGATCGATGATACGGAGGAGGATGAAGTCGCCCAGATCCTCGATGCATACCATGATGAACTGGTGGCCCCTGACGCCGGGAGCGAAGAAATTTCACTCGATGACGAGCTTGCAGGACTCGAGAACCTTGAACTGGATTTCCCCGAGATGGATCCCGATGCCGGTGGTGAGGCTCAGCCCGTGAAACAACCGGGTTCAGGAGTGAAAGGGGTGACAGCGCCGCTGACAGATCCGGGCTCTCCCAGGCGACCTGGAGCACAGCCATCGCCCCCGGTTCCCGGGAGCAGGACAGCATCATCACCATCACCCCCGGTCAGGATGCCTGAGAAGGCCCAGGAGGAGTCGATGCTCTCGTTCGCCGCAGCATCAGCCGGCGATGACGACCTCATCTCCTCCCTGCGCAGTGACATGAAGTCAACGAAACGACAGGTTGACCAGAGCCTCGTCCGCGACCTCAAGGATGTACGGGTCCAGATCGGCGATATCGAGAAGGACTTATCAGATTTTGAGAAAGATCTCGCGGCTTTTATAGCAAAGCGAAACAAATAACCGGGGTACGGTACTACACACAGTCCGGGAAAGGATTCCAGATGGCAGAAATCCCAGTGAAGATTGAGCGGGACGGGACCTGGCATGTCGTTAAGATCATCGTCGATAAAGATCAGATCCAGATCCCTGCTCCGTTCTCACTCCGGATTCCCTACAAGCAGATCATCGACCTGCGGGAGAAGAAGAATACCCTGTCCATCACCATCAGGGGAAATCCCGAGAAAACCATTCTCCTTGCGACGGTCCCCCAGGCCATGCTCGTCCTGAAGCGGATGATTGCCCTCTCCTGCAGTGCCTATCGTCTTGCCGCCTACTTCATGTCACCTGCGATCCGGGGCGGGGTACTGGTCACCGATGCCCGGTGGGAGAAAGGCTCGATTGCCGTCATGAAGACCGGGATCTGGTTCGTGAGCGAGGCTCAGCAGGTATGCATCCCCCTGACCGACGTTACCGGGATCGAGGTGACGAAACGCGAAGTCCAGAAGAAACAGGTCGATGTGGTCAAGATCGATCACATGGAGAACGCTGATGTTGTGACCAGTTACGTTCTCTGTCCCCTGTCCACCCTCCAGGTCCTCTTTGATTTTCTCAAAGATGCAACGAAAGAGATGGAGATGCGGGGAGATGAACTCGATGCTGTATCAGCCCAGGTAGGTATGCTGATCTACAGCGGGATGGATTCCCGTGCCATCGAGTCCATGCTCTCGATATCGTACGATCAACTCGATGGGATCTTTGAAAAGCTCCTCAATCTGGGATTGATAGAAGTGACGCATATCAGGAAGGAAGTCCAGCTGACACCGAAAGGTGTCCGTTTCATCACCGAAGCGGTCAAGCCCCCCACCTGAATACAACCGGGACGAATAATTAGATATAATTTCCGGATAAAACCCTGAGATGGTGGATATGGGGAAAATTCTTATCGTCGATGACACCCTCTTCATGCGGACCCTCCTGAAGAACATCCTTTTTTCAGGCGGCCATACGATTGCAGGGGAAGCGGTGGATGGTGATGATGCCATCGAGAAATACCGTGAACTGAAACCCGACCTCGTCACCATGGATGTCGTCATGCCAAAAATGAATGGCATCGAGGCACTGAAAGGCATCCGGTCCCTTGACCCGAATGCAAAAGTCATTATGTGCACCGCAGTCGGTCAGGAGCAGATGGTGAAACTTGCGATAAAAACCGGTGCCCGCGGGTACATCGTGAAACCATTCCAGGCCCCAAAAGTCCTTGAAGAGATAAAAAATGTCCTTGGTTCATGAGCATGATCCGTGTCCTTATCGTCGATGACTCATTGTTCATGCGGACGGTAGTACGGGATATGCTCCTGGCTGATCCGGAAATTGAGGTTGTCGGAACTGCGGCTGACGGGATATATGCCACGGAACTGATCGAGAAACTCAGACCCGATGTGATGACCCTCGATATCGAGATGCCCCGGATGAGTGGTCTTGACCTGCTGGAGAAGAGACGTACCTTCACCCACTTCCCCCGGACTATCATGCTCAGTTCGCTCACGGTCCAGGGCGGGGAAGCAACCAACAGGGCCCTGCGGCTTGGTGCAGATGACTTCATCCTCAAACCCCGGGGCATTGAGAACATGCGTGCGATCCAGCAGGAACTGATCACGAAGATACGAAATGTCATACGAATCCCCTACATCAAGGTGCAGGAACCATCGACAGAAGAGATTGCCCGGGATCTCGTCCTGATTGGCTCATCTGCCGGCGGACCACCCATGCTCGACGTTGTCCTGTCATCGTTCAAAAAAAGCCTGGATGCCGCCGTGGTCATCGTCCAGCATATGCCGGAAGGGGGGTTCACCACGGCCCTCGCCGCACGACTGAACCGCCTCTCGGTGATGCCGGTACGGGAGACCGCAACCGGGACAGCCCTCTATAACGGCCAGGTTCTGGTCGCAAAGGCAGGATACCATGCACTGGTCACGGCCACTCTCTCCCCCGATGGCGCAAAGGGGGGGAAGATCGTTCATTCCCGGTCACCACCCGTCCATGGTGTAAGGCCGGCTGCTGACCGGACATTCGCCACTGCAGCCCCGGTATTTGAAAACCATGTAATATCCGTGCTGCTCTCCGGCATGGGGAATGACGGGGGAGAAGGGTGTGCCGAGATCAAGAAGCGCGGCGGCACCACGATCGTTGCACGGGAGGAGGACTGCCTG
>ENA-ORXD01002588-ORXD01002588.1-sediment-metagenome-genome-assembly--contig:-NODE-2588-length-11716-cov-3.720251_pt1 | contig 11716 bp, 9 predicted proteins | sample MGYA00237862_ERZ511471 | MGnify/ENA metagenome assembly ERZ511471 | reverse complement strand
ACGGACTCTCTCCATCGTTTCGGTGCATTTCCCGGTGGCTTTTTGGACGACCTGTCCGTCCACTAACAGCTCGACCCTTTCCGTGTTCAGATCGCATCCTCCCCCGATCAAGAAGCTGATTGCCGGACCGTTAATGGTAAAGGGCTGAGAAGTGAGCGTTCCCTGCGGACCATCTCCCTGTACCTGCCCGGCGGGATCGGGAGAACGGTGGCGTTTTTCATAGCTGCCGATCCAGTACTGCCCCTGGTGGTTGGAGGGCTGGCCCCGATGGCGGGCTGTGGGGTTATCTCCGTAAGTCGGCTGGAAGTTGAAGGCCTCCCCGCTCTTGGTCCATCCCCGAAGATCGCCGGTTTCAAAATCCCAGGCAATTCCCCCACCGGAAGCAGGGCTGGAACCCTCTTCGAAAGAGATTCTTACAATATCTTGTTTGTCCACTGGCACGGTAATGACCCTGCCATCCCGCAATTCAATTTTCATGTCTCCATGAACAGAAAAAGAAAAAGCGAGCATGCTTCCCATGACCAACAAAAGTACTGTAAACCATTTCCATTTGACCATTCATTCCTCCTTGAGTTGAGTAAGGATAATTTTTCGCCTCCCCGCTGAATAGGCAGGGTGAAAGCGATATTTTAAATTAACCTATCAGCAATACTTATGCCAAGGTATTTCACCCAAATTTCCAAATATATTCGGCTGAAGACAGAAAAGATTTCGAAAGATGCGGAGTCAAAAAAGGAGGAAGGTGTCAAATTTTTTAATCGGGACCTGAAGAACATTTGAAATGGAAGCCCTGGAGTTGCGGGATAGGAATACCAAAAAGTCTGAAAAGGGGTCAAAAGGGGAAAATGGGTCAAAAATGGGTCAAGTCTACGTTTGACGTTTGCATAGTTCGTCTATGATTTTTTGGACCCGTTTCTCCAGCCTCCGGTCCCTAGCCAGTTGAACTTTTACCCGGCCTATCGCGCTGCTCACAGAACTGTACCGACCCATACGAAATGGGCGACATATGTCACCTAGAGTTGCATGCCTTAGCTCCCGAGTCAAATATATCGCAACATTTCTGGCCTCATTGAACCTTCCTCTCCGAGACCTAACAAGTTCATCCTTCCCTACGCCGTAGGCCTCGCAGACCACCTTGATGATATCTTCCGCCGCGGGCGCCAGGACCCTCGATTCAGGAACCTCTCGGTGTTGCAGCCGGGCAAAGAACCTCTCTTTCACTTCCCGGACAAATCCCGCCCCTCCCAAAATCGACGGCCACTTCTTGCCTTCAAAGATTCGAAGAATGTCCGCCCCATCTTCTTCATCGACAAATCGGCGGTAGGATTCCAACCCACTCCCTTTTTCCTTCTGGAGCATATAAAGAATGAATTCTTTGTAAAGCCAATTCCATCTCCTGCCCGCGGACAAATAGCCCCAATGGCTGCTCCACGCATAGGCTTCCAGGTTCTTTACCACGCCAGCTCTCAGGGGATTGCGGTGAATGTATTTCAGAACCTGTAGGAGATAGCTGTCCGCTTCCACCAGTATCGCCCTGTAGCGACCTCGAAACAAGGGACCATCGCAACGGTGCGCCCGATTGTAACGTTGCGTATAAACGCCATCGACATGGCGCATGCAGCGGGAGAGGTTGGCCCCGGGGGTTTGGATCAAAAGATGATAGTGATTGGTCATGAGACAGAATGCCGCCACCCGCACATTCCAGGCCTGAGCCGATTCACGCAATAGGTGCATGAAGAGATCATAATCTCCGTCGGCCGAAAAAATATCCTCCCCACGGCGTCCCCGGTTCATCACATGGTACCATGCATCCGGATACTCTATGCGTAATGGCCTAGACATGGACATACCCTATCACATTCCCCTCGTAAACGTCAAACGTAGACTTGACCCCTCTTGACTCGTTCAATGTCAGAATCATTTCCATACCCCACACTGACATTTTCACTGAATATTTAACCCCTGACAAAATTATAGAACATAAACACTTTACCGATATTTTTCTTGACAATAATCTAATTTTCAATTAAATATCTATTCAATTTTTTGCCATTTGCTCATCGATCGCAAAAATTACTTTAATGCGTAAGTTTTAGGATTTATCTGAGGATTCCCTTCATCTACTCATCTTCCCGGTGGATGAGGGGAAAACAAAGGGTAGAATAATATTGAAATTCTGGTTATTCATACGAGGAGCCGGTGATGATGGTGCCTAGCGACAGGTCTTCCTGTTGCCATTTCGCTGCCGCTTCAGCGATCATTATCCTACTGGGTACAGCATACTACTGGCTTGCCCGGCCGCCGGGTAGCGCTGCCTTTTTGGCCCTGATGCCCGCCCCCCCTCGGATGCTTGACCCAGTTTTTTTCTCTCGCTGGCTGGGTTGGCTTCCGACCTTTTTGCATGTCCTCTCCTTTTCCCTGCTCACCTCTCTGGTCCTGGGACGCCGACATCATTTATTCGCCTGTCTTATCTGGGGGGGGATCAATGCCGGGTTCGAGCTGGGACAGGCACTTCCGCCAGCATTCTTATCGTTTCTTCCAGACTCTTTGAATCTTCACGACTATTTCAGCCACGGCGTCTTCGATCCGCTGGACCTCGCTGCTTGTGCGATCGGGGCATGGGGATCCTGGGCCCTCATAGGAGACCAACGGCTGACCGAAGCAGAAAGCAAACCGCAACCGGCCGTAAGAACACAAAACCAGAGGATGAAATCCTGGACAGAAGGAATACGGCATGAACCAAAAAAAATACCGCCGCGGCGGGATTTTAGGTAATCATCTGTCTTCAAATAAGGTGCGCTTCGTGTCTTTTGGTTTGCTTCTCGGTCTAGGTATTATCACCATCTTAGGCAGTGGAAGCGGTGGCGGTGGCGGTGGAGGCAGCGCAAGCGGAATCCAGAGCCTGTCCCCGAGCAGCCTCCATTGGGAATTCGATACGGGGGGCCAAATCGTATCCACCCCCGCCATCGGGGATGACGGAACGATCTATGTAGGCTCTGGAAATAAGCTTTTGGCCGTTTATTCCAGCGGAACTTTGCGCTGGAGTTTTCAGACCGGGGATTCGATCTGTTCCTCACCCGCCATCGGCAGCGACGGCACGATCTACGTGGGCTCTGACGATAAAAACCTCTATGCCCTAAAACCCGACGGAACTCAAAAGTGGAGCTTTGCAACGGGTGACAAAGTCAGTTCCTCACCCGCCATCGGTTGCGACGGCACGATCTATTTCCAGTCTCAAGGAGTCCTGTATGCTCTAAACCCTGACGGGATATTACGATGGCAATATGTAGCATTGAATACAGGAATCTATCCCGCATCGATAGCGGTGAACGACGAGGGCATAATCTACACCGCAGTGTCGAATCGGGCCCTTTCTGCCTTAAATTCCGATGGCACAGTTCGCTGGAGCTCTGCATTAGCTCTTGGGGTTTTTTGTTCACCCGCCATAGCGCGGGGAGGGGTTATCTATCTGAGCGGATGGTACGAGCTTTTAGCCGTGACCACGGAATGCATTTTCAGTTGGCGCTATCCAATCGAGAGCCAAATTTCTTCTTCCCCCACAATTGGAAATGACGGCACGATCTATGTGGGATCAAAGGATGGGAAACTCTATGCCATCAAAGGAGGCTCCGCTGGGCCAGCCAGCGGCCAATGGCCGGTGTTCCGCCAGAACACTAAAAACACCGGTTTACAACCGGGTTTGACAGCACCCGCCCATGTAGCCGCTACGGCTGGAAATGGCCAGGTAACCCTAACCTTTAATCCGGTTTCTTGTGCAACCTCCTATAACCTCTACTGGTCGACCAGCCCCGGGGTCACCACCTCGGCCAATCAAATATTATTCGCCACCAGCCCGTATCTCCAAACCGGCCTCACCAATGACACCACTTACTACTATGCCGTAACGGCCCAAAACAACTCCGGCGAAAGCGGCTTATCCAACGAAGTAAGCGCTCGCCCGCAGGCTGGCTTGATACCCGCTCCATCGGTCCCGGTCAATGTCTCCGCCAAGGCAGGAAACAAGCAGGTAACCCTCCGCTGGGACCCGGTCTTGGATGCGACTTCTTACAACATCTACTGGTCGACCAGCCCCGGGGTCACTACCTCGGCCAACAAAATAGCCGGCGTCACAAGCCCTTATCTTCATACCGGCCTTACCAATGACACCACTTACTACTATGCCGTAACGGCTCAAAACAGCTCCGGCGAGAGCGGCCTATCCAGCGAGGTCAGCACTATGGCGGCTTGTTCAAGCATAATAAATTACTCTTGCACCGGTACATGGTCCTGTCCTCAATTTATCAGAACAGGCGGATATTGTCCCGCGATAACCCTTGACGACGGAGGATGTGCGCAAATCGTCCATTCATATAGTTCCAGCGGTGTGTATGACGATTGGCGTTCCCTTACGTTCCAGTACACGGAGGATCTGATATCCTTCTCCACGATTGATGCCCGTATAGGAAACGGATTTTACGGTTCTTTGACTAGAAACCCAGGCGGGGATCTCTTTGCCAGCTACGATGCCGGACCCGGAGAGCTGGCCTATGCATGGCGACCCGCTTCAAACGGATTATGGACCAGCGGCCGAATCGACAATGCGGGGGGCCAGGAAACTTCGATCGCCCTGGATTCCACGCAAAAGATGCACATCAGTTATTATACCCAAGGATTTGGTTATGGGCCCGATCAGGTGAAGTATGCGACGAACCGGGGCGTCACCCCGGGAAGCGGAAATTGCACAGACCCCGGTGACCCGGCCTATGACCACAACTGGGATTGCACCGTCATCGACGCCGATTCAGGGTTTTCAGGCGCCAGCCAAACGTCCGTCGCAGTGACCGGGGATCATGTCCATATCGCTTATTTCAACGCCAAAACAATGGACCTGAGTTATGCCACCAACGCTTCGGGTTCCTGGGTGGTCACCTTGATCGACTCGTCGGGGAATGTCGGAGGTTATCCTTCTCTGGCGGCGGATGCCAGCGGGGCTCTCCACATCAGTTACAGGGATTTCACCAACGGGAAGCTCAAATATGCAACGAACCGGGGCGTTACAGCGGCAAGCGGAAATTGTACCCCCGGATCGCATTGGAATTGTGAGACCGTTGACGCAGGTGGGGAATATACATCCATCGCCGCAAAGGCAACTGGCCGTGTGTATATCAGTCACGTTGATGATCGGAACCTGAAATGCGCGAAGAAGGATCCTTTGACGGGTTCCTGGTCGCATTCGACCGCCGTATCGATGCCGAGTTCGAGTCTCCAAGTCCAAAAGACATCTATTGCGGTAGACGCGAATCAAAAAGCCCATATTGCCTATGATGTTGTGAACTATTACGGCCAGGCGGTAGAGATCTATTACACAAGAGAAAAACCCTGACCCTTCGTACCGTTAAAAATATTTGTAATGATAATCAAGCTTCATATGGAATGGCCTATCATAGGCGGGGCATGACAGAGTATTGGATCACATTTCATGGAGGAAATCTATACGGGTTTCTCCCTCTCATCTAATCCCTTTTAATCCTATTAGTGATCATTAGGGACGGATCATTAGGTAGAGTAGAGAGCTGGCGTAGTGGCTAAAAGCCCTATCTCCAGCTCCCCCTCCTCAAACCGTGCATGCAGTTTTCCCGCACACGGCTTTCCGATTATCTTCTTCCGGCGGCTTTCGCAGCCTGACTCCACGGGGCTGTTGTCGGTATCTTGTAAAGTCCAAGAGTGTGGTAGAGGTGCTTATCAGGGTATGTGCGATAACCCCAGCTCTTCCTTCGGTGCTTCCGCCGCAGATAGATCCGCACGCGCTGCTCAAGGAACGCTTTGAGGAGTTTCAGATCTTTACTACAGTTCCCGTAGTAAAAATATCCTACCCACCCCCGTATCCGTTCATTGAGCTTCTGAATCACCAGCTCTTCCGGCAATGCCAAAGTGCTCCGCCCCGTCAGGCTCTTAAGCTCCCTCCGGATTTGGGCCAGAGCTTTCTTGGCGGGTCGGATGAGGCAGAATCTCCGACCCGTTCGGGGATGCTTGATCGCCATCACCCGAAATCCGAGGAAAGTAAAGCTCTCCTCCCGGGCATCGAGAACTCGGGTCTTATCTGCGTTCAGCTCCAGGCCCAAGCCCCCCAGGACTCCTTGGATCCCTCTTAATATCCTCTCCGCCTGTCCCTCACACAAAACCACAAAATCATCCGCGTACCGGATAAGTCTGGCCCCCATCCTCTCCTGGACCTTCTTCACCTTCCACACTTTATCCAGGACATTCAGGTAAATGTTGGCCAGTAGCGGAGAGATCACTCCACCCTGCGGCGTCCCTTGGTCATTGCTCCTGAACCTCTTCTTGCCATCCTCCCCTTCTTCCACCACCGGGGCCTTCAGCCACATCCGGATTAATTTAAGGATATTCTTATCCACAATCCGTCTGGCCACCAACCCTAGCAGCTTGTCGTGGGCAATGGTGTCGAAGAAAGCTACGACATAATACCCACATCGAGGGTCTCCCTTCCAAGGTTACCATCCTGCGTGATCGCCACCCTTTGCAGGGTCAAACCCTGGAGCTTTTCAGTTGGTGCCACCGGCAAGGCAATCTGTATCTGACCCTCGTCCTTCCAGATGGAAGCCGCTCACTTATCCCCGCTGCCTGGACTGATCTCAACAAGAAAGGCCAAACTTCTTGCCCCGATGACGGGCGAATTCCATCGGCCTCGATCGGAGATCTCTCTCATCTCCTCCATGCACGTAAAATAGTTGACTCTCTTCTCCGTAAGCTCGATGCTTCAGAGCAAGCACCTTCAATTCACTCCAAGGAGGAGAGAAAACGTGTCTCGCCAACTCGCCCTTTGGCCCGAAGCGGAAGGCCCGCCGCAGCCGCAGGACATCTGGGAAGACCTCGACCCCGAGAGAAAAACAATCGTCATCGCCATCCTGGCCAGGCTGATCCGCAAGGCGGCTCATCCCAAAACCCCGGAGGACAACCATGAGCGTTAACGAAAGAATCAAACCTACCCACCTTCAACGCTGCGCTTATGTCTATGTGCGCCAGTCAACCGCCGCCCAAGTCCAGTACAATCGCGAATCCACCGACCGGCAATACAAGCTGACTGAAAGAGCACTGCACTTGGGCTGGTCCTCATCACAGATCAAAATCATCGACGAAGACCTGGCCCGCTCAGGCTCGGGAACTTCGGACCGCCATGGCTTCACCATGATGACCACGGAAGTAGCCCTAGGGCACGTCGGCCTTATTCTCTCCATCGAAGTTTCCAGAGTGGCCCGCAACAATGCCGATTGGTATCGCCTGCTCGACCTGTGCGGCGTCACCGATACTCTGATCGGCGATGAAGACGGACTTTACCACCCAGGACTCTTCAATGATCGGCTACTGCTCGGACTAAAAGGAACCATGGCCGAGGCCGAACTGCATGTCATCCGCGCCCGACTCGAAGGAGGCATCCGCAACAAGGCGGCCCGGGGACAATTGCGACGGGGTCTCCCGGTCGGCTTTCTCTGGGGCGAAGACGACGGCGAGGTCCTGTTCCATCCCGATCAGGCCGTCACCGAAGCCATTCACTGCGTCTTCGAAAGGTTCGCTGAAGTGGGCTCGGTCCGTCAGGTCTGGCTCTGGTTCCGCTCCCAAGGTCTTGCTTTCCCCTCGCAGTCAAATTCCTCCCCGGAAATCCTATGGGTCACCCCTACCTATACCGCCATCCACCATGTACTAACCAATCCGGTCTATGCAGGCACTTATACTTATGGTAAAACACACCAAGAACCCTACGTGGATCAAACCGGCCGCTTACGTAAACGCATCCGCCGTCTGCCTCGCTCCCAATGGACGATTCTGATCCGCGACCACCACAAGGGCTTCATCGATTGGGAAACTTATGAAATGAACCAGAGTCGCATCGGAAAAAACACCCGCCCGGGTCCTCATCAAGCCGCCGGAGCCATCCGGGAAGGTTCCGCCTTGCTCCAAGGGATCGCCACTTGCGGACGCTGCGGTCGCCGACTCCGAGTTTATTACCAGGGCAAACACTCTACCCCAGGGTACTACTGCGCGGCCAACAATATCGTCAACGGCAGAGGAATGTTTTGCCTGCGCGTTGGAGGCCTACGAATCGATGAAACGGTTGCCCGTGCTTTTCTCGAGGCCATTGCTCCCTCCGGTATCGAAGCCGCACTCCTCGCCGAAAAAAATATCGAAGCGGACCAGGAAGCCGCCATGGCTCAATGGCGCTTACAGGTTGAAAGGGCCCGCTACGAGACCGAACGCTCGGAACGCCGTTATCGCTCCGTAGAGCCGGAGAACCGTCTTGTGGCCCGCACCTTGGAAACCGAATGGGAGTCTCGACTCAGTGAACTTGCGGCGGCCGAGGCCGAACTCGCACGCCGGCAACACCAACATCCCGACCCTATCACCGACGAACAGCGGACGCGGATCCGGGCCCTAGGCGCTGATCTCAGGCGGGTGTGGGAAGCTCCTACAACCACCGACCGAGATCGAAAAGAATTGCTGCAAGCGCTTCTCGACGAAGTCAACATCGCCGTGGTGCCAGCAGAGTCCAAAGCTCATTTGACCTTGCGCTGGCGAGGAGGAGCCATCTCTGAGCTCGACCTCAGCCTGCGATCTTACCGGATCCCGCCCATCCGCACCGATGAAGACACCATCGATCTCGTACGCCGTCTTGCAGTTCATTATCCCGATGCCGTCATCGCCGGTATTCTAAACCGGCAAGGCAGACGCACGGCAAACGGCGATCGGTTCACGGCCAACAAGGTCGGTAACCTTCGCCGGTATTGGCAAATCCCTCGATTCGACCCCGCCACGGTTTCCTCCGAAGGCGAGTTGGTGACGATCAAGAGGGCTGCAGAAATCCTCGGCGTGGTCCCTTCCACCATGCATCGTTGGCTTGCCGATGGTTTCATTGCTGGCGAACAAATCACCCCAGGTGCGCCATGGCGCATCCGCATCAATGAAGAGATTCGTGGACGCTTTCTTGAAGAAGTGCCAGAGGGCCATGTGCCAATGCTCGAAGCCACCCGACTTCTCGGCGTCTCCCGCCAAACCGTGTTGCAAAGAGTAAAGCGCGGCGAGCTCTCCGCTGTCCATGTGCGCTGTGGAAAACGAAACGGCTTATATATCAAGGTCTTAATTACCCAACCCACCCTCTTCGACAACCTTTCATGAAAAGGAGTGTAGTGTGATGAGGTCTCCAAATAATCTTTGAGATCAGCATCCACGATCCATTCCTGGCCCTCTTTCAGCTCCCTCCAGACCTTCCGCAAAGCATCCTTCGCTGATCTTCCTTTCCGATAGCCGAAGTTGGCATCGTCGAATACCGGCTCAAAGATCGGCTCCAGCCGATTCAGGAGAGCCTGTTGACAAACCCGGTCATAGATCGTGGGAATGCCTAAGGCACGCTCTTTCCCCGGCTGCCCTGGCTTGGGTATCTTCTTCTGCCGGACGGGCTGCGGTTGATAGGTGTCGGCCTTGAGTTCTTCATGTAGCCTATTGAGGTTCTCCATCAGGTTCTCCTCAAAGGCCTCTATGCCCTCTCCATCCACACCCGCCGCTCCCCGGTTCTGACGTACTCTCTGCCAGGCTAACTCCAGGTTCTTCTTCTTGTACACCTTATCCACTAACGAATGTACCTTCTTGCCCCCGGCCGGTTTGATCCAGTCCGCAAGTCTCCTCGCACAATGACGTACGGGTCTTTCACTCAAGGAACTGTTCCTCATCATTACGCTTCCTCATCTTGCGTCCCTCGTCTTCCAGCCATCCTTGCCAACCGCCTTCCCCGGACCATTCAAGTCCGCCGTTACCGGTCCCATGGTTTTCACCATGTTCATAGGTACTGTTCGGTTGTCCGACTACTCGTGCGGCTTCGCTTCCCATTTCGCATTGTGCTTATAGGGTTGTTTATCCCGACTGCCTCTCGGGAACCGCCCGAGTCCTCCTGGGGTCACGCATTGATCTTCCCCGCCGTGCCGCCCGCAAACACCTTGGTGCGGTGGGTGAATGAGAATCGCCTTCGCCTCCATAGTGCAGGCTCGACCTTATCCCACCTTTGGCCGACCGGTTCGTCTTAGGGACAGCTCCCTCGACTACGGCCCGGCAGTTCTCCGCATACCCTCCGGATTCCGCCTCGCGGCGGACACCCTGCCCTCCGGTTCATTACCGGCCAGCGAGGCATTACCCCCGCTTTTGGATATGGCACCCCTCATCCGGGCGCCAGAGGGACTTTAACCCTCCTGATCAATGCGCTGCCCAGCGCACACTATGGGCAACTCCGACTCCCTTGCGGGCCGAATGAAACTTCGTTTCCTTATATCCATCCGTTGCTGCCCTGCGCAGCACCCCCAAGGGCCTCCCGTGCTACCCCATATGACTTCCCCTGCGTGTCGCCCCTGCTACCCCGGAAGCTCGCCTATCGGTTCTGGCAGTTTTTGTTAAGATAGGCGTACCAGTCTTCCCCCAACGTCCACGGGGTCGACAGCTCCAACTACACTTACGAGGCTACCTCTAGGTTCGCTTACGCTGCAACCCGCAGGTTTGCTCGATTCACTTATTGAACCTTTGTCAGGGAACTTATTGCTCTGGGTTACCCCTCACACCTCCCTCTAGCTACGTGGGCGAACTGCCGTACTCCCACAGTCGGACTTTAACCGACAAGTCATACGTTATACACGGCATACGGACGTTCGTGTTGAGCGTGCTTCGCACTTTTGAAGGTTTGATCCCTCCCCCTCTTTTTTGTCTTTTCAAGAACCCTTACATCCTTTTTTTCCGTAGTCTTAGCCAGGGTGATTTTCAACAAACGGAGATCCCTTTCAACGATTTCCCCTACCCTGTTGAGTTTAACCCCTAAATAACCTGAAAAAGGACATTTCGAAAACCGGCAATATTCTTCCAAGAAATTTGCGGATGCTTGTTCTTAAAATCAGCCGATAATCGCTCCGGTGCTGGGGGCGAGCCGATTATATTCAAATTATCAATTTAAGATTCATTTTAAGGATCCTCAGATCCATATTTTATTCCCCTTAAATATTCAAACCTCATTTTCTCCTTGACTAACGCAATATGTAGTGGTTAATATGATTTTATATACAAAATAGGATAAACCTTTCAAAAGGAGGTTCCGATGAATATCAAAGAGCCAAACCTTGAAAGAAGAAAAAGTGAAATGAGCCTTTTCCTGCTTGATAATTATAGGCCCGGCAGAGGGATAGAGAATTTGTCTACTATTACCATAAAACCGGGCGGGATTGCGCAGGCCAAGTACCATGGCCGCAGGATAGGCGTAAGAATCATCGAGGTTGCCGGAAATGGTTTTTTAGGGAAGATATTTGCTTTTGAATACCCGAGTGAGAAGGTTGAGGACCTTGCTATTGATGACTTTATTAAGTTTTATGAGGAGAATATCTTTGGTTACGACCCACCCATGAGAAGTAATTAATTCTATCGTCTGTTTCAAGACGGGCCGATTGTATTCAACTAATGATAACATAGAAGGTCAGGCCCCAACATTCAGCAGACCTGCATTTCCCTCAACGAACCATGGGCCTTTTGGGCTAATTAGAGCCCTAGCCTTTCGCCGATCAGAATAACATTGATCCGTCCCTGCTCCGGTTCTCTCACCCCTTCGATGATCGTGGTATAGCAGCATAATTTCCAGGGGTGCAAACAGTCGGCACAGATCCCGGTTTTGGCGCAG
>ENA-ORXD01002587-ORXD01002587.1-sediment-metagenome-genome-assembly--contig:-NODE-2587-length-11716-cov-6.822407_pt1 | contig 11716 bp, 8 predicted proteins | sample MGYA00237862_ERZ511471 | MGnify/ENA metagenome assembly ERZ511471 | reverse complement strand
CTGGTGGACGGCGCACCAGCCGCCCGATTCCTGCAATATATTCGCGAACTTATCGAAGAGCCGTACCTGTTGGTCAGTGCCATCCAGGAATAAAAGCCGATTAGCGCATGCTTTTTTTGATTTTGGCACCCTGGCTGATCTGCTGGTCAGGGTGATCTTTTATTGAGTTTTAGAAGGGTTGTCTTCTAGATACGACATCACCAAGTTGATATCATTATCCCCGTAAACGAGTCTTTTAACTATTCCACTTTACTCACTCGAGGGTGCGGAATTTCCGCTTGTAAAAACAATCCACCATCCAAGTTATTATGAAAGCTTAGGTTTCCCCCCAATAAAGCAACCCGTTCACTGATACCCAACAGGCCGTAATGTCCCTTTCCAGCCAGCGATGAGAAATCAAAATCCTTTGGTAGGCCAATGCCATTATCACTGATCGTTAGTAAAATTGATCGAGGAGAAGTGTGCTTCAATTGAAGAATCACTTCGGTTGCCCTGGCATGTTTTTGAACATTTCTTAATGCTTCTTGGACAATTCGGTATAAAGATAATTCAGTGGCCTCAGGAAGGCGAATTAATTGTGGATCGATTTCAATACTAACGTTTACCTTGTATTTCACTTCCCAATCATTTGCAAAGGAGACAATCGCAGCGCCTACTCCCAGACTATCTATAGTTGGTGGTCTAAGAGTTCCACAAATATTACGCAATTCCTCAATGATTTTCCGAATACTCTTGCGAACTTCTGAGAAGAAATCTTTAACATCAGGAGTAATTTCTCGAGTATTTTCAAAGGCCTCCAATTCATGGTTGATCGATAATAAATCTTGAATCGATTGATCATGCAGGTCACGAGCCAGCCTTTTTCGATCTTGTTCTCTGGCTTTTAGCAAACGACGATGCGCATCCTGTAAAGCCTGATTGGATTTATCTAACGCAATTACCTGGTTGTTTAGTTGATCGATCAATTGTTTATTAAGATTGTCCTGAGCTGCCAAGTCTCTTTCAAGTAAAACCTGATTTTGCTTAAGCTCTTCAGCTCTTTCTCTTGCTCGGTAATAATTATCCAAAGCCCATATAAATGGAGTGATTTGCTGGTGATCTTTTGTTCCTACCAATGCAGCCACCACTTCTTCCCGGTTTGTTTCATCAGTACGAAAACTTGCCACTTTAAAACTATCGCGGATCACCAGAATTTCATCAGTCACAGCAAATAAATGATCAAGATGGTTGCTAAAGAAGATGATTCCAACACCTTCTTTCTGCCACAGTTGGATCAGGTTTAAAATCTTCTGCTGATTTGGATAAGTGAGCAGTGCCGAAGCATCATCAACAATGACTAACTTCGCTGGTTTTACCATAGCGCGTGCCACAGCAACCATTTGACGCTGCTCGCCGGTCAAATTTCTGACTTTTAGACGCAATGATGGAAATGAAACTCCTAACTTTCTAAGAATCTCGCTGGCAATTTCATCCATCTGTTTTTGAGGTAATATAAGCCTTGAATTTCTCCAGATCGGAAAACCAATCTCGTTTCCCATAAAAATATTGCCACAAACATCCATATCGTTAACCAATTGAGGTGTTTGGTGAATCACCTCAATCCCTAGCTGTTGGGCAATAAACGGCCAATGGCATTGTTTTCCCTGAAAAATCATCTCGCCCACATTCGGAATTTCGGTTCCAGATAAAAGGTTTGCCAGTGTGGTCTTTCCAGACCCGCTTGTACCTGCAATACCCAATACCTGACCTTCAAACAAGTCAAAACTTACATCTTGAATGACCGGAATGGTATTAAAAGTTTTAGAAAGGTGATTGATTTCTAAAAGGGGTTCCATGGCTTATAAACGAATATCTTGAATAATTTGGCGAAGAGTTGAAATATCCATATCTTTCTTATCGATAAAGACCATCGCCCCTGCAGCCAAACCCTGGCGTCGAAATTCTCGATCTGGATATGCGCTCATTAAAATAATTCGCGATTGGGTGGATACCTCTTTGATTTTCTGTGTACAAATAATGCCACTCTCTTTTCCCAAAATCATATCCACGAATATCAAGTGTATTGTTTCATTTTGGACAATGTTCACTGCTTCATTGATATTCTCTGCTTCATAGATCGTTGCATTTGGATGAGCAATTTTTACTGTCTTGCTGAATTGATTGCGGTAATGATTATTATCATCTATTAATAAGATCTTAATCGATGGTGCTAATGGTTGAAATGTGGGATTAATCATCTGTTGTGGCAGTTGCGATTGATGAGGTGTGTCAATTTCAGGGGTATCCTTAAAGAGATCTGGATGGTCATTGGCAAATTTTACAGCTTCCAACCTGCTTTGAACATTCAGAACGTGGTAAAGACGAGTTAGGCTGTTCTCAACCGTCTTGACGCTAATTTGAAGTTGCTGTGCGATAGATTTATTGTCGAATCCTTTTTGTAAAAGCATAAGAATTTCAGTTTGTCGTGGTGTCAATTTACTGGAAGAACTTTTTATGACGGTATGATCGATTAACTTTTCAACCAATGGCCCCGACAGCCACCTTTCACCTTTAATGATTCTTTTGATTGCAAGAACCAAGTCCGTTAAAGATTGATCCTTCAGATGGTAACCGTTTACACCTGCTGATAATAACCCCTGGACATAAATATTATCATCGTAAGCGCTCACAACAAGAATCTTTAATTCGGGATGGTTTTTGCGAATCTGACGAATTTCTGTAATTGGGTCAAAATCAGGCATGGATACATCAATCAGCAGACAATCCGAAGGAGTTTTTTCAAGCATGCTGATCAAAGTGGGGCCATCACCAGCTTCACCCACAATCTCATATACGAGATGTTCTTCTAAAACACCCCGTATACCTTTCCGGATTAATTCGTGGTCATCAGCGATCATTACGCGGATTTTTTTCATTGGAATCATTCTACCATGTAGACTACTGATTATCACCCCCCAAGTATTTCCCTAATAAGATAGGGGATTTCTCCTATGAAGTCTAGGGAAATCTGTTATTTTTGCCATAATTTCAAAATGTTATAGTAGAAACCACAAACCAATAACAATTTATAAATCATTTATTTACATATAGATTCAAATCCACAAGCAATGAATTGGCGGATTGCTTTAACGCGCCTGTTTAAAAAAGGAAAAGAAATCTCTTTTTAAACATGTGAAATCATGAAAGGAGCTCGTATCGCATATTCTTGAATTCGACATAAAAGAAGATCCTGCAATCAAAAAATTATTCTCTAGGAGGTTATCTATGTCTTCAAGCGCCGATGATCGTCTGCCATGCGGTTTAAAGGTAGGCAATCACCAATTTCAGATAGATGGTGAAATCAAATCCGTTTACGGTGGAGCTGTGCACTACTGGCGGCTAGATCGCGACAAATGGGATGACATACTTGAAAAAGTCAAAGGGATGGGTTTCAAAATGGTTGAAACTTACATCCCTTGGGAAGCTCATGAGATCAAACGCGGTGAATTTGATTTCGGCCAGATCAATCCTAGCAATGATATTGACGCATTCCTTTCTTTGTGTGAGGAAAAAGGCTTACAGATTATTGTTCGCCCCGGACCACAAATCAATTCCGAATTGACCTGGTTCGGCTATCCGGTTCGCATCTTAGATGATCCAGAAATGCAAGCCCTGACTTCTCAGGGTTCCAAAGCAGTTCTTACCCAGGTTCCTCGTCCGATTCCAGCCATTAGCTACACATCAGAGAAATTCTTTGAAGAAACAGCGCTCTGGTATGATGCAATTTGCGCAATTCTGGCCAAACATGCGTATCCCAAGGGAAATCTGATCGCCTGCCAGGTGGATAATGAAATGGCTTTCTTTTTCCACATTAATCCATACGAAGCTGATTTTAGCCCTTCAGCCATTCAGGGATATCGCTCATTCCTGACTAAAAAGTATGGATCAATTGAGGAATTGAATTTGGTTTACCGCACCAAGTTTGATTCATTTGATGGTGTTGATGCACCAAAACGTTTTGAAGGTCAGAAAAAAGAGGATATTCCTTTCTATACCGATTGGATTGAATACCGCGAGCGCTATCTTGTAGACTCTATGGATCGACTTGGGAAAATGCTGCGTGAACGCGGTCTGCAGGATGTTCCATTATTCCACAATTACCCCCACCCTCTGGGTCCCGGTGGTTCAGTAAGTGGAATTACAACCCCGTTCAATTTGCTTGCATTAGAAGAAAAACTTGATTTTGTTGGTTTTGATATTTACTCACGTAAAGAATTGTACGACCATGTGAAAACAGTTGTTTCTTACGTGGTTGGAACCAGTCGCTATCCCTTTATTCCTGAATTCATCGCCGGTGTTTGGCCGTGGTATCTCAATCCGGGTGGTTCAGAAGATGAAGAGTTTGTTACAAAAGCAGCACTTATGCACGGTATCAAGGGATATAGTCGGTATATGATCGTTGAGCGTAATCGCTGGTTGGCTTCTCCTGTTCGCTTGGATGGCCGCATCCGTGAAGCGAATTACGAAGTGCACCGACATGTAAATCAAATGGCAAATGAACATCGTTTTCCTGAGATGAGTCGAGCTGTAGATGTGCTTTTAATGGCCAATCGCGATTACGACAGGTTGGAAGCAGCCAGTGTTCTCGTTTCATTCCCTGGTGATTTTCTTGAGCCATTAATGGGTTTCTCCGAATATCCAAACTTCTTGAGTGTATCTGAAAAGAAACTAGGGTTTGATGAACCGATCCAAATGGAAAAATCAAAATGGTTCATGAAATTCTATAAAGGATTAACGGATACCGGCTACCAATTCTTGCTGGGTGATACCGCACTGCCTTTAGAACGAATGCAAAACTATAAGACGGTGATTATCAGTTCGTATGAGTTCTTGAACAGTGAATTACAGAAGAAACTGGTGGATTATGTGAAGGCTGGTGGTCGAGTTGTCTTGGGCCCACGCATTCCTTCCCTAAATGAAAAAATGTTTGCGGATGAAACTATCCTTACGGAAATAAACAAAACCACTGCAAAGCCAGTTTTGTCCGGTTCAAATGAAATTGGAAAATCATACACAGTTGGTAAGGGAGAATTTATCCATCTGATAGAAAACACAAACACGAATGCAGTGCTTTCTGCGGTATTGGATGGGTTGGATGTGATCAAAGCAGAAAAGAGTGACAGCCGTCTGGATATAACCGTTCACCGATGCGCTGACGGATCCCAAAATCTGGTTGTGTTTGTTGCCAATCCAACCGCTGACGAGATCACTTCGTCCATTGGTGTGAACAAGGATCTGAAAACTGTGGATGAAATTTGGAAAAACCAGACAGTGAAGGCAGATGGAAATAAGTGGAGCGACACCATTCCTCCCTACACAATCAAGATTTACCAGTGCAGTTTATAAGATAGGAGGAAAAGTAATATGTTACACGAAAACCCCTTGATGGCAGATATTGATGTAAACCATTGGCGAAATATGCAATCTTTATTGCTGCAGTCTGCGAAATCTAAGCGCCGGATCGTTTTGATCCATGAAAATGGTGAATTACTTAAGTTTGTGCATTCAGACCAGGTTGAGATTGTTAAGAACATCACCAACGTGGATAATCCACGTGAGGTTGCTCAAAAAGTCTATGAAGACAATCCTGGTTTAGCTGATTTTGTGTTTGTTGTCGAACGACGGGCGGCAGAAAAGTATTTTTTCCAGGTACAAGACGCTTGGTCTGCCGCCGAAGATCTGGATGTTTATGTCCATCGTATGTTTGCGTTACTGGATGAATATCCTGATGGAATTGTGACTTACCCCGGGTCTGCGCGTACGAACCTTGGTCTTCAGTGGAAATTTGGCTCAAAATACGAGGATGTTCAATCAGCAGTTGAAAAATTCATTCCTGTAAATACTTCCATTGTCTTGGCAATTTTTGATGGAGAAGATTTATGGGGTAGCCTTGTATTGAGCTTTGATGAGGATAAGCGAATTACAAACCTCACAACATTGGATCCAACAGAGCTGAAGAATACCAAGAACATGAAAATCTGTGCACCTGAAATTGTAAATTGGGTGAGCAACAAATATAGCGTGTGTTCGTTAGGATTATTTATCGATCTCGAAAACGCCAAAGCATTTATTGCAAACTCGGATAAGAAATTGGAATTATCCAAAGCAGCCACCCAGGGCAAATTAATTGTTGAACCAATTCCGGTTGAATTGTCTCAGATGTTAGCTCTATAGAAAAATTAAGTCGATCTGAATTTCATATCCGAATCATCATATTTCGGAGCAGATTTCGAAACAAATTGGTGCGTTGGAGTAGAGGAATGACCTAGATCCTGATTTCCTCTACTCTAAATAAGCTCGGTCATCTTACCTGATTCGTTTGTAAGTTATGTGGTACAACCACTAACAATAAAAAAAGAGGAGAAATGGTAATGAAAATGAAAGTCTTGCATATTGTCATTGGCCTACTGTTGGTCAGCAGTCTGGTATTAGCCAGCTGCAGCAGTCAACCGGCAACTACCAGCAACGAAGCACCGGTCTCGACTGAAGCTCCCGCCGCGGCAGAACAACCTACCGCTGCCCCCGCAGCTTCTGAACCAACTGCTGCAGAAGCTGCACCAGCGGTTGATTTTGAAGCCGCTCTAGCCGGATTAGAGGGTCAAGTATTCTCAACTGGACCAAATGGGGAATCCCCAACCGCAGCCAGTGAGATCAACCTAACGGATGAAGAATTGGCTCAGATTCAAGAAATGAAAGCCACTGCAGCAATTGTTCTCCATTATGCAGGGAACGATTGGTCTAATGCACAGATTGCTGGATTACAATACCAATTCGAAAAAATGGGAATTGAAGTCATCGCTGTAACCGATGCTGGTTTTAAAACTGAAAAACAGGTTTCAGATCTTGAAACAGTTTTAGCAAAAGATCCAGATATCATTGTTTCAATCCCCACCGATCCGGTAGCCACCTCAAACGCTTACCAACAAGCGGCTGAACAGGGCGTGAAATTGGTCTTCATGGATAACGTGGCTGCTGATTTAGTCCAGGGCGAGGATTATGTAAGTGTTGTTTCTGCTGATAACTATGGTAATGGTGTAGCATCTGCTCATCTGATGGCGAAATATATTGGCGGCAAAGGGAAAATTGGAATTGTGTATCACGAAGCTGATTTCTTTGTAACTCGCCAACGCTACGAAGCCTTTAAGAAAACCATCGAAGAAAATTATCCGGAAATCGAAATTGTTGCTGAACAAGGTATTGCTGGTCCTGATTTCGCAGGCGATGGTGAAAAAGCTGCCTCGGCCATGTTAACCAAATACTCCGATCTGGTGGGTATCTGGGGCGTATGGGATGTTCCAGCAGAAGGTATTTTGGCAGCTTCGCGTGCTATGGGACGGGAAGATTTGATCATTACCACTATTGATTTAGGTTTGAATGCGGCTGTGGATATCGCTAGCGAAGGCCCAATCAAAGGGTTAGGCGCACAGCGTCCCTTTGATCAGGGCGTTACTGAAGCAATTCTGGCAGGTTATGGCTTGTTAGGAAAATCTGCTCCGGCGTATGTTGCCTTGAGTGCCCTTCCAGTGACCGCTGAGAATGTACTCGAAGCGTGGGATATGGTTTATCACCAACCCGCTCCAGAGGCTTTAACTGAAGCTATGAAGTAATTGGTAAGCTTATTTAGTCTTTCGTGATAATAATATAGGTTTTGGCTCTCTGGGCAGTGGTAAATAATATTTCTAGGTTGATTTTGGGATGTAAAAAATCAAGGCAAGGGATATGTCCAGAGAGCCATCCTCAAAAATAGGTAAGGTTTTCTAATAATTTGCAATAGATGCCTAATTCATATTAACAGGTATAGCTCCTGAACCTCGAAGAGGTGATCGGGCTGATACAAAGAATTTGAAAACTTCTCTTCGAGTCGAAAGGTACATATTATGAGTTCAACAATCGTTCAGATGCAGGGAATTACAAAATCATTCAACACCATTCCTGTATTGAACCAGGTGAACTTCGAACTGCGAAAAGGTGAGATCCATGCGCTTCTAGGTGAAAATGGTGCTGGAAAATCGACTTTAATGAAAATCCTTCGAGGAGTTTACCAAGCAGATGCAGGGAAAATTATTGTTCAGGGACATGAAGTAAAATTAGCATCCTCCAGCGATGCGCGAAACAATGGAATCTCGATGGTTTTTCAGGAATTCAGCCTGATTCCAACATTAAGTGTCGCTCAAAACATTTACTTAACAAGAGAACCTCGAAGCAAATTTGGATTGCTGGATGATCGAGAATGTGAAAAACGTTCGAAGTCACTCTTTGATGAAATGGAAGTAGACATAGATCCAAAATCTTTGGTGGAAGAACTCAGTACCGGCTATCGCCAATTAACTGAAATAGCCACAGCCTTATCGCAAGAAGCGCGAATTTTGATTTTGGATGAGCCAACGGCTTCACTAACCCATACGGAGACATTAGCTTTATTTAGTTTAATGCGCCGCCTTAAAGAAAAGGGAATATCAATTATTTATATTTCTCATCGAATGGAAGAAATCTTCCAGATTGCTGATCGAATCACAGTCCTGCGAGACGGTCAAAATATCATCACAGACGATGTGGATAATCTCACGATCCAGGAAGTAATTGAGCATATCCTTGGAAAAAAGGCGGAAAAAGCCCTCCAATGGGAGGAAAATACATGTGTGGATAGATCCCAAACATTATTGGAAATAACAAACGTCTCCTGTAATCGAGGTGTGAAAGATATCAGCCTCTCATTATTTAAAGGTGAAGTATTAGGTCTAGCTGGGCTGATGGGAAGCGGAAGGACTGAATTGATCCAGGCCATCTTTGGTATGAATCCAATAAAATCGGGCGAAATTCGAGTTAAAGGAAATAAAATATCAATCCAGAATCCAGAAAGCGCCATGCGTGCACAGATAGCCCTTATTCCAGAAGACCGTCGATTGCAAGGGTTGATCCTAATTCACAGCATTAAAGATAATTTTGTGCTTCCCATGATCAAGCTTAACCGACTTCAACGCAGAAAACTATTTGTCGATGATCAAAAAGGAAACGACTTATCTATTCATTACTTGAACAAATTTAAGATCCGATCTGATTCAATCAATAAAGTAGTTGGATTATTATCTGGTGGAAATCAGCAGAAAGTAGTAATCTCAAAATGGTTAAGTACAGATCCAGAAATCTTGTTAATGGATGAACCAACCGCAGGTGTTGATATTGGTACGAAGGGTGAAATCATTGAAATTGTTAGGCAGTTAGCCGGTGAAGGAAAGGGTGTGATTTTTGTATCATCTGAACTTCAAGAGTTATTAGCGGTGTGCGATCGAATATTGATCATCAAGAAGGGTAAAGTGGAACAAGAATTGGATAGAAATCAAATTTCTAGCGAAGAACGTTTACATCAGATATTGCAAGGAGCGTGATGCTGTGACTGATCATACTGTAACTCAAAAACATAGAAGCAGACTATCGGAAGGATTTTCCGATTTTGTCAAACGATTTTACTGGCGAGATTATGTTGTTTACATTACATTTCTGGTTATCTTCACAACCTTCTCAATTTCGCTAGTGGATGACGGTTTCCTCAGTCGAAACAACTTGCTAAATATCATGCGTCAGACCGCTACAATTTCAGTAATGGCAGTTGCGATGACTTTTGTTCTTGCTTCCGCAGAAATTGACTTATCAGTGGGTGCTGTTGCCGGTTTAGCTTCTGTAATTACTGCAATTATTATTGGCCAATACGGTTTATTCTTAGGGATTATCGCCGGATTGCTCACTGGGGCACTAATTGGAATAATTAACGGCGCCTTAATCACCAGGGTGGGCATTCCCTCCTTTCTAGTGACACTCGGAATGCAAGGAATCGCAACGGGCACGGCAATGTGGATCACAGACACCGCCCCAATTCCGATTGCAAATAAAACCTATACGCATATCTTCGGTTCAGGAAATTTCGGGCCTGTACCCTCTTTGATCGTTTGGACATTGATTGCGCTTGCAATCGGACATACTGTTTTTCGTCATACACCATACGGACGACAGGTTCTAGCAACCGGTGGAAATGAAATCGCAGCGCGATACAGCGGGATCAATACTAAGAAGATAAAATTTTATACGTTTGCTTTGATGAGTACAGTTGCTGGTCTTGCAGGTATGCTATATGCAGGTCGATTACATTCAGGTCGTTTTCAATGGGGCCAAGGTGATGAACTCAGTGTAATTGCCGCAGTTGTTTTAGGTGGCACCAGCCTGTTTGGAGGAAAAGGATCTGTGATCGGAACCATCATCGGCGCGATCCTGATTGGTCTGATAAATAATGGATTAATTTTGATGGGATTGGATGCCAGCCAACAAATGATTATTCGCGGAGCAATCATTATCCTCGCAGTGGCATTAACAGGTAGAAAGCAGCAGTCTTAGTTTAATTACAACATATTCAATATCAGAATCAGTAAAATCAATTCATATTTTGAGGGCATTTTTTAGAATGCCCTCAAAACATTATCGTTTATGGTTGCTTCTGAATATTTAATCTGCATTATTAATTTACTTGTGAATAATCAATTTTGAGGTGTTAGGATTCCAATATCTTCTAAGATAGCCTGCAAATGCGGGCATCACACCTTCTTTATAAGCCAAAAGTTTGAACCGATGATTGACCCAATTGAATATCTGGGAATTGAATCCAAAGAATAGATTGATCCCTTAATGATGGTTTCCGCAGCCAATATGCCGCTCTGAATCGCCGGGCTGATTCCTTCCCCCATGTCCAGAGTCGCCAGACCCGCCGCATCACCAGTGAGAAAGGCATTGTGGATTCTGGTTACGATTCTCTTCTGCCGAAGAAAATAAGTGTGGCTGGCTGGTCTGAATTGATGATTGGTCACCAATCCCAGATGATTCAATTTTTCCACGAAAGCCCGCCAATGTGTTTCCAGGCGATCCCCCTTTTGTCTTAGAGTCTCAGCATTCCCACCGATTCCAACATTGAGAAAACCATCTTTCTTTGGAACGTACCAGCTATAACCTGGAAATCCGTTTTCCAGAAACCATAGGCGGCAATTAAAGTCTGAATACTCAAAAGGAAATTCCTCTTCCAGGGCAATGATTAATCTACCTCTCTCTTTTGGAAATAAATTTCTAAAAAATGTTCTAAAGACAGGGCAATATGTTCCTCCGGCACCAATGATGTATTGACTAAAATATCGATCATCCACTTCATACCCACCTTGAGATGCAATGACCCGTTTTACCGGATGAATTTCCAACGGTCCTCCTGTTTTCTGCAATAGCCAATCATCAAACTCAAATCTTCTGATTGCATATTGCCTGGTCGGAATCGAAAATTGGACACCCTTGACAGACACTTTAAAGTTGGAAAAAGAAGAGAAGGAGTAAGGGTATGTTGTTGGATCAAGTTGTATATCGGACAACACTCTTGGAGAGATCCACCCGGCGCAAGGTTTCATTCTGGGAAAAGTACTTTTTTCCAGAACGAGGTAGTCAATATTGTCTTGTTTCAATCGCCAGGCACAGGCGGCACCGGCAGGACCACCACCTATGATTAATACAGTGGTCTTAATCACATCTTCGCTCAACTCTTTCTGCAATCCGGTTGCGTTGTGCCATTACGAGTGAACACAATTTGCCAGAGTTGTTGATCTCTGGATCGAAATCCACCCGCACTGCTCAACAAGTAGTAACGCCACAT
>ENA-ORXD01002585-ORXD01002585.1-sediment-metagenome-genome-assembly--contig:-NODE-2585-length-11724-cov-3.315789_pt1 | contig 11724 bp, 9 predicted proteins | sample MGYA00237862_ERZ511471 | MGnify/ENA metagenome assembly ERZ511471 | reverse complement strand
CAGCCAGGCCAATATTTCATCCCTGGATTTTTTGTCAAAATCTTCAATAAGGCTTTGTCTTGCCGCGCGGTTGGTCTCTCCCAAACCCTTTTTGGAAGGGGTGTAAAACATGTGTTCGCCGCCGTTTACCCGGAAATAGGAAGGCGGCCGGTCCACCGCGAGAAACAAGATAAAGACCGATTCAGCCCCTTTGGCGGAAAGCATCCTGTGGGTCTCGGCTTCAATTTGCGCCGTTAATTTCGCGCCCAACCCGGCGGGGTTAAGCTGCCGGTACAGCGTTTTCAAGTCCGCCGCCCAGATCAGATGGTCATAAGGATAACTGCCGCCTTCCGCATCAACAACTTTTGATTCCGATGGATTGACTTCAATGATGCGGGTGTTCAGTTTTATTTCCCCGCCCAAACGCAACAGCTTCTCTTTGAGAAGATCGGCCAAAACGCCGGTTCCGCCTTTGGGGTAAAAATAATCCAGATATACATAAAAATAACCCAGGGCGAAATAGGCCGGTGTCTCTCTGAAAAAATGTTGGATCACGATATCTATCAAAGACTGGTTGTCCGTTAAACGCTTCATCAGGACTTCCATTGGCATATTGTACTGGTTAAACTTTCTTAAAGCGTTGAGGAATTTAATTGTCCAGGGAATTAATTTTCTGAAAATATATTTCCTGTCACTCATCAGATCCGTGAAATTTGGATTATCAAACTCGTATAATACTTTGGTGTATTCAGACAGCCTGTAAATGATTGAGATGATCTTTTCGATGTCCGCTGTGCTTTCGGGGTACAGGTTAACCAGAACTCTCTTATATTCCCTGAGCGCGTCCATGGAATCGACGCGGAACAGCTGGTCTTCAACGCCAATTGAAATTTTATTTTCTAAGAATTCCCCGCCAAGGCCTAAATCTTTCAGGATTGGCTTTACAATTCCCGAATTTACAAAAGCGCGGGGACCGGAATCAAAGGAAAAACCTTCATAATCAAATGTAGTTAATAATCCCCCGGTTCTGTCATTTTTATCCAACAGCAACACATTGTAATTCTGCCTGGCCAAATATGCTGCCGCGGTTAATCCTGCCATCCCAGCGCCCACAATCACAATTTTTTTATTTTCCATAATTAATTTAATCCACCTAAATCAAGGCTGAGTGCCCACAATTCTTCCGCCGCGTCCTTGTCCAGCGCCGGAGGCGCAGGTTCTTCTTCGGTTGTGAGATTAAAAAACTTGCCGGAAGCGTTTCCCACTTTACTCGAAACACCCAGGTAATAAAGCGCTTCCGCGGAAACCTCTGCAGACTTTGCCGTTCGATCAACAAGAATCCGCTTGAAAAACTTGTAAATCGCGCCATTGTTTTGACCGCTGTTCGTCTTTACATTGCCCGGGTGCATCGCGTTCACCGTCACGCCGGTTCCCGTAAAATATTCATTTAATTTTATCATCGACAGCAATTGGGCTGTTTTGGCAGCGCCATAGCTTTTCAATCCTGAATAACGATGCTTATCCCAGACAAGATCATCGAGATGCAAACCCCAGACAGCGAATCGATGTGCCTCAGAATTTACAAAGATGATCCGGCCGCTCTTCTGACGGATGAGTTTTTCTTTGAGGTATTCATTCACAATAAACGAACTCAGATAATTTGTCTGAAATACCATCTCCAGGTTATCTGCCGTGAAAGTTTTTTTGGTGACAAAAACGCCGGCATTATGGATCAGCACATCGATATTTCTTTCCAGGGCAGCCAACTGCTTTGCGACAGCATGGACTTCTGCCAACTTGCTGAAATCCGCGATCATAAAAGTGCAATTTGTATGATATTGCCTTTTGAGTGATTCACATACTTTCTGAGATTTCTTTTCATTCCTGTTGATACAGATCAGCTCTGCTCCGTGGGAAGCATATTTTTCTGCCGCCGCGTACCCGATCCCTGAAGTCGCTCCGGTGATAACAACCAAACGGTTGTGGAAGTCCTCCGCGCATATTTCAGGATCTGATTTCAGATTGCGCAACATTGCGCCAATATTGGACCATTGATATTGTTTCCAGTATCTGTTCAAACCGCCTCCGCAGCAATGGGTTCTCTTCAGAAGAACGATACTTCTGTGAGGATTTAATTATAATGAACTTTTTTTCAGATGTTTAAACACTGAATAAGGATCGGATGTTCTTCGAGTCAGGTGTGATTGCACGCGTTGGCGTGGGGCGTCTTTACGGCAGCGCGAGCTGCAATTATCCTGTATAACAACCTCGTAAAACAGGTTCTCCGCAAATCAAAAAGCAAAAATGGCAAGCGCATCGCTTACCATTCACCAATAAACCATCCCACTAACAATTATTCACATGATGTGACGCTGGCTGTCCCAACGCAGGCCGCGCTCATTGGCACAAAGCACCGCGCCGCTGCCCATCGGGCAGGCGCACGCTTTATTAGAGGGCCTAAGAAAGGAACTCATTAACGTTTGCGGAAAGATGAGATCGCGCAATCACCAAATCCAGGGAATTAGCTTTTTGGTACGGTGCTGATATGCTCTGTAATCAGACCCCAATGAGGCAGCTAACTCAACTTCTTCTATACTAATGCGATATAGAAGAGCAATCATTGGGAATACTACCGCAAATATCAGTGACAGCCAATTCTCGACAGCAATGCCAAAACCAATGCAGATTAAAACCACTCCGCTGTAAGAAGGATGTCTCACAATGCTGTAAGGACCTTCTTGGCAGACTTGTTGATCTTGATGGGTTTCCACTGTTGTGCGAAAGGATTTTCCAAGCACTCGGATCGCCCATATACGAAGAGAAAACCCGGATAACATCATGATCAAACCTATCCAGGACAGGATGGTTGTACTGCCATCTGTAAAGAAGAACTTCTCATTTCTATTGACAAGTGCGGCCACACCAACACCTACAAGGATTGACAGGAGAATGTAATAACGTGACCCTCTATCTTTCTGAGTTTTTCCTCTGTTTTGAACTTGATCTCTAACCACAAGCCACACTTCAAAAGCAATCCAAACTGCTAAAAAGGAACGAAGTAGCATGGGGAATATATTCATTGTCTAATCCTTTTGATCATTCAAGAATTTTGGTAATTATAGTCGCGTAGTAATTCTTTGTATGCTTTATGTCTTAAAGATGACATTGATTGGCTTTCTAACTATTGGATAACCTGCAATGATCCTCTATAACAAACCTGTGAAGGATATTATACAGACTCGCCACAAATTAAAAAAACAAATATGACAAGCCCACCGCTTACCACTGCCCAATAAACTGCCCCACCAATAATTATTCGCATGATATGATTCTGGCTTTCCCAACGCGGGCCGCGCTCACTGAATGACGATTATGGAGTGGTTATCTCGCCGAGTTGGGTCTCTTCACCTTCCTTCACGCCAAACTCAAGGGAGGGAGCGGAAAGGGATGAGGAAAAAGATGTGCTATCTTTGCTTACCAGCGCATACCATTCGTTAGCTATCTTGAAATGGAGGAAATAGCTTCCAGGCGGCACATTGGAAATTACAAAACTACCATCCGCATTTACACTTTCGGCCTGGTCGGCACAGATCAAATTCCCTGTAAAGCTTTTAATACATATTTTTGCAAGAGCGTCAGTAAATGGGGTTTGTGCCTCGCTGACCAGCTTTCCCCGGATTGAACCGAAGGGTTTATACTTCAGGGCTGGCAGCCGGGAGCCGTCTCCAAGAATATAGAGATCAGAAATGTCATTCATATACAGGTTGGCTGTGTAATCATGATAGATTGTCCATTCCACGCCATCATAAATCCCCAATCCGTAGCTGGTTGTCACCCACAAACGTCCCTGCCCGTCGAATTCCATTTGATGGATGCGATTCACGTCACCAAATCCCAGGCCAAGCTGCTGGCCTTCGAATCGCAATTCCCATTCGTTTTCCAAACCAAGTTGCGCCACATCGAACCGCAATTCCCATTCGCCTGTATCCGGGTTTAAGGTAAATATTTTGGTCCCGGTGGTTGCCGCCCAGACCCTGTTCTCATTATCCACCGCGACAATCTGGATTCCGTGAAAATTGTCGTCGGGACCGGGAAAGACACTCCACTCAACGCCATCAAATTTCAGTAACTGTTCATCAGAGCAGCAAGGCTCAGCATTAGCGGTTATCCACACAACGCCGTTGGAATCTATCACCAACAATTGGCTCCGGCCGCTAGATTCATCAAAACTGTAATTACCCGGGGGCGTGACAACTTCCCATGCGGCGCCATTGAAGACTGCAATGGTGTTATTCGTGGTCACCCACGCATTGCCATTTGGCTCAACGCCCAGGGAGTGGATGGAGTCTGGCCATTCGTCGTCGTGGCTTTCAAAGTAATCTTCCACGGTATAACTTGTCCAGGTTGAGCCGTCAAAACGCATGACTTCTGATAAGTCACTCACCCAGATATCACTGCCGCTTCCGCATAGGGTACTCCCTTGATCAACCCATCCCCCGAGATTTACAAGCTTCTCTCCTTCGAACTGGTACTGGTAAATTTCATCCTCAACCAGATAGATACGTCCGTCCGCGCAATGGATTATTCTTCTTGGGGTTGGGCCATCTTGATAAATATGCCATCCAGTTGCATCCAGGCAAGAGAGCGCCTGCCCATAATGTTGGACGCAGACCGTGTTGGGGTCTGTAAGGGAAAAGTGCGGGAAGATCGCATGCAGATCATTCTCCGTGTTGGCTGTTGGAGCTTGATCTGGAGGCTGGAGCTTATTCCCCGCGTTGGCTGTTGGTGTTGGGGACGTAAACAAGGAGAGTTCCGTCGCCGGTCGCGTTGGACTCACGGTAGGAGTGGATACCGGATCGCCGCTTACCTGACAGGCAACCGCGGCAAGAACAATCATCATGCAGGCGAAAAAGGATTGCTGTTTCCGGTTCATTTTATGCAACAAAGCCTTTCAAAATGCCAAACGGTTTGCGTTACCTGCGCTGGGGCGGGGACGGCGAAGCCGTCCAGCCAGAAAAAGGCTCAGGCGTAGAAAAATGCTTGGGATGACCGCAGAATCCCCAGCGCCAGGTACACGCTTTGTCAGGCGTTTTTGTTTTGCCACATACTGATTTTTAACTGAAACCTTCTGCGTGATAAGTAGTGGTTTTTTAGGTGCTTCATTTTATCAATCTACCAAACGTACTGAAGTAGATATATCCTCAGCCACAGAAACCAGTTTGTCTTTTATACTCTCAGTTAATGTATCTAAGTCGTCAAAGTCTGGATTATCAACTAATATAACCTCAAAAATTGAATACTGGGGCATTTCTGAACCATTAATCCATTTGGTGTTTTTTAACAACTTCCAGTAATTCTCTTGTACGTCTTTTGTTTGACCTAAAAGCCATGCCTCAAATCTTACATGGTTATGATTGAAGACTAAACCAAGTTTTAATTTTTTATCCTTCAAAAAATCATTGGAAAGATAAAAATATGTATAGTCCATATAGCCTTGAAAAACATTCCCGATAGAATATGTATCGGATAATTCTTTAGAAAATATAGTTTTCAACTTCTGAACATATTTCACTAACTCGGCATAAGCAACTTGAACATCGCCATTTTTCAATGCTTCTTTGTAAGCAGTAACAAAATAATTGAGATTCTTCTTTTTCACTTGAGTATTTCCCTTCGACTACTAAACGCCTAACGATTGAATATACTGCAATGATCCTGTGTAACCACCTTGTAAAGGATATCAAACAGATTCTCCGCGAATGAAAAAACACAAATGGCAAGCCCACCTCTCACCATTCACCAATAAATTACCCCCCATAATAATTATTCACATTATATGACTCTGGCTATTCAAATACAAGCCGAGTTCACCTTCACAAACAACCCGCGCCCCTCATCCCGAAGGGCGGCGGCGCAGGTGTTCGGGATGCTTATAGCTAGTCCGTGATGTGGTCAATACCAAGCAACAGATCATCATGGCATTGGGGGCATAAAACTGTGTGCTGAATTGAGGATAATTCGCTTTCAAGTAATTCTGGTGGGGTGTTGCCAGGAAGGTTTCGCAATAGAACTCGAAAAAGCTGCTCCCTGGATTCGCTCTTATGTTGGAAAGCTTGTTGAACACACCGGCCGCAGAAGTAAGATACACATTTCAGACAAACCGCACCCTGAGTCCAATCGGGCAGAATTACGAAGGCGGTTCTTTGTGATGAAAGCATTTTTTGCCTTGCGATGTTCTTTCGGATGTCTTTTTCAATGTTTTCTAAACTCAATGTGCTCATTGATCCGCACATTCTGCACGGTACAACACCGTTGAATTTTCGCATTGTTTGCCGGAACACTTTGAATATTGGACCATAAATTGCTGGATCCTCTTCAAATTGATGGTTTGCTGGTGGTGGTTTCTTGAACCAGCGCATAATTATGCCTCCTATGGATAAAGATGCGGACCTCATCACGCCAACTGCGTATGTGATCAGCCAGCCAGATGCTGAAAACATTTTCCTCGAAGAAACCGCAGCTCATGTCAAACTCAAATGAGTGGGGGGTGTCTGCTTGCGGAACTTATTGGATCCTTTCAATATAGCTTACCTGAAATATTGGCAGCGGCATTGCGACCATGGCTTGCTGCGGTATGTAGACTGTCCCGCCAGTGGAACCTTTAACCAAATACAAGTAACCCTGACCAGAATGGGCAGTAAGTGCCGCGGCGTTCAAATCTTCAGCAGGAAGTACAAATTCATAGTTGGGATAGAACCCGAGAATAAATGTCTCTTCTCCGTCATGGAATAGAAAGAAACTAAAGCTCTCTTGCTGGTCCTGGGTTCCGAGTGTGCTATCTGAGGTCCAAATCCTCCCCCATTCAAGCCACCCTTCTTCTTCTGCGTTTGCCCCGCTTTGCACCGAGAAAACCTCATCCTGCGCACTGAGAGGTTCAGCAGGTGGAAGTGTGCCGTCAATTTCGCTTGTCCACAGAACGCCTATGGAAACGTTGGGATCCTCGGTGCTTCCGACGCTCACATTGGCAAGCGCAGTCTCCCCTGCGTTGTTGGTAAATTGTTGAGGTCCAAGAAAGGCAAAGAGAGGCGGCCCACCACCATTCAGGGTCAACTGGATCTTATCCTGAGTCTTTACCTCATCGAAGGTCTCGGCGTTTACTACATGAATTCCATCCTCACTTGTTTCAACGCGCTGTCCATATACGATGAGCTGGCTGGTCCCGGCCCCGACGATTAAGCCGCCCTGTACCCGTGTGGCACTCGATGTGGGGGGGAGGGGGATGATTGTGTCGGCAGGCAAGATAGAGAGGGTGGGTTCATGAGTGGGGATTTGTGTGGGTATGGACGCGGGGGGTAAAGGCATAGATGTGGGTGCTAAGGGCTCAGGCGATTGCGCGGGTGTACCACACCCGGTCGAAAGCAGCAGAATCACTCCAACACCAATGATTATTTTTAGTAACTTGCGCTGGTTCATGGTGGCCTCCTTTAGCCAGTGAACCGCCCCGCTGGTGGCGGAGCCATTTAAACATTGGATAGACTGTGAAAAAACGTGATTCGTATTAAACAAAACACCCATAAATGGAGAATCGCAATCGCCCCACTCACCATACAACAATGAATACTCCAAAAGCAATCACATTATATTGCGATGGAATCTGAAATACAAGCGGCAGTGGGTTTGACTGATGCATTGGCGCGGACATGAGCGCACAGGGTGTAAACGCCGCCGGCAGGGATTTCTATCCGTGCGCACAGGGTTACCAATGTGAGAGAGATTCTTGCCCTTCGGGTATGATATCGTTCCCTGCGGTCGTCTGGAATAACAATTGTTGAGGGCTTCTTCTTATAGATGTCACGGCTCACTGTCAAAGCGAGATGAGAACTTGCTGTATCGTGGCGCGCGGCCATAGATTGTTAAGTTTCTGGGTATGTGCCCGACCGCCCCCGCCCCTCTCCAACAAGCAGAGGGGCGGGGGTTCGTTGCAGGCATTGGATGTTTTTGGGGTGGGAACGAAAAATACATCTATTTATCACGGATCTATCTGTTACGCAGATCCGCGGCGCGTTTGATCCCCTCCAAATAAGAGACTACTTTTGAATTTCAAAAGTATAGTAACAGCATGGTGAACCGGTCTCGCCTTTATAGTTTTCCAACACATACCCATTGCCGGTGAGTATAATCACAGAACGATTTTCCTCTTCTACTTTGGTCTCTGTGGCCTGATCCCCTTCCCCACTCGTTAAAATATAATATCCCATGAATGTTCTTTGGTATTTATTGTCGCTGATTTTGTCATAAACCATCGGCGACCCACCTTCATTGGTGATTTCAACCTGATCACCTGTAAAATTCAAATCCACCGTCATATTAGCAGTCTCCTGGCAGACGCATTCAAAATTGGTGGCGGTAACGGCGTATTCATGCTGGCCGGCAACAACCCGCTCCGTATCCGAACCTGAAGAGTCAACCGGCTGGTACTCGGGCTCCGGGGTGGCCTCTGTTGACCCTGCTTCCTCAGCTTTCCCGGCTTCCAGGGTTTGTTCGATAATCATTTCTCTGATCGGATCATAAGGTTCCGGATCGTCGGATATGCTAATCCCCTCATAGCTAATTGAACAGGCCAGCATGAGAAATAAGGTCATCAGCAATATCGGGATCACAAATGTCTTTTTCATTTTTCTCCTTGGTTTCAATGTGTTGGAATATTTTGGTGTTAGTGCTGTTTTACGATCTAATCATCTGGATGCCGGCTCAGGTTGCCAATGCATTCGTCATTAATCAAATTATATTTTCATGCAGTCCCCAACGCAAGCCGTACGGGTATCCCCGGCTGGTTTCGGGGCGGTTAGGAAATCCATTACCGTCACCCCTGAGCCAGTATAGCCGAAGGAATGCGCTTCAGCTGTAATTTTAAGATGACTGTGAAAGGGAATTGCTTAATGGTTAGAGTTTTTCCTCGTCCGAATAAAACCACAGAATGTGGCGGCAGTTCTCGCAAATATAACAGTCGCCCCGGGGGTTTATCCAGTCCAGGTCTAATAATGTCATGACGCGCGTATTAACAGGCTGTTGAAAAAGGGTAACAAGCTAAACGTATTACCCTTTTTCTAATATCTTTATGCACTCTGGAGATTATTTGATCGCTTTTATAAACGCTCTCAACGCTATATACATTCCAAAAACTGCAAAAGCCCCGGAAACTACGAAACATAGCCACAAGGGAATATCTGCTATTGACCCCATTGTCGGGGCTGCTCCCAAAGTGATTTGGCGCAAACCAGTGACAACATAGGTGGTTGGATTGGCGTAGGCTCCTATCTTCATCCAGGCAGGCAATGTTTGAAGCGGGTACAGTGAATTGCTCAAAAAAAGCAAGGGTAGTTGCAGCAGGAATATCATCATGTGATACCCTTCTGAGCTATCGGTAGAAGAAGCTACAGCTAAAGCAAATCCTGAAAAACCAATTCCGTATCCAGCTATTAACAATAAGCCACCTATCAAACCCAATGGATGATCACTCAACTTGGCACCCATCAGTAGACCAACAATCAGAATCACGATGGACTGAATGAGCACCTTGGTTACAATACTGGTTGCATTGCCCATCAAAATGCTCAACCGTGGGATCGGTGCAGCTAGATATTCTTTTACAATCCCGATTAAGCGCTCATTGAGCCAGGTTGAACCGCCTGCAATGGCTGCACTAACCGCGGTTAACGCCACAATACCGGGCACTACGAAAGTCATATAATCATTTCCGCTGTCAGGCGTTGTGGTTCCCATTAGGCTGCGCATCCCAACACCGAACAGGATCACCCACAAAATCGGCTGAATCAGCATTCCTACAATTTCTTCGGGATGCACCAGTGCTTTTTTCATTTGCTTTTGCCACAATAGAAAGGTTGCATTCATTTTTTGTTTCCTTATTTGTCTCTTAGTTGGCGTCCAGTATATTTCAAAAAGACATCCCCCAGGCTGGGTTTTGATACCGCAATGTCATCTATGTGGAACTCATTTTTTACGGCTGTTTCAACGATCTCAACCAATCGACGATTGCCATGATCCACACCAATTTGAATAGTTCCATTGGCTGAATTGAAGCTTTCCACGAAAGGAAGTATTTTGACATTTTTGCAAAAAGCGTCCTTGTCACCACTCCCCATAATGCGCACATTATCAGCACCCATCTGGTCGATTAATTCACGGGGAGAGCCTTCAATAATGATCTTTCCATGATCCATAATCCCAACTTGATCTGCAAGCGCTTCGGCTTCATCCATATAGTGGGTTGTCAAAAGCAAAGTAGTATCTTTATTTGCTTTTAGGGTGCGAATATATTCCCAGATGTTTTCACGGTTTTGAGGATCCAACCCCTGAGTTGGTTCATCTAAAAAGAGCACTCTGGGCTTGGTAATTAATCCTCTTGCCAATTCAAGACGCCGTTTCATACCACCTGAATAGGTTTTTGTCCTTCGGTCAGCAGCCTCTTCTAACTCGACCAGCTTTAGTAATTCGTCTATCCTCGCTAATCGTTCAGGTTTTCCAATCCCAAATAATCGCGCATGGAAGTCCAAAGTTTCTCGACCTGTTAGATCTGGATCTAAAACGATTTCCTGAAACGTAACACCGATCTGTTGACGCACCTGACTGGCATTTTGAACAACATCTAGCCCGATGATTTGAGCGGAACCTGAAGTTGGCTCGATTAATGTAGTAAGCATAGATATTGTGGTGGTCTTTCCCGCACCATTTGGCCCAAGAAGTGCGTAAATCGTGTTTTTTAGAACGGAAAGTTCGATATTATCAACTGCAAGCACATCCGTATCAAATTGTTTTGTTAAGTCTTTGGTTTTAATAGCTTCTTCTTTCATAGCAACACCTAGTCTAACGGGATCAACCATGCGGCGATAGCGTCTTCAAACGATGCTGGACACTCTTCCTGAGGAACATGTCCACAATTAGCCAGCACAATGAGTTCTGAATTTGGCAATTTGGCATTTAGTCGTTCACTATCAGCAAGAGGTACAACATGATCATTATCCCCAGAAATCACCAGAGTGGGTTGTTGAATTTCCGAAAGCATAGAAACGTAATCTGGTGCATCTGCCCCCCACACTTTCAGGTATTCCCAGTAGGCAATATCCCAATCTGTTACCTGTGTTTGAATGGTTGTTAGTCTCATACGTTCTTCACTGATCTTTTCGGGGTCAGAATAAGTCTGGTTTATGAAAGCCTCGCTCTGTCCAAGCTGACGGGCAAACAGCGGTCCAACATGCTGCATTTGTGGGGAGTTCATCAGCCAGGCTGGCATCTGTTCCTGAACATAAACTGCGGCATCGACAAGGATCAGACCATCAATCCGTTCCGGCTTTGCCAGGACAGCTTGCACGGCCAAGTTAGCACCATAAGAATTACCAACCAATACAGCGTTGTCAATCTCAAGCGCATACAGAAACGAAAACAGTTGTTCAACAGCGGCAGTTGACGAATAAGGATTATCTTCAGTCCAATCACCCTCAACCAGTTTTTCACTCAATCCATAGGGAATTTGATCGTAGGCTACAACATAGCCGTGGCTGCTGAACATATCGATGACCTCATTCCAGGTAAAGGCGTTGAAGTTAGAACCGTGCAGCAGGACAAAAGCATAGGGTTGACTATTTAACTCCGAACCACCTTCCAGGTAATGAAGTTCAATGCCATCTGTACCCTCAAAAGGGATCGTGACGAACTTGCTCTCGCTTG
>ENA-ORXD01002582-ORXD01002582.1-sediment-metagenome-genome-assembly--contig:-NODE-2582-length-11734-cov-4.489749_pt1 | contig 11734 bp, 14 predicted proteins | sample MGYA00237862_ERZ511471 | MGnify/ENA metagenome assembly ERZ511471 | reverse complement strand
ATAAAAAAGTTTACGAAGACCCACATTGGAATTTATCATAAAATCAAAGAGTTACAGAATAGCCGGGAATTGCTGTTTCTATACCGCTTTCCTGACAGAAAATGGCATAGAAACGAACAGGCATCATTTCTACATGAAATGGTTACGATATTATCTTGATTTCTGCACTAAATATTCTTTCGAATGGTGTCAATCGAATGGAGTAAAAATGATTCTTTATCTGCCTTGACTCAAATCAGCATTTCGGTTTGAAGAGGTATCCCTTGGCAAGCTTAAATTGGAAAGCACACCTCAAAGGTCAACCTTCTTCCTGACCATCCGGGAAGAACCAGTCTGTCCAGATGTCAGTTTCCCGGCTTCTGCTACTCCAATAAATTTCTTGTGATGAAATCCGTATTCTGATATTCTCTATTCTAGAATCTAGAATAAGGAACGCGCAATATGCTCAAGTCACAGGATATTCTCGTACTGCTTAAACTCGTAACCATGGAGGTACGACCTTGGTCATACGCCAGCCTGTCTGGGGAAGTGGGGATGAGTCCCTCGCAGCTTCATTCTTCCATAAAGCGTACCTTGGCCGCCCAATTAGCCGTGCGTGAAGGGCAAAGGATTATGCCGAATTTCCGTAATCTCGAAGAATTTTTACTTCATGGCCTCAAGTATGTATTCTGGGCCGAGCGGGGTGATTTGACCAGGGGAATGCCCACCGCATATGCGGCGCCACCTCTTGCGCAACTAATTGTTGCCAGCGACACGGAACCGCCGCCAGTCTGGCCCGACTCAGAGGGTGAAGTGCGGGGCATTTCTTTTTTTCCTTTATATAAGATGGCCCCCAAGGCGGCGAGGTCCGACAATAATCTCTATGAACTGTTGGCCTTGGTTGATGCTCTTCGCAGCGGCAGGATCCGGGAACGGCAGATCGCTGAACAGGAAGTGAAAAAGCGACTGGAACAGTATGCTGCGCGTCATTAATCCCAATATCGAAATACTGGAGATCGCTGTCAGTAAGCTGGATGATCTGGTGGAGCGACTGGTTTTTCTCGGAGGATGCGCCACCGGACTGTTGATTACCGATAAGGCCGCCCCACCGATACGTTCCACCCATGATGTGGATGTCATTACTGAAGTGGCAAACCTGGCTGAGTATTATCATCTTGCCGATCAATTGCGGCAACATGGTTTTCTGGAAGACAGCAGCGAGGATGCGCCGATTTGCCGATGGAAAGGAGGTTCCATCCTTCTGGATGTCATGCCGACAAATCCCGCTTTGCTTGGTTTTGGCAGTCTGTGGTATCAGGAGGCGCTGGAATCGGCAACATGGCACAGTCTACCCTCGGGGAAAAGCATTCGCATGATCACTTCTCCCTGTTTTCTGGCCTGCAAATTTGCCGCTTTTGACAGCCGGGGAAACGGTGATTTTTTGATGAGCCACGATATGGAGGATATCGTGGCGGTGCTGGACGGCAGGGCCGAAGTGGTAAGTGAAATCGCTCAGTCACCAGCCGGATTGCTTCATCACCTAGTCGAGCGGTTTCATGCTTTGATTGAGAATATTTCTTTCCGGCAGGCGCTTTCGGGTCATATGCCGGGAGATCCGGCGAGCCAGGCAAGGGTTCCGGTAATTCTTGCCCGCATCAGGGAAATTTGCGCCATCAAGTCCAGGGTGTCCTAAATGAGACCGAGTGTGATATCAAAAAAACCAAAAGAAAGTGTTCAGCAAACAACTGAGAAAAAGACGACGTTTTAAATCCCGGACAAAATTGAGCATGTGAAGATATCCACTGCCGCTCTCAAGCCTCGACGAAGACTTGAAACATGAGACTTCCTGATTCTGATAAAATTGCGAACTCGAAAATTCCCCCAAATATAGGGGATATAGAGAAAGTTCAACTGGAAGATTGTTTGATTTTTTCAGATGTTCGATGTTGCAATCTCAAGGGCTGAACTTGAAAATGCACCGGTTTATCCGGTGCATTTTGGGATAATAATTATTTATGCTGTCCCCGGAACTCCGCCAGATTCGACCCTTGCCGACAGTGCCCCCCTGTTCATCAACCCAACGATCAGCAACGCGGCAGTGCTGGCAATCCTTGTAGCACCTTGTTGGGCGATTTAATAGCAGGATATTTCAAACGATTATTTTTCTATCTTCCCCGAGGAGAACTCTATATATCTCACGAGCATCCCATTTAGGCAAACCTGGTACCAAAGAAGAAGATTTTTGTACAAGCATCAAATTTCCATATCGGGTCTTGATTGATTCTTCCTTGTTTGCTAAGTTTTCGAGGCTGAACTTTATAGCCTCTATTTGGGAAAAATTTGTATGCTCCCATAAGAAAAAGAGATCATTTAGCCTCAGATGTCGATCTTTTGGCACCCAATCAACCGGAACAACGCATTTCCACAAATATCCGGAATAAACACCTGCAAATTGACCGTTAATTATTTCAATTTTATGTTCTTTATTGTCTTCGTCAATCCAGAGACAGTAATCCAGCAGACCGCCAAAAAGTATCAACTGTTTGCACTCGGAACAAATTTCCCGATCAGATTTACAAGAGTGACAAAAATGATATCTTTTGCCTAAAAGTCCGGTTATTTCTGACTCGAGACATATACCTCTTTCGGAAAAAACCTCCTGAAGCCTTATCGCCTTTTTACGAGGGATAAAAACGGGCAGCGAATCTGCCTCATCGCCTCCTCCGACCTGGGCAATAAAATGTGGTTGGCCAGAAGAAATCTCCCAACGATCAAAATCCCATGTGAAGTCCCAGGAAGGAGCCCATGAATCAAATCCAGTGAAAAGCCACTCCTGAACCGGATCTCTCCACTCGATTGCACTAGAAGCATTGTGATAAGTCTCTTTGATTCGATCCCACCAGCCACATGAGAGCAATGCTGCTGGGAAAAGGGAGCCACAAACAGTCATCAAGGTAGGATATTCTACGTCGGCACCTCGTATAAGTTTGTTTCTTAGGTCACTAACATGAATCTTTATCCCACCCGATAAATTCAATTTGCCGGTTGGAGGATCAACCCAAATACTATGAGGACTGGCTCTACTAATTAGATAATTATTGACATTTTCAGCGATGGTAATTGTTTTGGAGTCAATATCTCTTAATGTAATAGAACTATGCGAAGAATTGGCGGCTGTAAATTCCTCCCTTTCAGCCGCCGAAGTCAAGGGCTTTGGTCGGTTCCTTTCGTGTCGCCCGCCCGTACTCCACTAATACGGATATCTTCGACGTCTGCTTTTTGCACCCGCACTCCATCTCCCTGTGACTGTATGTCATTAACAAGCAAATTTTTCCCATGAATGTCTTCTAACAATACTCCGACAGATTTCGCATCTGCAGGCTGATGCACTCGGATAACTTCAAGAAGACTTTTGGCAAGATCCAACACCTGAGAATCATTAATTACACCAGATTTTTGAATATCCTCCTTTATAACTTCTTGTCTTGAAATGGACTTAGGATTTGATTCAAGAACATCGATGTTTATTTCTTTGGAACGTTTCATGATTAATGTTTTTAAGGCTGAGTAAGCATCTTTTACTACACTTTCCGCTGTTGGTTTAAGTGCAGCTGCGGCCCCTGCCACCAAAGCTGAAACTAATGTGGATAAAGGTTCCATGTTCGACCTCCTTCAATAAAAAACAGATGCCATTTTTTCAGCAAAACTTTATCAATTTTATCGTTGTGAAATTGTATTGATGTTAACAAAAAAAGCCGGATCACCATAACTTGGCAACCCGGCTGACTTTAGAAAGCCCCGTGGCTTTCCGTCCCCATCTTACGATGGGTTTGGCTTTATCTCATAATATTATCCTAAAAATTTCTTATAATGTGAGAAACATCTTTGTAAAGATGGCATATTGTCGCACCTGCTAACGGTTAATATTAGTAATAGCTTAACATTGCCAATCTATTGCCTTGAATGAAATAAGGAATTTGAGATTTTTCCTGACCATGTGGATGCCCGAACCGCAGGAATCTCTATTAACCAGTAAGTGATGCCAATGTTAAAGGGTAGACCAAGTGGCCAAGTTAAGACTCTGAGAGGGTGAGATATGAATGTCCATGCAATCACCAGCCAAGCAGATTGCCGGCAATCGTTTTTTTTGATTGCGATTTTGATCGCCCCGGCTGCTCCGGACCGGATAATTTGCAATCAGTTTTCCCGGCATCGAGAACAGCGCCGGCGTGATCGGAGTGCGGTTCACCTGGGTGGTGATTGCACTCCGCAATTTTGTTTCAAATTTCGGGGCGTAGAGGATAGTTCCAAGGCTTTTTAAGTAACGGAATCCTACCGGACTAAAACGAAGCTATGTTTTCATTGGTCCCTACGGACCTTTCTGCTCAACCACCCCAACCCAATAAATAGCATAAGCCAAACAGCAGTTCGGAGTGTCATTGCACGGAGGCTATCCACTGCTACAGCACCACCCGATGAATACAGGATATAAATTGCCGCTAGCACCAGAAGATTTAGTATGAATATCACTGCCGCCGCATTCCTACCATGATCAAGGCTATACCACGCAAGAACACCTGCCCCAATGTAGGCGACCCCCATCGCCGTGTTGTAGACAAGTAGTGGAAGAAAGACGATGTATCCAGGATCAGTGCCTGTGAGCACACGCGTGCCCGCAAAAATCGTCATGAGGCCGAACAGGACCCCTGTGAGCGCCAAAGTTATTTTGATAACCCTCACGTATTTTGATCGGTTCAATTTGACCTCCGAATATGGGGTAGAACCAACACTCGCGTCACCAGCCGCCATTTGAAACATCGGTCGATCGGCATCCTCAAAATTGGCGTCGGAAAGAGTTCCCGGGCACAATGCCACCAGCTTCTCCAGCGTGGCCAGGACTTGCTCTATCTGCGTCATCATGTTGGAGACCTGTTCGGTCAGATCCATCGCCAGATCGAACATCTCAGTCGCTTGGCTGCGCGAACCATTGTTGACTACGGTCATCGCCATTTGGTGCAACTTCAGGAGATTTGTACGGAGTTCCGGCGGGCGGCAACCTACGCCATTGTTCAAATCGTCCCGCAGACAATCGACCGCATCCACGGCACTCAGCAGATCCGGCGTCTCAAGTTATCATACAAGTGCTGCCATTCTTCTTCGGTCATCGTTGTCTGATCTTTCATCATTTGCGGACTGGTGGCCACTGCCTGGCCGTATGCACCAAGGCAAGAACCCACACCGTTTCCCGCTCAATCTCATACACCAAGCCATAGCTTTCATGCTGAATAAGCGCTCGGCGTAGTATTTCGATTCCCCGGCAAGACCAGGCAAAATCGGCAAACCGGCGCCGATCAGCACCAGGGGGAGCTGTCGCTGCTGCATTTTGTGCATGGCCGAGGGCCTTTTAATGGGTGACCCCATTTGCGGTTATGGTCCATGGCACTTCATAACCACCTTATTTCAAAGTAAAATGCCGGCTAACCCATTCCATAATCTTAGAGGGCATCTCAAAAACAGATGTCACTATTCCCGGTTGTGCGCTTCGTCCGGTACCAGCCAGCTTGAAGTCCGTGTAGAACTTTTGCCCGCATGTCGGGCACTCCATGAGCATCCCGCCGATGTTGTCAGGAAATCGCAACTGTTGGCCGCATTTCGGGCACTTCATTTCAGTATAGTCACTCATGGTTTCATGGTTAGCAGGGGCGGAGTTAGTTTAATAGTTTATTGACGCCTTATCTTATTAAGTTAACTCCGCCCCCTCATCCGTCCTTCACTGCTCCCTGTCTGCTGGATCCGTTTGTTCGGCCAGCACTTCATTCTGCTCTTGTTTGCGCCCATTGCGCTTCGACTTCATGGAAGCGCGTGCCACAAAGACAACGAGCGCAACAAGAAGGAGCACCAAGCCGGCAAAAGCACCTACGATATCGCGATCCGCTCGAGCGCCTGAGAACCGATAACCCAACACTACCCCGCCCCAGACCAGTGACCCGGCGAGTGCCATGACCGGGACGAACGTCGTGAACCACCATGCAAGCTTCCTGGTGTGGCAGGGCTGCTGACCGAGCACTTCAGGCTCTTCGAACGGTTCGTGTCACAGATTCGTGAAGCCCAACTTCTTCTCAAGCTCCCAGGCGCGACGCATGCGCACAGAGCCATAGAAGTGTATTTGCGCGAAGACGAGACTTCCTGCGACCAGCCAGAGGATGCCGAGAGCACCCACCAGGAAGGCTCTGTCGGACGTGAAGCCCCAGCCCCACCGGGTGCCTGCAAAGGCAATGGCCGCGAAGGCAGTTGGATACACCAAGCCGATAACTGTCCAGCGAAGCACATCGTAGTGGCGGCGCTCGGCAAGAACCTCCTGATACTCAATCAAATGCAACTTAGACTCCGACATCGCTTGCCCCCAATATGCGAGATTGCACCGTTCAGGAAACCCGCACTGAACGTACTACCTGCGAGTCTATTGGTATCGGCCGAAATAGAGTAGACATCCGAAAAGACGCAGAATTTTACGTCCTTAGGAAAGTATAAAAATTATTATACCGCTATTCTAACGCATATTATCTACCAGAGAGATTTTATCCAGCTATTTCGCTATCTAAAAAAAATTCTTTTAGTATACCTCTTCAATTCAGGTTTGTTCTGGGTATACGTAAGTTCTGCTGCTCCGTGGCCACGGTCACGGTAATGGAGGTCTCGCCTTCCACCTGCATGACGGCAATATTGGCGATCCGGCCTTCCTCTTTGCCATAGACGAGCACGGTCTGGCCGCCCATGTTCATGGAGGTCTGTCCGGACCAGCCCTGGGCAGTCATCTGCTCTTGTAGTTTGCCGCCACCTTGTCAATCGCGCAGGCATGGAACGCTACATCGGGCATCATCTTAAAATCGCCGGTTCGAAAAACAGCCCCTTTGACGATCAGGCGCTCACCGCCATCCATCAGGGGTCAGGCAGACTCTTCAGAAAAGCCAACCATCTCGCCAGAGGGGCACTTCTCGCAGCCGCCAGTGAAAAATCACAACAGGAAGTTTTATATTGTTTTTTGGCAATTGGCGCATTGTTCTATTTCATCATGATGAAAAACGGCAGCGACTGTTGCGGCGACACGAAGAGTACCACCCTGACAGCGATACAAAGCTGGCGACAGGGAACATTCCGCCGGCCACCATGACATGCAGCGTCAGGGCGAGGAAGACACGAACCTTTCTGGCGCCGGGAAGGATCCGGTTGCGGCATGGAGGTCAATGGAAAATCCCCAACGCTGACCAGCGAATATCTGGGCCGGACGTTTCACTTCTGATCCGGGCAATGCAAAAAAAGTTTGACCTTTATCCTGACAAATATATATGATCGACTTAGGTAAATCATAGACTGAGGAAGGTGAGTCAAATGACTGACATGAAAAACGATAACCAGCAGCATAACGAACACCATGTGCATCAACATGGTCCAAAGCAGAACTTTACCGATCCCGTGTGCGGCATGTCAACCGGCAGGGAGGATGAATTCACCAGGTTTGATTACCGGGGTGCCCCATATTATTTTTGCAGCGAGCACTGCCTGCAGAAATTCAGGGAGGATCCCGGAGCCTATGGAGTAGAGACGGAGACAGCCGCCGCACAGAAGAGGGCGACATATACCGACCCGGTCTGCGGCATGAGCACCGACGATCCCGAAGCCTTTGCCCGATACACCCACGACGGCAGGGATTATTACTTCTGCAGCGGGCATTGCCTCGAAACATTCAAAAAAAATCCGGATGAATTTCTGGCGAATAAACCCGGCCCCCCTGAGGAAAGCCGCAAGGAAAATCCTGTTGCCGGTAGACAATACACCTGTCCCATGCATCCGGAAATCATCAGGGACGGTCCCGGCGCCTGCCCGAAATGCGGTATGGCGCTTGAGCCGCGCACCATCAGTCTTGACGAGGAAGAAGAAAATCCCGAGTACGACTATATGCGCACGCGCTTCATCTTCGCAACGATTCTCACCGTGCCGCTGGTCATCATCGCCATGCGGGAGATGCTGCCGGGGGGCCACCTCATCGAAGAACTGGCGTCTCCACGAACTCTCGGCTGGCTGGAACTGATTCTGGCAACGCCGGTGGTGCTGTGGGCGGGCTGGGTTTTTTACGTGCGTGCCGCGCAATCTGTCCTTAACAGAAGTCTCAACATGTTCACTCTGATCGGCCTGGGAGTATCGGTGGCCTTTATCTATAGCCTGATCGGTGTCCTGTTCCCGGAAATCTTTCCGGCCGCCATGCGCGGGCCGGACGGCGCGGTGGGGGTCTATTTTGAGGCGGCGGCGGTGATCATCACCCTGATCCTGCTGGGGCAGGTCATGGAACTCCGCGCTCGCAGCCAGACCGGTGCCGCCATTAAAGCCCTTCTGGGCCTTGCGCCGAAAACAGCTCGCAAAATCAATGAAGACGGCAGCGAGACCGATATTCCCCTGGAACATGTCCAGGTCGGGGACAAGCTTCGCATCCGGCCCGGCGAGAAAGTGCCTGTGGATGGCACGGTGGTTGATGGCAACAGCTCGTTGGATGAGTCGATGATCTCCGGTGAGCCCATTCCGGTCAGCAAAGCGCAGGGAGATAAATTGATCGGCGCCACGGTCAACGGTACTGGTGCGCTAACCATGCGGGCCGAAAAGGTGGGCAGTGATACGCTGCTGGCCCAGATCGTCCAGATGGTCGCCCAGGCTCAACGCTCCCGGGCGCCGATCCAGAAGTTGGCCGATATCGTTGCCGGCTACTTTGTGCCGATAGTCATTACCATTGCCCTCCTCGCCTTCGGTATCTGGTATTATTTCGGACCTGAACCACGTCTGGCCCATGCGCTTATCGCGGCGGTATCGGTGCTGATTATCGCCTGCCCCTGCGCTCTGGGGCTGGCCACCCCGATGTCCATTATGGTGGCCACCGGCAAGGGAGCCACCATGGGAGTGCTGTTTAAGAACGCCGAGGCCATTGAGACCATGCGCAGGATCGACACCCTGGTGGTGGACAAGACCGGCACTCTGACCGTGGGCAAACCGAAATTGACCGGCGTGGTAACGGCAAGCGGCATGAACGAGGACAAGTTCCTGCTCCTGGCGGCCAGCCTTGAAAAAGCCAGCGAACATCCCCTGGCTACCGCCATCGTAGCAGGAGCGGTTGAGCGGAAGGTGAAGCCGGTTGAGGCAACCGGTTTCGATTCCCATACCGGGAAGGGTGTTTCCGGTACTGTTGATGGTGTCAAGGTGCTGCTGGGCAACCTCAAACTGATGGAGGATTCTGCTGTCGACACCTCGGCCCTGACCGAGCGCGCCGAAGCAATGCGCAAAGAGGGCCAGACGGTGATGTTCGTTGCCGCCGACGGTGGGCTTGTCGGTCTGCTGGCGGTGTCCGATCCGATCAAGGAAACCACGCCGCAAGCCATCAAGGCGCTGCACGATGAAGGACTGCGGGTAGTGATGCTGACCGGTGACAACCGGGCCACCGCTGAGGCCGTGGCAGCAAAGTTGGGAATCGACGAAGTGGTGGCCGAGGTGCTGCCCAATGAAAAGGCCGACGCGGTGAAGAAATTCCAGCAGCAAGGCCGCATGGTTGCCATGGCCGGCGACGGCATCAACGATGCACCCGCCCTGGCCCAGGCCCAGGTGGGGATTGCCATGGGTACCGGCACCGACGTGGCCATGGAATCGGCCGGCGTCACCCTGGTCAAGGGCGATCTCACCGGCATTGTGAGGGCCAGAAAACTGTCACGGGCCACCATGGCCAATATCAAGCAGAACCTCTTCTTCGCCTTTGTCTATAACTCCCTGGGCGTACCGGTGGCGGCAGGCATTTTGTATCCGACCTTTGGTATTCTGCTCAGTCCGATTATTGCAGCAGCAGCTATGAGCTTAAGTTCTGTATCAGTTGTAAGCAATGCCTTAAGGCTCAGGACCTTCGCAGTAAAGTGAATAAAGTTAACCCCCCCCCTTTTTGAAAACTGGCCTGAGAGGTGAAGATCAGCATACAATGAAATTGTATGGCCATATGCCGGCATTCATGCACGATGTGGATGACCGCCGCTCCTTCCGCATGATTACCAGCCAGTTTTATATCAACGGCAGCGTCGAATAATCCGAGATCTGTCGGGCATTCGGGGTAAGTCCGATCAGCGTCAAACGCTGGCGACCAGCATTTTCAAGTGCGAAGCGCCTGCCCCGGCTTTTTGCCCCTGCCACGATGTCTCGAGCGCCGGGGTTCTGCTCACCCTGCCGGCGGTTGGCCTGCTGACGCGTACCCAGAGGTACTTCCAACTGCCGCATGGATTTTACCGTTGCCGAGCGTGGCGTTTCGCTGGGTGGGGAGCTGTGGGTGCAGGAAAGCGGCCGGCAGACCCCGATACTCGCCACGGATTATGTCACTGCGAGCGGGCCGATTGCCGCGACCATGTCTGCCAGATGGTCGCAGGAAAACTTTTTCGGCTATATGCGGGAACATTATAATCTTGACCGGCTGATCGACTATGCCACCGAGGAGGTTTCCGAGACCATCAGGGTCATCAATCCCCAGTACCGGGAGCTCGATGGCGAGATGCGCAAAATAGTGAACAGATTAAACCGCCAGCGCAAGGAATTCGGCGCACTATGTTACACGACGAGATAGAACCGGCCGGGTGGAGAAATACCAGCAGGAGAAGGCGGAACTGCATGAAGAGATCATTGCGCTGGAACACGAGGCGGCGGAGCTGAAGGCCTGCAGAAAGGCCACGCCGAAGAATGTGACCGTGGCGGATCTGCCCCGGGAAGATCGCTTCCGGCAGCTTGCCGCGCAGGGTAAGCATTTTATCGATACGATCAAGATGATCGCCTACCGGGCGGAAACGGCCATGGCCACGATTGTGCGGGAGAAGCTGAGACGCCATGATGATGCCCGGAGCCTGCTGCGGGCCGCCTATGCAACCGAGGCGGACCTCATTCCGGATGAGAATGCCGGGACGCTGACGGTTCGCCTGCATCATCTGGCCAATCGAATGAGCAGTGAGGTTCTGCGCCATTTATGTGATGAATTGAATGCCACCATGACCCGGTTTCCTGGCGCCTCCATGCGCTTGGTCTACGAACTGGTGTCATGACAAATTCTCCCGAGGTCAGGATGTCTGAAGTTGATTTTATTCCTGGTATACGTAACAAAAAAAACCCGCGAAATCGATTCATGGAATCTCCATGAATTGATACTTTCCCGAGTCATCATATTGCCAGACCAGACGAACAATCCGCAGAGAGGCGCGTATACCTGATTTTCACCGCAACACCTCAGCCCTGCACCCCAGGCGCCGGCTATCTTGTGCGCAGCAGCTTGCCGATTCTGCCCAGGAAATAGATGACAATGCCGACCACGGCGGTGGTTTTGCCGAATTTCAGCAGGGTCAGATTATCGACCTTATCCCCCCAGAGCGTGCAGAGCGTGCCGATGACAAGCAGTGCCGCCCCGATAATCCGCCGGGTTTTTTCTTTTTCTTCCAGTGCCATTATGGGAAATTGGTCCTTGTGCAGCGGCCTGCACGACTGCTGGCAGGCCGCTGATTATAAGGCGGGAGGATTCCGGTTAAACCACAGTCGCATGCGGCGCAACGATGACCCCGCTGCGCTGCATGCAAGTCTCATGGCCCGCTCCTTCTACAGCAGAGTGACAGCTCCCCCTTAGTTCTGCTGCTCCGTGGCCACGGTCACGGTAATGGAGGTCTCGCCTTCCACCTGCATGACGGCAATATTGGCGATC
>ENA-ORXD01002580-ORXD01002580.1-sediment-metagenome-genome-assembly--contig:-NODE-2580-length-11748-cov-4.237340_pt1 | contig 11748 bp, 9 predicted proteins | sample MGYA00237862_ERZ511471 | MGnify/ENA metagenome assembly ERZ511471 | reverse complement strand
GATTTCACAACTCATCCTTGCCCAGAATATTTTTCTCTCGATCTCGCTACGACGTTCATTTTGCAAGAGGCTCTAAATAAACCTGTTTTTCTTTGCAGCCCGGAGATTTACGTTTGATAACTCCACTTTGCCTGTGATAAGTTAGATCATAGGGGTTTGACTTTTCTTCAGAAAATAATCAGGCAGAGGACTTGCGGCACGGATGAAAATCACCGGGGTTCAACTCATACTCTCCAGTCTTGCTCTTACCATCCTTTCACCTGCCCTCCTTTTTGCCCAACAGGAAGATGTTGCCTCCCTTGCCCAGCAGGAAAAGGAGATGCTTGACCTCTTTTATGCGACAAGCAGCCTGGCAACCCGTACCCCGCAGCCCGTCAATGAGACACCTGCTCTCATCAATGTCATTACCGCCGAGGATATCCAGCATATGGGCGCACGTGACGTACGGGACGTGCTGCAGCATACCCCCAGTCTGCAGGTCGGCATCGTTGCCGTGGGCACTCCGCAGATCACCATGCGCGGCATGCAATCCAGCGGAGCGGAAAAGGTCAAGATCCTGGTTGACGGCCATGATGTCACCAACCCGCTCACCGGCGGCGGCGCCTCTTTTTTTCTCGATATGCCGGTGGATTATATCCAGAAAATCGAGGTGTTGCGGGAACCAGGCTCAACCCTTTACGGCAGTGACGCTCTCCTGGGGGTGATCAACATCGTCACCACCCGCTCCCTGCATCTTGACAGAACCGTTGCCGCTTCCAGGTTTGACACCTCTGACAGCCAGCGTCTTAATGTCGAGCACAGCAGGTCCGCCGGCAACCTGCATGTCTGGGGTAATGTCAACTATTTCAACACCAATGGCCCCAACGTGGATATTGCCGAGGATGCCCTCTCCGGGACCCCGAATGCCGCTGTCAGCAACGCACCTTCGTCCACCAGCGAATGGCAGGAAAGGTCCGATTTCTCCCTGGGCGCCAATACCGATGCCCTTCGCTTTCAATGCCAGTACATCACCCAGCGGGATGGTGGTTATTTCAATCCCGGCATGTCCCTGTCAGACAACACCGATATCGCCATGGATTATTTCTGGAGCGACCTGACCTACGAGACCTCTTTTCTGCAGGACATGCTCTCCCTGCAGACAAAGCTGATTTACAACCATTATGATCACGATTACCGGATCAATCTGCAGCCGCCGGGATTCAGAAATGACAACGGCATCTATCCTGACGGTATCTACTCCTTCCAGCAGGCGACCATTGACGAATATGGCGGAGAACTCCAGCTTGACGGTCATTTCTTTACCGATCACCTGCTGACCGTGGGCAGCGAGATCAAAAAAAGCAGACTGCATGACGTCGACCACCTGGCCAATTACGACCCTGCCCCGCTGCCCGCAATCATGGATGTGTCCGACACCTTCAACTGGATGAAAAGCGCCGACCGTTTCTTTTACAGTTTCTTTTTGCAGGACCAATGGCAGATCGATGACGACCTTCTCCTTGTCCTGGGCGGCCGTTATGACGATTACGACGACGTGGGCAATGCGCTGAGTTCCAGCCTAGGGGTGTCCTACCGCTTTCATCCCCGCTATCGGGTGAAACTGCAATATGGTGAGGGCTTCCGCGCCCCGAGTTTCCGTGAACTCTACAAACTCCCGGCCGGTTCCCCGCTGCGGGGTGACACAAATCTTGAGCCGGAGTCAAACAAGACCTACCAGGCAACCATCGAATGGCGCCGGGATGACCATTTCATGGTTGAGCTTGCCGGCTTTGTCAGCGAGGCTGACGAGGTGATCAACAAGGAATATGAACCATCCCAGTCAACAGCAAATGCCTTCACCAATGGCGGCACCTATGACAGCAAAGGGGTGGAGCTCAGTTTCAGCTGCCGGCTCAGCCCTCTTGACCTGTCCGCCAATATCTCCTATACGGACACCACAAATGATGACGGTGAAGAAGTGCCGGGCGTCGCTTCCTGGCTCAGTTCAGCGGTAATCAACTGGCCCTTTGCCGAATACTATAATTTCAATATAAATTTTTCTTACACGGGCAAGGCCGCGGCCGCGGCCAATGATGTTCGTGGCGAGGTTGACGATTATCTGCTCACCAACATGGCCCTCTGTCTCAAAGACGGTCTTGGTCATATCCAGGGCCTTGAGATTATTACCTCAGTGCACAATCTCTTTGATGTGGACTATGCATATCCGGAATATTCCGGCAAACTCGTCAATCATTACCAGCGGCCGGGCATAAGCGCGGATGTGTGGTTACGGTATCGGTTCTGAGGCCAGGAGAGGCAGCGTGAGAAATTACATCCCTGTTTGCGCTCTTGCATTGCTGCTTCTTCTCCTGCTCCACCCCCAGCTGTCAATGGGGGCGGACAGCGGCCCCATTGCCCTGGTCTACCGCAAGGATCTCCCCCTGCATCAGCAGATCGCGCAAGAAATAAGCCACTCTCTTGCCAGGGAAGATCCCGGCATCGTCACCGTAGACTGGCCTCTCTCCTCTAACTGGCCCCCGGCAAGTGAAAAGGAATTTGCGGGCCTGAAACCCATCTTTGCCATTGCCATCGGTGATATTGCCCTTACCTTCTGCCGAAGGGCCTCACCGGATCTCAGCGGTTTCTTTCTGCTGGTCAGCAATCAGGATCAGGTGGCCGAGGCGGAAGGTTCCGGGTTGTGGACAGGGGCGGGGCTCTGGGTCAAACCGGAAAAACAGCTGGAAAAATTCCGTGCCCTTCTTCCCGGCGCTAAAACTCTCGGCAGTGTGGTTTCCGCAGGATTTTTCAGCAAAGAGCAGCTCACCAGCCTGCAGCAGACAGGAAAGCGGTTCGGCTTTGCCCTTGATATTGTTGAAGTGGCACAACGGCGTGACGTTCTTGCGGCCATTGCCCGGGTTTATAAAAGAAACGACGGTTTCTGGATGATGCCCGACCCGCAACTGCTTAATGAGATCACCCTGGCAGAGATGCTGCGGCTGCAGACCGAATATGCCCGTCCCCTGCTTGCTCTTTCTCCCCGCTTTGTGCAGCTGGGCGCCCTTCTCTCCATCAACACCTCCCTTGCTGAAGTGTCGAAACAGGCGGTCATCTTTGCAAGAAAATCTGCCGGGTCCCGGGACCTGGGGCACATGGAACCCCTGCCGGACAGTTGCTATATTATTCACATAAATTCCGATGTTGCCGGCAAACTTGACTTCAAAGCGCCTGAGGCAATGCAATCATCCTTTGATTTTATCACCCTCGCCAATGGGGGAAAACCATGAAGCTGGCCCTCAGAATGATACCGAAAACTCTCCTCGGCCAGATTCTGGCAGGCTTCACCATAATTATTCTCAGCTATTCCCTGGTTATTCTTGCTGCCCATACCTTTTTTGAGGGGCGCTTCTTTCTGACCCTGCAGCAGGAAAAAGGGGAGCAGCATGTCACCTTCCTGGCAAGACTTGCCGCGACCGGACTCTACACGGAAAATCCCCTGCATGTGCGGGAACCTATCAAGGCCATCATGGACAGGCCCGAGGTGGTGGCGGTGGCCATCTACCGCCAGGACGGCAACCTGTGGGTCAGGGAAACGAAAGCCAATACCGTCTTTGCCAGACTGCCCGGTGATGCCGTGCTGGCCTTCCTGGAAAAAAGCCGCCAGGGACAAAGGATAGAACCTGTTATTTCATCCCGGATTTGTAAGTTTATCTCCCCGGTCACCATCACCCATTTCGGCGAGTTTGCCGATGGGAATACCCCATCCGCCGGGGACCAGGTCATCATCGGTCTGGCCGAGGTGCAGCTTTCCGCAGAACACCGGCAGGCCCAGGTGAGACGGGTACAACTGTTTGATCTGGCCATCACATCGCTGGCGATCATCCTCTCCGTCATCGTGGGCCTGTGGCTTTCCCGCCGGCTTTCCGCCCCGGTCAGAGCCCTGACGACAGGCGCCAAACAGGCAGCTGCCGGCCAATACCCGGAACCCATCGAAAATTCCGCTACCGGCGAACTTGCCGATCTCACCCTGGCATTCAACCGCATGATCATGGCCAAAAAGGAGTCTGAAAAAAACCTTTACCAGGAGCTGATGCTCAATGAAGGCCTGGCCAAACTGTCAAGAGAACTGATTTCTTCCACTGATTCCATCGAAAAAATCGCCCATTTCGTGCTCGTCAAGGCCCAGCAGCTTACAGGCAGCAGCCATGGTTTTGTCTCCTCCATTGATCAGAAAACCGGTGAAAATATCTGCCACACCCTCACCGAGATGATGAAAGACCAGTGCGATATCAAGCCGGACCGGCAGAAAATCGCTTTCCCGCCAAACAGACAGGGGCAATACAATGGACTCTGGGGGCATGTCTTAAACAGCAGAAAATCCCTCTTCACCAACGGAGCCGATCATCAGGCCGCCACCGGAGTTCCGCCCGGACACGTAAAAATCGACAAATTCCTTTCCGTGCCCGTTATCTTCAATGGAGAGCTTGTCGGTCAGATCGCCCTTGCCAATCCCGGCCGGGACTACACTGATCATGATGTGGCCAATATTGAACGGCTTGCTGATCTCTATGCCCTGGCCATCACCCGGCACAGAGCCCTGCGGGAGCGGGAAAAATTACTGGCCGATCTGCGCCAGGCCCAGAAAATGGAGGCTATCGGCACCCTGGCGGGCGGCATCGCTCATGATTTCAACAATATCTTGAGCGCCATTCTCGGCTTTACGGAAATGTCACTCATGCAGGTCGATAAAGATTCAAAGCTTCATTATAACCTCAGTATGGTGCATAAGGCCGGCGACAGGGCCCGCGACCTGGTTGCCCAGATCCTCACCTTCTCCCGGCACAGCCAGGCGGAACGGCATCCGATTTTGGTTGCCCCCATCATCAAAGAGGCCCTGAAGCTGCTGCGGGCCTCCCTGCCGTCAAGCATCGACATCCGCCAGAATATTCATGACGGCGGCGGAAAAGTCCTGGCCGACCCTGTACAGATCCATCAGATCATGATGAATCTCTGCACCAACGCCTTTCATGCTATGGGTAAAACAGGAGGCGTGCTTGGGGTCACTCTTGCGGAAGAAGAAATTGACAGAAAAAGTGCGGAGCAGATAAGGGACCTGCAACCCGGGCCATATCTGCGACTGTCGGTCAGCGACACCGGCTCCGGCATCAAACCGGAGATCCTCGACCGGATCTTTGACCCCTTTTTCACCACCAAGGAAAAGGGACAGGGAACGGGTATGGGGCTGTCCATGGTACATGGCATCATGAAGGAATATAACGGGGCAATCATGGTGGAGAGTAAAGCCGGACAGGGCTCGGTTTTTCATCTTTACTTCCCGATGATTCGGGGCATCGATAATCTGACGGATCACGGCGAAGCGCCGCTGCTGGTCAGGGGAAAGGGCAGCATCCTGTTTGTCGATGATGAGAACAATCTGGCGGAGATGGGCCGTAATCTGCTTGAACTGCTCGGATATGATGTAGTAAGCTGTTCGGACAGCATTGAGGCCCTGAAAATTTTCAAAAAAAATCCGGACAGTTTTGATCTGGTGGTCACCGACCAGACCATGCCCATGATGAGCGGTGTGGAGCTGGCCAGGGAAATCATGAACATCCGGTCGCAGATTCCCGTATTTCTCTGCACAGGCTACAGTTCATTCGTTTCGGAACAGGATGCAAAGCAATTGGGCATCCGCGAATTTTTCCTGAAACCCATTTCCACTGAAGAGTTGAGCCAGGCAATCCACAGGCACCTCAGCAACAGGTGACAACCTGACAGCTGCAAATATTATTTTGACATTTCGCAAAGTTTTCTGTAGGTTCTTTAAAGATAACTTATTAATTTTCATAAAAAATCTTTTTGCCTGACCAGGCGCTGCCGCCTGACCAGGCAAGAAATGACAATGACAAAAAAAATATCACAGCACAAAACAAATAACTCCGCCTCTTCCCCCTCTGCAACCCTTATCGTTGAAGGACCTGTTTTCGGTCTGAATATCGTTAAGGATGGTAAACCCTTAAGTTTTGCCGGTTCCAGGGCAAAAAAACCGCCGCAGGGCAAGGCAAGACCGGAAAGGGCGCGGGAGATACGGCCGTTGCCCCCCCCTCCCGAGGAAGAGCTGGTAACAGAAGAGCGGGCAATCCCGGACATTTCGTGGGACATCGCTCAGTTTGACGTGCCTCCGGTTGAAGGGAGAGTCCGGTTTCATGATTTTGATATCCCCACAAGCATCATGCACGGACTGGCGGACCTGTCCTTCAATTACTGCACTCCCATTCAGTCGGCAGTTATCGAACATACCTTGGGCGGGGGGGATGCAACCGGCCGGGCCCAGACAGGCACGGGCAAGACCGCGGCTTTTCTGATCACCGCTCTTACCCGGCTGCTGCGTAACCCGGAAAAAACTAATAAAACGGCCAGCCCCAGGGCCCTTATCATTGCCCCCACCAGGGAACTGGTGCTGCAGATTGCCGATGACTGCGATACCCTCAGCCGCTATACAGGGCTCAACATTGTCGCTGTTTACGGAGGCATGGATTACCAGAAGCAACTTGGCCGGCTTGTCGGCCGACAGGTGGATATCGTGGTGGCCACACCGGGCCGTCTGCTCGATTTTCAGCGTCAGCAGGCCATCCATCTCGGCCAGGTGGAGATCTTTGTTATTGATGAGGCGGACCGCATGCTTGATATGGGGTTCATCCCCGATGTCAGACACATCATTTACAGCCTGCCGCCCAAAACGAAAAGACAGACCCTGCTCTTCAGCGCCACGCTGACCCCGGAGGTGACCACCCTTTCCTCACAGTGGACAAAAGATCCGGTAATCGTTGAGATCGAACCGGAACATGTGACGGTAGATAATGTGGAAGAGATTGTCTATCTGGTCACCGCCCACGAGAAATTCGCCCTTCTCTTCAACATCATCAACCTGCAGAACCTGGATCGCGTTATTATCTTCGGCAACCGCCGGGACGAGACAAGAAAACTCACCGACATGCTCAAACAATGCAATATCAAATGCGAACTGCTTTCAGGAGATGTTGATCAGAAGAAAAGGATGCAGACCCTGGAAAACTTCAAGGCCGGCAAGTTCCGGGCCCTGGTTGCCACCGATGTGGCGGGCAGAGGAATTCATATTGATGACGTGAGTCATGTAATCAACTACACCCTGCCTTATGACCCGGAGGATTATGTCCACCGCATCGGCAGAACGGCCAGAGCCGGCAAAAGCGGGACGTCGATCAGCTTTGCCAGTGAGGAGGATTCATTTTACATCCCGGACATTGAAGAGTATATAGGCCATAAACTGCACTGCACGTACCCTGAAGAAGAGTGGCTGAAACTGCCCGAGACAATTGATGCGGAAAAATTGAAGACCAGCCGGCCGAGAGACAGGGCAAAATCATTTCGTCCGAAATCCCGCGGAAGAAACGACCGCAAAAAATAATTACCCGGAACAGGGGCATGCGGCCGATTACCGAGCCGCCCACTCCATCTCTTTCATTCAGCCAGAGGCAGGATCATTTCAATGAGATGGTCAAAATTCACCGGCTTGGGGATAAATCCATCCATGCCGACGTCATCACACTGCACTTGAAAATCCTTGAAAGTACAACCTGATATGGCAAAAATGGGGGTATGGGTCCTGCCCTCATCCTTTTCCCTGCGCCGGATAATGCGGGTAGCCTCCAGTCCGTCTATTTCCGGCATCTTGATATCCATCAGGATGGCGGCGAAATCCTGCTGCTCCCATTTCTCAATGGCCTCCTTGCCGTTCACCGCCTCTTCAACCGGAAGCTCATGAATATTGAAAAACTCTTTCAGGAAAAAACGAATCAACTTCTCATCGTCAACCACTAAAAATCGTTTTTTCTTACTTGTCACTTTGGCTTCCCCGTATTGTCGGCATTTTTCATCAACAACTTGTCAATTGTTCATCTCGTCATGTCTTGCTTTCATTTGGAAAGTAAGACGTTATCCATGTTATTTCAAGCTAAATATCTGCATCGGATTGTTATTAGCGCACAGGGCGCTATAGAGACAGCGACAGGGATCTCCCGATACGCAAAATATAACTTATTGACAGGATTTTCTGGAAATAGTTGCAGAAAAAAAACAACGAAAGCGTCAGGGAAGTGATGGCGGAGAAATTGCTTAATGCGCCAGGGGCATGACGCATTCAAGCAACTTGTTGATAACGACCGGCTTGGCGATGAATCCATCCATGCCGGCTCTTTTACAATGTTCTTCGGGATCGATTAAAGTACAGCCTGATATGGCGAAAATCGGGGTATAGGAACGCTCATCCTCTTTTTCCCGCTGCCGGATGATGCGGGTAGCCTGCAGGCCATCCATTTCCGGCATTTCAATGTCCATGAGAATGGCGTTAAATTCCTCATTTTCCCATTTTTCAATGGCATCTTTACCGTTCACCGCCTCTTCGCAGTCAAGATCATAGTATTTGAGCAGATCTTTCAGAAAAGAGCGGATCAGGTATTGATCATCAACAATCAGGAATCGTTTCGGCATGATGAACATGTTTATTTTTTACCTGGTTTGATAGCAAAGAGAATGATGTCTTCTATGCGGAATAACATCTTCTCGTCCCGATGATAACCTTGCTGATTTTCCAGTTCTTCCTGCTGTCGGACAACGGATGCTTGGTAATGGCCACGATCGGCTCCGGACTCTGCTGAGGGGAATCGGCAAAATCCGCAAACATATCAGGATCGTTGATATCCTCGTTGATCTCAGGATCGGACAGTTCAATTTCCAACAGAATATCTTCAATATTGCCGTCGAAAGAGTGTGATGCATGACTCTGATTAGTCGATTTCAGCTCACCCATGCCTTCCATGCGCAACAGATCAATGAGGAAACGTTGGCCAATTTCTTTTTCATCAACTATCATAATCTTTTTGTCCTTGATTAAGGTGAATAAATACCTAACCATCTTATTTCCTTAGTTTATATGGAAATTTCATGCCATAGCGGCCCAGGGGGTGAGAAAAATAAAAAAACCTGAAGAATGCTGACAGACAGTATTCTTTTTACCGTCTGCAATCAACTGCAGCCTGAGCGGATAAGCACGCCAGCCCTGCAGGATATCCTGACGGATAATGACCCGATTGGCAAAAAGACCCTCATTTCCCCCGTAAACAGGGGAAGACGTGGCAGGGAAGGAATTGTGGACAGCGCAACTTTTCTTGCAGGGGTTTAAGGCGGGGGCGTGTCGGCTGTGGTCAATCTTTTCCCGCAGAAGAATGGGACAGAATGATCTCGTTGTTGCGGATAAACTGGCTGAGTGACTGGCGGGTGAGCCCGATCAGCCGGGCAGCGATGCTGATATTGCCGCCGGACCTTTTCAGTGCCTCCTCGGCCAGCCGGCATCGAACCTCTTTCATGGACGGCAGCTCTTCACCGAAACAGACATGGGGTTCGCAGTCCGGCTTGCCTTTGGCAGCTTTGGCATCACTCAGCCCCATGTTTCTGGCAAACGAATCAAGACCCAGCACCGTCCCCTGCTGCCGGCTCACCGCATCAAATATCATGGCCTTGAGTTCCCGGATATTGCCGGGGAAAGGATAATTTGCCATGAGGGTATAAAGCTCGGAAGGTACACTGAACTGTTTTTTGCCGAACTCCGCCGCCGCGAGACTGACAAAATGCGGGACAAGCAGCGGCAGATCATCATAGCGGTTACGCAGCGGCGGCAGATGAACATGGTGGGCATTCAGCCTGAAATACAGATCCCTCCTGAAGTTGCCGGCAAGCAGCATTCCCTCGATATTGCAGTTGGTGGCGACGATGATGCGGGCATCACTGGTCTGGGGGATATCCGCACCCAGCGGGTGGAATTCCTTCTCCTGCAGAAGGCGCAACAGTTTGACCTGGGATTTCATACTGAGATCGCCGATTTCATCAAGAAAAAGGGTCCCGGAGGCAGCCTTGACGATCTGCCCTTCCCTGCTGGTGGTCGCCCCGGTATAGGCCCCTCTGACATGGCCGAACAGGGTATCGGCGAAAACGTCATCATCGATGCCCGCCACGTTGACGGCGACAAAACGGCCTGTTCTGCCGCTGGCCCGGTGAATGGCGCGGGCGGCAAGCTCTTTGCCGACCCCTGTTTCGCCGCTGATCAGCACCGGCTGGGCGCTTGGCCCAATCTGCTCAATATAATGGAAGATGTTGAGAACTTCCCGGTTGCCGGTAACGGAGTCATAAAATAAATCAGGATGCTGGGGCAGGTTGTCCTGTTCCTTGCCGCGCAGGGCCTCATTTTCCCGGCGCAGCTCCCTCACCTCCAGGGCGCCGCTGATACAGGCCAGCAAACGTCCGGTGCTGAGCGGCTTGGTGATATAGTCAAAGGCCCCTTTTTTCATGCAGCCCACCACCATGTCGATGGATTCCGTGGCCGTGGCCATGATGACGGGCAGCTGGGGATATTGGCAAACAATCTCCTCTAGAAGCTGGTCGCCCTGCATATGGGGCATGGTGATATCGAGAAACACCAGTGACGCCCCTTTTTCATGCAAAAAGGAAAGCACCCTGCGGCTGTCATTGATGGCATGGACATTATTGTAACCGTTGATGGTGAGTGCGCGGGCCACGGCCCTGGCGACATCTTCATCGTCGTCAACCAGGACGATCGGCCGGTCCGGATGGAGCAGTTCTTTCATGTTACCGGTAACCCCTCTTGTTGCATCTCTCAACCTCTATCAGCAGAGCACACGGCTCAGGCTATACGATCGGCAATTTCCACGGGAATGACCACCCTGAAGACCGTCCCTTCCCCATCTCTGCTTTCAATGTCCAGATGAAAATTCAACTCCCTGATGATGCCGAGGGTGACGGAAAGGCCGAGACCGGTGCCCTCCCCCACCTCCTTGGTGGTAAAAAAAGGTTCAAGGCAGCGATTGAGCACCTTCTGGTTCATGCCGATGCCGTTGTCCTTCACCTCGAGAACGATCACCTGATTGGAGGAGGTTTCCGATTTCCTGAAGTGCATGGCGGCCAGTTCAGCGTCCGTGATATCCTTATAGCTCAGCGAGACGGCGATTTTTTTGCCAAAGGCCGGGTCCCGCTGCTGCTTTTTTTCCACGGCATAACGGGCATTGGACAGCAGATTGACGATGATCTGCTCAAATTTCTGGCTGTCGGTGCGTACCAGGGGCAGATCAGGGCTCACAAATTCGCTGTATTCAATCATGTGCAGGCGGAACTGCTCCTTGAAAAAGGTCATGGCCTCCTGCAGCGGCCACTGCAGGCTGACCTTTTTCCAGTTACCGGAGGAGGCCCGGGAAAAGGAGCGCATGCTGTTGATGATATTGGTTATTTTCTTGACGTGGGTCCGCATCTCCACGGCCGCTTCGGCGGCGGGACAATGGGGATCATTTTTGTCAAAATAGCTTTTGCAGGTCTCTGCCCCGAGATTGATGACGGTGAGCGGCTGATGAATCTCGTGGCCGATGCCGGATGCCATTTCGCCCAGGGCGGTCAGCCTGCCGGCATGGGCGAGCTGGGCCTGATGGGTGGCAAGGCTCTGTTCGACATTTTCCCGCAGGATAGCCGTGCCGATCAGGCTTGCCGCCGTTTTCAGGGCGTCAAGCTCCGGCACGGGCCATTCCCTCTCATTCAGGCAATCCTCAAAGCCGATCATGCCCCAGCAGGCTTCGTTGACCATGATGGGGGCGACCGCTATTGATCTGATGTGATGGCGCTGCAGGAACGTGACGATTTCCTGGTCGGTAAAGGCGGAAACATTGCCGTACA
>ENA-ORXD01002577-ORXD01002577.1-sediment-metagenome-genome-assembly--contig:-NODE-2577-length-11764-cov-3.712587_pt1 | contig 11764 bp, 7 predicted proteins | sample MGYA00237862_ERZ511471 | MGnify/ENA metagenome assembly ERZ511471 | reverse complement strand
GCGCAGGAAGAGATTTTACAGTATATGGTTAAAAACCGCTATTTTGGTGAAGCGATCCTTGAAAATCCGGTTGTACGTGGCAGAGAACCTGTGGTTATCACCGCTAGGGGATATATCGTTAAAGGGAATGTGAGTGTGTCGATTCTTCGGGAAATCGGCAGAAATGAGCTGTATTGTGTGGTGCTGCCGGAAGATGCTACTGAGGAAGAAATAAAAAATTTTTCAGACGAATACTAGACACTCGCTTATTGATCACTTAATGCTTGTTTCCGCAAGAAGAAATTTACTCCTAAAAAACGGTTTTCTCTAAAAGAAAATCGTTTTTGTATATATTAGTATTTTCCGAATATTGTATATTGACAATACTGTGTATTATACAGTATAATATCTGCATAATGAACGCAAAACATGATCAAGAATTGGAAAAACTGAAGCAGGAAATGCGCCGTGGAGTGATCGTACTGGCAGCCCTGAGCCAGCTCACACAGGAGCAGTATGGCTATTCCCTTATCAAAACGCTCAATGAGAAAGGCTTTGAGATCGGGCAGGATACCCTCTATCCACTCCTGCGGCGCCTTGAAGAGCAGAACCTGCTGGAAAGCGCATGGCGTGTGGAAGAACCGCGCCCCCGCCGCTATTACAAGCTGAATGACAATGGAAAAGAAATGCTGCAGCAGCTTTCTGAAAATTGGCGTTCGCAGGTTGAAATCATAAGGAGATTATTAAATGAAACTAAATAAAGATGCCAAAGAGTTAATGGAGCGCTATCTCTTTGCAGTGAAAAAAGAACTGAGTGGAAAACAGCGTGACGATATTGTGGCAGAGATCGAATCCTATCTCTACGATCTGCTGGAAGAGCGCTATCCTAAAAACGCAGATGTAGATGAAAAAGAACTGGAAGCGGTCTTGAAAGAAATGGGCTCTCCGCGCAAGGTCGCAGCCCAGTATTCCCCGCACCAGTATTTAGTCGGACCGCGCCTTTTCCCGCTGTATAAGATCGTGCTCAAAATTATGCTGCTGGTGGTGCTGGGTGCGCTCACCCTATCCATGATCATTTCAAATATTGTGGAATTCTCCGGCAGCGTGTGGCAGGTAATGCTGGAATACCTGGGCACATTATGGAGTGGGGGACTCTCTGTGGTTGGCGTGATCACCCTGATCTTTGCGATCATCGAACGCACCACCGAAGGGAAGAACATCGAGGAGATCGAAGAATTGAAGGAACTCAAGATCAGCGAACTTCCTCAGCTTCCGGAAAAAGAGAAAACGGTTGACCGGATCGGAACATCTCTTGAGATATTGGTGAACATCCTCGGAATGATATTCTTCATTTACATCCAAAAGACAGGTGGATTGGTTCCCGCATGGGGTAATGCCAATAGTTCCTCTCAGATGGTGCGCCTCTTTACCGAGAACTTCATCCCATTTATTCCTTTTTCGTTGGGATTGACCGGACTGGAAATTTCTCGGAACACGATCCTGCTGGTTCAGGGATATCATAATGCCCTTACAAATTGGTGGAATATAGCGCAAAAGATCGCCGATTGTGTGCTGATGGTTTTCTTGATCTCTGCGCTGCCCCTCATTTCTCTGGATTTCTTCAGAGTACTGGAAGAAACCAGCGCGCTGGCGCAGTATGAAGCGCAGGCTAATACTGGGCTGGGAGTATTGATGGGCTTGGGAATTTTCGGGAATATTGTGGAACTGATCAAACAGATCGGTCGCGAGATACGCAATCCATCTTTGTAGAAAAATAGGAAAGCAGGTGGATAAAAAGCTGCCTGCTTTTTCATTTAAATATGCATAATAGTGGATTAATGCGATGTGAGATTCAAGATCGTTGATATCACAAACAGAACTGAATAATAAAACCACAGCGAGCGGTCGATGAGAGCCAGCGGGAACCAGTAAAACATCACCGTGCCCAGATACAAAATAACATAGGGGATGAAAATGGGCAGCACAATGGGTTTGCGCCATTTTATCTTTTTCATATAGTCAGCCCAGTAGCCGAATGCAGCATAGATCACAAAGATAAATCCTCCCAGCCAGAAAGACCATGACTTTTCATTAATAAGTAGGATCATACTGATGATGGCAGCTGGAATGCATAAAGCATAGATCCAGAAGCCTCTTTTCATTGTGTAGCTTTTAAAGAACTTTTTGCGAAAGGTAAAATGGAAAATGAGCGCCAGTTGAAAAAAGAAAGCCCAAAAGATGAAAATTATATCGAACTGGTCTGCTGTAAACATGAACTATTCTCCCTGTAATAGATCCTTGATAAATTCGTTTAAATCATTATAGATTTAATTCTATCTAATTGAAATATATCCTTTGGATCTATATGTGAGATATGTGATGCATTGTTTCTTGAATGTATTGACTTAAAGCGAATTCTGATCGAGCTTTAATTCAAATTTTTTGAGATACCCGAGAAATGCCACATCACCGGTCAGGCTGGAAACCTGGCTGTGTGCCCGGGCAAGAATGTTGACCACTCTGAGGGCAGGGTTGACTCCGGTAGCCTGCTCGACCAGCCCGGAGGCATGGGCAGCATATTTCAGGGCATTCAGTGTTTCGATCCGATCAAGATCATAAAAGAACCATGCATCAGATGAAAGCATGCGCAGCCGGTCGTATTCCGCTTCCAACAGCAGCTTCACCAATGACTGTTGACCGGGAGTAAGAGCTTGTCTGGCATGAGCTTTGATCAGGTCTGCAGTTGAGGTATTGCCCAATAAAACATTGATGTATGCATCCCGCAGGTCCCATGGATCGCAGATCAGGTCTTTAAGGCGGGTTTCATATTCTGTGTCGATTCCTTCAACCAGACCATCCATGAATTCACGCAGCGGCTTTTTCCAAGTGGCGTTTGGGGCGTCTCCGCATACATCACGCCAGCGTTCGATGCCGTGGTGGCAGCTCCATGAGGTATTTTCCAGTATCTCTGCCGTTTGCTGCACCGGGTGCTCGCGCAGCCATAGAGCCGGATACTGTTTTTCAATTTCTGTCTTTTCTACCGCTCCGTCCAGTAAATAGCTGAGGAAGCGATCACGGTGAGGCTGGTGGTGACCGTATAGTTCTCCGTCGGTCGCAACCATGATTAATTCTTCACGAGCTGCTTTCAGCGTATCGATCTGCGGGATCAACCAATCGTTTACGAAAGAGTCGGCGTTTTCACTGGCGCTTGGATTGAAGCTGATCTCCCCGGAAAGGAATGCATTGTAGAAAAAGACGAAAAATTCTTTCCCACTGGTTAGAGCCACACGATAGGGCTGAGTGGTGTCGAGCAGGGGATCTTTTGCCTGCCATGGTGCCAGAATGGTGTAGCGGATGCCCTGGGCTGCCATGGCTTCCAGTGATGCCATGTCCATGGCTGTCTCAGGCAGCCACATCCCTTCAGGAGTATGACCGAAATGTTTTTTATAGTCTTCAATTCCCCACAAGATCAGGGTATGTTTATCACGTTCTTTCGCCAGCGGCATGATGGCATGAAAGTAAGGCTGCGCCATGGCATTGCTGATACCTGTGCGCTGGAAAACCAGTTTTTCCTGGTCGGCAATTGACCGTACCGTCTCGGGATGGTTTGTTTCCATCCAGGCGAAAAGGGTAGGACCAATATTGAAACTGATCTTTTGAAAATTCCCGATCTGAGCGTTTGGCAAGTAGCATTCATTATAGATACGTTCCGTCCAATTGCTGTATGGTCCTGCACCGTATTCATTGGGAATTTCATCGGTAAAGGGGTCTTCACGAGGAGGTTGATAGAAATGTCCATGGACACTGAAATAGCTTTTAGGCATGAATTCTATAAATCCTTTAAAAAGTGATCGGTAAACCTCGTCATTTTACCGTAAAATGCAGGGAATGAAAGACCGCTTTCTCTTGCATTAATTATTAAATGAAAGGAATACAATGTAAAAGTTCACGAATTTTGTGTATAATTTTTATTAGGTTTCATTGTTCTAATAGGAGGAGATCATGAGGGTGGTATGGCGTTGTCAAATTATTGGTATGGTATTGGTTGGATTATTTATAAGTTGCCTAACACATGGAAGTGTAATTGCCGCCCCTCTATTACTAGGTCCAGGATCCGAGCTTGTAGCTGATATTAATCCTTCTGGAAGTTCCAGTCCGGGATCATTTGAAGCATTTAATAGTGAACTATATTTTGCAGCAGATAATGGTACTTACGGTGTAGAATTGTGGAAATACAATCCAACAACAGAGCAGGTTACAAGAATAACCGATATAAACCCCGGTTCTGGAAGTTCGGGGATCAATTACATTACACTTTACAATGGGGCTTTATATTTCGACGGATATAATGGTACATCCGGTGCTCTCTGGAAGTATGATGGAACAAACGTAAGCCTTGCAGCAGATACTGGTAGTCCATCCTATTTAATAGTCTATAATGGAACTCTCTATTTTTCAGCAAATGATGGAACAAATGGTACCGAGTTGTGGAAATTTGATGGAACATCTGCCAGTCTGGCTGCAGATATTGATACGAATCCTGGAGTTGGGTCAAGCCCGCAGGATTTCGTTGTGTTTAATGGAGATTTATATTTCACTGCACATCATACGGATTATGGAAAAGAATTATGGAAGTTTGATGGTACCAATGCATCATTAGCAGCCGATATCGTGTCTGGTACTGATGGGTCTTTTCTTTTTGATCTGGTTGTTTACAATTCCGTGTTGTATTTTGCGGCAAATGATGGAACAAACGGTACAGAATTGTGGAAATTCGATGGAACAACAGCCAGTCTTGTGGATGATATAAATTCGGGGTCAGGTTCTTCATCACCAATGCATTTTATTGTGTATAACAGCAAACTCTTTTTCGCTGCGAACGATGGCTCGCATGGAGTTGAGTTCTGGTCCTATGACGGCACTTCAACCGCTCTTGTAAAAGATATTAATAATGGCTCAGGCAGTTCATCACCGAATTATGGAGTCATCTATCAGGGAGAACTGTTCTTTACTGCCGATGATGTCACCCATGGCTATGAATTCTGGAAATATGATGGAACCACAGCCAGTCTGGCAGTCGATATTATTAACGGAAGTCTGGCGGGTTATCCAAAGCAATCCTATGTATTTGATGATCACATCTTCTTCCAGGGATTTGATGGTGCAGGGCATGGAGCGGAATTAATGCGCTATGCCCCGGATACCACAGGACCAACCATTTCAACTTCTTCACCGGCAGCAGGCGCAACCAGCGATGCGATCAACACGATCAAAGTAAACTTTAATGAAGATATGAATCATGATGGGGGAACGGGAGCGGCAAATTATACCGGCAACTTTATCCTGATCGAAGCAATGGGAGATGGTTTTCAGATGAACAACTGCACCGAAAGTGTGGGTGCTCAGGATACACAGATCAGTATCGATTCGGCTGTATATACTAATTATAGTGGTTCGGGACCATTCACAACTACACTTGGCGTAAATGGTGGAGTACCGCTGCCAAATGGAAGTTACCGCCTGTTTGTTTGTGGGACCACCTCTGTAGAGGATGTGTCTGGAAATAAGATCAATGGAGGCACCGATTCGATCATTGAGTTCACCGTTTTAAAGAAAGCAGACGCAGTCCTACCTCAAACCGGCTTTACTCCTGGTAGGCTTACATTTCTGCCTGCACAACCGCAAGATTTATTATATGAGATTCTAGATACCATGTGGCTGGAGATTCCGGCATTGGATATCTATGCTCCTATTGTGGGAGTCCCCCTCTCTTCGGAGGGTTGGAACCTGACCTGGCTGGGGGATCAGGTGGGCTGGCTGGAAGGCACGGCTTTTCCAACCTGGTCTGGCAATTCTGGACTTACAGCGCATGTTACCAACGCTGAAGGGCAGTCGGGCTTATTCGCTGATCTGCATGACCTGGTGTGGGGTGATCAGATCATGGTTCACGCCTGGGGGCAGACCTACACGTACGAAGTACGCAGCGTGCTGGAGTATGTTGATCCCGATGATGTCAGTTCTCTTGACCATGAAGAATACCCATGGCTTACGCTGATAACCTGCCGCGGGTATGACCAGGAGGAGAATACCTATCGCTGGCGGTTAGTGGTTCGTGCTGTCCAGGTTAAGGTTGAATAAGTGCTATTACATTTAGAAAAAAAGGCTGCCTATTCTGAACTGCACCCCATATATGGCAGCCTTTTTTGTGTGGCGTAAATTCACATTTTCAAAAGGTAAGAAAAGTCATTATTGAGAGCTGCCACAGTCTGTAGGTTTACTGCTTTCATCCGTTGTAAGAGATACCGGCAGAGAAAAGGTAGAAGTGTTTCCATTCATATCAATGGTCAGGGCTGCGACCTGCTTCTCTTCGATGGGAGTGCAGCTTTCCCATATAAATGCACCGTCTGCATCAGCTGTGGTTTTTCCTAAGTAGTGAAGAACAGTATCACTATAGGTATAGACCTCTACCAGGCAGTTGGAGCAGGTTGTCCCTGTGATGGTGTAGGTTGCTGCCGCATCTACAACAGGAGCAGGCAGATCCATGTTCCCATTTTCCAGCAGCAGGATGGCATTTTCCACTTTCATCGCATACGTATTTGCTCGCAGTTGATTGCCGGTTCCATAATCTACCCGTACCGCGTTGTTGGGGATCTGTAAGAATTCATTCAATTGGACAAAGTTATTGGAAGAATGATTTTCAAAGTAAACCCCCATTCCTTTTGAACTGCTGAGGATATTGCAGGCTATGAACATTGCTTCAATACCGGGATCACCGATACGCATCACAATATCTTTTGCGGAAATGCGGTTGCCCTCGCTTGTGGTGAAACCGCCAATGATGTCGTGTTTTTGCCCCATGTTGATGGCAATTCCAACGCTGCCTTCAAGCATTTTCTCGCCGCTGGCATCTAACCCGATGGTGTTACCCAGCATGATATTATCGGTGACACCATATCCGTTCAAATTGATGCCAGTTTGATTGCCGCTGATCAAATTTCCCTCACCACTGCCGGTCCCACCGACCCTGTTGAAGCTGACGGTCCAGATGGTTAATCCGGTATTGTTCGGGATGGCTTTTGTTCCGGTGATGTCGGTGCCGATGTAGTTTCCGATCACGGAATTCTGATAGCTGTTAGGATCGCTCATGATGATGCCCAGATCGCTGCCGCTGATGATATTGCGCATTTCCGGCTGGGTTCCACCAATGACGGTATTGGATGCGCCTGATTCAATGATGATATTGGATTGGGAATCGGTCCGAATGGCTTTACTTCCCGTTATATCCAACCCGATCAGGTTGCCCATTACCTGGCTATGGTTGCCCCAGGTATCCAGATTACTGAAGGTGTTACCGCTGATCACATTTCCTTCTCCCTCGCTGGTTCCACCCACGATGGTATCTTTACACCATTCTGAGATGAATACTCCGTAATAATTTGGGAAAGCACTGGTTCCTTTGATATCGGTACCGATAAGGTTACCGCTGATAACATTATTATTGCCGTACAGGATGATGCCGTTGATCCCATTCCCGCTCAATAGGTTGCCTTCGCCAATGGTACCTTCGCCGATCAGTCGATTTCCACCGATTTGATTGTTATCGCCATTGATGCGGACACCATTTTCGGGAAAATTTATGATCTGCAGACCCTTAATAACACTGTTTGAAGTAGAGAGTTCAAGTCCTGTACCTGATTCCAGCTGGCTGCCGTCCACGATTACCCCGGCGTTGCTGGCGTCGATGGTAATAGAATTGACCTGGTCGACAGCGGGCAGGATTGATAGGACTTGGATGGTTGCAGGTTTGCCTGGCGAAAAAACCTGAGTATCAAAATTGATGATCCCTCCCGCACTTATCGATGAAAGGCATTCTCTTAAGCTGCCATCTCCTTCATCAGCAGTTGTGATAACGGTGCAGGTGGAGGAATATACGGGTTGATTTTGCGCGGCTGTGTTTGCTTCTGCATTGATGGAATTGCTTGCAGTTGTCTCGAAGATGGTATATTGGATGCTGCTCGATAGATCGTTTGACGATTCGCGAGATTGAATCCAAGCAATAGAACTGCTTGCATTCATTGCTGTCCCGTTTGATGAACCAGTTTGGTAGATCAACAAACCGCCGTAACTGTCGGCAACCAGCATAGTGTCTCCCTGTACATGGCAGTCATAAGCAATGCCGGGAGTTTCAACAGCTCCGAGCAGTACAGGTTGGTCAATATCAGAAAGATCCACGATCTGAATGCCTGCACCCAGGCAGCTGAGGTAAGCTGTATTTCCATCGATGAAGATTTCCATGATGGCTCCCGGAATATCCACTGAAGATATTTGTTGGGGTGATGAAGGATTGCTGACATCCACGACGATCATCCCGGTATCACCTGAAGCGACAACCGTATTCTCATCGAGAAAGGCGATACCTTCTCCACCGCTGATGCGCTCAAAGGTTGAGATCTGGGTCAGGTTAGACGGATCGGTGATATCTACCAGCTGCAGCTGGTTGTTGTTCACGGAAACAAGAAAAGATCCGTTTGTTGCAGCATTAATCGGATTTTCAAAAGGAATTTTCCCGACCACTATAGGATTTGCAGAATCCCTTACATCAACAGAAACATCGAAGTTTTCGCCAGGGATATAAATAAAGCCATTGGAATATGCCATAGAGCGGAATGCGGTATTGAACACTGCTTCGTCATTGGGCACCTGCCCGAGTAACTGCGGGTTCAATAGGTCACTGACATCGAAAATACGTAGAGGATATTCTGTTGCCAGGTGGGTTGTTAGATATGCTGTCTGCCCATCGACCAACACTCTATTTGCGTACCCACCTTTGGTATCAAACCAGAATGTTTCTTCAGGTAGAGCTGGGTTGCTGATGTCAATCACTCTCATTCCTGATAGCCCGCCAGATACATAGGCTGCTTCCCCGCTCATCGTTACCCGGCGTGCATCCAGAATGGGGAGATACTGACCGGTCAGGCGGGGGCTGCTTGAACTGGTGAAATCAAGCACCAGTAAACCCTGCTCTTTATCCGTTACAAAGGCATTTTTGTCTTTAAGTATTCCATGATATGTGAATCCGGTATCAGCATATATTCCTAGCAAATTTGGGGTTTCATTTGTGATATCGTAGAGCCGCACTCCATCTGTTCCATCCATTGCCAGCAAATTGGAATTTTGGATATCTATATCTATCACCCAGCCGTCAGTTGGAATGGCATTCATCACCCTTGGCGAAAGCGGTTCGCTAATATCAACCATGCCCAAACCGCCCCATGCATTTGCACTGTAGATATGTTTTCCGGAAACAGCCAGGGCATACACAAATCCATCCATACTGAGAATGCCTTTTTCTTGAGGCTGCTCTTTATTACTCAGATCAACTGTCAGAATTCCGCTTCCTCCTGCCGCCGCATAGAGGATGTTTCCAGATATGATTACATCATAGGCATATGCCAGCGGATATACTTCGCTGATCCAGGTAGGGGACGAAGGATCGGATATATCCATGATTTGAATTCCGTTTGGTCCATCAGCCAATATTGCATGATCATCTTGGATCAGTATTTTTTCAGTATATCCAAGGGTGTCATAAGAACTAATTAGTTGAGGAGAGGTTGGGTTTGAAATATCGAGGATCTGCAGTCCTGTCTGCCCACAGGCTGCGTAAAGATATTTTGAATTACTGATCGAAAGGCTTTCTATGAAACTTGATAGAATGGGACTGGTACCAAGAAGCGTAGGCTCTTTTGGATTAGAAATATCAAAGATCTCCACATGCATACCAACCCCAAGATAGAGGGTATTCCCATCTAAAGCAATTGCCTGTGCGGTACCGCCAACCTCTGAAGTCAGATTCCATTGATCCGCATTACTCTGCGACGCAGAAACCATTGACCCCGGGATCAAAGTGATCAAGAAGACGAGTGAAAGACAAACCCTGAGTAAGAACCCTCTTTTCATAGCATTCTCCTCTATAAAGACTATTTTGTGTTCCTGTGGAAAATTATTAAACCTTGGGAATTATAGCAAAGAAAAGATAATTCTTATCGATTTTTATTTTAACTATGATGAAAATCGTAGTTAATAGATCGATTACTAGAATGCGACAAATTGCTAATTGTTTCTTGATGAAAAAACCTTATTCTAAAAGTAATTGAATAGGAAATCTTTATGAAAAATAACTGTCTTCTTGCGTTGGTTCTAGCGATTTGTTTTCTCACCTCCTGTGTATTACATGAGAATCATGAAGAAATCCTGAACTTACAGAAAATCGATGAATACCCATTTTATATTTATTACTATCCGGGTGATTATGGATTCGAAGAATATCTTCAAAGCGGAGAATATCATGCTGATTTTATGAGCCAGTTTGCTGAGCAGCCCTTTGCCTGTTCCGTTTTTGCCGCGTTTGGAAACGATGAGCAGAACCTTCTTGGGAGAAATTTCGACTGGCATGATCATCTCATCCTGATCGTGTTTACCCAGCCTTCATACGGGTACAGATCCGTTTCTGTTGTGGATATTGCTTACCTTGGCTATGATGAACAGTTCACTCCCCTTGATGATCCGGGGGCTTTGACGGCTACCCCTTACTTTCCCTTCGATGGGATGAATGAAAAGGGGCTGGCGGTGGGAATGATGAGTGTGGTACATGCGGAAGGGGGAAATGATCCTGCCAAAGTCACACTTGGCGATCTGGAATTAATGCGCCTGATGCTCGATTATGCGGGGAATGTAGAAGAAGCCGTCCAATTGATCCGTGATTACAATGTCGATTTTGGTCAGGTCCCCGTCCATTTTCTGATCGCTGATAAAAGTGGCGCTTCGGCGGTCATCGAGTATATCGATGGCATTCCCCTGGTCATTCCGAATGAACAGGATTGGCAGGTTTCTACGAACTTCCTGATCTCGGAAGAACAGCCCGAAGGAGCCACTTCTTCCTGTTGGCGCTTTAATTTGCTTGAAGAAGCGCTCGAAGGGGCGCAGGGATATCTTGACAGCACCGGCGCCATGGAATTACTGAAAGCGGTATCGCAGCCGGGTACGTATGCAACGCGTTGGTCCGTGGTTTATGACCTGACCAATGTTGAATTGGAGATTGCTGTTGGTAGAAATTATGAAAGCATCTACGAGTTTTCTTTACTGGATACGATACTAGAAAACTAATAAAAGGAAAAGGATCATCTGAGAGTCATAATTCCTTTCTGTGTATATAAAATTATCTATGCTAAAATAGATTCAGGCATCTTCGAGTTCATTTTCCTAAAGCGATGAAGCTATGGTTCTTGAACCGATAGGGTGCGAGTGGAAACGCTCACGCCTCCCGTCTGGAAAGAGGATGTGCTGGTTTTTGCTATGAACAGCAGCCCTTTCTGGCTGCTGTTTTTGATAAAGCAGTTCTGGTGGGAAAGCGCAGCCACTCAGAAATTTATTCATCAAACTTAAAAAGGAGAAGAAAATGAATAAAAAAGTATTTTTAACTACAGTTTTGCTTGCAGGGTTACTGTTCTCAGCCTGCACAACCACCACCGCAGAACCTGCCGTGGTAGAAGAAGTGATTGCTGCCGAGCCTGCCCTTACACTCAGCGGTACCGTTGATGTTTCATGGACTACGGACGAACTGAGCGCCATGGATCAGGTGGATGCGGATTACACAAATAAAGATGGCGAGACCACTACCTACAGCGGTGTCCTTATCAGCGATCTGCTGGCAGCGGCTGGTGTGACCGATTACACAAAGATCAGCCTGATCGCGTCCGATGAATACAGCGTGGATGTAACGGCA
>ENA-ORXD01002576-ORXD01002576.1-sediment-metagenome-genome-assembly--contig:-NODE-2576-length-11764-cov-4.222897_pt1 | contig 11764 bp, 8 predicted proteins | sample MGYA00237862_ERZ511471 | MGnify/ENA metagenome assembly ERZ511471 | reverse complement strand
CTCGCACCAACCCCGAGTTCGCCAAGGCGATGGAGGACATCCACCTGGCGCCGGTCATCATGGACGAGCTCGAGAAGAAGGGCGCCAAGACGGCCGTGGCCGAAGAGCAGAAGAAGGGCCGCGCGGCCGAGAAGGCTCCCGCTGACTGAGGGCGAGCCAAGAGCAAGCTGACACCGTAGCATCAGGGGCGGGCGGCTCCGACACCGGGCTGCACGCAGGCGGAGTCGCCCGCCCCAACCAACTTTCACGAGGGCCAGAAAGAGGATGGATAAACCAGAGATCGTGGTCACGCCGGAGATCCTGGCGCGCATCAACACCAAGCCGACCGCCGGCGAAGCTCAGCACGCCTGGAAGTTCCTCATCGCCTGCGACCTCTTTCTGGCCGCGTTGGGCCCCGGCGTCTTTGTCATGGCGGTCTTCGCCGACTGGGTCGGCCTCGGCCTCTCCCAGAACCTGATCAGCCCCTTCGGCGGCTGGAACTGGGACTGGGCGGCCATCTGCACGCTCTGGGGGCCGTTCGCCAGCGCCCTGGGCGGCTGCCTGGTGATCCTCCACCTGGGCCGCAACTGGTACAAGGTCGAGACGGCCGTCAAGAACCCGCGCACCTCGTGGATGGCGCGCGGCATCATGATCATGGCCAGCTTCATCATCTTCGGCGTCTGCGTCGCCCTGATCGCCGTCCTCTTTCCCTCCTGGCCGCAGGCCATTGGGGCCGGCTGGAGGGCGTTGCAGGCGATCGCCATGGCGCTTGCCTTCGGCACCGTGCTCTACACCGGCATGCTGCTGCGCTCGATGAAGTTCATCACCTCCTGGCGTTCCGACTACCTGCCCCTGGTGTTCACCGCCTCGGCGCTCTCCATGGGCGCCATGGGGGTGCTCTTCGGGGCGGGCATCTTCACCTTCATCGCCGCCGGGCGACGCCTGCTGCTGGGCCTGCTGGTAAACCGCCTCGGCGAGCTTGTGAGAGGCCTGCATGAGGGTGTCGCTCTTGGCTTTGATCAGCTCGCCGTCGTCGCCTTCGAGCGCACTCTTGACCTCTGCTGCGGCGGCCTCGATCTCCGCCTTAGTAGCGGCGTCGACCTTGTCGCCCATGTCACGCAGCGACTTCTCCGTGCTGTAGACGAGGTTCTCGGCGCTGTTTTTGATGTCCGCCAGCTCGCGCGCCTTCTTGTCCTCGGCGGCGTGCGACTCCGCATCCTTCATCATGCGCTCGATGTCCTGCTCGGTAAGGCCGGAGCTCGCCGTGATGGTGATCTTCTGCTCGTTGCCGGTGCCCAGGTCCTTGGCGCTCACGTGCACGATGCCGTTCGCGTCGATGTCGAACGTGACCTCGATCTGCGGGATGCCGCGCGGCGCCGGAGGGATGCCGACGAGCTGGAACTTGCCCAGCGTCTTGTTGTAGCGCGCCATCTCGCGCTCGCCCTGGAGCACGTGGATCTCGACGCTCGTCTGGTTGTCGTCGGCCGTGCTGAAGGTCTCGCTGCGCTTCGTCGGGATGGTCGTGTTGCGCTCGATGAGCTTGGTGAACACGTTGCCCTTCGTCTCGATGCCGAGGCTGAGCGGCGTCACGTCGAGCAGCAGCACGTCCTTGACCTCGCCGGCGAGCACGCCGCCCTGAATCGCGGCGCCCACGGCCACGACCTCGTCCGGGTTGACGCCCTTGTGCGGATCCTTGCCGATGAGCTGCTTGACGCGCTCCTGCACCGCCGGCGTGCGGGTCATGCCGCCGACCAGGATGACGTGGTCGATGTCGGCGGCCTTGAGGCCGGCGTCGGCGATCGCGCGGTTAACAGGGCCGACGACGCGCTCGACCAACTCGTGCGTGAGCTCGTCGAACTTCGCCCGCGTGAGCGTGAGATCGAGGTGCTTCGGGCCGTTCTCGTCGGCGGTGATGAACGGCAGGTTAATGCTCGAGCTCATCGTCGTCGAGAGTTCGATCTTGGCCTTCTCCGCCGCCTCGTAGAGACGCTGCAGGGCCATCTTGTCCTTGCTCAGATCAATGCCCTGGCTCTGCTTGAACTCGGCCACCATCCAGTCGACGATCGCCTTGTCGAAGTTGTCGCCGCCCAGGTGCGTGTCGCCGTTGGTCGAGCGTACCTCGAACACGCCGTCGCCGAGGTCGAGGATCGACACGTCGAAGGTGCCGCCGCCGAGGTCGAAGACGAGGATAGTCTGGTCGTGCTCCTTGTCCAGACCGTAGGCGAGGGCCGCCGCCGTCGGCTCGTTGATGATGCGCTTCACTTCGAGGCCGGCGATCTTGCCGGCGTCCTTGGTGGCCTGGCGCTGCGAGTCGTTGAAATAGGCGGGTACGGTGATGACCGCTTCGCTCACCTTCTCGCCCAGGTACTCCTCGGCGTCGCGCTTGAGCTTCTGCAGGATCATGGCCGAGATCTCGGGCGGCGTGTAAGAGGTGCCGCTCACGTCGACGACGGCGTCGCCGTTGGTCGCCGACTTGACGTGGTACGGGACGATCGTCATCTCTTCCGAGACGTCGCCGTACTTACGGCCCATGAAGCGCTTGATGGAGAACACCGTGTTCTCCGGATTGGTGACCGCTTGGCGGCGAGCCACGCTGCCCACGAGGCGCTCGCCGCTCTTCGAGAAGGCGACAACGGACGGCGTCGTGCGCCCCCCCTCACTGTTCGGGATGACCGCCGGCTCGCCGCCCTCGAGCACGGCCATGCAGCTGTTCGTCGTGCCGAGGTCGATGCCGATTACCTTACCCATGGAGTTCCTCCTCGCGGGATCTGCATTGTGGCGCGCACAATACTTGAGCGTATGCTTGTCAGATCATACCACAGGCCGGCCGCTGCAAAACCCCGCCGGCCGCACACATCTGAGTGCCATCGTATCAATTTGTCTCGAGGGCGCGGAGCAGGGCCGCTTCCCGACGCGGTTGGAGGGAGGGTCGTGCGTCGCGAACCAGCCCAAGGGCGGACAGCGATCTTCAGAGGGCATGCGCGGCGGTCGGCGGCGGCCGAATGCCATCGCGTCGCCTGCGCCAGGTGCGCGACGCCTAAATGAAAGCGGCGTGCGCGGCGCGCTCCGCCGCGTCGACCTCGAGCAGCCGGCTGACCTCGGCCAGGACGGTGTCGCGATGCGCCTGCAAGACGAGGTCCGTCTCCGGCCTCGTTTGCAGCCCCACCTTGACGAGCAGCGCCCCCGACGCGACGAGGCGGCCGAGGATGCTGATCACGCTCACTTCCTCGAGCCGCGTTTGCGCGATGAGGTCGCGGACCGCGCGCCGCCCGTCCACGTGCGCGAGCACCGTCGTGACGTCCTGGTCGTTGGAGGTGATGCTCGGGCCCAGCGGTTGATAGCCGTTGCGCACGACGACGGTGTCGTAGTGCCCGAGCATCTCGACAGCGGAGATGTACTCCTCACCCAGCGAGGAGATCTCCAGGAGCACCGACTGCGTATCGATGGTCAGGAATCCGGTCTCGATGGGGTCGTGATCCGTCATGAAGAGGAAGTCGCCCATCGCCTCGAGCCTCGCGGCCACCAGCGTGTTGGCGATTTGGCGGGAGAGCACGTCGCGCAGCGCCGACTCCGCAAGAGCGCCGCGCTCAACGAGGAGCGTGCCGAGCGGACGCGGGTTTCCCTCCTGCGCGGCCAGGGCGGCGGACAGCTCGTGCTCGCCCACCAGGCCGCGCTCCACGAGCAGCCGGCCGATGGCCGCGCCGATCACGCCGCGCGTCGAGTCCCGCGTCTCGGCGATGCGGCCGCGCACGAAGTGCACGTCGATAACGCGCTCCGGACACTCGATGTGCAGCGTGCCGGAGAGCCTGGTTCGACCAAGCATCTGCAAGACGTCGACGACGCCGAATGTCTCAAGTGTCCCCTGCATGCTCCCTCGCGCCTATAATCGGCCGCAGGCTCTGCATCCTAAAACGCGGCGGCGGCGGGCGCCACGGCTGCCGCCGAAGCGCGGGTCGTCCCGCAGGAGGTCGCGGCTATGCACACCTTCGAGCTGCTCACCGAACGCCGCGTGAGCTTCGTCGACATTACTCGCAGGTTGGCCGCCGTCGTCGCGGAACTCGAGCTCGCCGAAGGTGTGCTGGTCGCCTACGTGCCCCACACCACGGCGGGCATCACGATCAACGAGAACGCAGACCCCTCCGTGCGCGCCGACCTCACGATGGCGCTCGACCGGCTCGTCCCCGACACCCTGCCGTTCACGCACGCCGAGGGGAATTCCGACGCGCACGTCAAGGCGAGCCTCATGGGCAGTAGCGTGACGATCCCGGTCGCCGACGGCAGGCTCCAGCTCGGCACCTGGCAGGGCGTCTACTTCGCGGAGTTCGACGGGCCGCGGCGACGGCGCGTCTGCGTGAGCGCCTTGCGCAGCTCCTAGACGCGGCGTCGGCTCAGCGGCCGAGCGCGCGCTCGATGTGATGGCGCAGCGGGTCGGCGTCCAGTCTGCCGCCGCCGTGCTTGAGAAGCAGGCGTTCCGCCGGAAAGTGCTGGCCGCTCGACCACAGCTCCTTCACCCATGCCGCGGCCTGTGGCTGGCGGAACCACTCCATGCCGTAGCGATCCTGGAGCATCATGCGCAGCGCCGCCTCGAAGAGCCAGGCCCGCAGGTAGCTGGCGCAGTAGAAGCCGTCGTCGACATCCGCGAGGTAGTTCTCCGAGGGAACGTCGAGGAGCAGGGCGCTGCTCAGGCACCGTGAGTACTCACCCGGCATCTCGCCGAGCGCCCCCGTTTGCGTGTGCAGCTTGATCTCGTAGAGGAGCTTGCCGACGTAGCGCCGGATGAAGTAGAGGTCGTTGACGTTCGCGAAGTGCAGGAACTCGTCGGCGTCGGTGAAGCCGAGCGTGAGGTCCAGCCAGCGGCGGTTCAGCAGGAGATGGTCGAAGAGGAAAGCGAACGCCTCAGTGACCGCGTTGTCGCCCAGGTGGCGGTACTCGAACGGCAGCCCTGGGCGCACGTGCGCGAAGTGCTCCGTATGGCCCGCCTCGTGGAGGAGCGAGGCGAAGTCGTCCTGGCCACCCTGAGGCAAGACGACGAGGTAGATCTCCTCCGGAATGCGGACCGGCGAGCAGAACGCGCGCGGCGTCTTGCTCTCGCGGACCTCAGTGTCGAGATGCACGTTGTGCTGCGCCTCGAGGTCGATGCCGAACCCGCCGAGCGTGCTGCGCAGCGCCGGCAGCAGCCTGTCCGCGCGGAAGACATGGTCGTAGTCCGGCGCGCGCCACAGATAGGGAAGGTCGGCGAAGCGCAGCTCCTCGAGCGAACAGTTGAGACGGTCGGTCGCCAGCTGGTCCATGACGCGCGCGTAGAGCCCCTCCGTGCGGATGAGGAACTCCTGCAGCTCGGCGGCGAGCGACGGGTAGTCCAGCCCCCTGACCTCCGAGTACAGCTCCATGTAGTCCGGGTAGCCGAGTCCGAGAGCGAGGTCGTGACACCCGCGCCACAGCTGGTCGTAGAGCGGGTTGAGGTGTTCCGTGGTGGCTGCCAGGCGGGCGTCGAGAATGCGCTGCCGGCGCGCGCCGTCCGCCTCGTTGGCCTGTACAACGCCGGCCTGGCGCAGATTGATCGGCTGACCGTCGACCTCGATCTGGGTGGCGCTCTCGGTATTGGCGATCTCGTCGCTGAGATGTGTCGTCTCGCGGCCCATGTAGCCGTCGACCGTGAAGGCCAGCAGGTATGCGAGGCGGCGCTTCTCGTCGTCGACCGCCTCCTCGTACAGCTCGTTAAGGCGCGTGAAGGCGTCTCGCGTGAAGAGCTCGGGGTAGCGGGCGTAGACCGCAGCCGTGTCGCAGACGGGCTTGCGCCCCGAGAAGTGCTGGTAGTACTCGAGATCAAGCTCACCGATGAACTGCTCCGCGCGGCGGCGGTAGTTCTCAAGATCGAATGACATCACGGAGCATCTCCTTGAACCGACGAGGACGACCGCCCCCTGCGGCCGGCATGGGCCTCACTGTACCAGCATCGCGCCAGGTCCGGCAGGCCTTTCGGACGGGCAGCCGGTGGACAATCGCGGCGTTCCGCAAACCCGCGGCCGCGGTTCGCGAGGGACCGGCGACTACCGGTACACTCGGCCGATGACACCCCGCCCTGGAGACGTCGTCGAGCTCGCCATCGACACCCTGGCCTACGGCGGCCAGGGTGTCGGACGCCTGGACGGCTTCGTCGTCTTCGTGCGCGGGGCCGTCCCGGGCGACCGCGTGCAGGCGCGCGTCACAAAGCGCAAGCGAGGCCACGCCGAAGCGCGCGTGCTGACCCTCGTGACCCCTTCCCCTCGGCGCGTCGCCGCCGTCTGCCCGCACGCCGAAGAATGCGGCGGTTGCGAGTGGCAGACGCTCGCATACGAGGCGCAGCTCGAGTTCAAGGAGCGCCAAGTCGTCGAGTCGCTGGCGCATATCGGTCACCTCCAAGGGTACGCGCTCGAGCCCATTCGAGGCATGGCCGACCCATGGCGCTACCGCAACAAGATGGAGTTCTCGTTCGCGGCGGACGAACACGGGCAGCCGGTGCTCGGCCTGCACCGCCGCGGCTCGTGGAACGAGATCGTCGAGACGAGCGGGTGCCTGCTGACTTCGGCGCGCGTCATGCGGGCGCGGGCCGCGGTGGCCGACGCCGCCCGCGAACTCGGGCTCGCGCCGTATTCTCGGGGCGACGCCGCCGGGCTTCTGCGGCACCTCGTGATCCGCGAGGGACACTCGAGCGGCGACCTGCTGCTCAATCTCTTCGTGACGGCGCGCTTTGACGAGGAGAGCGCGCTCCTCGAGCACGTGCGCGCCGCCTGCGACTGCACGTCGTTCGGCATCACGGTGCACGCCGGTCTGGCCGATGCCGCCGTCGGCGACGGACCGCACATGCTGTTCGGCCCATCCTTCCTGCGCGAGCGCCTGGCCGGCGTGGAGCTCCACGTTCCGGCGGCCGCCTTCCTGCAGACCAACAGCTCGATGTGCGAGACGCTGTACGCGACGGCGCTCGGTTTCGCCGCCCCCGACCCCGCTCGTCCGGCCGTCGACCTCTACTGCGGCATCGGCTCGCTCAGCCTTCCGCTGGCGCGGCGCGCGGCGTCCGTGCAAGCCGTGGAGATCCAGGAGGAGGCGATCGCCGCGGCCCGCGTGAACGCGACTCTCAACGGCATCGAGAACGTCGCCTTCTACGCCCGCGACGTGCGCCCGCTTCTCAAGTTCCCGCCGCACCCAACGCTCTCGGCGACACGCGACGACGACGACGCCCGACCGTCCGTGGTGATCGTCGATCCGCCGCGCGCCGGACTCGCCCGCAGGGCGCTGCAGCGCGCGGCGGCGCTCGGCGCGTCGCGCTTTGTGTACGTCTCGTGCAATCCGACCACGCTGGCCGGCAACGGCGCCGAGCTGACCGAGCTCGGCTATCGACTCACGCGCGTCGCCCCCGTCGACATGTTCCCGCAGACGCACCACATCGAGACGGTGGCGCTCTTCGAGCGCACGGGGTAGCGCCTCAAGCCGGTCTCCGGCTGCGGCCGACCCCGAGAGGAACGCCGAGGGACGGCGGGCGCTCCGGCGCCGGCTACTTGAGCGGCGAGTCGCCGGCCCCGTAAGCTCCGGCGGCCGGTTCCCCGCTCGCAGCGGCTGGCCCTGATGACGCCTCGCCTTCGGCAGTGGGTGACGAAGGCGCGCTCGCCGTCTCGGGCGCCTCCCCCACGCCGCCCCGTGACGCCGGCCCGACCTTCGCCTCTCCCCCGGCGTCGTCGGCATCGAGAGAGCCGCTGCGGCGCTCCCACACCTCATCGCGGCGCAGCAGGTCGATATTGGCGGCGAGGAAGGCCACCGAGAGCAGCGGCAGCGCCGGGAGCACGCGCCACGACAGCGCAACCGCAAACGTGACCATGAAGGAGAACGCCATGGCCAGCGCGCTGGCGCCCAGGCGCAGGCCGAATCCCGCCGCGCAGCCGAGGTACAGCGAGAAGAACACGATGTCGCTCACGCCGATCGCCGACTGCACCTGGTCGAGCGGGTACCCCAGCCAGGCGAAGGCGATGGTGAAGTAGCCGATGACGCGTGGGCCCGCCTCGAGGATCTCCTTCGTGGGGCCGAAGGCGACGCTGAGCACGTCGACGAGCGCGACGACGGCGGCGATGATCACCACCCAGCTCACGCGCTGCAGTTCGGTGGCCAGCCACAGCCCGATTGCCGCGGCGCCCACGACCTTGCACACGTTCGCCAGCGGCACGAGCTCGAGTTGAACGAGGATCACCGAGACGGCGAAGGCCACGGGAGTGATCCAGGGAAGACGGCGGCCCATTCGGGTGAGCGGCAGCATCGCCCACACGATGGCGACGATCAGTGCGAGCGAGATAGTCGCGGAGAGCAGCGCATTCTCGAAGTGGTCCGGCGCCGGGAAGAAGCGGCTCACGAAGCCCCAGGCGATGAGCGCGGCGCCGGCCAAAAAGGCCACGCCGAAGCGCCCCCGAGTCTCAGTATGGAGGAATGCCGTCGTACCACTCGCCGAGGCGGCGGAAGGCGCGCCAGAACTCGGCTTTGAGACGTTGTTCATCAAGAGCGAAGTCGATGTCCGGAGTGACGAGGATCTGCGTGCCGGGCGTGAACTCGAAAATCTCCCCAGAATGATACTCGAGCGGCGCCGCGAGGGGTAGCTCGGCGCGGTTCAGCGCCGCGACGGTCGCCTCGCCCATAGCCACGATGAGCTTCGGGTTGACGGCGGCCAGCTCGCGGCGCAGGTGATCCAGACAGCGCGCCTCGGGATTGCTCTCGCGTACGTGGCCGCACTTCACGACGTTCGTGCCGTACAACTGCAGAGGGTCGATCTTGAGCCGCTGGCAACTCTTCATGAGCGCCGCGCCGGCCCGACCGAAGAAGGCGACGCCCTCGTGAAGCTCGGAAGGCCTCGCCTGATACTTGACGAGGAAGATGCCGGCCATGGGATGACCCGAGCCGATCACGGGCATCGCGCGGGCGTGCGTACAGCGCTCGCAGTGCAGGATCTCGCCGGTGAGATCGTTGATCTCGGAGATCGCGCGCGTAAGGTACTTGTCGTAGATCTCGTTTGGCTGGGCCACGCCCTACCTCAGCGTCGGGTACGCATTGGTAGTTCGCCGCGCGACGGCCGAATCCCTCGCAACGACGGCCCGTGACGGCCCGACCGGCAATGGCGGAGGCTAGCGTCGCGGTGGCTCGGCGCCCTTGGAGGAGCCGGCGATGGTCGTCTGCAGCAGCTTGAGTGACTGCAGGTAGATGAGACTGCGCGGCCGCCGTACGACTCGACTCTCGGCCAGCGCGGCGACGAAATCGTGCGCGCCCTCGAAGTCGTCGATGCCGCAGAGCGCCGTGCCGATACCCGGCAGCACATGAGCGTCGCTGCCCGCCGCGGCCGGGATGTTGTAGCGCTGCGCGAAGCGCTCCGCCAGCTCGTTGAAGCCGGGAAACGCAAGTCGCGAGTTGAACACCTCGATCACGTCGATGTCGGCCACGTTGGCGCGCAGGACGTTCGGACTGGGGATCGTGTGCAGCCGGTCGAAGGGATGCGGCACATAGACGATGCCCCCCTGGGCCTTGATGGCGGCGATCGTCTCCGCGAAGCTCATGCCGCCGGGGATGGTCTCCTCGAGGAAGAGGCCGATGACCTCCCCTTCGCTCGTCTTGACCTCCTCGCCGACGATCACCCGCACCCCGTAGCGCGGCGCCATCTCGCGCGCCTCCAGACCGCCGGCGGCGCTGTCGTGGTCTGTGATGGCGATGACGTCGAGCCCCACCTCGCGAGCACGCTCGAGGATGGCGGCGACCGGCATCGCGCAGTCCTTGCTGTGATGCGAGTGGATGTGGAAGTCGGCGAAGATCTCGCGCTGCTGGCGGCGGCGGCGCGGCAGCGGCTGCCGCCGCCGGGCCGCGACCTCCTCGTAGACCTCCTCGATCTCGCCGACGACGCGCTCCCAGTCGTACCGCCGCGCCCCGCGCAGCGCCTCGGCCGAGAGGCGGCCGCGCAACTCGGGCTCGTCGAGCAGCCGCCGAAGGGCCTCGGCCAGCGGCCGAGGCCGGCGCGGCGGCACCAGCAGCCCATCCACGCCGTGGTGCACGACTTCGTTGTAGCCGGAGATGCTCGAGGCCACGACGGCGGCGCCGCTGGCCATCGCCTCGAGCAGGGCGATCCCGGCGGTCTCCGGCCCGAGCGACGGGGCGCAGAAGACGTCGGCGCGCCGATGGAGCTCGGCGACCTCGTCCTCGGAAAGCCGACCATGAAAGACGACGCGCCCCTCGAAGGCCGGCGGCACGAGCGCGGCGTAGCGCCGCTGCTGGCCCTCCGAGCCGCACACGTCGAGCCGCAGCTCGCCGGCGCGATCCTCCAGCAGGCGGAGGGCGCGCAGCAGCACGCCGAGGCCCTTGCGGCGTGGCGTGGAGGCGGCGAACAGCAGCCGCACGGGGCCGGGCTCTCTCCCGCTCGCCGGCCGGAACCGGCGCAGATCGATGCCCGGCGGGATGACGCGGTAGGCGCCGGGAAAGACGGCCGCCGCGGCGTCGCGCGACGCCTTCGACGTCGCGATGGCCGCGTCCAGGGAGTCGAACAAACGCCGAAGCTGCGGCCGCGAGGCCCAGAACGGCGCCTGCGGCTCCGGGTTGGCGTGAAACGTGGCTACCAGCGGGCAGTTCGCGTGTCGCAACGCCGTCCAGCCGACGCCGGGCACGAAGGGCTCGACGAGATGCAGCACGTCGAACTCCTCGGCGCCGACGAGAACGTCGATGTTGGCGATCAAGTCGGCGGCCGCCGCGATCAGCCACATCTCCTTGTTGTACGGCACGCGGTACGTGTCTCCGGCGAAGAAGTACCGCGGGTAGGGCTCCTCAGCCAGGAAGACGGCGTCGCGCTCGCCCGTGAGCACCGCTTGCACGCGCTGTCCGGCTTCCTCGACCAGTGCCCGGTCGTCGCTCGGCGCGATCACGGTGACGCGATGGCCGCGCGCCGTGAGACGCTCCGCGAGGTCGCGCACTTGGCGGTTGATCGCCAGCGGCGTGGTCCACGCGAACGGCGTGAGCAGCCCTATCTTCAGTTGCGCGTCGTCCATGCCGTCGTCCTGCCCGGCGCGGACAACCACCCGCGAAGGGCGGCGGTCAGCCCTGACAGACGGCGTTGGCCGCAGGCCCGTCGCCGCTGATGAACTCCTCGGTCATGCGCCGGCACTGGTCGTCCGGGTGCTGCACGGGCGGCGACTTCATGAAGTAGCTGCTCGGCCCCTCCAGCGAGCCCGAGAGCCCGCGGTCCAGCCCGATCTTGGCGCAGCGGACCGCGTCGATGACGATGCCGGCCGAGTTGGGCGAGTCCACAACCTCGAGCTTCAGCTCGATGTTCAGCGGCACGTCGCCGAAGGTTCGGCCCTCGAGACGAATGTAGGCCCACTTGCGGTCGTCGAGCCACTCGACATAGTCGCTGGGACCGATGTGTACGTTCCTGGCGCCGATGTCGTAGTCGAGCTGGCTGGTCACGGAGTTCGTCTTGCTGATCTTCTTCGACTCGAGGCGCTCGCGCTCGAGCATGTTGAGGAAGTCGGTGTTGCCGCCCACGTTGAGCTGGCTCGTGCGCTCGAGGCGCACGCCACGCTCACGCATGAGGCGAGTGAGCACGCGATGCACGATCGTGGCGCCGACCTGGCTCTTGATGTCGTCGCCGATGACCGGCACGCCGGCCTCGACGAAGCGGCGCTGCCAGTACGGCTCACGGGCGATGAACACGGGGATGCAATTGACCATGGCGCAACCCGCGGTGAGGATCTGCTCCGTGTACCATTTGGTCGCCTCCTCGCTGCCCACGGGC
>ENA-ORXD01002574-ORXD01002574.1-sediment-metagenome-genome-assembly--contig:-NODE-2574-length-11776-cov-3.736559_pt1 | contig 11776 bp, 10 predicted proteins | sample MGYA00237862_ERZ511471 | MGnify/ENA metagenome assembly ERZ511471 | reverse complement strand
AGGCCCTTGCGGACCTCCCCGATTCGGGCGTCGTCGGCCAGGTCGTCCGGGGCGGGCTGAGGGCTGCCGAATACCCGGGTGACGACTGCCTGCAGGTCATCAACTGCCAGGTCGTCCGACCGGCCGACGAGAAAGCTGGTCGGCTCGTAGATGGCCGACCAGGCTTCCCTCGCCGACTCGGTGAGGGCCGACGAAATGAGGACGGCGCGCCGTGTCAGGCTGACGGCAAGAGCCTCTGGAACATCGGGCTCGCGCGCGTTGATGTAGAAGGCCGTGTGCCCGTACCACATCATGGCCTTGAAGTAACGCTCGAGTCGTTCGCTGCGGGTGTAGTGGCCCCGTGGCTTGTACTGACCGTAATCTTCATCGTACCCCAGTATCGGTGAACTCTCCACGCCGTTTGCCGCCTCGATGAGCGCCAATTCATCACCGGCCAAGTCGAGAACCTGCTGCCGCACGGACTGCCAATCACCGGTGACGATGCCGGGAAGCTCGTTCTGGCCGGTGAGCAATGCCATGGCGACAGCAAAGTAGGCCATGTTGAGTCTCGCATCCTCCTTGACCGCAGTGTCGGTCGCGGACTGCCACTGCCCCGAGGCGGACGAGTAGAGCGTGTCGGTCATCGCCACGGCCTGCTCGAAGAGCGCCTCCTCTTCCAGGCGCTGCAGGAGCGCATCGAAGAGACTGTGATAGGCGTTGAGGACCGAGTCGGTTGTCACGAGGAGGGGCAGCCCTTGGTAGCGCAGACTCTCGTAGACCTGCCAGAACTTCCATGGCTGTTCACCGGCCGCGGGCACGACTGCCACAAAACTCTGTCGGCCGAGAACGTCCTTCTGCGCTTGAGAAAGCGTCGCCTTCGCAAGATTGGCGATCGAGCTCAAGTCGACCGGCTGCGAACTGAGGTACGACTGCTCGACAAAAGGACTTCGGAAAGAGCCCGTAAGAGGTGAAGCGGAGGTAGTCTCGGTGGTCGAAGCAGCTCCCTGAGCCGCACTGGTCGTCGACGGGCCGGTGCCGCCGGTCGACGACGGTCCCGGCGTCGTGGCGCTCTCGTCGGTGCAGGAGAACAAGATGACCGATCCGGCAAAGGCTAACAGAACGGCCAGAACTAGATAGTGTGATGTGCCACGCCTGGGCTTCACTGTGCTCCCCTCGAATGTCCCGAACGGGTCCGCGAGACGCCGTCCATCTCTATTATCGCGCTATTATCGCCCGCGTCAGCGCCGCTCGCGGAGTGGGGGTGTAACGATCTCGTTACAGCCGAGCGGTTACCGGCGCTGAGGCTCCGTCTCTGTCGGGCCGAGGGCTGTGAAGCCGAAACCGTTCCAGCGGTAGGCCATGTCTGTCACACTCGAGCCTGCGCCGGCTGAGCTCCCAGAGGAGACTTCCTCGGTGAGGACCAGTAGGTCTCCGGGAGTGGAGCGGGCGGGCACCACTCTCAGCGCCAACGGCCGCGGCTTGAGCGCGCTCGTCACCAGAAGCTCGCGATACCTGCCCTCGTCTCCACTTGAGGAATAGCCAAGAAGCCCCACGTGCCGACCGTCCGTCGCTTCTAGGAGAACGACGACTTCCGGAAGGCTGTTGCCGTCGGTGTCCCCGAGTGCCGCGGCGAGAACCCTCCATTTGTCGCGGCTATGGTAGCTCAGAGAGCCATCGGTAATGGTGAGCCGCTGAGCAGAGCCTTCAAGCACGACAGTCTCCGCGGCCCCGTCGCCGTCTAGGTCGACTGCTACCGGGAGGTCGGCCGCGAGAGTTATGCCGCGAATAGACTCAAGGGATGCGTCAGGTCGCGAGCACGAGGAGCAGGGAAAAAAGCAGAGGAGGGCCAGAGCGGCCAGCAGCGCGGACAAGGGTGTAGAGCCACGACCGAGCATCGTGTACCTCGTGGAACTGCGGCCCGGTCGAGTCCCAGTCGGGTCGGGTCAGGTTCCCCCGGCGGCCTGGCGGGTGCGGTAATCCTTGATGGCCGCCTGCAGTCCGTCCGCGGCTAGGTTGGAACAGTGCATCTTTGCAGGGGGCAGGCCGCCAAGAGCCTCCGCAACGGTCTTGTTGCTGATGGCCATCGCCTCATCCAGTTTCCTGCCCTTGGCCATCTCCGTAACCATGCTCGAAGTAGCCACGGCAGCGCCGCAGCCCAGAGTCTGAAACTTGATGTCCTCGAGCGTGTCGTCTTTGACCTTGATAGTGATGCGCATCATGTCGCCGCACTGGGGATTGCCGACTTCGCCAACCCCATCGGCATCCTCAATGACGCCCATGTTTCGCGGATTGCGGAAGTGCTCCATTACCAGTTCCGAGTACATGCTTAGGTCCTTTGTTTGCAGACGCAGTTCGCACACCAGACGGGCGACATTTCCCGCAGACGCGCGACAATGGGCGGAAAGACTTCGACAAAGCGGTCGATATCCTCCTCGGTTGTGCTCCTACCCAGAGTGACGCGAAGGGAACCGTGGGCCTCCTCAATGGGGATCCCAAGAGCGACGAGCACATGGCTCGGCTCGAGCGACCCGGTGGTGCAGGCAGACCCAGAAGACACACATACGCCTTCCATGTCCAACATGAGAATCATGGATTCGCCCTCGATGCCTTCCAGCCGCACGTTCAGGTTGTTGGGCAGGCGCCTCTCGAGGTCGCCGTTGAGATAGATTCCTGGGATCCGGTACTCCAACCTGGCCCACAGTCGGTCGCGAAGGCGGGCCTCGCGGACTGCGTCCTCTTCCATCCGACCTCTGGCCAACTCGAGGGCCTTCGCCATTCCCACGATGCCGGGCAAGTTGTGCGTGCCCGCGCGTCGGTTCCTTTCCTGGGCCCCTCCGTGAAGGAGGGGGGTGATCCGCGCCTTCTTGTGGACATACAAGAGGCCGACGCCCTTGGGCCCATAGAACTTGTGGGCGCTCATGGAGAGCATGTCGACGCCGAGGCCCACGACGTCCAAGGGCAGTTTGCCGGCTGACTGCACGGCGTCTACATGGAAGAGGACCTTGGCCTCGCGGGTCACCTTGCCGATGTCGGCGATAGGCTCGATGGTACCGACCTCGTTGTTTGCGTGCATGATCGATACCAGGATGGTGTCCGGACGGATGGCGCGCTTGATCTCGTCGGGATCCACGAAACCGCCTTTGTCGACCGGGATCCAGGTGACCTCATACCCACGCTTCTCCAGGTATTCCATGCTCTCGAGCACCGCGTGGTGCTCGATGGCGGAGGTGATGAGATGCCTCCCCTTCTTCTGGTGCGCATCGGCCGCTCCCAGAACGGCCCAGTTGTCCGACTCGGTACCCCCGCTGGTGAAGTAGATCTCGTCGGCCTGTGCTCCAATGCCGTCTGCTATCGATTCTCTTGCCTGTTGCAGGGCCGCGGCGGCTGTAAGACCCAGACTGTATACCGTGGCAGGGTTGCCGAAGTTCTCGGTATGCCATGGAAGCATCGCGGCCACGACTTCCGGATCGGTCGGAGTGGTCGAGGCGTGATCAAGGTAGATGACTCGGTCCATGTCGGTCCCCATTAGGATGCCATTGTATAGGCTAGAATCCTCGCGCGCGCAGCCAATTCGAAATCTCGGCGCTGAGTTGGAAGCAGCGTTCGGCAACTCCGGTAACGAGTGCTCCGGTGCCGCATGCCGGTGAGACAAAGGAAGCCGACAGTATCCGGCTAACAGATGGCCCCCCAGCCCGCTCGAGGGCGTCGGCCGCCGCGAGTATCTTGCGGCCGATCTCCTCTGCTTCGAGGGTCAACGAGCGGTCGTCGTTCGGGACCGCTCCCCATGCGAGGAGACCACCATCCTCCGCGAAGGCGGCGAAGGCCTCTCGCTGTGTGAGCAGAGAGTCGAGATAGTCGGCGGCGTCGAAGGAAAGGAGGTCCAGCGGCAGCGTCGCGAGTCTCTCCCAGTCGGCGCCCCCGCACACATGAACGCCGACCAGGCAATCGAGCGGACCGACGACCTCTTCCAGCAAGTGGTACGAGAGCTCGGGCGGCACGTTGACGAATGCTGAACCCAGTTGTGCCAAATAGGGCTCGTCAAAGACAATCAGCGGAACCGATTCCGGGCTGCTCGCCTGCAGGAGCTCCTGTTGCCACAGTGCCTTCTGACCCAGAAGCGCGGCTGCCAACTCTCGCTGGGTATCGTCAAAAAGGAGGCTTCTCTTATCTTCTCGGAGCACCGTCAAGCCGAACGAGACGGGTCCGGTCACCTGGCCCTTCACAAAAGCCGGACTATGGTCTTCGGAAGCGAGCTCCTTGAGCGCGCTCAGAAACGGGGGTATGCCCGAAGCACGATCCCCGGAAATCGCAAACAGGCCGGGATCTCCCGTCTCCAACCTTTCGACAAAGGACGCAACCTCTTCGGCGGGAGGATCGTCGGCGACCCAGAATCGCTGGCCTTCCACATCGATTCCCGTGCCGGGCAATCCCTCGGCGTACTGCACGTACATATTCTCGAGGAATGAACGCCTTGGCAGTTGAGGCCAAGCAGGGATCTCGGGGGTCCACCGCAGAACAAAGTCCACGGCCTGCTTTGGATCCTGGTAGGGAAGTGAGCCGACGGCCATGGCTGCGCACCGCGGCGCCCGAACGTCGGGCCCACCAGTCACGTTCTGGAGCTTGCTGAGGCCACGTGTCATGGCTAGATTCCTTCCGGAGACACCGAGCGGGAAACACCGTACCACGCCCATCCGGTTCTCACCCAGCCCCGTCTTCTGCGGAGGCGGATTATCGCCTCTCGTCTAATGGCTTCTATCTGGTCGATATCCTCTTCACCCACCGCACTGTCACCCCAGAGCACCGCGTCGACGCGCTTCGCCAAGTCGTGATCGGCGAAGAGACCAAGCTCGAGACCGACCACCGCCATCATCTCTTCAAACGTGTGGGCAGAGGTCACGAGAAGGCCGTAGTCGGCCAAATCTTTTCTCAGAAGCCTCAGCGAGGTGTGAAAGCGCCGCTCCCGGGAGCCGTGCCGCAGACCTCGTTCGCGCCAGAAGTTGCGGACGAACGGCCAGGCGATAATCGCGGCGATTGCCCCGACTACGGACGCAATCCACCTAGATAGCCCAAGCCAGTTGACACCCCGGGAATCTCCGCCGGCCGCTGTTTGGGCGGCCTCTTCGGGAGTCTGAGTGGGTGAGACCGTGGTTGTCGCCGTCGTGGCATCTCCGCTCGGGTCCTCCGTGAAGGGGTTGATGAAGCCGGGGCTGGTCGAAGACGCGCCTTCTGTCGGCAGATTGCGTCCGGGAGTCGAGTCAAAGGCCACCCAGCCTGTCAGGGGGAAGTACACCTCTGTCCAAGCATGAGCATCGTTGGTGCTCACCATGTAGACGCCATTGCCGTCGTTTTCCCCCGAAGTGAATCCCACGGCTACCCGTGACGGAATACCGTTGAAACGCAACAGAAGCGCCATGGCACCGGAGAAGTGCTGGCAGTAGCCGGAACGTGCGCCGAACAGGAAAGCGGCGTAGGGCGATGAGAACTGGGACGCTGGGGGTGTGAGGGAATACTGATAGAACTTGCGCAGGTATTTCTCTATCCGCAGCGTGATCTCGTAGGGATCTGTGGCATCGCCAACAATCCGTTGATTCAATTCGTAGAGCGGCAGCCAGTCAGCGACATTCACGGTGGTCGCCTCAAGCGCAGCCTGCCAGGACTTCTCCTTGTCACTGCCCCTGATCTGGGCGGAGCCGGGGAAAGGCAGTCTGAGATAGGACGCGAGACTCTCGGGGTAATCGCGACCCTGGCCGACGAATTCCTCCGGCTTCAGCTCCGGAACGACCGCGGAAAGCGTGTATTCCAGGGTAGGGCCGAGTGCCCGTCTCACATGGAGAGCGTGGGCGTCGTTGGTCCGTAGCGAAACCTCTTGATCAAATGTGAGCGAGAGGGGGTCGCCTCCGCTGAAGAAGTAGTTGGTGTAGACAGATTGGATTTGAAAAGTCTGCGTCACTTCTGTGCCGGCCGGTGAGGGGTGAAGAGGCGGGACGTCATAGACGTAGGACCCTCCTTCGGACCGCCCGACCAGCCGCCGCGGAAAAGTCTGAGAACTCACCCAGGCCGCGCCGGTGAAGGTCTCGAGAGTGTTCGCGCGCCAGTAGGATGGCGCATCCGACTCGACCCTCATAATCTCCACGTTCTCGCCCGGATCGAGTAGCTGCGGGTAGTTCTGCAGCCAATTGAACGTGTATACAGACTCGTGCTGCCCGAACGGATCCCAGGCCTTCCAGTCCTGCCACGGAGCTGGGGCAGCCGCGGGAGCAGTTCCCATCAACACGAGGGCCAGAAGGCAGGCGACAACCCCCACCGCACCTCCGGCCACGACCTCGCGCAACCGCCAACGGGATCTTCGCAACCCTCGCGACAACACGAGCATGCCGGCGGCCAGCACCAGGAAAAGAAGCGCCGGCCAGAGTGCCCGACGGGAGCTGTCCACCGTCAGACTGAAACCCAGAAGAACCATTATCAAGGCTATGCCGGGAGTGGCCCGTCGGATACTCAGGGCGAGAAACGCTGCAAGCCCCAGGATGCCGTATAGACAGAGAGCCACCAGCAGCCCTAGCTCGGGAGCCTCTCCAACAGAGAGCGGGAACAACTGTTGGAGGTAGAGGGAACCGCCCTCCCGCAACTGATCAACATAGAAATGGTACTGCGCCGCGATCCCCTCAACGGACGTGGGCAGAGGAACGGCTGCGCGTATAACCAAGTACGACCCCAGGAGCAGGAGCACGGGAGCAAGGGGCCACGCCTTGCGATGAACAAGTCCGGGAGCACCAGCCACCACAGCGACGCCGACAACGGTCAGCAGAACAGCGGACATAGAAGGTTCGGTCACCCGATTCAGGGCCAAGGCTCCGACGGCGGCCAAGCCGAAGAAGCAGAGGAAGTAGAGAATTTTGGTTGCCGACTTCATCGTGGTTTCCCCGCGGAGTATCTGCGCTGGTCGCGGTCACCCGGCCACAGAGAGAGACTTTGAGCGAGATCGTCTCCGGCCGTGAGACTCAGGCAGGGAATTCCCGCTGAAGACAAGGAGAGAAGCAGGGCCCTTTCGTCCGTGGAGAGATACCGACTCGCGCTCATAGCCTCGGCCCATTTGGACGGTGTTGCATCGGAAGCGCGGTCGCGCCTCTTCGAGGGGAGGAAGGGGAGCAGCGACGCTGTGCCGTGGTCTCTTCCGTAGTCGTGAAATGACGCACCCACTACATAGAGGAAGGCCAGTCGTACACCTTCGTGGCGAAGCGCCAGCAGGTCCGAGACCAGCTGCCTGTCGAGCGAGATTGCGATCACAGCCACGCTTTCCGCCTGCAGGAGCCCGCTACGGCTTGCGCGGAGATGGCGCACTCCCTTCACGAGAGGGGATCCAGCGCTGGGTGCCGTCTGGGCCAGAGTGTCCAGCAAGAGCCGCCGGCCGCCGCCATCCGGGGTCATTCGGACCGCCCGCCAATTGTGTTCGTGGCAGAGGAGACTGACGCTTCGGTTCGCCCGGATGGCGAAATCCCCAACGCTTCCCGCGGCCCGCACCGCCAGCTCGAAGTTGGTCTCCGGCAGCCCGCCGACCACCTGGGATGCGGTGCCATCGAGCAGAAGGGTGACGTTGTTGCCGGCGGGATCATCCATCTCCCGCAGCATCAGGACGCCGGTTTTGGCCGTACTTTTCCAATCTATGTGACTGAGCGGCTCGCCCGGCTGATGAGGGCGTATGCCACGGAACTCGGACGAGCCTGGACTCGCGAGCCCATGATGGCCGGTCCAGTCGTGCCGCAGCCCGATCTCCGGAAACAGAGCGCACGATTCAAGTGACACTATGCGGGGATATACCGTCACCGCTTGAGACTCGCTCACTTGGTGGACGGCCGCGGCAATGCCGAGTGGATCCTCCGCGAGGGCCTGGACTGGTGGCAGGGTATGTACTCCACGCATCGCAGGGGCACAGCGGGCTTCTACCCGCTGTGTTCCCCTCGGTCCCAGGCCTTCCACTTCGATCTCCAGCAACGTGGGGCACATTGCTTCGAGTCGGCTCCGCAGCGTCAACTGAGGCCCTGGCAGGAGCGAGCGGTTCATCACTTGAAAGGAGAACTCAACCTCGTCGCCGGCAACGGGTCTTTCCGGTAACAGAGATCTCTCCACCTTCACCCGCTGTCCCGTGAAGATCACGAGAATCCAACAGACCACGACGACAGCCAAGAACGCGAACGCAAACAGGTACAGTTCCCACGTTCCCACCAAACGCCCGGCAAAGTACGTGGCGGCAGCGAGACCGAGCAGTGTAATACCACGGCCGGTCGGACGAGGGATGATCATGATCCGCCCTGCGGCACGGGTACGGTGTCCAGGAGCCTACCGATGACGTGCTGCGCGTCGATGCCGTGGACTTTGGCATCGGGTGAGAGCACGATGCGGTGGGCGAGCACCCGCACGGCGAGGTCCTTGATGTCTTTGGGAACCACGAAATCCCGTCCTCGCAGGAGGGCGAAAGCCTTTGCCGCCCGCACGAGCGCAATGCCGGCACGTGGACTCGCACCGAGATAGACCTCGCGCTGGTCGCGGCTGGCGGCCATGAGGTCCACCACGTATCGGCGCAGAACGGACGCAATTCTGACGCGCATCACAGCCTGGTTGATGACTACGAGCTCGGGCCCGTCGATCACGGGGCGAAGTTCCGATAGGGGATCGTGCGAGGTCTGCTCGTGAATGATGGCGGCCTCGGCTTCAGCTGACGGATAGCCGATGCTGAGACGCATCATGAACCGGTCGAGCTGGGCCTCGGGCAGGGGATAAGTCCCTTCGTATTCGATCGGGTTCTGAGTGGCGATCACCATGAAGGGGGCGGATATGGGATGGGTGGCGTTGTCGACTGTCACCTGTCGTTCTTCCATGCATTCCAGGAGACTGGATTGGGTCTTGGGTGTGGCCCGATTGATCTCGTCGGCAAGCACGATGTTGGCGAAGATGGGGCCGGGCCGAAACTCGAATTCGCCGGTTCGCTGATTGAAAACGCTGACTCCTGTCACGTCGCTCGGCAGAAGGTCTGGAGTGAATTGGATGCGCGCGAAGCGACAGCTCACGGTCCTGGCGAGCGTCTTGGCAAGTAGTGTTTTGCCCACTCCGGGGAAGTCCTCGATGATGAGGTGCCCGCCGGCGAGAAGTCCGACCAAGCAGGCTCGGATGACGTCTTCTTTGCCCAGAATGACCGAGGAGATGGCTCGGGCGATCTGGGCGGCTCGGTTGGCGACTGCCTGCATCTCCTCGTCTTGAAGGATGGCTTGGCCTGCGCCGGCAGTGTGTGCCATCTCGGGTGATCTATCGTGCATGTTGCTTCTCCCAATCGGTGACCCAGTATGAGGCGGGTCGTTCGGCGATCTGAATGACGGCCTCAACAGCTTCATCCACTTCGCTCTGTTTTGTTGTATGGCCAATGCTCAGACGTACGAGGCCGGTCTCCAGGGTTCCGGCGATCCGGTGAGCCTCCGGCGCGCAATGGAGCCCCGCGCGCGCCGCTATGCTGAATTCTCCATCGAGCACGCGTGCTGTCTGGGCCGACGGGAGCCCTTCGACAGAAAACGACACAATCGGAGCGACGAGCTCTGAAGAGCCCGTGCTCAGAGGGCCGAAAACGCGCACTCCCGGTATGGCTCTCAGCCGGCTTCGGAGGCTGTGTGCCAGCCTGCGCTCAGCCACCCCTCGTCGCTCGATGCCGAGATGGTTGACGACTCCGATCGCCGCACCCAAGCCGGCGATTCCGGGGCTGTTGAGCGTTCCAGATTCGAAACGGTCCGGGCACATCGCGGGTTGCTCCAAGGACTCTGATACGCTGCCGGTACCGCCTTCAACGAGGGTTCCCAACTCGATATCCTGGGCGAGATAGAGGATGCCGACGCCCTGGGGGCCGAGCAGTCCTTTGTGGCCGGGCACCGCGAGCATGGTGATGCCCATCGCCTCGACGTCCACGGGAAATATCCCGGCAGTCTGGGCCGCATCGACCAGCAGAGGCACTCCCCGCGCGCGCAGACGCGGGCCAACCTGCGCAATGGGAAGGACCGTGCCCAATACGTTTGACGCGTGGGTCAGCACCACGAGACCCGTTTGCGGCCGGACTGCGCGGAGAATATCTTCGGGATCGGTGACGCCGTCGCTCGAGCATGGGACCGTAGTGATCGACACAATGCCCGCAGACGCGAGCGATTCCAGCGGCCGTGCCACCGAGTTGTGTTCAATCGAAGAAGTGACGACATGGGTCCTGCTCCCGTCTCTCGCGCGCGCTTCGCGGCGCGCACCAGCGAGTACTCCACCCGGGGCCAAGAGACCCTTGATCGCGAGATTCAACGCATGCGTCGCGTTGGGCGTGAAGACCACGCGCGATTCGTCGCGGACGTTGAGTAGATCGGCGACGGCGCGACGGGCACGCCACACACCGCGGGAAGCCTGAATGGAAAGCTCATATGCGCCTCTGCTGGGATTGGCGCATATGTTGGTGAGGGACTGCGTTACTGCCTCGACCACCTCAAGAGGCTTGGGACACGAAGTGGCGGCGTTGTCGAGATAAATCATTCAGTGCTCCGCGCAAGGGGTGTCCCCGTGCATTTTACCCTGCTAACAGCCAGGTGACACCCCTTACAGTCGCACTTCTTGCGAGAGTCCCCCTAACGGTGCTGCGGGGCGTCTCTTCGGACGAGAGGATGCTCGTAGCCGATACATCCGGCCTCACAAGATTTGACGCACTTGAGGCACCGGATGCACTCCACACTGTTTGATTCGCGTCTCACATCCAGCTCCATAGGACAGACGCTGTCGCACTTCTCACAGGAGGTGCAGCGCACCGAGTCCACCGTGAGCCGCAGCAGGCTGACCCTGTTGAAGAGACCGAGGAGGGCGCCCAGCGGGCAGATGGTGCGGCAGAACGGCCTCATGCTGACGACCATCCAAGCGAGGAAAAGAAGGAGCAAAACCACCTTCCATACGAAGAGCAGTCCTATCTGGCTGCGCACGCCGCTGTTCGCCGCCACAAGTGGCAGCCCGGCCTCCAGCGTCCCTGCCGGACAGATCCACTTGCAGAACCAAGTGTCGCCGTAACCGGCCGCATCGAGGACCAAAGCGGGTAGCACGAAGACGGTAAGCGCGAGCAACACATACTTCAGGTAGTTGAGCCCGCGGGGAATGCGGAACTTGCGACTCGGTATCTTGTTGACCAATTCCTGGAAGAGCCCGAAGGGGCAGAACCAGCCGCAGGGAAACCGGCCAACGAAGGCTGCCACTAGACCGACCGCGCCCAAGGCATAGAGCCCCAACTGCAGCTCTCCGGCTGAGATTCGGAAGCGGATCGATGCAAACGCGTGCTGCAACGACCCAATCGGGCACGCCGCCACTGCCGAGGGACACGAATAGCAGTTGAGAACCGGAACACAGACACCCTTGGAACGGGCCTGCACGATCGATCCCGTGAACAGTGCCGGAACATAGAGATTGAGCGCAACGGCACTCACGATCTGGGCCCATCGCCGTCTCCCCAAGTGGGGCATTCGGGGCCTGCTCACGATCACCCGATCCCGATGCAGCTGAGGCAGATGGTTATGGCATTCGCGAGGACGGTCCTGAACTCATCCAAGGCCAGACCCGCTCCGATGAGGGCTGCAAAGAAGCCCACCAAAGCGTAGCCCGTGATGCGTCGCATCATGCCCTCCCCCGGTGTTGCCGCAGACCATCCTACGTAACGCGGCCGCAAAAAAGCAACTTCCCTGCAAATAATGCTAGCCTTAGCCCATGTTCAAACCACGTTCATGTCATCGCAGGCCCAGAGACCTAC
>ENA-ORXD01002572-ORXD01002572.1-sediment-metagenome-genome-assembly--contig:-NODE-2572-length-11783-cov-8.913890_pt1 | contig 11783 bp, 10 predicted proteins | sample MGYA00237862_ERZ511471 | MGnify/ENA metagenome assembly ERZ511471 | reverse complement strand
TTTCTATCCTGCAGGGGGCGTTCTGGAAAAGAAGCATATAGGGGAGAGTATGTGCCCTAAATCATGCGGTGTTTGGGTTCAAAAAGTGCAATTGACATCCCCTCTTCAATTCCCCTCGGAGACAAGATGATCATTTCTTCCTGCATATCGAGAGAGATGCACTTATTAAATGATCATTTGAAAAAACTCAAGACACTCGTGCCGTCCACGGAATGGAAGTGCGCAGATGAGGACGAGGAATTAACTCCGATGCTACTACTGGCAAAACCGCATATCATCTACTTCTATTGCCATGGGGATCTCGTGGACGGAACGCTGCAGTTGCGGATCGGATCCAGGGAAAAATCCTGCTCCATTGACCCTACGGTGTTGAGATATATCATATGGGAGAATCCCCGACCGCTGGTCTTCCTCAACGGATGCCGGACAGCAGGGATATCACCCAAACAACTGCTCAATTTCATCGAACCGCTGGTCACTCATTCAAAAGGTGCAGGAGTGATCGGGACAGAGATTACAATCTTTGAAGAGTTGGCCACAGAATTTTTCGAACGATTTTTCGAACATTTCCTGGATGGAAACCCGGTGGGAGACGCAATCCGCCATGCACGGCTGGCCCTGCTCGGCCAGGGCAATCCCCTCGGACTGGTCTACACCCCGTATATTCTCCCGAGTCTGAAACTTATAAAAGACGATAGTTGAAAGATCGGTTGCATTTTTTCGAGATATCTATTAACCCGATATGAAAGTGTGGGGGTATTGTTATCTTGCAATACGGAAATCCGAAACTGTGATATCAGAAAATAGGAGGGCTCTTTTTTAATCGATATGTGGTTTTCTCATCGGTCAATACCTTCTTTTTCTGGCAATGGATTCATGGAACATACACATGAAAATATTATTATATTCATACGTGGATTTCATGGGTGACTCCTCACGGAGGCGTGGGCACTACAACGTACGATGCCAACTATGAGTTATCAATTCATTCAAAAATACCATCGTTCGGGCAGGACACCATAACAAAGCAAAATAAACGTTCGCTCTTCCTTACCGGTACCGGTATCCAACGACGTCATCAACTCACTTCTCATAACCTTTACTCCGATTCAATGCAGCCAGATGGAGCAAAAATTCGACAGATCTGGAAAAAGGGGAATGACACTGCATCGAGTGCTTCCAATCCAGGAATCCATTTCTGTTTCAAGCCATACCATGGACAATCCCTCGCAACTTGAAACAGACGACAGTGAATCTTGAAATATTCGTCTGTCAGGTGGAATCATTTGGAGTGATTTCTGCAATAAAAACTGAACAGAGGACACAGAGATGATAGAAAAGAGAAAAAACTTTAAATTGAAAGTGAATGTGCGTCTGGAACAGATCACCGGAGAAAAAGAGTTACCGGAAGTCATGGTCTACGTCTTTGACAACACAGGTCAGTATCTCAGTGCAAAGTCCGTACCAAAAGGCGGGCAGGGTGCCGTAGAGTTGGATTTACCGGCAGAACCAGCGGGCGCTGCAGTTCGGGTAATCCTCGCCCCTCCGCTGCGTAAAGAACAGGAAGAATTACCATTATGGATGGACCGGCTAATTCATACGGACAGGTCAAATGATAAAATCCCTTCAGCAGCCGAAATCATCAGAAAAGGTGGAATTGAAAAACGAATTCGCCTGCCGAATGACGTCGTCGAAATAGCAGTCTTACCGCCGGATTGGAAGAAGTGGATCCTTTGCCCATGTGTCGTCCGAGGCCGCTTGATCAAGCGTATCCCAATTCCAGACGGCACGACTAAAGAATTGGGTGTCTGCCATGCATGCATAAAAATCTACGATGTGGACAAGATCGCAAAAATCCTTCTCCGCCTTCCCGAACGCGACCTCTTTCGCCTACGCGACGATCTATGGAGGATCATACAAAAACCGCTCCCGATACCCCGTGTTTTTCCGCCCCCCCGCCCATCACCGCTGGAGAAGAGCATCACGACGGGGAGTTCCATATCACTCGTCAAATCAGAGGTGGCATTCCTTTCCTCTCATGTATCCACGCCGGTCATACCTTTACCACCACCCGAGCCGGAATCGATTGATATTACGGAGACTCAAAATTGGACCGTTCAAATCAGCAGCGATCTGGAATCCGTCTTCCACACTGTTTCGGCCTCTCAACTCAGGAATGAGTTAATCGCCAGGGCGGAGATATTATTCCCGTTTATCTGCGCCCTGGAATGGTTGAAATACTGGTTCCATATGGACCTGCTCAAATGCGTTTGCACCGATGAGCAAGGACGCTTTGAGACAACGATCTGGTACCCCTGCTTCGGTGATAAACCCGATTTGTATTTCAGGGCTGTCCAGTGCATCGGCGGCACACTCCACACCCTGTATGATCCGGGAGTTGCGTGTCATACACACTGGAACTATGTCTGCGGCACTGAGATAGTGCTGGAGACCGATGATCCGGCAGCGAATATTTGTGTCCCGCTGGATCCTGTTGAAGTGCCGGCCGGTGTGTCAGTATGGGTAATGCCCTATGCTGTTGGCAACGTGCGACTCGATGCGATTAAGAGCAGTGGTTTAACCGATCATACCGATGACGACGGCACATGGATCGACGCACCCTTCGGCGGTACCCTGGGTTTCCGGCTTGGCTACTCAAGCGGCATTCCATATAATGCCGATGGCAAGCCGGCCTATTACCGATGGCGTTATACCAAACTCAACAGTGCGGGAAAAGAGACTGAGTGGAGAGAATTCGCCGTACCGGTGGCTGATACGGTCGTACGCCATTATATCGATTACGATCTGAACCGCCCCGATCAACCGCCAACCTATCCCCCTCATACGCTCGGACCGCAGGAAAAGAATTGCATGCACGTGTATGAGTTTAAACCGCATCAGCCACCTCAGATTCCAAACCACAAGCGTGAGTGGCCACTCGACGATTGGTTTGCGGATATTAACTCAGGTATTCTTCAATCGGTCAATTTGCCGGGAGGCGTGGCAGATGCAGCAGGGGTCTATAAACTAAAATTAGAGATATATGACAAGAATGCAAATATCATCAGCCCCATATCAGGCAACTTTGATTTTATCGTCCCGATAGGCCTCGCTGCAGACGGCGTGACAGTCCTTACCCGTAAAGCAGATGTAAACGAGATTAAGGACGACGGTTTCGTATTTAACGTGCATATCGACAATAACGCATCCGACGCCGAAATATTCGACGCGTCTGTCAATGGCGTTTCCGCAGGAGCATGCGGTTTTATCGAACATGCACCTCTGGATATGGTAACTCTCTCGTTCAGGGCGAGACACCCCAACGGCTTTGCCCGGTTTAAATTCAGGGTTGTGCGCGGGAGTTCGGGATATGTGGCGCAAGCGTGTGCACCCGACAATCCAGATGTGGCCTGGGCGAACGCCCCGCGGGTTACCGAGGGGGTCGTGAACGGTTTTAACCGCGATTCATCCGGCATCTTCGCAAAAGAGGTAAAAGAATCCGTTATGCGGCAAGACTGTGAAAAGGCTGCATTTGCTGTCAGTCTTTATGTTAAGGCAACGGCAATGAACGGCTGGAATAGATTGTCAGAGCTGGATGCATCAGCACCGTCGAAAGCTTTTGCTCTGGAGTTGAAGAAATCATCATAATATCACCTCCTTTTCATGGCAGATCGGGCATATGAAGGAAGCAAGGGTGGTTAAAATTGCTAATACCTCCCCTCCCGTTTTTGTTCGTGTGGCTATAACGACTATCACCAGAAGTTCCTCCTCCTGCCGCCTCGATTCCCTTCCCAATCGCGGCCGGCGACCCCTACAAAGGGGGGATGATGATGACGGCACGCCGTTTTCAGGCCAGGATACGATCAGGATCCGGGTGTAGCCCGCACCCTCATTTTTAAAAGAAAAACCCGAAGAGGGGGAAAGATCCCCCCTCAGTTCAGGGCCGCGACCCCGCCCATTGCCGTCTCGACGGTGGCGATGTCCGCGATCGAGAACCGGCCATCGGCAGGTCCGGCGCACCCGGTGCGGTCTCCACAGGAGATCGTCGACCACGTATCCACGGTTTCAGCGACAACCTGCTTTCAGTATCCGTCGCCAGGGACAATTCCCGGTGAAATTGGAAAGGTTAAACGCCACGCACTCTCCAAAGAAACGTATGAAGCGATCCCTTCTCCCCGTTATCATTCTCGCCATTCTTGCCGCCGGGATCTGCGTTGCCGGATGCACGACGACCCCCGCGTCCGGATCAAACGTACCGGCATCGCTCTCTCCTGCAGCCCAACCGGCATCAGGTTCTCTGAGTGCTGCGGAACTCAACGAGACACTCGCACGGTTCGACGCCTACGCCGAGAAGGCGCGGCAGAGATGGGACGTCCCTGGCATGGCCGTCGCCATTGTAAAAGACGGCAGGATCATCTTTGTCAAAGCGTATGGCGTGAAGACCGCCGGGGGATCTGACCCCGTTACAACGGATACCGTATTCGAGATCGGATCCACCACAAAAGCCTTCATGTCCGCCCTTGTTGCCATGGACGTGGACAGCGGCCGGATGAACTGGACCGATCCGGTGGTCAGATATGTCCCGGATTTCCAGATGAGCGACCCCTGGATAACAAACGAGTTCACGCTCACCGATGCGCTTGCCCACCGGAGCGGCCTTTACGAGAAATGGGGCCAGGATCTTGCAACCCTCGGGTATAACCAGAGCGAGACCATCCACGCGCTCCGGTATGCGGAGCCGGTCACGAGTTTCCGGTCCGCGTACCGGTACCAGAACATTTTCTACATTGTCGATGCCGCAGCGGTCGAGAACACCAGCGGGATGAGTTTCGAAGAGAATCTCAGGACCCGGATCTTTGCGCCGCTCGACATGAAGAGCGCATCTACCGGGTACGCTGCATTCCAGTCGGCCCCCGACCACGCAGGCCTTCACGTCATCGGGGAACTGCCCGACGGCACCATCGGGCCGATCGTTACTGACCCCGACTGGCGGTTCAACACGATCACCGACCGCCTGGGACCGGCCGGCGATATCAATGCAAACATCCGGGATATGGCGACCTGGGTGATCTTCCAGCTGGGAAACGGCACATTTGAAGGGAAACAACTCATAAGCCCGGAGAATATGGCCTACATGCACACGCCGCAGATCCTGATCCCCGAGGAGTCGAGTGCCGACTCGAAGAGTTACTACTGCCTGGGCTGGATTTATCAGGAGATGAACGGGACGGCCCCGGTCGTCAGGCATACCGGTGAGACGCTCGGCAACCATGCCTATATCCTGATGGTCCCCGGGGAGAACCTGGGCATCGTCGTTCTCGCAAACGAAGCCGGGGTCGGCCTCAACGAAGATGTCGGCAATACGTTCTACACGATGTATTGCGGCACCTACACGCCGGATCCCGTTGCGGAGAACACAAGCCCGTATGAAGGCGTCTATAAGGACCTGCTTCTCCCCACACCCGTTCCCCGGCCGGAGAATCCGGCATCCCCCCTCCCGCCGGATAGATATGCCGGGACCTATACGAACAATGTCTACGGCACGGCAACCGTTGCCGATGTCGACGGGAACCTGACCCTGACGCTCGGGAAAGATCCCGTTACGCTCTATCTCTCACCCTGGGACGGGAACACCTTCAGATCAACCTGTCCTGAATGGTCGTGGCTGCAGGCGTATGACGGCAGGGTCACGTTCGGCACAGACACCGACGGCACCGTCGGCGAGCTGACGACGTCGCTCTTCCTGCAGAAGCTCTTCCGCCAGGACGCGACATTTACACGGATCGGCGCGGTATAACTAAAAAACCCCTTTTCCCTTCTCCCGGAATTCCATCACGTCACGGGCTCGCGGCATAGCGGCCTTGATACCGGCATCAATCGAAAAAAGAGACAATTCCCGGAAATTCATTTCGTCAGGTTAAAGCACACCTTCGATAATCTATCTTCATGAATGATTCTTCCGGTTTTATTCCTATACTGATTTTTGCCGGCCTGCTTTTCCTTTCCGCCGGCTGTACTGCCGCAGGTTGGACAGATATCACTCAGCCAGTCTCCACTCCTGCCGCGGGCCAGTTTCAATCCGGCAATGCCATGGATTTCCAGAATGAAACCCGGCTCAGCGAGTTCATTGCCGACTTCGATACCTATGCGGAGAGGGCAATGCAGGACTGGGACGTTCCGGGCATGGCCGTTGCAATTGTACAGGACGGCAAGGTAATCTTTGAGAAAGGGTACGGCGTGAAGACCGCAGGTGAATCCGATCCCGTCACCACTGACACTCTTTTCCAGATAGGTTCAACCTCCAAAGCTTTCACGGTTGCACTTGCAGCAATGGAAGTGGACAGTGGCAGGATGAACTGGAGCGATCCAATGATCAGGTACGTCCCGGAGTTTAAGATGAAAGACCCGTGGGTGACAAATGAGTTCTCGATCACAGACTCTTTCGCCCAGAGGAGCGGACTTGACAGTTACTGGGGAACCGACCTCTCCATAATCGGGTATAACCGAAGTGAGCATATTTATGCCCTCCGCTATGCTGAACCTATCTCCAGCTTCCGGTCGGCATATGCGTACCAGAACATCCCGTTTATAGCGGCAGCCGCGGCAATCGAAAATACAAGCGGGATGAGCTGGGAGGATAACCTGCAGAGCCGGATCTTTACCCCTCTGAATATGACCGGGGCCTCCACAGGATATGACTCATTCCAGTCGTCCCCGGATCATGTTTCTCTCCATGTAAACGGCGTACTTTCGGGTAACACGACAGGGCCGGTCGCCATAGATCCCGATAGTCCGTTCAATGATTTCACCACGATAATGGGACCTGCCGGCGGCATCAATGCAAACATTAAGGATATGGCGGCCTGGGCTATATTCCAGCTCGGCAACGGGTCGTCTGAAGGGGAGCAGTTGATAAGTCCTGAGAATATGGCCTACATGCACACGCCGAGAACCCCGATGGCAACGGTGAGCGCGGCAAATGATTCAAAGCGGTATTACTGCCAGGGATGGGTGTATGAGGAGCAGTCCGGATATCTGTCCTATGTCTGGCACACCGGAGAGACGATCGGCAACCATGCGATAGTTTTGATTATTCCCGACATGAACGCGGGAATAGTTATTCTGGTAAACAATGCCGATGCACCCCATCCTGATATCCTTGGACGCATGTTCTATAACTGGTGTGTCGGCCGTGAAACCCCCGACGTCAGTGCTCAATTCCTCAATAAATACCAGGCGGGAAGTGCCGATCTCCTGACTCCCCTGCCGGTCCGGCCTGAAAATGCTACTCAGCCTATGGCCCTTGCAGAATATACCGGGTCATACACGAATGATGCCTATGGAACGGCAATGGTTGCCGAAGAGAACGGCAACCTTACCATTGTTTACGGCAAACGGCCCATCACATATTACCTGTCACCATGGGACGGGAATACATTCTCTGTGAAATGCCCGCAATGGATTCAGGAATATAACGGCAGGGCAACATTTATTCCCGGACCGGATGACACCATCTGCCAGCTGACGATGCCACTCTTTGAAACAGAAAGTGCAACATTTGACCGGGCGTAATGAGAAGGGAAACGGGGTATGTGGCTGACCTCCTGCTCTCCTTTTTACATCTTTAATACTTTCCCTGCTGATTTATTGCAGTAATTTATTTTCCGGGTTTTGTTTTGGCTTTTCATGCGGTCCGGGGGCACTGACTGCATGGCAATTATGGCCCTGAATGAGCAGCGGCACCCTTAATATTCTTAAAAGGCTGATGGGCCTTTTACTTCCGGGTGGTTTCTGAAAAAAAGGCAAATTTAAAAGCAGCAGGTTTATCCCCTAAAGATGAAGACTGAGAATCAATGAAGCCCGGTATTTTTTATTGTGTTCTGGCAGCGGCATTCCTCTTGATACTGTTCGCCGGCTGTACGGAAAATGGTTCAGATGCGTCCGGCGCAGTTTCGGATAGCCATATTCAGGTAAAAGCTTCGGCAGATGCCCTTTACAAATCGGGAGTAGCAGAGTATGATGCCGGGAATTACTCTGCAGCAGCAGAATATTTTGATGAGGCAGAGAGCCTTTACGAGAGTGTCGGACTTTCTGAGGATGCACTCGCGGCTAAGAAAAAGGTTTTTTCCTCCCGGAGGTGTGTTCTTGAATATTCACTTAATGAAACAGAAGCAAAAGATGCTTTAAGAGAGAAAGTGCCCGCGATTACAGATGAGGAAATTTCCGACTGGCTTTCAAACTCCGCGCAAAAATTAGTCTCTGGTGGAGAGACGCTTTACTTCTCTGAAACAGCCTTTAATTACCTCCATGAACATTATGAAATTCTGCAAAAGCTGCCAGGGGGAATCGATTTTGATTATATCTCCCGCGAGGTGTTGTCAGGCAGAAAGCCGGACGGCGATTCCCCGTATTTCAACCCTGTTTATTACACAGGTACAGAGAATTTTGTTCTTTCCGGGGATGTGCTGAAGGATACGGGAACCGTACAGATCTGGCTGCCGCTTCCGGTCGAGACCGAGTCCCAGACCAATGTTTCTGTTTCAAATCTTTCCTATAGTGAGTATATCGCATACGGGCCTGTGACAGACGGGCAGATAGGATATGTCTACTATGAGATTCCGGCAGAGAAGATCGACGGGGATCTTGTAATTACAGCTGATATCGGGTTTAAATCCTACGAACAGGGATTTTATGTCGACCCGGAAAACGTTCTGCCCTACAACACAACAGACCCCGAATATATCCTTTATACACAGTCTGCGAGAAATATCGAGATAAATGATGAAGTTAAAGCGAAAGCTCTCGAAGTAGTGGGGGATGAGACAAATCCGTATAATCAGGCCGTGATGATTTACAACCATATCATTGAGACATACCCGTACAGTTACGTCCCGCATTTCTCACTTGACACAATCGAGCCGAAAACCGCATTGTCAACGCATATGTTTGAGACGGGGCATGGCGACTGCGGAACACAGAGCACGCTATTTTCGGCAATGTGCAGATCGCTTGGCATTCCCGCCCGTACAATCGGCGGGATGCAGATGCTTGGAAAAAGGCCAGGGAATCATTTCTGGGCGGAATACTATATTGAAGGATACGGGTGGATACCGTGCGATCCGACTGCAGCAGATGACGCCGACTGGGTTGATATCGATGATGAGAGGAGAGCGGAGTGGAAAGAATATTTCGCTCACAATCTTGATAATACACGGTTTGTGATCCAGAAGGATGTTGATGCCGAAATGACGCCTGCCATTCCGGATGACGCGGTTGTGTTCAGGCTTGCAAGGCAGACGCCTGCCGTGATTTATGACGATTCTGATGCGGATATTGATTTCGCCTCCCTGGATAGTTATTCTGTGGATTTAAGGGCGGTTTGAGCCATATAAACCTTATAAACCCTGTTTTTTTCTGCCGGGATCTGTGTGAGTATCAGGATTTTTCATTTTGCTGTTGAATAGTTCCGGCCGGCAGAACGTCTAAAGACGGGAACGCGACCCTGACCTCCGGTAAAAAATGGAAATGGGGGCCGGTGTACGACGGCAGGGTCGCGTTCGCTACAGGGGATGACGGCACCGTACGGCAGAAGAGGTCCAACCAGAAGGCGGATCTTTGCCCGGACGGGCACGGATCAGGCTCACCTTCTTTTTTTTCCTGTCCCAAAACGTCGGATACACCTGATCCCGGCCAGGACCCGACGTGACGGTGCGGCGAGTCCGGGGCGAAGCCCGAAGGTTTCTCCGATCGATCCCCCGCATGAAAAGAAGCGCGAGAAGAGAGCCTTCAGGCCCTCTTCACCGATACGACGGTTGATTCTGCAAAGCAGGGGGGACGGCAGCGTTACGAACTGCCTTTCACATGGGTGTTCATCCGGTCAATCTCCCGGAGCCAGAGATCCCGGATCTGCCTGGGCTCTCCGGGAAAATGGCCGGAGCGGGGATAGACGACGAGTTGCGACGGCGGGGATGGCGGCGACCGCCATGCCCACGACCCCCACCCCTGCAACGATCAGGGTCGCATCGCCCGAGGGGGGATGAGCCCCCCCTCAGTTCAGGGCCGCGACCCCGTCGGCCCAGGTCTCGACGGTCGCCAGGACGGCGTCGTCCTCGTACGAGGTGATCCGCACGCTCTCGCGGGAGAGGGCGACGTAGTAGGTCTCCCCGGTGGCGTCGTGGCACTTCAGCTGGCAGCTGAAGGCGTCGGCGTCGGGGTTCCGGACGGCGGTGCCGCCCATTGCGGTCGCAAGGGCGGCGTCGTTCATGACGGCGGTCGCCGCGGCGTTGAAGGCCGCCATGTCGGGCGCCTTCGCGGTGACGGTGCCGATCACGCCGCCTTCGACGTCCTCGTAGTTCACCCGCAGGGTGTAGGACTCGCGGTTGCGCTCGACGCCCGGATGGGTCGAACCGCCCTGCACGTAGTCCACGCACCCGAAGGGGTTGTCGGCGATCACGCCGGCGACGATCGCCTCGAAGGTCGCGATTGTATCGATCGGGGCCGGGATCTGCCGCACGGCGGTCCTGACGGTGCTGGTCTCGACAAAGTCTGCCATTTTTTTGTTTCTCCTGCCCGCATGCTCCCGGGCACATGAACAGGCACATACTCCTATGACCCTGAGGGATATCCGTCTGCCTTAACATCCGACGGCGGTTGCAGGGGTTAAGAAACGCTCATCCCCGTTCCCGCCGATCGTTTGGAAGACATGCCGGAGAAGAGCACGCGGGAGCTGGTCGCCGAGACGGCCAGGGACGTGAAATGGATCTGCAGGACGCTCTCAAGGATGGAGGAGGAGGACGCCCGCGTCGAGGGGCGGCTCCGCTCCCTCGAGGGCTGGCGGAGCGAGACGGTGGGCGAGGCCAGACGGGACAGGCAGATCGCCGCCGGTGCGGGCGGGGTCGTGGGCGGGGCGGTGGCGATCGTGCTGCAGATGCTCGGGTGGGGGTGAAAGGGGCGGCACGCCCGGCAATAGTTTAAAGCGATCCGGCGGCAACAGGAGACGTATACAGGGGATGTGACTGATATGAAAACCCGCACCGAACTTCTCGGCATCCTGCGGTCGATGAAAGACGAACTCAGGGAACGCTATCACGTCGAACGGATCGCCCTCTTCGGGTCATATGCCCGCGATGAGCAGCGGGAGGGCAGTGATGTCGACATCCTGGTCTCGTTCGGTTCGGGCGCTGATCTCTTTGATTTTGTCGGGCTGTCGCAGTACCTCGAAGAACGCCTCGGTGTGAAGGTGGATGTCGTGCCTGAGACGGCGCTCCGCCCGGAAATCCGCCGCCAAGTGGTCCGGGACCTTCAGGTCGCATGAGGTCCCCCTCTATCTCCGGGATATCGCCGACGCCATGGAGCAGATCGAGGAGTTCACCGCCGGCATGACCTATGAGGAGTTTCTCAATGACGACAGGACACAAGAAGTGCTGTCATCAGAAAGTTCGAGATCATCGGTGAGGCGGCAAAAGGTGTCCCGCCGCCCGTCCGGGAGCGATACCCCGCCGTTCCCTGCGTCAGCACAGAGTGCGTCTTCTTCTTTGAGGGTGTTGGGATCCTCACGGGCGCCCGGGTAGCGACAGGTGAGGGCGTCGCGGAAGGAAGGGGCACCCCGCTCCTGCGTGAGACGCTCACAGTGTGTCTCTTCCGGAACCTTTCGCGAGCGCAGCCCGGCCACATCCCGGGAAAGCCTGATGTGTCGAAGTATACTCTGCAAGATAACGGACATTTATCGGACATTTATCGGACATATCGGACATCTTCTGTTTTTAGGGGTGTCCGATATCTGA
>ENA-ORXD01002571-ORXD01002571.1-sediment-metagenome-genome-assembly--contig:-NODE-2571-length-11785-cov-9.102323_pt1 | contig 11785 bp, 10 predicted proteins | sample MGYA00237862_ERZ511471 | MGnify/ENA metagenome assembly ERZ511471 | reverse complement strand
TATCTGGATAATAGCGGGGACAGACCTGGATGATGTTCATATCGGGTTCCTACTTGAAGCTGGCACGGGGGTATTATCAACAACGGACTCCAATAGGGATGTCCATTGTCTCTGGATTTCGCTTGCTGAGAGTGGTGCAGGAGGAGCGTATGAACCCTTCTTCTCCAGGTGCCGGATCAGTTCACCTGATAATTTTTCCGTATTTTCCGGTGGGATGAAGAAAGCGCCTGTATAGAATCGCAATCCTTCCTCCAGTCCTCCCACCGTCGTTGCGATGATCGGAAGACCATACAGCATTGCGAGAGGCGCGACACCGCTCTGCGATGCACGGGTATAAGGGAGTACGAGAACATCAGCAGCTGAAAAGAAGAAGGGGATCTCGGTATCCCCTATGTAGCGGTTAACGAGAGAAATCTTCTCACGGATGGGTGATGCCTCTGCCCGCAGCAGTGATTCCCGGTCTTCCCACGCCTCACCGACAATGAGGAGCCGGGTGGAACGTGTCAGGTCTCTGGGAAGAGCCTCGAAAGCCTCGATTAGGTATTTTACCCCCTTGTACGGACGGAGAAGACCAAAAAAGAGAATAACGTTCTCTTCGGCGATGCGCAGTTGTTTCCTGGCAACTGGTTTATCGATAAGTGGATACTGAATAAAAAGACCGAGTGGAATGATTGATATCTTCTCCCGGGGAATGTGGTACCTTCTTTCGATTAATTCCCGGTCAGCCTCTGAATGGGTTACGAAATGACTGGCAAACCTGCGGATGATCCTCCCGATCAGGGTGGAATATACTCGTACGGGCAGAATTGACTGTTCGAGCGGATCCACGACTTCGTGATATTCGATGATAATTGGTACTTTACGAAAAAGCATCAGCTGCATGGCGAAGTACATATGTGCAACACCGGATGTCCACCACTGGAATATGAGAACATCAGAATGCCGCACCTGGCTGGTAGCCCGCATCCACGTCAAGGGATTGTACCAGTCGAGCAGCTCCCTGGTTTCGATACCGGGTTTGAACGAAGCAGAGGAGAGGTCTTCTCCGACACGTCTCCATCCGGGAAAGAATTTTCGGGGTATCATATGCCGGAACAGAATAGTCTGAACGTCCCCTATTTCTGAAAGCGTATTCGATAATGTAATGGTATAGTAACTAATGCCGGAAAGAAACCGTTTCGAAGGGCCAACGAGCGATATCCTGATACGGGCATTCATGCGACAATCCACAACGGGTCCATCATAGTATCCCGACCAAACGAAGCATATTCAGGCATTTCATCGGAATGGAATAAAAGAATGGTCTGATTTTTTCATCTAGCATATGGAATTCCTGGAAAGAGAAAACCTTCCCGAGCGTTCCTGGCACATCCTTCCCTGCATATGGAACAAAACCTTTTCGAGGATGAATGAAATCCTGGTATCCTTCCCCGTTTTTTGGAAGTTGTGCTGCAATGGATTTTCCTCCTTCTCAAACAGGATGTTCATAATTTCCAATTAGAAGTGTGGCCTGATAGGTTTTCCGGGACAGTGCTCTCCCAAGAACTAATCTCCTGTGAAACTAATGGATTTGTGTGATTCAGAAGCCGGCAATTTTTGATCAGCTGATGAATATCGAACCAGTCAGACGCCAGAGCATCATTCATATCGGCACCAATATCGCCATCACCACAATCGGATTTCTCTCCACAGTGTACTTTGCCCACGTTCTCGGGCCGTCAATCCTCGGGGCATATTTCCTCTTCCTGGCCTACTTTGCAATTTTCAACCTGATTGTCGACGGAGGCTTTGGAAATGCCACGGCGAAAAGGATTTCCGAGGGAAAGGATCAGGATGAATTCTATTCGGCATCGGCAGCGTTGAGAATCATCCTGCTCTTAGCATCTCTCGCGCTCTTGGTTGCCTTCCGGCCATTCCTGGTGGACCTGAACTCTGAAGAACTGTTCTGGTGGCTGGTCATCGCTCTGGTCGTAAATGTTCCATTAGGCATACTCGGGACCGGAAATTATGGTCTGGCCAAAGCCGGAGTGGTACAGGCAGGCAACCTCCTGAACAACCTGACGAGGATCATCCTCCAGGTCGTATTCGTCTTCGTCGGTCTCAAGCTGGCAGGTCTCGCCGGGGGTTTCATCGCCGGCCTTGCTGTCGGATGCCTGTTCAATTACCGCTACCTTGAGCTGCACCTTCGCCGGTTTGCTTTCGATCATCTGAAGAGCCTGTTCACCTTCTCATGCTGGATATTCCTCGCCATGAGCGGTATTTTGGTCGTAACAACTGTTGATGTGGTTCTGATCGGCTACTTCATGAGCAATGCTGATGTGGGAATTTACCGGGTCGCTCTCCAGCTGGCATCCCTCGGGGTGTTGGTTGCCCTCGCACTCGAGAACGTGCTCTACCCGAGATTCAGCCGCTGGAACGAGGAAGGAAAGCAGGAGCTGATAGCATCCAGCCTCTCCGGGGCGTATACCTATTCGCTCGTCCTGGCCGTTCCCTTCTGTGTCGGCGGCTGGCTGCTCGGGGATAAACTCCTCTACTATCTCTACGGGGATGCGTTTGCCAACGGGACCGTGGCGCTGTTCATTCTCCTTCCCCTCTATGTCATCTATATTTTCCTCTTCTTCCAGATGATGACCTTAAACGCCCTCAATCATCCGAAGGACTCGTTCTGGATTACCTCGGTTGTCGTACTGGTGAATATCGCCCTGAATATCCTCCTGATACCCCTGATTGGGATAAACGGGGCAGCTATCGCCACCCTGGTCGCCATTCTGATAAATGCTATCCTCGGCTACATCGTCCTTGGAAAGTACATCACCGTGGAGATGGAGAAAGAGCCGGTTATTCATATCCTGGCAGCCGTCGGAGTCATGGCCCTTGTTGTCGGAGGACTGCGGCTGGTGGTCCCTGTTGTCCATCTTGGGTATCTCATCGCTCTGGTCATCATCGGGGCGGTTGTCTATGGTGTCCTTCTTCTCAGGCTTGACCGGGGCATCCACGATGAATTGAAAGAGATGGCCGGACAAATTGGGATGTACTGGCCTGAATTTCTGTAGGAAGTAAAAGAAACCCGGAAAAACCTATTACCCCTCACCCCAATCCTCCTCACAGGGGAGAGCGTGTGAATATTCCTGTGGAAAAGGAACTGAGAAAACTCACTACAATTGCTGAGGAAAAAGGTGTGAACGCAAAAATCATACCTGCCTCAGACATCGTCGTTTCCAACTGGGTCCGGTTCAAGTGCCGGTTCGGGTGCAAGGGCTATGCAAAACACTTCGGCTGCCCGCCGTACGCCCCGTCACCGGCTGAAACCAGGGCCATGGTGAACGAGTACGAGACCGGGCTTCTCCTCCGGTTCGATGGTGTTCCCGGCCATGAGTCATTCGGACCGGATGATGTGCCGGAAGACTTCCATCATTTCTACAAAGACCTGATCCTCTGGGTGAACACCACCGTTCACCTCATTGAGAAGACTGCCTTCTATGACGGGTTCTACAAGGCCTTCGGGTTCGGCGGTTATCCCTGTATCTTCTGCGAGGAATGTATCGCAGAACAGTGCGAAGGAGTGGTTGATGAGAGCATCCGGAGGAAGTGCCGGCATATGGATATGGTCAGACCAAGCATGGAAGCGGCTGGAATGGACGTCTTTGCCACCGCGAAGAAGGTTGGATGGGAACTTTCCACCATTCCCTGCAAAGATATGGAGTACGGGAAGGTGATTCACAGCAATATTGTTTCCATCGGGCTGGTCCTGATAGAGTAAGGTCCAGCTGATGTAATGCCAGGGATCGGGTGTATGGTGAGTGGTCTCCAGGCAAGGATGATATCCGTTCCATTTGGAAAAATACAATATATCCCTTCTTTTTCGTCTAAACTATCAAAGGACCTTCTCCGGGCTGTTTTCATGATCAACCACATATATAAATAGAGAGAAAGGGAGAATTACCGCTGGAAGGGTTCTCTCGTGAAACCCTTGGGAGAGTGTTACTCAAATGGCTGAATTTGCCAATGCATTTTATGGAAATGCCAGCCCCCGCAAGCTCACGCACAGCGAGCTCGTGCGGGCCATCCGGCTCATGGTCGTCGATGAGTATGAGGCGATCTCGGTCTATACCGCGCTCGCCGAGTCCACGGACAACACACTGGCAAAGGAGGTGCTCCTCGATATCGCCGATGAAGAGCGGGTGCACGCCGGAGAATTCCTCCGCTTGCTCAAGGAACTGGCGCCGGATGAGGAGCAGTGGTACGCACAAGGGGCTGCGGAAGTCGAGGCCGAGATTGCCAAGATGGCCGGTGCACCGGTCGCTGCGGAAGCCCCGGCGGCAGCAGAAAAACCTGCGACGATCGGATCATTGAAGGAGTGAGAACACGATGGAGATGAAATACCTGGGACGGGAAGAAGCCCCCATCAAGCCGGAGACCTGGAATCTCCTGGACTCCACCATGGTGGATGCGGCAAAGACGGTTCTTGCCGGCCGCCGCCTGCTGCACATTGAAGGGCCGTACGGTCTTGGCCTCAAGGCAGTGCCGCTCGAGGATTGTTCGGTATCAGAATGCCTGCTGGTCAGCCAGTTCGTGCCGGTCCACATGATCAGCACCACGTTTTCGCTCGGGGTGCGGGACCTGCTCTCGCATGAGCAGAACGCACTGCCCTTCTCGGCCTCACCGGTTTCGGACGCAGCGATCAAGGTTGCCCGGATGGAGGATGCCATCATCTTCGAGGGCGCACCGGGAACCCCCGGGCTCCTCACCGTGGAGGGTGCAAACAGCCAGAAGCTCGCCTCATGGAGCACGGTCGGCAAGGCAGCCGACGACATCATCCAGGCCATGATCACCCTGGATGAGGCAGGCTACCATGGCCCCTATGCCCTCGCTCTCGCTCCTGCCCGGTTCAACCTCCTCTACCGCCGCTACATGCAGGGAATCGGTACCGAGCTTGAGCACCTCAGGACCATCGTGACCGACGGGATCTTCAAGGCCCCGGTGCTGAAGTCCGGCGGCGTCCTGATCGCCACCGGAAAGCGGTACGCTTCCATCGTGATCGGCCAGGACATGACCACCGGGTTCGTAGGACCGGTGGGCGACAGCCTGGAGTTCTCCATCACCGAGAGCCTCGCCCTGCTGGTCCGTGAACCGGCCTCGATCTGTGTCCTGAAAGAGAAGGCATGAAATAACTCGGATAATTCTTTTTTCGGGACGTAATTAATTCAAATCAAATATTCTCATTGAAGGAAGGCACCTGCGTTCGTTGACACTCCTGGGGCGAAGCCCCAAGGACATCATCATGAGTAGGTGCTGTCATTCAGAGCTAGGATCAAAATCGATACCGGATCCCCCTCGATAAACTTATCTTTCTTCAGTCTTCCGGATATTCCTCACCGCATGCCCGGCACAGCGCTTCGAGGATGAGGATCGTTCCCTTCTTGTCGAGGGGCTGGTTGTCGTTCCCGCACTTCGGCGAGTAGATGCAGGCCGGGCACCCTTCTTCGCAGGGGCACTCCTTCACCAGAGCGGCGGTATGCCGGACGAGCTCGTCGAAGATGCTGTACGCCTTTTCGGCAAGCCCGATCCCTCCCTCGTGCCCGTCATACACAAAGACCGCGGGGCCGCCGGTTGCCGGGTGAGCAGGGACCGAGAGTCCCCCGAGGTCCCACCGGTCGCACAGCACCCGGAACGGCATCATGGCGATCAGGGCATGCTCGGTCCCGTGCAGCCCCCCATCGGGATCCGTCCCGGCCGACCTGAGGTCGTCCTCAAGAGATCCGGGAGGTGTGAACCAGACGGCCTTTGTCGAAAACTGCAGCGGGGGCAGGTCGAGGGGTTCGACACCCAGGATGGCATCGTTGCGGATGATCTTGTAGGCGTAGTACTGCTCGCTCACCTCGACATCGCCGAAGGAGAGTACGAATTCACCGAACGGCCGCGACTCCCGGACCTGCCTGACGGTGATATCGACTGATTTCAGGGGACGGGTATGGTAATCGACATCGGAAGGGCTCACCCTGATGATCCCGTGGGAAAGGTCCATGGAGTCAACGAGGAACTGCTCTCCCTGGTGGAGGAGCACCGCCCCCTCGTGTGCCTCCCGGAAGGCCTGTCCCCGGTCCATGGTCTCGAGGGTGGTCCCGTTCGAGATCACCCGGAACGAGTCGCGGGAAATGCCGGCAAGCCCCACCAGCTCGTGCGGCCGCCTGCTGCCCGAGTAGACGAGGCCCCGGGGAGTCTCCGCGATCAGGCGCTCCTCCTGGAGTGCAGCTGCAATCTCCCTGAAACCCGGCCCGAAGTAGGGAGAATCTCCGGAGGTCAGGGGGAGTTCTGCGGCGGCACAGAGGATCTGACCGGAGAGGATGTACGGGTTCCCGAGATCAACGATGGCGCTCTCGTGCGGTGAGCCAAAGAAGAGGTCCGGGTGCCGCATGAAATACTGGTCGAGAGGGTTTGCGCTGGCCACGAGAAAAGTCACCGAATCCGCACCATTCCTCCCCGCCCGCCCGGCCTGCTGCCACGTTGCCATCATGGTTCCGGGGTACCCGGCGAGGATCACTCCGTCAAGGGAGCCGATGTCAATCCCCAGTTCGAGAGCGTTGGTGGAGACCACTCCTGCGAGCGATCCTGATTTCAGCCGGTCCTCGATCTTCCGGCGGTCCTCCGGGAGATAGCCCGCCCGGTACGCTGCGATCTCATCAGCTGTGCCGACACGCTCCCGTACTGCTCCCTCCCGTGCCCAGAGGGCAACAAGCTCGGTCATCTTCCGGGACCCGGTAAAGGTGAGGGTCTGGATCCGGTGCCGCATGCACTCGACCAGCACTGACGCCGCATCGCGATGGAACGACCCGTCCATCACCCCGTCCATGAACGGGTTATAGAGAACGAACCGGCGTGATCCGCGTGGGGCGCCATCCACGCTGACAGTCCGGAACGGGACCCCGCAGAGCTTCCCGGCAAACTCCGCGGGATTGGCGAGTGTGGCGCTGGAGACAACGAACAGGGGGTCTGACCCGTACCGGGCGCAAATCCGCCGCAGCCGGCGCAGGAGGAAGGCCATGTGTGACCCGAAAACTCCCCGGTAGCGGTGACCTTCATCGATCACCACGCAGGAGAGACCGGTGAGGAACCGTGACCACTGGTGGTGCCAGGGAAGGATCTGGTGGAGTTCGTGGGGGTTTGAGAGCACCACCCGGGAGACCTGCCGGATCCCGGGCCGCCGGTCACGGGGGGTATCCCCGTCATACACTGCAGGGCGGGCAGAAATCCCGGTCTCACTGCAGAGATGGCCGACAGTCTTGAGCTGGTCGTACGCGAGCGCCTTGGTCGGGTAGAGGAAGAGAGCGGTAGCGGCGGGATCGAGAAAAAGGTGTTCAAGGACCGGCAGGAGGAACCCAAGTGTTTTTCCCGAAGCTGTACGGGTGGTCAGAATGAGGTGTTCTCTGTTCCGGAATGCTTCCAGTGCCTCTGTCTGGTGCGAATAGAGACAGATGTGGCTCCGGTCAAGATAGGTTTGCAGGGGCGGCGGGAGCGGGTGATCCGGTTCACGAAAGACCCCTCCCTGTTCCGGGAACGAACGGACGTGGGCGAGACGCCCGGCATGGCGGGGGTGCGTCTCCAGTGCGGACAGGAGAGAATCGACCGTCATCCGCCCTCCTCCCTGAACAGGGCGAAGAGCCGGGCCAGCGAGACCAGGTCCTGCCGGTTATGGGTCACGATCGGGACCAGCGGCCCGGGGTTCCCCGTCGTCAGGTAAGCCTCGTAGAATTCGGGCACCATGGCGCCCGGGATGTCATCGGTCCTCCGGACCCCGAACAGGTGCCGCTCCAGGGTTCCCAGCCTGCAGTCCGGGAACCGGTCCCGCCACCTCCTCCGGGCGACATGCAGCAGATCGTAGTGAGGGTTGGCGATCCCGGCCGGGCGGCCGTAGAACGCGGAACGCTCCAGCAGGTAGGGGACGTCAAATGCTTTACCGTTGAAGGAGACGATGACCCGGTTGTCACCGAGCAGGTCATGGACCGCAGAGAGCGCGGGAAGTTCCTCGTCAATACCGCGGAGCAGGAACTGGGTGATCCGCAGGGAACTGCCCGACATCTCAGCGAGCCCGAAGAGTATGATGGGTCGCGAGAAGAATCCCAGTGTTTCGAGATCGATGAACAGGAGGTTGCGGGAGGGATAGAGGCCTGAGGTCAGGAACGACCGCTGGTGGGACGATGAATACCATCGCGCCACCAGGTCTGCAATGGCGGGAGGTTCGGTACCGGACAGGATCCGGAGCGTCCCGGATGCTGCTTTCCCGAACCGCTGGTGGCGGACCAGGTCGGATATGGTCTGGTAGCCCCGTGCTTTCAGACGCTGCTCGGTTTTCGGACCGATTCCATGGACCAGCTGCAGGTCCGAAAGCAGTGTTTCCCGGACCTTCCGCAGGTCCGGGTCGCAGAGGTCCAGACGCTCTTCTGAACGGATGCAATAACAGGCCCCCTCGTAGGTCTCGTGCTCGGACCCCCGGAAGGCTTCATCGATGGTAACCCCTTCGTGAGCGGACAGGAGGGCGGACAGCTGGTCCCGGGCAGCATCATGCTGCGATTCATACACCCATGAGTCGTGGAAACTGGTCCGGGATACCGTATCATTCCTGATAATGGAGTAATCATGAGTATCGTCGATCCGTGAACGCCATGCCCGGCTGACGGCAGATAAGGCAGGACCTGATTCCATGCACGCTGATCTGCTCTCTCCTTTCGTACCTATTTATTCTCCCGGCGTGCATGGTGAAAGTGAAGCGCCGGACACGAAAGACCCATGTGTCCGGGTGACTGATTCCTAACCAGGAGCTATGATCGGCGTCTTCAGGCATGGGATCGATGAGTCTGCCGGGTACCTGGAGGACCTGCTGGAGGCGTCCGGGAGGCCCTTCCGTGTTTACAATCTCTGGGAGGACGGCGAGGTCCCTTCAGGTACGCTTTCCCGTCTCCTCATCCTCGGTGGCAAAATGAGCGTGAATGATGAACGCGAATACCCGTTCCTGAGAGAGGAGAAGCGGCTCATCCGGGAGATGGTGGCGCGCTCCGCTCCGGTGCTCGGGGTCTGCCTTGGTGCCCAGATGATCGCTTCAGCACTCGGCGCCCGGGTGTATCCCGGTGAAAAGGAGGTCGGCTGGTCACCGGTCACGTGGATCGAACCGCTGCCGGGCATCCCGCGGGAGACAACCGTGTTCCAGTGGCACGGGGAGACCTTCGATCTCCCGGACGGCGCATCTCTCATCTGTCAGGGGGAGCGGGTGAAGAACCAGGCCTTTTCCTGGAAATCAGCACTGGGGGTCCAGTTCCACATTGAGGTGACCGAAGAGATGATCAGGAAATGGACCGCTGACCGTGATGACCGGGATTCCATTGCCCGTGATACGTCACGGTATATCCGGGAAAGCAAACAGCTCTGCAGCCATATCGCAGGGGCATTCATCAGGGGGACATACGTCAATGCACGCTGAGGCATTCCTGATCGATCTCGACGGAGTCATGTATGTCGGAGGAACCGTCATCCCCGGTGCCCGCGAGGCCATCCGGTTTCTGGAAGAGCAAGGATATCCCTTCCGGTTCGTCTCCAATACCACCCGGAAATCACGTCACACGATAGCCGGCCAGCTGGAGACTATGGGATTCAGCATTCCCGAATCCCATATTTTTACTCCCGCAACCGCTGCGGCAGCCTACCTGGTACAGAACCACCGGAAATCAGCGATACTCCTGACCACTGAAGAGGTGGCAGGGGAGATCATGGCAACTGCGGGCATCGTGAAGCATCCGGCTATGGCCGAATCGGTGGTCGTGGGCGATGCCGGCGACCGCTTCACCTATGACGAACTGAACACCGCATTCCGCCGGTTGCTTGAAGGGGCCGAGCTGATTGCCCTCGAGAAGGACCGCTACTGGATGGGGACGGACGGCATGATGCTCTCTGCCGGACCGTTTGTTGCCGGCCTCGAATACGCGACCGGGAAGGAGGCGCTGGTGATGGGCAAGCCCTCACCGGCATTCTTTCTCCAGGCCCTCGCGTCCATGGGTGCTGAACCCGCAACAGCGGTCATGATCGGCGATGATGTGGTGACCGATGTAGGAGGTGCCATCTCCTGCGGGCTCTCGGGTATCCTGGTAAGGACCGGCAAGTTCCGGGAGGAGGCGCTCGCCCATGCCCCGCATCAGCCATCGGCAATCCTTGATTCCATAGCTGATCTCCCCGCCTATCTCGAATCACGGGTAAGGAAGGGATGATCCATGATCAACCGGTGGTCGTCCGCATGCTGTATGCTCATGCTTGCCATGACCATCGCCCTATCAGGGTGCACAGCCTATATCCCCGGGCTCTCCCCGCCGGTCATTTATCCCCGGATCGTTCCTGACAAAGGGGAATTTCCCGATCTCGTCTCCACGCATACCTTCCTGTTCGGGGACGGCCAGGTCACCATCACCGTTCCCGTTGATCAATCCGTGTACCGGGGCGCACAGGAGGCAGGAAAAACGGTCACTATCTATGACAGGGACCTGCCCGATGCAGAATGGAAGGCCGGGTTGTACCGGGCAATGATCGATGACCCCGCCCAGGAACCATTCTACACGGCCCTCCTCTCGGCGCTGAGAACCGTGAAAATGGAACAGAACCTTGATTCAGACCGGTACCTTGAGCTGCTAGCCGTTTTCGTCCAGTCAATCCCGTATATTACCGTGAAGGAAAACGATCCCAAGTACCCTATCGAGACCTTCATGGATCATGAAGGCGACTGCGATGACAAGAGCATGCTGCTTGCCGGACTCCTCGCCAGGGAAGGGTATGCGGTGGCCCTCCTCTATTTTGAACCTGAGAATCACATGGCGGTGGGGGTTGCCTGTCCCGGATATTCCTACCAGAAAACCGGGTATGCGTTCCTTGAATCGACCACTATAACCCTTGTCGGGGTGTCAGGAACACCGCTTGACGGCAACGTCACCCTCGAATCAGTGCCCCTGGTCATTCCCATTGGGAAGGGAACGACAGAATACCTCAGCTGTGCTGAAACGTGGGCGCTCTGGGAAGAGGTGGAGCGGCTCAGGGAGGAGAGTGATCTCCTCGCGGTGGATATGCGGGAGAGGAAGGAGGAGCTCGACCGCAGGAAGGAGGAGCTCGATACTTTGGAGGCGGCCATGGACCGGGTGAAGGAGCTTGGAAATACCCGGGAATACAACCGGATGGTCCCCGGCTACAATGCACAGGCCCGGTCCTATAACCTGCTCCTTATGGAATACCGGCCAATTTCAGCTGAATACGCGATGCTCGCCGACCGGTATAACTACATCATTACCCACCAGCATGATCGCCAGGGAACGTATCGTACAATTTTCGGGTCCTGACCGTTTCACTCCCCGATAACGAGGAGATCCGGATCGCGCCTTCCCGCGGCAGGAATGCCGGATAGCCGGATCCGTTCCAGGGCCTCCTGGCAGTACTCCGGGGAAATATCGATCCCAACGAACCGCCGGTCATTCTTCCAGGCGGCAAGGGTGGTGGTTCCGGCCCCGTTGAAGGGATCGAGCACGAGATCGTGCCGGTAGGAGAAGAGTTTGAGGAGCCGTCGGGGGATTTCCTCAGGGAACATCGCCGGGTGGCCGTGGTCTTTCATCCGGGTCTCGGGAGGAACCACCCACCGCCCGAAGACCCACTCCTTGAACTCCTCGTCAGTGATATCGATATCCTCCCGGTTCCCCGCTTTTTTATGGGTCTCCTTGTCAAAGACCTCGATGAACTCCCAGGTATACTTGAGGTAGGGCAT
>ENA-ORXD01002569-ORXD01002569.1-sediment-metagenome-genome-assembly--contig:-NODE-2569-length-11794-cov-3.239908_pt1 | contig 11794 bp, 8 predicted proteins | sample MGYA00237862_ERZ511471 | MGnify/ENA metagenome assembly ERZ511471 | reverse complement strand
GAAGGGTTATCTGGACTAGTTCGGCCGGTGTCTTCGGACCGCCTGCCCGGTACCAGGAGCCGGTCCTGCCGAATGACGCCGCTCATTATCCGATTTACCTGTATGGCGCCTGCAAGTCCCTGAACGAGACGGTGGCAACCCATTACTTCAACACCTTCGGCCTGGACAGTATCGGGCTCCGAGTCACCTTCGTATACGGACCGAGCATCCGGCGCGGCGGAGGTGCCAACCTGGTCAAGTCGCTCATCGACAGGCCCGCCTTGGGCATCCCGAGCCTTGTGCCCTTCGGGGACGACACGATGAACCTTCAGCACGTCGAAGAAACGGCCCGCATGATCGTAATGGCATCCGACGCTCCCCCCACGGCCACTCGAGTGTTCAATACCACCGGTGAGGTGACCACGGTCAGAGACGCGGTCGCACGCGTGAGAGAACTGCTCCCGGAGGCCCCTATCACGGCCGAGCCCGGCTACTACATGGGCGGCGGTGTCATACCGCGATACGACACGAGCCTGTTGGAAGCTGAGGTTGGATTCACACCCGCCTACGACCTGAAGGAAGGGCTCCGGCGCAGCATCAACGCGGTACGGCACCGGCATGATCTGCCGCCAATCTGACGGGAGACCACCGCTCCCAAAACGCTCCGTGTCCTTCTGACCGCGCCGGAATTGGGGTGATTCTAGCCTCCGACCACCTCTCTGATGGCGGCCACGATCTGACTCGTCTGCGGCACGTAAAGCGGCTCCAATCGAATGCTCATAGGGACCGGAATGTCGGGAGCGGCGACCCGCTTGATAGGCGCGGCAAGGAGATCGAGGGCCTCTTCGCTGATGCGGGCGATGATCTCCGCCGCCGGTCCACCGGACTTCGGCGCCTCGTGGACGAAGACGAGACGGCCCGTCTTCTCCAGCGACTTGATGATGGAGTCGAAATCGAGCGGCCTGAGCCCGCGCGGGTCGAGGACTTCGACGCTAATCCCTTCCTGAGCCACCTCTTCCGCCGCCTCGAGCGCGCGGTGAACCATGAGCGACCAGGCGATGACGGTGACATCAGACCCTGTTCGCTTGATATCCGCCTGCCCGATAGGGACCAGATGCTCGCCATCGGGGATCATGCCCCTAGTTCGGTAGAGGCCCCGGTGCTCGAAAAAGCACACCGGGTTGTCGTCGCGGATCGCACTCTTGAGTAGACCTTTGGCGTCCGCCGGCGTGGAGGGGATGACGATCTTGAGCCCGGGCGCCTGCCAGAGGAAAGCCTCGGGAGACTGACCGTGCTCCGGCCCGCCACCGCCGGCGACGCCCTCGGGCATCCGAAAGACTATAGGGAGCTTGAAAAGACCGCCGTGCATCCAACGCCACTTGCCGGCCTTGTTCACAATCTCGTCCCCGGCCACCATGAGGAAATCCGAGTACATCATCTCGGCTATGGGCCGAAGTCCTGTGATGGCGGCGCCAACTGCTCCACCGGCAATGAAAGTCTCGGAAAGAGGCGTGTCGATGATGTACTTGGGCCCAAACCTCTCGAGCAGACCCGCGGTCACCCCCATGGCTCCGCGGTAGACACCGACGTCCTCGCCCCATAGATACACGCGGGGATCTCGTTCTATCTCCTCAGCCATCGCCTCGCCGATGGCGTGCGCGTAGGTCATCTCCCTGGGCATTTCGGCACTCCTGTCCTAGGCGTAGAGATCTTCGAAGATTCTGTCGTCGGGCGGGAACGGTGAATTCAGCGCTTCCTCGACGGCGTCGTCGACTTCCTTCTGGGCTTTCTGGTACGCGACGTCAAGTTCCGCCTGAGTGGCCACGCCCTCCGCCAGCAGCCTGGCCGCGAGACGCGGAATCGGGTCTTTCTTCATCCACTCCTGGACTTCCTCCTTGGTGCGGTAGGGCTGGGCGTCTCCGTAACCATGGCCGCGGAAGCGATAGGTGTGAGCCTCGATCAGTGTCGGCCCCTCACCACGACGCGCCCGCTCGACGGCCTCGAGCGTCACGTGGTACACGGCCTCGGGATCAAAGCCATCGACCGTGGCTCCCGGAATGCCGTATGCCGGAGCCCGATCCACTATATTCGGGTTTCCTGTCATGTCGTCGATCTTGCTCGATACGCCGTAGCGATTGTTCTCGCACAGCCAGATGACCGGGAGCTTCCAGGCGGCCGAGACATTGACCGACTCGTGGAACGTACCGCGGTTTGACGTGGCGTCGCCGAAGAAGCAGATGCAGACCTGGTCGGTCCCCCGGAACTTCGCCGAAAAAGCGGCCCCGGCCGCTATCGGAAAGCAGCCACCGATCGTGCCGCTCTGACCGAGGATGCCCAATTCGGGCGCCGCGTGGTGGACGATGCCCGCCCCCAGCCCTCTGGTCGTGCCGACGCTGGTGGAAAAGAAATCCCCAAAGATCTTGGTCATGGAGAGTCCGCGGGCAATCTGATAGCCGCAGCCGCGATGAGAGTACATCAGGTAATCATCCGCGCCGAGCGCGGCGATCGCGCCCACGGGAACGGCCTCCTGACCGCGCCCTGGGTGGTAGAAGCCCGACACCTTCCCCTCATCAACCATGCGCATGAGGGTGTTCTCCCACACCATGATCCGCACCATGGTCTCGTGGAACTCTTTGAGCTGTTCTCCTGTCGCCAACACTTCCTCCTTCAGATCAGATTGCGCCGAAGGCTCCGTGGCCGGCCGCCGTGGCACATGGGCCTGGCCGCCGTGGCACATGGGCCTGGCCGCCGTGTCCGTCTCACTGACAATCGCGACCGCCGTCGACGGGCAAGATGACGCCGGTCACGTACGACGACATGTCCGACACGAAGAACAATGCCGCCATGGCAAGTTCCTCAGGTTGTCCGGTACGGCGGAGAGGGACCTTGGCGTTCCAGTAGGTGAGCGGTCCGTTGGGATCCGCCGCGACTTCGGCAATCATCTCGGTCATCACGGCGCCCGGGGAAAGACAGTTCACGCGGATACCGTGCGGGCCGTACTGGTCGGCGAGAACTCTGGTGAGGGATACGACCCCGCCCTTGGCCGCGGTGTACGAATCTGCGCCGGGAACGGAATGCAGCGCGTTGTCCGAACTGTTGTTGAGGATTACTCCTCCGCCTTGCTTGATCATCACTGGGATAGCGTGCTTGCAGCCCAGGGCCACACCCGTCAAGTTGATGGCCTGAATGGCGTCCCAGTCCCTGCGGGGGGTATCCACGACGCTGCCCATGAAGAAGCGGCTCCGCTCCGAGTAGCCGACGGCCGCGTTATTGAACAGGATGTCCAAGCGGCCGTAGTTGTCGAGAGCGGCCTGGATCATTGCCTTGATGTCCTCCTCGTCGGAGACATCGACCTTCACCGCGATGGCCTCTCCGCCCCCGGCCTTGATCTGGTTTGCAGTGGCCTCCCCGTTATCGACATCCCAATCGGCGATAACAACTCGGGCACCCTCTTGGGCAAAGAGGATGGCGCTCGCCCTCCCCTGCCCCTTGGCACCGCCCGTGATGATGGCCACTTTGTCTTGTAGCAGTCGCTCCATGCGGTGATCCTCCCGGCCGATGAGACCCATTGTTGCCGTTTTCTTGTGTGCGGCGCGACTAGCGCGAAGCCGCGTAGGCGAAAGCGTTGTGGAACATCCGCATCCAGGGGCTCTCTGAGCAGTCCCACTCAGGCGGAATCCAAGGCCACTGACGGAGTTGGAAGCTCCGTTCCGGATGAGGCATTATGGCCAGGTGGCGGCCGTCCGGGGAGCAGAGGGCGGCGATACCGAGCGGACTGCCATTCGGGTTGAATGGGTAGGCCGTGGTCGGTTCGCCACTCGGATCCACATAGCGGACGGGAGACAGGCGGCTGTCAACGATCCAGTCGAGTGTCGCCAACTCGGGCACGTGGAGGCGGCCCTCACCGTGGGCCACCCACACCCCGAACACGGAATCCTCCATCCCTTGGAGCAATACCGCCGGGCTTTGCTCGACGCGCACGGTGGCGAAACGAGACTCGAAGCGCTCCGAGGTGTTACGGATAAACCTGGGCTTCAGAGGATCGGGGAGATCGAACCCGGGGATGCCAAGGAGCGCCATCAACTGACAGCCATTGCACACACCGAGCGACAGAATATCGGGCCGCCCAAAGAAGCGGTCGAATTCATCGGACAGCCTCCCGTTGTTGCGGATGACCGACGCCCATCCCTTGGCGGAATCGAGGACATCCCCAAAAGAAAAACCGCCCACGAAAGCGATGACCTGGAAAGCGTCGAGGCCGACCGCCCCGTCGATAAGGTCGGTCATCGTGACGTCCCACGGTTCGAATCCGGCCTCCAAGAAGGCGGCTGCCATTTCCCGGTCGCCATTGCTCCCCTCCTCGCGAAGGATGGCGGCCTTGGGTTTGGCGGCGGTGACCCTGTGGCGGGGACCCGGCTCGAAGCTGAGGCGATAGGGACTGGTTCCCGCCGCCAGTCCGTGAGACAACCACTCCTCGTCGACGCACTCGGGGTTGGCCTGCAGCCGCTCGAGCTGGTAGCTGGTCTCCTCCCAGGCAGCGTGAAGCACCCTGACGGATTCCCGCAGCACGGTCTCTTGGTTGAAGACAAGCTCGACGGTATTGTCCGCGACGTGGCCTAACTCGGTACCAACGATGCCGTAGTGATCGAGGATTCGTGCTACCTGCGCTTCCTCAGCAACTTCGATGACGACTGCCGCCTCCTCGGCAAAAAGCGTCGCGTAGAGATCGGTCCCTTGGAGCGCGACCCGCCAACCCTTGTCGCCCGCGTAGGCCATCTCCAGTAGCGTGACGATCAGGCCGCCGTCGCTGACATCGTGGCACGAGGCTATTGCCCGGGCCCGCACCATATCCTGCACGGCCTGGAACACCGACTTGAGGGCATTCGCATCCTCTATGTCAGGAGCCTCATCCCCGAGTTGCGACAGCACCTGCGCAAAGGCGCTCCCGCCCAGTCGCCGCTGCTCCCCCGTCCCGAGCAACACCAGCCTGCTCCCACTGCGTTTTAGATCGGGAGTGACTCTGAGATTCACATCCGGCGCCAACGCGTAGGCCGCGATCACGAACTCAGGGGGAGCTTTGACGAGGACGCTCTCGCCCTCAGAATCGAAGCCCCGGCTTGCCATCGATAGACTGTCCTTGCCCCCATCGATGGCCACGCCAAGTTGGACGAGAAGGTCCCGGACGGCGCGGGCCGCGTCATAGAGCCAGGCACCCTCTCCGGGCTGCTTCACGGCGAGCATCCAGTTACCCGAGCACTTGATCTCGCCGACATCGGAGACCACTACCCCCGCCATGTTAAGAAGCGCTTCTGCCACGGCCATCCGCACCCCCGCTCCGGGGTTGATCAGTCCCTTGATGGGCTGCTCGCCTAGGCTGAGAGCGGTACCCGAGGGGTCGGCATAGGTCTGCGCGATCAGGGCGTAATCCGACAGGGGCAGGTGGCGCGGGCCGACCAATTGCCGTTGGATGACGAGCCCCGTGACGTCGAGATCGACCTTGTTTGTGAGGAAGCGTTTGGAGCCGATGCCCGGCAGCCGAAGGACGAGCTCGAGCACCCGACGGAGCTCCGAGGCGGGAGGAAGAACTAGAGGCCGTAGATCGTTACGCTCGACCCCTCGAGGCGATCGGCGCTCGAAATCGAACCGTTTCGGGGGTAGCTGCCCCAGGATGTCGTCCAATGGCAACTCGACCGGCCTGCTTCCGTCTGCCTCGTCGAATACCACCAGCAGCCCGTCTCCGGTCACCCGGCCGACGACCGCCAGAGGCACGTTCTCTCGCGCGGCCATCTTCTCCAGAACCGCGAGCTTCTCCGGCAAGATTAGAAGAGCATTCCTCTCCTGCGATTCGTTGCCCCAGATCTCGAGAACTGAAAGCGTCCTATCTCCAACCGGGATCGCCCGCAGGTCGATCAGGGCTCCAGCCGGGTCTACGATCTCGGGCAGCGCATTACAGTCGCCGCCGGCCCCCAGGTCATGGGCGGAGACGATGGGATTGGCCTCGCCGAACTCCACGCACGCCCGCATGACGCGGTTGACCCGCTGCTCCATCTCGGGGTCCCCGCGCTGCACCGCGTTGAAGTCCAACTCCCGGACGTTCGTTCCCTGCTCCATGCTACTCGCCGCTCCCCCACCCATGCCAATGCGGTAGGCCGGCCCCCCCACCTGCACCACCAGCATGTCTTTCTCCGGGCGGCCCTTGACAACGTGCTCGTTCCGAAGCTGACCGGCCCCCACGCTGTACATGATGGGCTTGTACCAGGACCGATAGCCATCGGGCGTATTGAGGCCAAAGGTGCGGGTGAACCCGTAGATGAGGGGTTCCCCAAAACAGTTGCCGTAGTCGGAGGCACCGTTACTGGCCTCGATGAGGATCTCGAGCGGCGACGCGAGATCGTTTGGATGCGAATGACCGTCTTCCTCCCAGGGCAGTTCGTAGCCGGGGATATGGAGATTCCCCACGCAGTACGCGGCACCGGAGGCATACACCAGCCCGCCCTGACCAACCGCCTGATTGTCTCTGATGCGACCACCGCCACCGGTCTCCGCTCCGGGATAGGGCGCGACTCCGGACGGGAAGTTGTGGGTCTCGGCCGTCAGCGTGGGATGAAGAAGCACCGGCATGGGCGCTAGGGGCGAGGGACCGAGGGGCTCTGATGCCGCCAGTAGGCTCACCTGCCGACCGTGGATGGCCGAGCTGTCGTCATGGAACGCGATGACGGAATTGGGCCCGGAGACCGCCAACGGCTCCCTCACGATCTCCATGAGGTTCTTCTCTGGAACGCGCGCACCATCCACCCAGAGTTCACCCTTGAACACCCAGTGCCGGGAGTGCTCTGAATTGGCCTGGGCAATCTGAAACAGCTCGACGTCGGTGGGGTCCCGATGAAGTCTCTGGAAGATCCCGGCGATGAGCTCGAGATCGCTGACATCCCAGCTGCAACCGTATTCGCAGTTGAATCCCTGGAGCGCGGCTATCCCCTCCTTCAAGAACGGGATCACCCTCACCGGTTGAGGAGATAAGCCGGTCTCGAAGGAAGAGAGCGGTTGGGGGTAGCGCATGTGCGTCATGCGGTCGTAGAGCGCCGTCAGGAACTGCTCGGCCTGCGGCTCCGACATGGCCTCCGACAGACCGATGCGCACCGACCGCTCGAGGCGCCGGACCGACCGGACGCCCGACCGGCGGCAGATCTCTACCGCGTTCGTCGACCAAGCGGTCTCGAAGTTCAACCGCGGTCCGTACTCGACCACGGTTCTGAAGCGATCGTCCAGAAAGCTCTCAGCGCCAAACCGTCCGGGCTCGAAAGTCTCCGACAGGAGATAGCGCAATACCCCGAGATCGGGCCCCGTGATCGCGGGATCGTCCTGTTCCACGTAGAAACAGTATTCGGTCTCCACCTGTCTCACCGGTACGCCAATGACCCGTTCGGCGATCGCACTGACCGCCTCGACCCTGGTCGGGGTCATACTGGGTGTCCGGAAAAAGCGCAGCATGCTGTTCGGATGAAACCTTATCAGAGACGGGTCGCGCGTGCGGTGGATCCGCTCACCCTGCTCAGCCCGACCTCTTCCAGGGCCGGCCTGGAACAACGACAGCCAAGCTTCAACTGGCCTTCCAGGAGCGTGAATAGGGATGTTGCGCGCGATGTAGGCACGCGGCGCGTGTCCACCTGCCGTTCAGTCTACTATTTGCGTGGTTCCGACCCCCCAAAGGCGTCCACCCTTAGGGCGTCTGAGATGACGTAGGCCATGTCGGTAGCTGATGCGATGTCCTCCAAGGAGTAGCCGTAGGCGAGCTCCTCGAGGACGAATCCGTTTGGTGAACGACGGAACAGAGCTCTCTCCGTGATGATAACGTCGCATTCCTGGGCGCCGGTCAGGGGGTAGGTGCATTCCTTGACGAGCTTGGTCTTGCCTTCTTTCGAGCAATGCTCCGTCAGAATGTAGACCGTCTTGGCTCCGGCGAGAAGATCCATCGCACCTCCCATGCCTGCCAGTAGTCTGCCCGGTATCTCATAGCTCGCAATGTTGCCATCCCCGTCCACTTGGAAAGTGCCCAGAAAGGTGATGTCGACATGCCCTCCGCGTATCATCGAAAAGGAAGTCGCCGAGTCGAAGTAGCTTCCTCCAGGTCCTACCGTCACGGGTTCGCCGCCGGCATTCGCCCTATCGACATCCTCGCAATAGGGAGCAGGCTTAGGCCCCACGCCGATTGCGCCGTTTTCGCTGTGTATGACTACGTCAATCCCCGGAGGAAGGTGTTCAGCCACCAGAGTTGGCAAGCCGATACCGAGGTTGACCACCTGCCCATTCTTCACCTCGGCCCCGGCTCGCGCCGCGATCACGCTCTTGATGTTTGACACGTCTTCACCTGAAATCCTGAACAAGATTGGAGAGTCAGCATGGGGCAAGCAACTCACTACAGTACGTAAGATCAGCTCGAACGACGGAATCGACGTAGATGCCCGGCGTGTGGACGCTCTCAGGGCTGATCTCGCCTGGATTGTAGAGGAACTCCACCTCGGCAATTGTGAAGTCGGCGCACGTAGCACAAACCGCGTTGTAATTCCCCGCCGTACCGCGGTACCTGAGATTTCCCCAGCTGTCCCCGTCGTGGGCTCTAACTAGTGCCACATCGGCTCGGATGGAGTGCTCCAGCAAGTACAGTTTCCCTTCGACCTCCAGCACCTGCTTGTCATTCTCGACCACGGTGCCAACGCCAGTCGGGGTCAGAAACCCACCCAGACCGGCTCCACCAGCTCTCAGTTGCTCAGCCAGGGTGCCTTGGGGCACGAGTTGGAGATCCAGATCGCCGGCATGATAGGCTTTGACCACGTCCGGCGTCGTTCCCACATGGCTGCAGACGAGCTTTCTGACCTTCCCGAGAATGACCAACTCCACCACCCCCCGGTTTTTGAAGCCCCCCGTGCACGAGTAGATAGTCAGGTCCGTCACCTCACTAGCTCTGAGGGCGCGGATCAAGGTCAAGGGGTCGCCCTGAGTGAGAAAGCCTCCGATGGCCACGCTCATGCCCGACTCTACGTGCGAAATCGCTTCGGCGATCCCCGTCACCTTATTCCTCAGCAATTCCCTCTCCTTCTCGTAGCATGGTCACAGAAAAGGACTGTCAACCAGTGCAACGGAGACAGTCGGTTCACGATGACGACTGGGGCAAGCGCGTGGCACCAGGTCGGAGGCTGCGATTGCTTTCGTCACGCTGCGACGCCTAAAGACCCATATTAGGTTCATGCCGAACTGCAAAGGGTTGTCAGGCCCGATTGGATCAACGGCCCACTGGTTCGGTTATTCTGTGGACTTCTCATCAATCCTTGTCACCGTAGAGAGAACCGTCCTCGGGCGCTACGCCCTCACCGCCGCTACGGCGCGGTCACGGGCGTCCACCAGCATCTTGAGGTCGGGTGCCTTGATGAAGCCGTCTTCTTGGAGCAGATCGATGGCCGCTCGGGTCTCGATGATGTCGGCCAGCGTGGTCCCGTAGACATCGTCCCGCGTCGGCGTGACCCGGGCCACGCCGTCCTTAATAGCCTGCATGGCCACATCGGCCGCCTCCTCAGCGAACATCTCGGTCTCCTGCATAGTGGGCATGATGTAGTCCGGACTGATGCCTTTGCGCATGGCGAAATCGGCCACCGAGTAGGCGGCGGCGATTGCCATCTCGTCCGTGATCTTGCGGGCCCGGACCATGAGCGCCCCCTTGAGAATCGCGGGGAATCCCATCGAGTTGTTCACCTGGTTGGGGAAATCGCCGCGACCAGTGGCAACGACGTACGCTCCCGCCTCTTTCGCCGCGTAAGGATAAATCTCAGGTACAGGGTTAGCGCATGCGAAGACGACGGACTTGGGTGCCATGGAGTGGATCCATTCGGGCTTGATCGTGCCCGGACCCGGCTTTGAGGCCGCAATCACGACGTCGGCGCCGGCGAACGCTTCTCTCTCGGTGGCAAGGCGTTTGGGATTGGTCGCTTCGCAGATCTCCCATTTACGATAGTAGGCCGTATCTGCCTTGACGTCGTCGCGGCCTTTGTGGAGACCTCCGCGACTGTCGAACACGACCATCTTCTCGGGGTCTCCCCCGGCCATGAGAATCAACCGCGCCGCGGTACTGTTGGCCGCTCCGGCCCCCAGGAGCACGATCTTGACCTCGCCCAGTTCCTTACCGACCACCCGCAGAGCATTGATGAGGCCGGCCAAAGAAACGCTCGCGGTGCCTTGAGCGTCGTCGTGCCAGACCGGAATGTCACACTCCTCGCGCAGGGTATCGAGCACTTTGAAGCAGTTGGGCTGAGAGATGTCCTCGAGGTTGACGGCGCCGAAGCTGGGCACCAGCATCTTCACGAACTCGATGATCTTATCGGGATCGTGCCTGCCCTCCTTGTTGTAGCTATCGATGCAGAGAGCTACGGCGTCAACGCCCGCGAGGTACTTCATGAGGAAGGCTTTGCCCTCCATGACGCCGAGACCGCCGGGCGGGGTACAGTCGCCGTCTCCCAGCACCCGGGTGGAATCCGACACCACAGCGACCAAATTCCCGCGATTGCTCAAGTCGAACGAACGGTCGTTGTCGTCACGGATCGAGGTCGATACCATCGAAACACCCGGGGTGTAATAAGCATTGAACCAGTTGAAACCGTAGATGCCGGCCTTGGGCATGGTTACGATCTTGCCTCGGTAGAAGCCATGCACGGCAATCGCCAATTCCTTGAGAAACAGCGTCTGCGCCTTCGCGCGCTGCTCGGGTGTGAAGTCATCGGGAAAGTACGAGCCGAGATCAGAAAGGCTCAGATCAGGTGTCTTCATGCTATTTGAGCCTCCCGAACAACCTCCGCCGAACCGCCGCCTTCTTGAGCCATTGGATTCCCTCAGTAGGATTGAGCTCCTTGGGGCACGCTTCAACACAGTTCATGATGGTATGGCAGCGGTACACGCCTCGCTCGTTGTCGAATCGCGGAAGCCGCTCTTTGCGGGCTTGGTCCCGAGAGTCGACTTCGAAACGGAAGGCCTTCAGCAGAGCCGCCGGTCCCAGGTAGTTTTCCTCTCCCCAGACTGACGGGCAGCTCGAGTAGCAGGCCCCGCAGAGGATACAGTCGATAGGCATGTCGAGTTTCTTGCGTTCCTTGGGTGGCTGCGGAATCTCCTTTTCTGGATCGGGGGAATTGCGAATCAGCCAAGGCTTGATGTACTCGTATTTCGCGAAGAAGTCGTCCATGTCGCACACGAGATCTTTCACCAGTGGCAGGTGAGGCAGCGGAGCCACCGTGACGATCTCCGAATCCAGATGCTTCACGTTCGTCTGGCAGGCCAGCCGATAGGCACCGTTGATGTACATAGCGCAGCTTCCGCACACCGAGGCGCGGCAGCAGTACCGGAAGGACAGGCTCCCGTCCAGCTTCTCCTGAATGTAGAAGAGACCCTCGAGTACCGTGAGCGTGCTCTCGTAGAGCACCTTGAACTCCTCCCAGCGAGGCTCGGGATCGGTCTTATCACGAGGGTCATGGCGTCTTATGCGAAAGGTAATCTCAGGCATCAGTATTTTCGCTCCTGTGGCTCGAAAGCCCCGAGGGTAACCGCCTTCGAATCGAGCCGCGGCCCCGCCGCGTCCGGCTCGTAGTAGGCAAGCGTGTGCTTCAGCCAGTTCGCGTCGTCGCGCTCGCAGTAGTCCGTGCGGAAATGGGCCCCGCGCGACTCGGTACGCGCAAGGGCTGCCACGGCGATGGCCAAAGCGACATCGATCATACCCTCAAGCTCTACGGTTCGAATCATATCGAGATTGAACACGCTGCCGATCCAGCGCAGCCCA
>ENA-ORXD01002568-ORXD01002568.1-sediment-metagenome-genome-assembly--contig:-NODE-2568-length-11794-cov-3.376120_pt1 | contig 11794 bp, 11 predicted proteins | sample MGYA00237862_ERZ511471 | MGnify/ENA metagenome assembly ERZ511471 | reverse complement strand
TTCGAGTTTCAGTAGAGGTGCCCAGTGGCTGCTAGGCGCGTTGGGAAGACAGTGGTGGTCAAGGTCGGGTCGAGCACGCTCACCAACGAGCGTGGTACTTTCCGCCTTGGGCCGGTGGCGGGGCTTGTGGCGGAGGTCTGCGAGCTGCAGGCTCAGGGCAACCGCATGCTGCTCGTCTCTTCTGGTGCGGTGTCCTCTGGAATGGGTGTTCTCCGCCGGAAGCGCCGCCCAGCGGAAATTGTCGATCTGCAGGCGGCCGCGGCGGTAGGGCAGGGGAGACTCTTTCATCTCTACACCGAGCTTTTCGCGCACGAGAATGTTGTCACCGCGCAAGTTCTTCTCACAGCTTTCGACGTGGCGGCTCGCACTCAATACCTCAACGCGAGGAATACGCTGAGACGTCTGATGGAATGGAAAGTCGTCCCCATTATCAATGAGAACGACACGACGTCGACGGATGAGCTCTGTTTCGGGGATAATGACACTCTGGCCGCGCAGGTAGCGCTTCTGGTCAAGGCAGACATGCTGGTTCTTCTCACAGACACCGAGGGCTTGTACACCGCCGATCCGCGCGAAGTTCCGGACGCATGCCGCATAGCGACCGTCGATAGCTTGACAGAACTCGACATAGTGCGGATAGGTGCTGTCGGGCCGCTCGGTTCAGGCGGCATGGGCAGCAAGGTCAACAGCGCGAGAATGGCCACAAGCGGTGGGGTCGAGACTGTCATCGCCCGCGGTGGACGGCATGGAGTGCTCAGGGCCTGTCTTGCCGGTGACGACGTGGGGACCCGTTTTCTTCCTCGCTCTCTGGGGCTGCCCGACTACAAGCTTTGGCTGCTCTATGGCAAACCGTCCCGCGGCAGGGTAATTGTCGACGCGGGAGCCGCCAAGGCCCTACGCGGAAAGGGCAGCCTGCTTCCGGTTGGCGTGCTGGGAGTCGAGGGCGACTTCGCCGCGGGCGACGCCGTGATGGTCGTCGACGCGGAGCGACGAGAGTTGGCAAAGGGACTCGTCAACTATTCGCGTGACGAATTGGATCGCGTTAAGGGGCTGCAGAGCCTTCGTGTAACCGAGATCCTGCCGCAGGCGTCCCCGGAGGCAATTCACAGGGATTACCTGGTGTTGGTGTGAGAGATCAGGAGGGGAGTTGAAGACGAAGGAACTGGCCATTCACGCGAAGAAAGCGTCCCGGCGGCTGGCGGGAGCGAGCGCTGCCGAGAAGAACCGGGCACTGATGGCTATGGCCGACGCTCTCGAAAGGCGAATGGCCGAGATTCTTGTAGAGAACGCGGAGGATGTGGCCGAGGGGAGGAAGAAAGGTCTATCGCCCGCGCTCATCGATCGCCTGCTGCTGGATGAAGCGCGTTTGCAGGGGGTAGCCCGCAGCCTTCGAGACATCGCGGCGCTGCCCGACCCGATCGGCCAGGTTGTCGGAGGTTGGACTACGCCCGAGGGGCTGCAGATCGAGAAGGTCCGCGTTCCCTTCGGCGTGGTCGCGGTTGTCTACGAAGCTCGTCCCAACGTTACCGTGGACGCGACTGCGTTGTGTCTGAAGACCGGCAACTCGGTTGTTCTGCGCGGCGGCAGCGATGCATACCGGTCGAATCGCATCCTTGCTGAGGTCATTACGGGGGCGGCGCTCGAGGCCGGACTCCCGGGGGATTGCATCCAGTTCATGTCGAACAAGGACCGCGGAGCCTTGATCGAGCTTCTGCAGCTTCGCGACTACGTCGATCTCGTCATCCCTCGCGGGGGTGAAGCTCTCAAGGATTTCTTGCTAGAGCACTCTCGTGTTCCTGTGATCTACGCAGCCGGTGGGAACTGTCACGTCTACGTCGACAAGGCCGCCGACCTCAAGCAGGCGCTCGAGATCACCGTGAATGCCAAATGTCAGAGGCCTGGTGTCTGCAACGCCGCCGAAACGCTTCTTGTTCACGATGAGGTTGCCGCGGCCTTCCTGCCGCGTGTCCTGCGGGCGCTGCACGACAGAGGCGTCAAGCTGCACGTCGACGCACGCACGCGCGAGGTGATGGGGGAGACCGACTTCAAACTGCTCAAGGCGACCGAGAAGCACTATGCCACCGAATTCCTTGGAATGGAGATGGCAGTGAAGGTGGTTAACAGCCTCGAAGAGGCCATCGAGCACATCTCGCGCTACAGTACGGGCCACTCCGAGGCGATCGTCACCAATGACCTGGAGACCAGTCGCGTGTTCGGAAGAACCATCGACGCAGCGGTAGTCTACATCAATGCCTCCACCCGCTTCACGGATGGAGGAGTCTTCGGTCTCGGCGCCGAAATCGGTATCTCGACGCAGAAGTTGCACGCGAGGGGGCCTCTGGCGCTGGAAGAGCTGACCTGTACCAAATACGTGATTACCGGAAGAGGACACGTCCGCTAGACTATGGAGTCAAGGGATCCTATCCTTCGCCTGTGCGGCCGGGCGGGGCTGCGCATCGGCATCATGGGAGGGGCGTTTGATCCCATTCATGTGGCGCACTTGGTTACCGCTGAGGAGGCGCTCCGGCAATTCTCGCTCGACGAGGTTGTGTTCATGCCGACCGGGCGCTCTCCACACAAGGCCGGACATCTGACCCACAAAGAGTTCCGGTACCTGCTGGTCGCGGCGGCCACCGCGGGCCACCCTCAATTCTCTGTCTCTCGCTACGAGCTCGATCAGGACGAGATCTGTTACACGGTCGACACTCTTGAGCGTCTGGCGATCGCTCTCGGCCCTGGGACAGAGCTCTTCTTTGTTACGGGAGCGGATGCCGTGCTGGAGATCTTGTCCTGGAAGAGGCCCGGACGGGTTCTCGACCTGTGCACTCTCATTGCCGCCACCCGACCGGGTCATGATTTGGCCCGGCTTGCCGGAGTCATGGAGCGACTGCAAACGGAGACGTCCCCGACCGGCACGGGGCGGCGCATTGAGGTAATGGAGATTCCGGCTCTTTCGATCTCCTCGAGCATGATCCGTGAGCGCTTGGTCTCCGGACAAACCGTTCGCTATCTGGTTCCCGAGATCGTCGCCCAGCTAATAGACAAGTCCTGCTACTACCGGCCGGTGACTTCTTGAACCTCGAAACACCCGGAGCAGAAGACCGAGGAGCACAAGACAGAAGAGGGGAGCTTCTTTCCTCCGCCACCGACCCGACGGGTCGTTCGGTCCATCGGGGAGGATTCCACTCCAGGTCGGAGCGGAGGGCTGCACGTCGGGAGGCTCGACGCCGCAGGGCGATGAAGCGCCTGTCGTACATGGCTGGGCCGGTTGTCGTCGCAATAGTGACGTTCGCGTGCCTGTTTGCCTTCTTTGGAGGGCCGTCGGAAGACCGTGCCTTGAGCGCGCCGTCGCCGGCTGACGCAGAGACGTCGACTGAGACGAACGCCGTCCTGGCGGTAGAGCAGGACGGAAGAATAGCGGCCGTGCTTTGGCTGCTCTCGCGTGATGAGCGCGGCCTCGTGATCGGCATGCCGGCGACCACTCTCTTGAAGACAACCCCCGGCGGGTTCAAGACCATATCTGATCTGCTCGTGCTCGAGCCTTATTCCACAGTGGCAGATGCTCTCTCGAAAGCTTCCGGGGCAAAGCCGGGGCAATACTATGCGATTGATTGGGCGAAGCTTCGGGCCAAGGCAGGCGTGCGACCAAAAGGATCCGAGTTGCTGCCCGAGACAGACGAGGGAGCAGCTGAGGCCGCGCAGACTCTGGCTTTCCTCTTCGGACAAGGGCAGCTGGCCGACGCCGCCGGTTGGCGGGCATTGGCGCCCACGGAAGAGACGGATAAGACTGCCGATTCGGCCTCGCTCGCCGCGCTGATCGCCGACTCTACGGGAACCTGGGCGGATGCTCTTCTGCCGGGGAAATTGGTCGAGGGTATCGACCAGGGCCGTGGTTACGAGTTTTATGAGCCGGACATGGACGCGCTCAAGGAGATGCTTTCTGGGCGGACCGTGGCGAGAGTCATCGCGGTTGAAGTGCAAAATGGATCAGGACTGGTGGGGGCTGCCGAGGACGCAGCCGCGCTGTTGGAACCTCTCGGTTACACGCTACTCCCCGTCAGCAACTCCCCGGACTTCCCCAACGTTGAGTACACGCAGATTATCAGCGCTTTCGACTCCATTGGTGAGGCTGTCAGGATGCGTAACCTCTTTGCGACGGGGACGATCGAGCGGGACATCGATCTTGAGTCCGGCCATCTCGTTGTAGTCGTGGGGAAAGACTTCCCGTTGACCGCGGCCGAGCAGTAGCCGAGGAAGTGTAAGCATGAGCCACTTATCCGGCGACCGCTACAGCCGGCAGATACTCCTTCCTTTCGTGGGGGCCGAGGGTCAGAAGAAGCTACAGGCAGCGCGCGTAGGTCTCGTAGGATGCGGAGCTCTGGGCTCGACCATCGCGAATCAGCTTGTCAGGGCCGGGGTGGGGTACCTTCGCGTTGCGGATCGGGACTATCCTGAGTTGCACAACCTTCAGCGCCAAGCCCTCTACACGGAAGATGACGTGAGGCGGCGGCTTCACAAAGCGGAAGCAGCGGCTGCGCATCTCCGGGAGATCAACAGTGAGGTTGTGGTCGAGCCGCACGTCGTTACGATCGACGAACACTCACTTCCGTCGTTCGCGAAGGACATCGATCTGATCATCGACGGTACCGACAATTTCGCCACGCGTTTTCTGATCAACGACTATGCGGTCAATCATTCGGTCCCCTGGATCTACGGTGGCGTGGTGATTTCCAGTGGCATGACTATGACCATCGTACCCGGCAGCGACGGGCCTTGCCTGCGTTGTCTCATGAGGCACCTACCGCCTCCCGAGTTGGCTCCCACGGCGGACACGGTTGGGGTGCTGAGCGGAGTGGTCGCGGTCGTCGCCAATATTGAGGCAACCGAGGCCATGAAGCTGATATTGGAGCCCGAGGCCAGAAACCGCCATCTTCTCGTGATCGATCTCTGGGATCTAACGTTCGAGACAATTGACGTTCACCGCGATCCAACCTGCGTCTGCTGTGGTACCGAGACCGAAGTGTCCGAAGCATGAAAGGGTCGATCCCTGAGACGGACGATCCCCGCCGGCTGATCCGAGAACTCGATTCAGCCTTGGTCGCATTTTCTGGTGGCGTCGACTCGACCGTGGTTCTCAGGCTTGCGCTCGACGAACTGGGTCCTACCAGCGTGCTTGCGGTGACTGCTCACGGGGACGTCCACTCAGGCGAAGAGCTCACACGGGCACAAAGCATTGCCGCGACGCTGGGCTCCAGGCACGAGGTTTTCGAAACAAGGGAACTGCAGATGACGGGCTTCACGGCCAACACACCCGACCGATGTTATTGGTGCCGAAGCGCCTTGTACCCGAGGCTGTGTGAAATCGCGGAGAGGGAAGGAATGAGGACGGTGATTGACGGGTGCAACGCCGACGATCTCCTCGATTACCGCCCGGGCACGAAGGCGGCATCTCTCGCGGGAGTCCGCAGTCCATTGGCTGAGGCGGGCTTCGACAAGTCCGCGGTTCGGGCGCTGGCACGATCGTTGGGGCTGCCCAATGCTGAGCTGCCCGCATCGCCTTGTCTGGCCTCGCGTATTCCGTATGGTGATGAGATCACCCTCGAGAAACTACGTATGATCGAGGCGGCCGAGTGCCGTCTGAGGGACCTGGGATTCTCCCTGTCCCGAGTCAGACATCACGGCTGCCTTGCGCGCATCGAGGTCGCTGCCATAGAGATACCCCTGGCCGCCGAGACCGTCGTCAGGCGGACCATAGTGAACTCGTTTCGGTCGCTTGGATATGCCTACGTGACTTTGGACCTCGAGGGATTCCGCAGCGGGAGCCTCAACGAGGTGCTGGATATGTCGATCCGGGAGGATGCATGAGCCGCGCGTCCATTCATCTGGCCAAGGATCTGAACGAGCGCCAGCAGGAAGCGGTATTCCACAAAGCAGGCCCTCTGCTGGTCCTGGCCGGGGCAGGTTCGGGAAAGACCAGGGTGCTTGCGTACCGAGTGGCTCATTTGATAGAGAGCGGAGCTGCGCAACCGAGCCAGATTCTCGCGATCACGTTCACCAACAAGGCCGCGGGGGAGATGCAGGACCGCGTGGGAACGCTGCTGGGTGCCTCTGCCCGATGGATGTGGGTCTGCACCTTCCATTCAGCCTGCGCGCGCATTCTGAGGCGCGACGCCTCACTTCTGGGTTACCGGTCAAACTTCACGATCTACGACGAGGATGATTCCATCCGGCTGATCAAACGCTGCTTGGAGGAGTTGCGCTTGGATCCCAAACGGTTCCCGGCGCGGGGTCTGCAGAATCTGATTTCTTCGGCCAAGAACAAGCTGATCGACATCGACGAGTTCGCCGGCAAGATGGAGCTTGGGGGCGGTGAACGCGATCGTTGGAGCGAGCTCGGCTGTGCCGAGGACCGGGAGTTCTCACCGCTGGTCGAGGTGGCATCTCAAGTCTATCGTCGCTATCAGGAACGGCTTCTGGAATTAAACGCTTTGGATTTCGACGATCTCCTCGCTCGCACCGTGGATGTGCTTCAGCTCTTCACCGAGAGACTCAGTTTCTATCGAGACGTTTTCAGACACGTCTTGGTGGACGAATACCAGGATACCAACAGTGCTCAGTATCGGCTGGTTAGACTCTTGACCGACGAACACCGGCAGGTGACCGTCGTGGGGGATGATGATCAGTCAGTGTATTCCTGGCGCGGGGCCGACATCCGAAACATCCTCAGTTTTGAGGACGACTATCCCGACGCGAAGGTTGTGAAGCTGGAGCAGAACTACCGGTCGACAACCACGATCCTCGAGGCGGCCAACTCACTCGTCTCCCACAACAGGGGCCGGAAGGAAAAGACGCTGTGGAGCGACCGGGGTCGGGGCGAGCGGATAGTCATGCTCGAGTCGGGAGACGAGCACGAGGAGGCTCGTAAGGTCTGCAATGAAATCCTTGCCGTGCTGCGCGAGCGCCCCGCTTCGGACGTTGCGGTCTTCTACCGTGTGAACGCGCAATCCAGGGTGCTCGAGGACATGCTGGTGCGCCAAGGCGTGGACTATCGCGTAGTCGGGGGCACGAAGTTCTATCAACGCGCGGAGATCAAAGACATCCTGGCCTATCTGCGGGTGGCCGTGAACGCGGCCGACGACTTGTCTCTGTTGCGGGTGATCAATACGCCTCGGCGCGGATTGGGAGACGTAGCGATCGGACGTCTGATCGCATTCGCCCGCGAAGCGGAGGGTCCATTACGCGATGCTCTCGTGTGCGCGCCAGACATTCCGGCCTTCAGCACCGGCGCGGCCAAGACTTGTGTTGACTTGGGCTCACGGCTGAAGTCTTGGGAAGAAGCGGCGTTCGCCGGGGAATCGGATGGTGTCGCGGCGATCATCCGCCGAGTGATGAGCGAGAGTGGGATGGTCGAAGTCCTCCAAGCCGAAAGGACCATTGAAGCCGAAGGACGGTTGGAAAACCTGGAGGAGTTTGCCGGCGTCGCCGACGAGTTCGACCGATTGAATCCCCAGGGCACTCTCGCCGATTTTCTTCAAGAGATCAGCCTGTACGCAGACGCAGACAGTCTCGCTCAGGCCCAGTCCTCGGTGACACTGATGACTCTACACAATGCCAAGGGCCTCGAGTTTCCCGTCGTGTTCATCACGGGTATGGAGGAAGGCTTGTTCCCCCATACGAGGTCTTTGGACGAACAGAAGCTCGAAGAGGAGAGGCGTCTCTGCTACGTGGGCATGACGCGTGCCCAGGACGAGCTGTTTCTGTCCTACGCCCACTCCCGCAGCCTTCATGGTGCCGGTGGACCCAGGCTGGCCAGCAGGTTCCTCGGCGAAATTCCCCCGTTGCTCGTGGATCGACGAGGTTCGCACTTCGGTTCGATAGGACGGCCGGTCTCCGCACAGTCCACGACATCGGTGGGGCGCGCGGGGACTCAGGCACATCCGGTCTCTGGGTTGACTGCCGGTGATCGTGTCCTTCATGCCAAGTTCGGCGAAGGAGTGGTTCTCGGCATCGAACCAGGAGGCGTGATCCGAGTCTTCTTCACGGAATTGGCGGAACAGAAGCGACTTCTGCTCGATTACGCTCCACTTCGGCGAATCTAACCGGCCCTCTCCACTTCCCGCTACAACGACGACTTAGCGTGCCCAACGGCCCGCCAGGATTTGCTTCGTCCCCAACGGGGAACAAAGTGTTGCTAAGTGGTTGATTTAGGGTTAAAGTGGTACACATGCAAGGCACACTTCTATCAGGTGAATTCGACCACACGGTCGACCCGAAGGGGCGCGTGACCCTTCCTGCTCGTTATCGGGAGTATTTCGAGGGCGGGGCCGTCCTTGTTCATCTAAAAGACCAGGAGCCTTGCGTGCGTGTCTATCATCCAGATTCTTGGAGAGAATTCGACGAAAAATACTTGGAACCTCTCAACGTGTTTGAAAACGCGAGGGATAGCTGGCGGACCCGGGACATCTACCGCAATCAGGACACGGTCGAACCCGATCGGCAGGGGCGCGTGCTTCTTCCGGCCCAAAGGATTCGCGAGCTGAACCTCAACGGCAAAGTCAAGATCATCGGCAACCGTACCCACTTGGAGATATGGAATCCCGACACGCTGACAGAGCTAGAGTGCGAAAGAGAGGGAGGACGTGTTTAGTGCGACAGCCTCCTTCGTCAACGAGATGGCCATGGCGCATATCCCTGTCCTAACTCGTGAACTCCTCGAGGTGCTGGACGCGCGGGCCGATAGCCGTGTCATCGACTGCACGTTTGGCGCCGGTGGTCACGCTGCTGCTGTCGGCCGGCTGCTCGGACCCGAGGGGATCCTTGTGGCATGCGATCAGGATCCGGTGGCCGAGGGGTATTTTCTCGATCTCAGGGCCGAACTGAATTGCCCTTCTAGGTTCTATCTCGGGAATTTTGCCGAGACTCTGTCTCTCCTCAAGAACGAGGGATTCAAAGCAACTCGGATCTACATGGATCTGGGCTTGAGCAGCATGCAGATAGACACTCCCGAGCGCGGCTTCTCCTATAGCTATGACGCGCCTCTCGATATGCGGATGGACTCTGACTCGGCAGTTACGGCTGCCGACATTCTGAACACCTGGACAGAATCAGCCCTCGCTGAGTTGTTCTCGCGTTACGGCGAGGAGCGTTACTCCCGTCGAATCGCACGCGCGGTTGTCGTAAGGAGGCAGTTCACCCCCTACACCAGAACATCGGAACTGGTCGAGACCATCAAAAAAGCCATTCCAACCCCGGCCCGATTCGCCGCCGGCAATCCCGCGCGCCGGGTATTTCAGGCTCTTCGGATTCAAGTCAACGACGAGTTGAACAGCCTGAGCCGGGCACTACCGGAGGCGTTTGAACTGCTGGAACCGCAGGGGGTTCTCGCCGTGATCAGCTTTCACTCGCTCGAGGACAGAATGGTCAAAGAGTTCTTCGCTTCCAAGGCAAGAGCCTGCACGTGCCCACCCGAGTTCCCCGTCTGCGTGTGCGGCGGTCGGGTGACTGGGGAGATCCTCACCGGCCGGGTCATCACACCCAGCGTTCGTGAAGTAGAGCTCAATCCCCGCTCGAGTTCCGCGAAGCTTCGCGCCGTGAGGAAAGTGTGATGGCGGCCTCTTCGCGCTCCACCTGGATGAGTGCCTGGGAGAAAGATCTTGCGCCTTCAGCGGCAGCCAGGCGCAGCGCCGCCCGCGTCGATGCCCGAGTGAGTGCTCAGACCTATTACTTTCGAGAGGCCACCGCGCGTCTGCCTCAAGAAAGGCCGGAAGTTGAACACAGGCCCCTCCCGGAGCTTAAGGTTGTCACAGTCCGTTACCCGCGATGGCGCGCTGCGCTGTTGTGCCTGGTTTTTGCCTGCGTGTTTACGGGGGCCGCGGTCGTCGCACCAATGCTGATCAGCTCGACCGGCACCCGCGTCGAATCTGCCCTGGGTGAACTGGACGCCCGGCAACGGGAACTCCGAAAGACGGCGTCTGCCCTGTGCGCGCAGATCTCTGCGTTGTCCTCGCCCGAGCGGATCAGTGAGCAGGCGGAACAACTGGGACTGCGTCCTGCCGACTCGGTGCACCATCTGACGCCCGGGGAGGAGAGTCTCACTTCGGAGGGTGATACGACCGTCGCGGGCCGGTGAGCATGAACCGGGCAAACAAGCGTTTAGCCTGGTTCATGGGAGTTGCTCTTGTGGTCCTCGCCGCCCTGTTCGCAAAGGCTTTCTATGTGCAGGTCGTCGATGCTTCGGCCCTGCAGGACAAGGGCAGCGATCAACATCTGCGCAGCATCGAATTGGACGCCCCACGGGGAGTCATTTACGATCGTAATGGCCAGGAGCTGGCGGTATCTCAGTCGATGGCCACCGTCTATGCCAATCCGACCCAGATAAAGGACGTTCCAGCCACAGCCAGCGCACTAGCGCCCATACTGCGAACCACTCCCGCGGAGCTTGAAGCTAAGCTGCGGTCGGAGTCCGGTTTCAAATACCTCGCCCGCAAGGTGGATCTCCAGATCGGCGAGAGAGTGAAAGAACTCGGACTGGAAGGAATTGGCGTCTGCGTTGAAGACAAACGAATCTATCCAAAAGGAAAACTGGCGCCCCAACTCCTCGGCTACGTAGGTACGGACAATCTCGGTCTCGCAGGCCTGGAAAAGCAATACGAGGCCATGCTCGCCGGGGAACCGGGGAAACTCGAAGTTGTGAGCGACCGATCTGGCAATCGCCTTTCGACCGTCTCTCTCAAGGAGGCCGTTGAGGGTGAGCCCCTCAACCTTACAATCGACGAGGAGATTCAATTCGAGACCGAGCGGATCCTCACCGAGACGGTCGAGACCTTCCAGGCCCAAAAAGCCTGCGCCATTGTGATCGACCCTCAGACCGGCGAGATATTGGCTATGGCAAACACACCGGTGTTCGATACGAACGACTACGGATCGGTCGAAGAGATGTGCAGGCGCAACTCGGTGATCACCGATCAATATGAACCAGGTTCCACCTTCAAGATGGTCGTTACGGCCGCGGCCCTGGAAGCCGGTCTGGTCAGCCCTGAGACTACTTTCATCCTCGGGGACACGATACAGGTCTATGACCGGGTGGTGCATGAGGCCCACGAGAACTTGCCCGACAAGCGGGAGTTGACGGTCACACAGATCTTGGCACAGTCCTCAAACGTTGGGGCTATTACTCTCGGCTTGGAGGTGGGCAAAACCAGATTGGTGGATATGATTCGAAAGTTCGGATTCACGGAGAAGCTGCGTGTCGATTTTCCCGGCGAAGCCGATGGGCAGATGCTCGCCCCTGAAAAGTGGTCCGGGACGACGATTGCCAACGTACCCATGGGTCAGGGCATCGCGGCCACGCCGCTTCAGCTTGCCACCGCATATGCCGCGATTGCCAATGATGGCATCCTCGTTCAGCCGCACCTGGTCAAGGACGCGACTACGCCCTGGACGCGCCGGGTGGTGAGCCCGACCGTGGCGGCCCAGCTGCGCGAGATGCTGACCGTCACCGTCGAGGATGGCACCGGCACACAGGCCCAGATCGAGGGCTACGCCGTTGCAGGCAAGACGGGAACCGCGGAAAAAGTGAAGGCCGACGGCTCCGGCTACGACGAGGACCGGGTCATCGCTTCGTTCGTGGGTATGGTTCCGGCCGACGATCCCCAACTGATCATCTTGGTGATGATTGACGAACCCTCCACGGAGCACTCAGGCGCCTACGTGGCCGCTCCGGCATTCGCGAGGATTGCCGATTTTGCTCTCAAGCGTCTTGGCATTCCCCCCACCAGCGCCGACTGAGGCGGAT
>ENA-ORXD01002567-ORXD01002567.1-sediment-metagenome-genome-assembly--contig:-NODE-2567-length-11796-cov-4.886168_pt1 | contig 11796 bp, 9 predicted proteins | sample MGYA00237862_ERZ511471 | MGnify/ENA metagenome assembly ERZ511471 | reverse complement strand
ATTTTATTTTCGAACAAATTTTCGATAGCTGCTACCGGTCCACTGTTTTCAGTACCTGACATCGGGTGGGAGGGCACGTAGTTCCCTCGTTTCGGATGATTTTCCACCTGACCAACAATATCGCGCTTTGTTGAACCGACATCGGTGACGGTTGTATTGTCTGGAATCAAATCGAGTACCTGTGGAAGCACGGTCATAATTTTGTCGACCGGAATGGCAATTATCACCAAATCGGTTTGTTTAACAGCAGTTTCCAGTTCCTCGTACCGATCAGCAATTCCGAGTTCAACAGCTTTCCGGCCATGTTCAGGATTGCTGTCGACTCCCACAATTTCCGTGGCAAAGCCGGTCCGCTTCAGGTCTTTGGCAATGGAGCCTCCAATTAGTCCAAGTCCGATAATTGTTACATTCATGGTTGACACTATCTTAAATTCGTTTTGTGCAAATAAGCAGACATAAAAAAAGGTCCCCAATCAACTTGGGGACCTTTTGTTTCATATCGTTTTTGTTCAGACAATACTATACCGGTCGATCCCCTTGTTGAGGCCGAAATAATAAAACCAGTAATAAAAGCTATTGTTCTGAAATCTGTTCATCACTTTATTTTTTCTCTTGGTGTCAAAGTAAAACTTTAAAATCTAAAAAAACAAATGCTTTTTCCTTTCGGATTGAAAATTTGTGATGATTTTAACAGTAAGGTAACTTAACAACGTTTATTTCCAAATGTCGGGCCGATATTTGGTGTCTTCACCCAGAACCATCGAAAGGTAAGATTCATAGCGTGTTACCGGTATGATTCCTGTTTCGAGTGCTGCTTTTACGGCACAACCGGGTTCATGAATGTGAGTACAGTTGTGATATCGACAGTCTTTCAGCAATTTGAAAATCTCCGGGAAGAAATGAGATATCTCTTCCTTCTCCATATCAATCACACCAAATCCTCGGATTCCTGGTGTGTCAATGAGATAGCCACCGCCATGCATTTCAAACATTTCCGAAAAGGTAGTGGTATGTTTTCCTTGCCGGTGATAATCTGAAATCTGACCGGTTTTCAAATCCAGTTCCGGATCGAGGCGGTTGATAATACTGGATTTTCCCACACCTGAATGCCCGGCCAGAACGTTGATTTTTCCCCGCATATCATCACGGAGCGCATCGATATTGAAATTCTTTTCGGCCGATACCTGGTAACATTTATATCCAATTTCTTCGTAAGTCCAGAGATACTCTTCCAGTTTCTGGTAGTCCTTTTCGTTATAGATATCGAGTTTGTTAATAACCAGACTGGTCGGAATACGGTATGCCTCGGCTGTTACCAGGAAACGGTCAATAAATCCCGGAAGGGTTACAGGATCCTTGATCGTGATGATGAGAAAAGCCTGGTCGATGTTGGCAGCAATAATCTGGCTCTCTTTCGAAAGGTTAGAGGCTTTCCTGATAATGTAATTACGTCGCTCGTCTATATGCGTGATGACGCCGGTTAAATTGTGCGATTCATTCTCTTCAACCGTATAAGTTACTCTGTCCCCAACGGCCACCGGATTGGTTGTACGAATTTCCTTCATACGGAATTTTCCTTTAATCCGGCAGTCAATTACCTCTCCGCTTTCAGTTTTTACTGAATACCAGCTGCCTGTCGATCGTATGACCAGTCCTTTTTTCAAATGAATACAATTTTAATTCTGTAAAACAAGTTGGTTAGTAAAACCGTTTCAAAGTAAGTGAAAAATAGCGTTATCCGGAAGTTGGTATGCAGCGAGGCATTTTGTGATGAAGGATATCTCCACGGGAACGGGGCCTAAAACCTTATAACATCTCTTAACAGGAATTCTGTCAGATGATAATTTTGGTTTTATTACCTTTGCTTGATTCCAATTTTATGGAGGAATAATTTACAGATTGATAATTCATTCCATCATTTACCACCAATTGGTTATTCCAATGACTTTCCGTTTACGGGAAATGGTAAGCGGAGGGAATATCATGTTAATGCTTTAAATTAGAAAAAATAAATGTTACGAGTGGGACGGGCCAAAGGCAACACCTATATACACAGGAGTATGCTGAAATTCTGGCGTTCCCGGATGTTACCCGGGACCAACTGACTCTTGAAAAGTAAATAAAGAACACATGAAACACAGACGATTTCTGAAAACGGGCCTGGCGTCCTTACTGGTACTGGTATTGGCCTTTTCCTTCTGGGGGTTTAACCGCGATCAGAAGAATTTTGAGATTGCCAAAAATCTGGATATTTATTACACCCTGTTCAGAGAATTGAATCTCTTCTATGTAGATGAGATTGATCCGGGAAAACTGGTTAAAGAGAGCATAGACGATATGCTTGCTTCGCTTGATCCCTATACGGTTTACATTCCTGAGTCGGAAATGGAAGACTTTAATTTCATGACTACAGGAGAGTACGCCGGCATTGGAGCACTTATCAGTAAGCATGGTGGTGAAATTGTGGTAGCCGAACCATACGAAGGATTTCCTGCACAGAAAAGTGGCTTAAAGGCTGGTGATATCTTCCTCGAAGTTGATGGGAAAAAGACTTCTGATATGAAAGTATCGGATGTATCTGAATTACTGAAAGGACCCGCCAATAAACCAATACACTTAAAAATGCAGCGCCCCGGACAAAAGAAGCCGTATGAAGTGGATATAGTCCGTGAGAATATTCAAATCAATCCGGTGCCTTATTACGGAATGCTTGACGACAGTACCGGTTACATCCGTCTTTCGAGTTTTACAGCCAATTGTGGTGATGATGTAAAGAATGCGTTGCTTGATCTTCGTAATAATAAGCATGCGAAGCAGCTGGTATTCGACCTGCGTGGAAATCCGGGTGGTTTATTGGTAGAAGCTGTGAAAATCGCTAATCTGTTTGTCAATCAAGGACAGGAAATTGTCAGCACCCGCGGAAAAGTGGCGCAATGGGACAAAACTTACCGGGCTACTGAGGAACCGGTTGACACTATCATGCCAATGGTTATTCTTGTGAACCGAGGTTCAGCATCGGCCTCCGAAATTGTTACCGGTTCCATGCAGGATTTGGATCGGGCCGTAATCATGGGGACCCGAACTTTCGGAAAAGGCTTGGTGCAAACAACACGCGATTTGAGCTACAATTCAAAATTGAAAGTAACTACGGCCAAATATTATATTCCGAGCGGACGCTGTATTCAGGCCCTTGATTACGCACATCGTAACCCTGACGGGAGTGTAGGAACCATCCCCGATTCCCTGATTTCTAAGTTTAGCACGAAGGATGGTCGAACGGTCTTTGACGGAGGAGGTATTTCACCTGATGTAAAAATCGATCAAGATCAATTGAGTAATATGGTCGTACAGCTTATACAGCAGTTTATGGTATTCGATTTTGCGACGCAATTTGTGAATGATCATCCGAGTATTGCAGCACCCGGTGAGTTCCAAATAACAGATGATATTTACAACAATTTCAAGAATTACGTCAAGGAACATCATTTTACATACGAATCGAAAAGCGAACAGGCGTTACAGGATTTGATTGAGACGGCTAAAAAAGAGAAGTACTATGACGGAGCTGCCGAAGCATTTAAAACGCTGCATGCTGATCTGTCGCATAACATCGATCAGGATATGAATCGTTTTAGCAGCGATATCAAAGATTTGCTTCGTGATGAGATTGTATCGCGTTACTATTATCAGAAGGGAGCTATCAAAGCATCTATGGGTGATGACAAGGATATTGAAGCTGCTGTAAAACTGCTTCACAATCCTGCCAAGTATCGTTCTTTACTGGCACCCAACAATGTGATAAGTGCAATGAAGTGATTACTATATCAGTATAAATAAAAAATGCCCGCTTGCCGGGCATTTTTTCGTTGAACGAATATCAATTAACCGAAAATGAAACCTAAGATTTTGATTACCTACCGGATTCCAAGAGAAGGACTCCGGGAACTGGAAGAAAAATTCGATGTGATTTATCCTGAAAAGGAAGAATTTGAATTATCGGACATTGAACAATTGATTACTGATTGCGATGCCGTTTTATCAGTTTTTGTTCGTCCGGTAACGGCTGAGCTTATAGCACGTGCTCCGAAGTTGAAAATCATTGCCAATTTCGGTGTTGGCTACAACAATATTGATGTAGCTGAGGCAACTCGTCGCAGAATAGCGGTTTGTAACACGCCCAATGCAGTAACGGAACCTACGGCCGAAATGGCGTTCGGTTTGATGCTGGCTGTTATGCGCCGAATTAATGAAACCGATCATGGTTTACGGACCAATCCCGATTTTAAATGGGGAATGATGCGCAATCTTGGTTCCGGTTTAACCGGGAAAACATTGGGCATTATTGGCATGGGGCGTATCGGAAGAGCCCTGGCTCGCCGGGCAGTGGCCTCGGGAATGACGATTATTTATAACAACCGTAACAGACTTGCCAAATCGCTTGAAAAGCCTTTTGAAGCGAAATTTGTCTCATTGAACGATTTATTGGAGCGCTCCGATGTTATTTCGGTAAATACGCCATTGACTGATGAGACTCGCCATCTTTTAAGTGAAAAAGAGATGCAAAAAATGAAGGATGGCGTTTTTATGGTCAATACCGCGAGAGGACCGGTGATCGATGAAAAAATGCTGGTCAAATACCTTCAGAGCGGAAAGATTGCCGGTGCAGGTTTAGATGTTTTTGAAGAGGAACCGAAAATTACGGAAGAATTGTTTGGAATGGAGCAGGTGGTTCTCACGCCGCATAATGCCACCGGTACCATTGAAACACGAATTGAAACGGCCCGGGAAGCTTCGCAAAACATTATTGATTTCTTTTCCGGAAGGAGAGATATTTCCATCGTTAATCCGGAAATTTTCGATTAAAAAATATCCCGCTGACAATCGGCATACAATCCGAGAATCAGCGGGATATCCAATACATGCAAAAAGGATCTTACCATTCAAATTCCGTCGGGAAGAAAACAGTAAGGCTTAAAATGAGTATGATAATGACCACCAGCGCAACGAAGAAAAGAGTAACGCCCATTTTGTAGCGTTTGTTGCTCTTCACCAACTGCTGCACAGAGATGATTTTGGTGATCTTATTAACAATTTTTTTCAGAGCCATCTGGTCCTTTACAATGTAATCGTAGGCTCCGTATTTCATGGTATTAATAGCGACATCAATGCTGTCCTGTCCTGAAAGGAAAATAAATTCAATTTCAGGATGTGCTTTTTTGGCGGCTTTCAGTACGTCAATTCCGTTCATTCCCTCCAACAAATAGTCCTGAATGATAATATCGGGTTTTTTGTCCAGATTGTTCAGACAATCTTCACCGCTGGTATAACTTTCTACTCGGTTGAATTTCTTGGAGCGGAGATAACTAACGACCAATTTGTTGTAAACCTGATTGTCTTCTACAACGAAAATTAAGGGATCCTTAAGATTTTGCATGTCTGCCTGATTTTGATTAAGTCGCAATTGCGATGATGAAACGCTACTATAAATTTATTATCGAAACGTTGTTTCAAGAATTAGAGTGAAGATAATAATTTTTTATGATTACCTCGTTTTATGCCTAATTCTCTACTACAACGCGGTTTTAAGAATATTTATTACCAAGAAAGTTAAAATATTTCAAATTTTAAATTGCCTTAGAGCAAAACATCCCCAAAATATCCGGATTACCTGTTAAATATTTGAATGACATGCGCTAATTTATTCCAGTTTTCTTCCAGCTGTTTTCCGCTTTTCAGCAGAATATCACATCCGGCGTCAGTCAAAATTTGGTCATTCAGAATGCCTGTATTTATCGCAACAGTAAATAATCCGGCACCTTTGGCCGCCTGAATACCCAGCGGTGCATTTTCGACGACGATAATATTCTGTCGTTTCAAATGCGACTTCTCCATTGCCCTCAAATAGGGCTCGGGGTTAGGTTTACCGTGTTTAACATCCTTTCCGCTGACAATATGGTCCGGGTCAACCAAGCCAGGGAAATCTACTTTCAGGTTTTCGATAAACTGCATGTGCGATGAACCAGTCACAATCCAGATTTCCAGACCTACTTTTTTCACTTTTTCCAAGACGCTTTGCATACCTTCGACCGGAAGCACCTTTGGCATGGTATGAAGAATTTCTGTTTTATGGCGGTAAATATCCCGAACTTCATCGTCAGTTGCTTCTCGGTTTTGGGCTTCTTTTACGGCTGTCAAAACTGTTGAGGAGCCTGTTCTTCCTTCATTCAGGTAAGCCAGTTCTTCATGGAAATGAATCCCGGCTTTGGTAAAAGCTTCGGTCCAGGCAGCCGCATGATGTCCCATCGAATCATATAATACGCCGTCCATATCGAAAAAGACAGCTTTTAGCTCGAAACGATTTAGATTTTTCTGTTGTAAATATTTTTCAATTGCGTAACTAAACATTTGCTAAATAAATCGGTAAGTAGAAAAGCTAATCCTGTAAAATTTCCTGTACGCGTCCTACTTCGCCCGACGTTAACCGCACTTTTATACCATGCGGATGTGTGGGTGAATTAGTCAGGATATCTTTGACAATTCCTTCGGTGCGTTTACCGCTGCGTTGATCCTTTTTCAGAACAATGGAAACATGCAATCCAGCTCTGATATTCGAACGTTTTTTACCATCCATAGCGTTTCATTTTCTGCCACAAAGAAAAGGCATTCGGATTACCGTAAGATGAAGTATGCGTTATTTCCTTCGTAAGGATGCATAATATGGCACGAAAAGTTTCAAAAAACGCCGGGATGGTGTAGTTTCGTCATGAACATTAAAAATGGGTAACATGCTGCTCGCAATAGATATTGGCAATTCAAACATCGTATTTGGCATTCACGATGGCGAAACATGGGTAAATGAATGGCGAATTCTGACTGTGGCCGATAAAACTGCCGACGAATATGAGGTCATTTTTCGTTCGTTGCTGACCAACTCAATTGATTATATCGGAAAAGTTGACCGGATTGTGGTGAGCAGCGTGGTTCCTCAATTGTTGCGTGCTTTTTCCGTGATGCTGGGTTCATTATTTCCGGTGACGCCTTTGGTTGTTGGGCCGGAAATTTACCCGTTGCTTCCGCTGAAGGTGCTCAATCCTTACGAAATCGGAACCGATTTGATTGCTAATTCGATGGCGGCTTACAACCGGTTTCGTTCGTTATGTACAGTCGTCGATTTCGGAACAGCCTTAACACTGACGACTATATCGGATGGTGGAGAAATCCTTGGCGTTTCCATTGCTCCCGGATTGAAAACGGCCATCAAGTCGTTAACCGGAAATACAGCTCAGCTTCCTTCGGTGCACTTAACACCACCGCCATCGGTTTTGGGAGAGAATACGGTTCATGCACTGCAATCGGGAATTGTGTTGGGCTATTCTGGCCTGGTGGATCACCTGATTGATTTGACCCGGAATGAGCTGGGAAAGTTACCTGAAGTAATTGCCACCGGTGGTTTGGCCAATGTCATTTCTCCCATTTCCAGCTACATTCGGGTAGTCGATCAGCAGCTGACGCTGGAAGGCTTGCGCCTAATTGGCGATACCGTTGAAAAGCATTAAAAAGCCGGCAAAAGAACCGGCAGATTTTATGCTTCAAGCGAATAGCGTAGTTGATCGAGCATGATAGGAACATCTTCCGGATCGATTCCCTGTCTGAGCAAATGTTCCAAATCCTCCTCAAATGCAGCCATGAATTCCGCTTCCGAATTTTCTTTATTCCGGATGCTTTTTCGGTACCATTCCAAAGCTGCCTTCCTGTTTCCGAGACACCACTGCACATGACCCATGTTCATCAGGTCGTACTTGTTAGGCGCTCCTTCGATAAGTTTTCTGTAATAATTCTCCGATTGCTCCAGCTTACCAACAAGCAATGATGACCAGGCAAGGGGGCGCCAAACGTTTTTGTTTCCGGGAGATAAATACTCTACCTTAAAATAATACTTTAAGGCATCTTCGTATTTTTTTAGTTCCATGTAGCAATGCCCGATGGAAATATGTGTACTCATATTGTCGGGTTCCAGGATTTCAGCCTGCTTGTAATAATCGAGCGCTTTTTCCGGTTCCTTCAGGTTACGGTAACAAAGTGCAATTTTTTTATGGTTCCAGATTTTATTGACGTCGAACAAGTCGGCTTTCAGATAAAAATTAAGTGCGTCACGGTAATTACCCGTTTTCTGGTAGCAAAAAGCCAGTTTCTGAAGAATTTCTCCATCTTCACCTTCCTGCAAAAGCATTTGGTAAATTTCCGATGCCTCGTCGAAATAGTTCTTGGCAAAATAGAATTCGGCCATTTTCCGAAGAATACCAAGGTCTTCCTGTAAAAGCGGTCGGAAAGTATTTTTGTTGTGAAAGTCGAGCCGCCAGGAGAATACATCTTCAAAATCGGTATGATTCGGATGCAGTTTGAAGAAACGGTATAAATCCTGAATGTACTGATTGGAAGCCACTTCGGCGGCTTTGTTGGGTGAGATTGCCAGCTCGTCTTGTTGAATCTCTTCTAACTGGTCCATTTCCGCCTTGAGCGAACCGGACATCATCTCTTTGTATTCTTTAGGAATATTCTGTAAACTAAGGCAGAATGAGTATTTGTCGGAGTTGCATAGCATGGGAGATTTCACGATAGCTTCCATAAAAGTGTTTGTCGATTCGTCACTTTTGTCGCCGGTCACATCGCTAATTTCGGGATGCTCAGGGAAAAAGGGCATGAACCAATTTACAAACTCACTGAAGAATGGGAAATTTTTGAGCATCGAGAAGGAACTCATAAATACATCGGCTCCTTCCATCTGGAGCTCAGACAGTTCTTCCAATTTGTCCATCAGACCAGGCGATTCGCTGAATATATCCTGCCAATCCGGGTTTTTATCGTCCATCATACCTTCGCCCATCAGGTTGTCCATGTTCAATTTGTTACGAAGGTTTGGACTTATACGCATCATCTCCGGAAGGATTTCATCCTGCAGTCGACGCTGTAATTTTTCAGTCTCCTTGCTTCTAATGAACTGAAGAATCACTTTTTCAAACAGTCGTTTGAATTCAGGATCTTCATTCAGAATAGCCAGTCGGCCGGTAATTTGGGTAAAAAAAGGCAGGCGCAAATCATACTGGTACAGCGAAATCATCAGGCCAACCAATGCCCGTTGCCTAACCAGTTCATCAGTGGTGTCGTACGCTTCGAACAGTAAATTGAATTTTTGTTCGTCGAAATAACGGGCCAGACTGAATGTGAGGGCGGTAACCAACAACGCTTTTTCGTGAATCGGAATGCTTTCGCCGGAAAGGAAATTCCTTACAAAATTCAATTCATCATAGTTGAGCAAATCACGGAACCAGAAATGATAGAAAATGTAGTTAAGTTTTTCAGTGTGAATTCTGGCCGATTCCTGTTTTCCCGTTTGCGGTGAAATGGATTCATCAATAAGCGACTGCAGTTCGTTATGCACATGAAAGTCTTCAATTTCATGATACGTTTTAGACAGATTTTCCAAATAGAGATGTGCAAAGCCTCTTTTCTTTTGGTAAGGAAGCAGGGCGGACAAACGCATTCTTAGGTTTTCAATTACCTTGTCGGTCAGTTCGAACGCGGAAATCAGCAAATGCTTGTACACTTTCTGCCTTTCGGGATCATTGATACCTTCAACGGTATACTGCAGCATGTATTTGTAAGTTTGCTCCAGGTTATGGTATTCGTCGCGGAAATCGCCCGAACCTGTTTCGTTAATCAGCTGTTCAAGCAGATCGAATCCAGGTTTTAGCTTGCGTGATGCAAGCAGTTGACAAATTTCGTTGAATGTTTGCGTTATTTGCTGATCGTTCATAATCATACTTCCTAAGTGAGCTTTGTCGTCAGGGGTTGAAGAGCCTTCCGGCTACCTGTCAATCAAAAGCCGAACCAATCATTTTCATCTTTGACATCTCACCGGTCAGGTGTTCAATTTAATATCGAATATTTTTACAAAACACAATAAATTAGGTCGATAACCCTTTACTGTTTCAGGCAGACGATTCGTCTTGATTCATGCCATTTTGTCGTAGCTAAGCTAAATACCAAATAGCCTTACTCGTTTCACAAAATAGTTCGTCGACTTTGTAACCAAGATAAAGGTTTAATCGTCATACCACAATAACAGATGCAACCATCTTGAAATGAATTCGTCTTTTCCTTGTGAATACCGCTTTCACAAATAAACTGTACCAAATCTATAGAAATATGAAAAAGAAAGTTCTGTTTTCCTTCTTTACGCTTTCGCTGATGTTGATCTCCTTTGCACTTCCGGCCCAATCATTTTGGGGCTTTGGAGTAAAGGGCGACGGTCATGTAGTGAAAAGTGATCGGAACCTGAAAGGTTTTGATGAAATCTCCGTGAGCAGTGGACTTGATGTCTATCTCACTCAGGGAGATAATGAATCGGTTGTCGTAGAAGCCGATCAAAATTTGCAGGAAATCATTATTGCCAAGGTTGAAGGCAACCGATTAAAATTGTATACGGATAAATCCATCCGGCATGCTACCGCTATGAGAGTGCATGTAACGGTAAAGGATTTGAAAGAACTGAAAGCTTCGGCTGGTTCGGATGTGATTGGTAAAACCAGCCTCAATGTAAAAATGCTGGATATTGATGTTTCCAGTGGCTCAGATGTGAAGCTCGATGTGATTGCTGATCAGTTATCGGGTCATACCAGTAGTGGCAGTGATCTGGTTTTGAGTGGAAAAGCAAGAAATTTCCATGCCGATTCTTCCAGTGGTTCTGATATCAGCGCATATGAGCTAATAGCAGAGGATTGTACAGCTGAAGCATCCAGCGGCTCCGATATTAGGTTGACAGTGATGGGTAGGTTTGAAGCCCATGCCAGCAGCGGTGCTGATATTATGTATAAAGGAACTCCAACATCGATAAACACACACGGTTCCAGTGGAGGCGATGTAAATAAAAGATAGTCAATTGTGAAGTTATATGTAGGCCGGTTTCTGATGAAGCCGGCCTTTTTTGTTTCTTTACATTTTGTTTATCAAGTTTCAGTCATCATGAATCCTAAACATATTGTTATTACCGGTTCAACACGGGGAATTGGACTTGGCCTAGCCCGGGCATTTCTTGCTTTGGGGCACTATGTTTCCATTTCCGGAAGACATCGCGAATCAGTTAATGCGGTTTCCCGGAAATTACAACAGGAATTTAACTCAGACCGGGTAGCTGGCTTTGTCGTGGATGTCACCGTTCCAAGAAGCATCAATCAGTTGTGGTTGAAGGCATCGCTTTGGAAGCCAATAGATATTTGGGTTAACAATGCCGGAATCGGCCAATCGAATAATGTATTTACCCATATACATCCTGAAGAAATTGATGGAGTAATTCACACCAACCTGGTCGGTTTAATGAACGGAACCCGTGTGGCTTACCTTCACATGAAACAGCAGGGCCATGGTGCAATTTATAACATGGAAGGATTTGGAAGTGATGGACAGATGATGTCTGGAATGACTTTGTACGGTACCACCAAAAGGGCTGCTCGGTATTTCACCAGGAGTTTTGCAAAGGAAATAGAGAATAGAGAGATTTTGCTCGGGACATTAAGTCCTGGTATGGTGGTAACCGATTTGTTGTTGGACTCCGTGAAGAAGGCGCCGGAAGAACACCAACGGAGTATTAAGATATTCAATATGCTTGCGGACAGGGTCGAAACCGTTACCCCTTTTCTTGCCCGAAAGATCCTTGAAAATAGGAAGAATGATATTCACATTGTATGGTTGACGACTTTCCGGTTAATGATCCGCTTTTTATTATCTGTTTTGCGAAAA
>ENA-ORXD01002566-ORXD01002566.1-sediment-metagenome-genome-assembly--contig:-NODE-2566-length-11803-cov-16.563534_pt1 | contig 11803 bp, 9 predicted proteins | sample MGYA00237862_ERZ511471 | MGnify/ENA metagenome assembly ERZ511471 | reverse complement strand
GGGAATCACCGATGCCGTAATCCACGGGGCGGCAATGGATTATGCCTCCTATGCCTTTGAGGATATGCGGCAATCAAGCCTTGGCGTCTACGCCATGGCAGCTTTTCCGACCATATCGCTCAAGTTGTTGGCTATGTTTGGGGTGATCCGTTCCGCCGGTATCATGCTGGCAAGTTTTTTCTCCATGATGCTGATCCGTTTTGGCGGCCATGCCCTGGCCCTGCTCGCTGGAAATCTGAGCCGTATTGCTCAGACAGCAGGCGCTCAAGCTGGTCAGTTACTCACCCCTGAAGGAACTTCAGCTGCTATGAACCAACAGGTCCGGGCAGCAGGATTGCTTGCCGGCATGCCGGAACATCGATTCAGCAACATGGCCGCCTCACAGTCTTGGGGTCTTCATCGTACGGTTGGTGGATATTCGGCAGCTATGAATGCCAGGGACAGCCTGCAGCAATCAGGACAAATCGAGCCAGGTATTGCAGATGGAGAAATGGCTACCATGATGGCCTCAGCCAAAATGAATGTAGGAACCGGATCAGGGCCGGTGGAAGTTTCCACGGCTCCGGATGGCCATGGGACCAGGATAAAATCCGAATCCGTAAATACTGACGGCTCTACCAGCACCATGACCACCGGTGCGGACGGGACAGGTATGCGGATCGATACCAGCGCCGCCGGCAAAGCAACCTACACCGTTGACGGTTCCGGCAAACACCAGATCACCCAGGCCACGGTCAACGGTCTTGACCCAGTCAAGGTTGGCGCCATGGCTCAGCACCAGATGATAGCTTCGGCATCTAATAGAATGGGCACTGACACCAACTGGAACACCGCTTGGCAGCAAATCCAGAAGGACAGTCTGACCAGCAGCGAGGCACGCTCCTTCAGCAATACCCTCAACAACCGGATCAGTGAAAATTGGAAGCGGGCTATCAAGGACCAGTCGAGCTTTGTCCATACCATGGACCAGAATACACAAAATGTTTTCAACTCCTCGATAAGTGCTGGGTTTGACAAAATATTCAGCCTCAACGGCAGTGGGACAATTACTGTAATAGGGAAGGATGGAGAGAAAGTAGATTTCAATATTTCCGAGGACACCACTCGGGCATTTGCGAGAGACCAAGCCCGGGTTCGGGCCGAAGCGTTCAGGGAAACTCTGCAGGATTCCAGCAGTCTGGACTATGCGACGCAATTGGCGAAAACCATTGGAGCATCAGAAGCCTATTCCTTCCTCAAAGATGCAAAGCACATCGATTCCGCAACTGAATCCTATGGTGCCGATCTGACCACCGCTCTGACCAAAAACTATGCGCGTGAGCGTTATGGGGATGAATCACCGGAAAATATCCGTCGCACCATCAGCGACTTTAACGAATTTCTCACTCAGCAGGGAAGTCAGGGGGTCGATAACATGCATGACATCGTTCAGGGCTTTGTCAGTGGCAGCGGCTTTGGCTGGGGCAGTACCGCCGGCGATGTTCACAGTACCATTGATCTCACAAGAGGACGGATACAGGACGGGGTGGCGGACCAATCCGCCAGATTAAACCAGGTAGCGACAACAGCGGATACCTCAACTTCAGGGATCCTCCAGGACAGCTTTGCAGATCCAAAGAGCGATACCATTATGAATGAGCCAACCGGAGAGATGGCCATGCGGGGTGCCGACCGTGTACGGCAATTCAACAGTGTGGAGGCGTCAGGGGAAGGCCGCATTCGTACTACTGGTACCGGCATGGCCTCGGAAGCCACAGGTTCCGTATTCAAGGGACTGGTGGACAGCCAGCCGGACCGGCTGGACAGCGAATCGGTTTATTACACAACCCCGGATGTTGCCGAAGGGGTTACCTTGCCGGAACCAGGACCAATAAAGGGAGGATATTCAACCTTGGGAAATGGCAATCAAGTCGAGAAAAAAGAATCAAATCAGAACAAGCTGAAATAACCCAGAATTGTATGTCGACTCCGCGGCATACGAATTCTTAGTCTGTTGGAACGGAGGTTGATATGGCTAGACCAAGATCAAAACAGGGTGCAACCATAACCTGCCAGAAGTGCGGGAAGGATTACTACGTTTCTCCATGCAGGGTCGGGAAGTCGCACTATTGCAGCAAAACATGCTTTGAGGCCGCGCATACCAGAGAGCGCAGGAGTATTCAATGCCTGCGCTGCGGAAAGGAGTTTCAGGCAGCAAAGGACCACGGCAAATGGCCGAAATTTTGCAGCATTGAATGCCGCGATTTCGGAGCGCCGAAACCAAAGTGGAAAGAATGCCCGACATGCGGAGGCATGTTCTTGGCAACAAGGTCAAGCCACAAAACCGATGACGGCCTGCGGATTTACTGCTCATTCAAGTGCAGCAAAGAGGGGCTGAAGCGCGGCCATATGCGGGCCTGTATTTGTTGTGGGAAGGAGTTTTACATGAACCCAGCAAAAGCTCGGCAGCGCAAGGAAGAAAACTGTTGCTCTGCGCAGTGCCAAAAACGGTTTTACATCGAGGAACGAGCACCGGGATGGAAGGGAGGCAAATACCTGGACACCCATGTTGGAATGGTGCGAGTCATGCTGAAGCGGGATGGTTTTGTGAGCCCATACATCGGGGAGCACCGGCTTATTGCTAGTCGGGCGATTGGCCGGATGCTTGAGCCGCATGAGCCGATACTTCACATCAACAACGTGAATACCGACAACAGACCAGAGAACCTGTTTATCTGCGGTAGCAAAAGTGAAATGGCGAAGCGGCGGCAAGGTTCCCTTCCGTGGCCGCAACGCAGCAACCTGGACAGCTACAGATGAGTTCTAACAAATTACTCGTCGCTCACTCCATAAACATTGCCCGCAACGTCTATGCTCCCGACTCCTCCTCTTCTCCCTACAACAGGCAAACCAGTCGCCGGGTTGATCTCAATCTTTTTTTGAGCTTTTTTCCCAGGGCGGAGCAATGCTTCCCGAAACCACGAACCAATCGCCCCAAAGAAGAGAGTCATGAACGAAATCCTCGGGGCAGCGTATGCAATCATCAGCTTTCCGCAGAACCTGCATTGTTCTTCGTCGATATCCATCCTCGCCCCGCAATGGGGGCAAAAAAGAGTTTTAATCTCTTGTGCGATGGCCATTTTATCCTTCCTTATTACTTAAATATATTCCTCTACTTAATATCGACCGTTGGTTCCAACAAGTCAAGTTTCAATTTTTCAGCAGCGGGTCTGGGTCGTCGGTAATCTACTGGAGGACTTCCCAATGTCCTCCCATGGCAGGGCCGACGCGCCGAAGAAGTCCTTTTTCGCGCAATTTCGCAATTTGTTTTTCCACCGCTCGCGGGCTTAGCTCTAATCTGTCCGCCACCTCACGTGCCTGAAAGCGCAGGAGTGTTCTTTAATATCTTGAGAACTTTCTCCGAACTTTTCTCCGTACTTTTCTCCGTACTTTTCTCCGTACTTTTTCCCGACGTTTTCCCCGACACTTTCCCCGACATCAGGGGATTGCGGACCAGGTGACTTGCCGCATTGCTGATAAGCTGGTTGATCCGGCTCAAATCCTTTCCAGTCAGTCCCGGAAATGAACCATCATCCGCCACGCCGGTGAACAGCATACCACCTTCGGAATTGGCAAAGGCCGATATATCCGAGGCCAAGGAATCCGCATTACGAATATTGGCCTTGAACTGGCGGATATTGTCCTCGTCAGCAGCTATTTGTTTCTGAAGGTTATCGTTGGAAATCCTCATTTAAATTTTGTCGTCACTCCGGTGTGCATGAAGGAGGCTCTCCGTTCGGGTAGTAATGTTCGATCAAGGAACGGAATTTTTTCAAACCGGTTATAGTGTTCTTCCGTTTTCTATCTTTGTTTAATCGTTCCAGCAGGTCTAGGAATTCAATCCGATCACTCTCTGAGAGTTTACGGAATCTGCTCCACCACTCTGCAGCACCATTATTTTTATAGTGATCCCGGTAAATAATATAGCGGTCCGGCATGGAAAGAATCTTATAGAACTCCTCAATATCACAACCGAAAGCAGCCTTTGTGAACTCAGAATTTGGGCCGACCAACCCATGGGTGGCTTGAAGGACACATTGAATACCACGAAGCCAACGCCATTTCCACTTTGGTGAAACATGGCCACGCCGCGTATCTGTAATCGGGATAAACCTCATAGGAAATCCACTTACACGGATTCCAATTTTCTCATTTAATTCCATATTTATCTGAAGACGGCGGTAAAAGTCCTCTGGAGTATCATTGTAGTTGTAAAGCAGATAATTGGTGAAGGAGGTAAAACCTTGGTCCGCCAACAATTTAATGGCTTTTCGATAGGCATTCTCCATTCCAGGCGAGAAAGAATCAAAAGCCAAGCGGATCGGCTTCATCGAGATTCTCCCCAGAGCGGTGGCCAATTTGGGCTTTTTGGCAATCAACCTGGCGTCAATACCTTGATTGAAGTCCACCGTTCTCTGTCGGCCATTCCTCTTTGCCCCGCGCCCGAAACCAAGTTTTTCAATACTATGCAGCTTTTCTTCGATTTCTGAAATCGCAAGGACATTATTGTCCATAATAACCAAATTCTGCTTAGTCCCATGTGCTTTTTCTATAGAGGCAATTTGCGTCTCCATTGGAGCGAGCAATCCGAATTCAGGTTCGAGTTTTGGCACAGCACAAAACTTACAATTTCGAACGCATCCCTTCGTTATTCTAGCAAAATAGGCATCGTCTGGTTCGTATTTATGTTGTACGTTCTCAAGTATGGAATAATCAGGGATTAGACGTGCAATCGGGGGAGAATTTCGCCCTAAAACCCAACGCTTCTCGATTTGACCTTCAACGATCGTACATTCTACATGGTCTCGAATGTAATCTGGCAGAAGTGTTGCTCCAATTCCGCCTACATAAATGTCCGCCTGAGAACTGACTGCCCCTGCATAGTAGCGTATTGTCTTCACAGTGCGAGGCAATTCCCAAGTAAAGAGCGAAGATATATATATCCTATGCCAATGCATTTCGCGTTTTTCAGGAATTCGGCCTCGGACAAAGGTTACGCAATCCCCCCGCCCCTTGTGATAGGTGGATATTCTCATCAAACCTAGTGGAGGAAATTTGGAACGATAATCAGGTTCCACAAGAAGGACATTAGCCATTTGTATCAATCCTTCTCGGGGATTTGGTATTTTTTGAGGATGGCATTCCGTGCTGTTTCAAATTGAGATTGGTCCAAGACATCACAAAGGATAGCGATAATCTCCGCCACGACTTTTCTTTGTTTCTTGTCCAGAGAAGACTTCAGGTTTTGAACTGTGAACACTGTCCCCTTGGAGATTTTCTCCTGGGCTTTTTGCATATCATTTTGCTTCTTTGTAAGGCGCTCAATCTCATCTGGAGGACGGTCGGCCTTCCGAGCCGCGTCAAGTTTGGCAATGCACTTCCCAATGCTCTCTTCGAGGCTCGACTGCTCTGCCTTAGAGGCAAGACCAGTCCGTTGTTTCTTAGAGACTTCGTCCAGTTGTTTGTTTGCAGCCGTTAAAAGCTTTTCGATATCAGTATTCCGCCCCTCAGAAAGAGAATAGGCTTCTCTGCTTCTTTCCTTTGCAAATTGCACCAACTGTTCACGGATAGCGAGCCATTCCGGCGTCTCTTCAAAATCGTCACGGTGGGCATTGGGAATGACCGAGGAATCCTGTATATGTACCTCGCCCATGAAATACCGGTTAAATCGAGCATAACTTTCGGACGCCAGACGAAAAATATCTGTCATTCTTTCCGACAACCCTATTGCTATATTGGACTTTCTGAGACGCAGGCCAGCTACAGCATCATTACCGATAATTCCTGGGCAATTCGTTTCCCCGTACCACAGCCAAAACGGTGATTTGCTTGTCGCTTCTTCCGGGAAAAATCGTAGCCCCTTGACGTGAACCTTATGTTTACCCTGAGCCGTCGAATAGGTAATTTTTCTATATGGCTTGTACAATTCATAAGGCGTCCCATTATCATCGATAATTAAACTCACCTCGGAAAGGGTTATTCCAGCCTTCTTAATCCAATCATAGAACGTCTTTGAATGGTGGAATGATTGAGTGTCGAAAGGCAATGGGGCCACCTGTTCAAGATAAGTCCGGACATCCTTTGCACGGAGGAATTGGTTCCCACTAGGATTGATGTCTTGCATGACAACTTCAAAAAAATTCTCCTCCTTGCGTGACCTCTCCTCAGTGATGGTAACGTTCTTGCTTACAACACTTGCCAGTTCCTCTACGTCCCGGTTTTTCGGGGACATTGCCTGTCGCAGAGCTACCGCATCGAAAGTGACAGTCGATACGACTCCTTCCCCCATGGCCTGCGTCCTAAAAACAAGTTTGTCGCAATAAGCCATGCCGGCTAACCGTCCGATACCACGAAACCCTGCATCAGTCTCAAGACTCTTCACCGACATGCCAATGTTAACGAGCCTTGCTGCTACATCCGCCCTCTTAACCCCCATGCCATTATCCCTGAGCCCGACCGTTCTTCCCTTTTCGGATAAGGAAAGATTGATGCGGCCAGCTCCAGCTTTGATGACACCTTTGCGTTCTGCCGCCCGAATAGAATCCACTGCGTTCTGCACATATTCCCGGAGGGCATCCAACGGGTTGCGATACATTCCCGTCGTTAGAGTTTCAAGAACAAAGGCTCCTATCCGAGCGTGTAGGTTGTCATCATTCGTTGCCATCTTCGTTTTCATCTTGTCAGTTGCTGATAGGCCGGAAATGGAAATCGGGCTTTGATAAGGGAGGTGTGGAACACAGAATGTTGTAACAGCATTTCTCCTTGTCTCATCCGCGTCACTGACGCCTTATTGGATTGTGAGAATAAATGCCTGTAGTCTGGTGCCTTGGAAAGTTCAACCGGGTTTGTGCGCCCGTAAATGTTTGTAGCGCAATTTCCAAGAACGCGCGGATGAATGTCGCTTCGAAACTGTTCGGCACCAAATAAAATAACACCAAGAGAGCGACCGCGTTCAGTCACTTCCAGCAACCAGCGAGTCAGGGTCCGGTCGCGTCCACCAGATGAGGATGGTGCATATTTATTCAACTCATCAGCGAAAATAACTGTTGTTCCAAGGGCGTTCCGGTCAATGTCACTATACAGATTCAGCTTTGCGTCAAAAACCGTTCGGATTACGTCACCAAACACAAGGCATTGAAGATAATCTGGAAGCGGTGCGATATCGATTACCAGAACATGGCCGGGGCGTAACGTCTTGATTCCATCTACGAGAAGTTTTTGGCGATGATCTTTTTGGACACGTTCTTCGGTAAATAGACTGTGATCAGTCCGGGTCCGGATTAGACGATTGAACTTACGCCAGGACTGAATGGAAATGTCCTTTTTCCCTGTCTGCCCCTTTTCTGTCTTGGCCTCAATTTCTTTTCTTAAATTTTCCCAGTTATCTGCATCTATCTCCCCAAGAGCATGAATGCAACTCTCCATGGTCGATTGTGGATCATCAATGTCGGAAAAAAGCAAGCTGAGCTTATCACGCCCAACATCTGTCTCGTTCCCCTCTTCACCGCCTTTGAATGTTTCAACGTCATAATAATAATTAAAGGCGGAACCAGCTTCGATTTGCTCCTTTATTATTTCGGATGGCGATTGGGAGTCAGTGAAAATATCTGTGTGATATTTGGAATAAGGATAGAAATAAGTTACCTTTTCAAGTGGTTGTGGCTTTAAGCCACATTTTCTCCATTCCTCTTTCTGATGATCTGTCAACTTACTATTTGGCCGGTCTACTGCCAGGAGGTCGGGTCCCTTGACGTTGAAAAGAATGATTGATACTTCGTCTTTCATTCGTTGCTGCAACGCATTAAGAAGAAACATCGAATAAGATGTTTTGCTGGCAAGACCTGAGATCCCAGAGATATTTAAATGCCCTGCTTCAGGCCCGACGAGATATCGTGCTTCGAAATCTAGGCTGATTTCGTCGCCGCGTGATGTCTCCATATAACCTGCAGGAATCGGCTTTTTAAGGTTGTCCACGCCCAAAGCCTTCCGAATTTCGTCCGCCCCAGCCCACTCGACCCGGGCTCCATCGCGAAGAGGCATTTCGATATTTTCACTGTTACCGAGAATTTCAGCTTCGGCGACAGTTGTCCCAAGCCGTTTATTTATTTCCTGCGCTTCTACATCTCCAAAATCGGAAGAGACGTAATTAGCAAGATGCCCAGCACTATCTGTGATGTAACTGAGTTCTTTTACCAACGCGAACGAATAACTCGGGGTATTGCCGCGTGCGGATATGTGCTCAATTCGCACAATATCAAAAGGTCGAACGATAACATCATGGTGAAGCCAGAATTGAACAGTCGTACAAGTCGTAGGCTTATTTTCCGTCGCCGTTACTTTTCCTATGCATTCGTTTTTGGCCATCAGATTTTTCCTTTCTTAAAAGATCAACGACTTAAATCGCGTATGGCTGAGAAAGGAGGAACGTAAATAAGTTTCCGTTAGAAAAATTGGATAAATATGCGTAGCCCACCTTGCGTCGGCCTTATAAGGCGTAACATTTCGTTCGGCCAACACATAGGATGAGATTGTATCAGCCCTCTCTTGAGAAATACCATCTTCTATCTCATTCCCGGTGGCGAAAACCTCTATTTTCACAATTCCTTGCAACGGGCTATACATCCAATCCGTGGGCCGAAGGCGAAGGTACCACCAACCATAGGCTGTGGCTTTGTTATCTGGAGGTCTTATGACAGTGGTCCTCTCTTTCCAACGCAATCCCTTGGTCAAATTACCAAGGCTCTGTCGTTTACGTCCTTTCCCAAGTGTTAAGCTCGGCTTAAAAGTTTTGGCTATACCGATAACATTACGTAATTGGACAATGTCATCTTTGGAAAGATTAAGGTCTTTAATTTTATCATGACGATACTGAAGCCCTCCGTCCTTAGCAAGCATGGCTCTGTCATGGATCATGTTTTGTCGGATCATTTCACGGATTGTATGTAATTCCTGACGCTGCATTTCATCAATTATCATTGCTCGACCAAGATCACCTGGATCCTTGTCCTCTTTCGAGCTGTAGTCATATCGAACGATAGTGAAATGATGTTTTTCATCGAGACCGGAATTTATTCGGTTACCGATGTCACGAGCGCTGTCTTCGGTAATAAGATTAGGAACAGCAAGAACATTACGGATAATTGTAAGGTGCCCAATAGTTGAAAACCTCCCTTTATCATCACGTTCCAGAACCGCAACCCCGACCTGTCCTGCGCAAAAAGGCAAATAATGTCCTTTGATGCTTGCCTCGATAACACGATAGGAGCGTTGAGCTCCATCTAAAAAAAAGCGAAAGAAAGATGAACCGTAATCTTCAATCAAGTGGCTACCATCAATGAGCTTTGGCTTCTCGAATAGGGTGGCGGCAGGAAAAGACGCTTCATCCCCGTTTTGTGGAAACATGTCCACATCCAACGAGAATCTCTCGTTGGGTAGACAATCAATCCCACTTTCTTGAAGCACTTTGATTACGCGTTTACTCATTTGTTATAATTTGTTTCTATCGTATGCATAAAAAGCATTAATCTTGTCTCGCCAGTTTTCCAAGGCATGTGGTCGTCATAAAAAAAGGTATAAACAGCTGTCAAGTCCTTTGTTCTAATACCAATCGACTTTGGCTATAATGGTGCTTTCCGTCTCTCTGGACGCAAAGAGAATCTTCAGCCCACTGTATACAGTGATCATCCCCTCACTCATATCCCTATCAACTCCTGCCACCCGTCGATCATGCCTTCGTCCTCGCAGCCGGGGTTGAACCTGTAAAACATCGATGATCTTCTCGAACTGGATTTTCAAGACGCCCTTGCACGGTTTTCTTTTCGGCCACGGTCGGCACCTAGCTTGTGTTTCACATCAACATCAAAGTTCTCAGCATTTATCTTTGACGTGAGACGGTCGTTATTCAAAACCCGAAGGACGGTTTCAATGTCGTCTTCTGTAACAAGAAGTTTTCCGTCAGGTGAGTATCGAATTCCCCAGCCATCTTCTTCGTTTACCTTTTTCAGGCTCGCCAAAAAGTTGGGGTCTCTGTAGTAGCCAGCTTTTTTAACTTGAGACAACCTTCTTAGTCGGCGAAGATTATTCCCAACCAGATCGGAGACCGCATCCGCATTTTCAAACAACCCAAGTGAAGAGAACTCCTTGACGATTTCGTCACGATTTCGTTCCATCCCTTCCCGGAAATTCAAAGCAGTCTCAAAATTCTTCTTATCAGCGATGAAAATTATGCCGTCGTAGGTGAAGAAATCGACCTTGCCGTCAATGCGAAAAATTTCCTGCTTTCCAATATCTACCAACATATTGTTTTGAAATACCATATTGATCAGTTGCATGACTTTTTTGGTTGTCCATCCCTCGGACACACGGCGAGCAGAAAAGAGAGGAGGCTGGTCCTTGATGTCCAGGCGAGCGATATAAAGCCAAGAACCCAGAAGCGCTTCGTACTGGTCCACAGTCGGCGGGACTTCATCACCTTGCAGAGTTTCAAGAATGGCTTGCAAATCCGTATCAGCAGTCGGCAAGCCAAGCAGGTTATCGTCCATGTCGGCCGTGTTGAAATCGTACTCAATCGCCACATTGGACTTCTTAATTCTTACTGAAGTTATGCCTCTCAGCTTCTTTCTGAGCGGCTCATCAACATTGACGTGAAAAATGTCATATTTAGCACTGCGCTGAATAAGCTTGCGCTTGACGACAAAGAACGAAACCAAAGCGCTGTCCCAGTCAATTGCTTTGATCGTATCGAGTTTGTTTTTTAACTCGTTCATGTTCAAACCTCTGGGTTGCGTTCAGTTACGATATATAGCTGCTCTGATATCTCAACGATTCGGCAGCGCTCGTTTTTCCGGAGACGGGGTCCCTTTACCAAAAAGAAATCTTCGCACTCATTGCCATTCCGTTCGTAATGAACGTCGTAGATGTTGTACCCCATAACGGCCAACACTGGATTGATGAAAATATTGTGGGTTTTCATTGTGAGCCAGTACATGATAAACATGAAAAATCCGAAGCTGAGCAATAGTTTCAGATTGCCAAGATCCATAACAAAAAAGGAAATCATGTAGGGAATGCTGTAATTGATAAGTTCCCCGGAGCGGTTGGAAACCGACTTTACGCTTATCGGGGGCGAAGAACCCTTGAGGTAACGAACTGCCACCCAAAGGAGAACACAGGACAGAATGGATAGTCCAAGGATGGGCCAAACTATCTCTGGGTGTATCACCTCTTTCTTGGCGAAATCGAAGTCCTGTATCAGAAAAATTATGGAGAGCGGCGAGTAGGCACTCAGGAAAATCAATAGGGAAGAAACGAATCTTAGCCTCATGAATGTACCCCCCTTGCCCCAAAGGTGTTGGCGTGCAGCGCCGTTCCGGCCTGCTGCAAAACTTGAATGGCGGCCGTTTTAACGTCCATGGCTTACCCCCGTTGCGGATTGATCGGCCTGTTGCTGATAGGTCACGCCGAAGATGGTGTCGCCCAGCCATTTCTTGAACGACGGGTTGTCGCTGAACTGCTTGAACAGCTCGGTGTGGTCGGACAAGAGGTCGATCATGACCCGCTGCAATGCTGCGTCGTGCTCGATCCGGGCGGTCTTCTTATCGTTGTTCTTCATGGCGTTCTGGTAGGCCGCGTCCGCTGCGACCTTGGCCGGGATCTCCTCGGCGATGACCTTGCGGATCTTGTCGCCATCTTTCCAATCGATGTTGCCGAACTGGTCGTTGAACGCCTTGATGATGTTGCTCAGTTGGTCCAGCTCCGGTTCCGG
>ENA-ORXD01002564-ORXD01002564.1-sediment-metagenome-genome-assembly--contig:-NODE-2564-length-11810-cov-4.268985_pt1 | contig 11810 bp, 7 predicted proteins | sample MGYA00237862_ERZ511471 | MGnify/ENA metagenome assembly ERZ511471 | reverse complement strand
GTATTTCTCGAAGGTCAGCAGTTGGGCCGCGGCGTAGCCGCGGTAGGCCGTCGCCATCTGGAACTCGTCCATTGCCTCCAGGGCATGGTTGAAGGGCCCCTCCGCCCAGAGGGAGACCACCTTCAGATTGAGCCCCAGGCTCCATTCCCCGCAATAGACCTGATAGCCCGCCTTACGGATGATCTCGTCCGCCTCATTACGCCAGTCCACGGCGCTCTTCTTGATGTGGCCGTAAATGTCCATGTCGATGTCGCTTCTGACAAAGCATTGATAGCGGTGGATATCGATGGCCACGTTGCGGAACTCCGGCTCCTGGAGAAATCCCGCATACTCCCGGAAGCTGCGGAAGCCGTCGTGGAACACCACCGTCACCCGCTCGGGCGGGCAGTGGCGGCGGATGCGGTGATAGGCGTCGCTGGTAAAGCGCTGCAGCAGATCGGTCGGCACATCCCAGCGCGGCTCGTTGAGGGCCTCGATGCCGTGCAGCGCCGGGTGATCGGCGTAGCGCTCGGCCAGGCGCTCCAGCACATCCAGGGTGTGGCCGATGTACTCCTCGCTGGTATGCCACTCGCAAATACCCATCATCCCGCCGTTGTCGAAACCGTTCTGGCAGCCCGGCGCGGCATGGAGATCCAGGACCACCCGCAGGCCGAACTCCCCGGCCCACTGGAAGACCTTGTCGACGATCGCAAGCCCCCCGACCACAAAGGGATAACGCACATCGTGATAGCGGGGGTGATAGGGATAGTCCCTGCCGAACAGCCAGTGGCCGACCGGCAGGCGCACGGCATTGATGCCGGCACGTTTCAGCCAGGCGAAGTCGTCGCGGGTGATGAACGTATTCCAGTGCCGGTGCAGGCGCCGCGTCGCCTCGGCCTCGCCCAGCTCAACGCAGTAGGAGGTTTCGTCGGTGGCCTTCAGCCCGGCGAAGAGACTGGGGGTGATCCACTTTTCCAGCACCAGCCAGCCGCCGAGATTGACACCGCGAAGTTTACAGCCGTTTTCGTGAACCGTTGGGGTTGTCATGTGTGGTCTCCTGAAGTAAAAAATTACAGTTGCAACCGGCGCGGGAAGAGAGAGGCGCCGTTGGGCATGTGGGTAATGGCGAGCAGCGTGGCATCGGGAAGCTGCTCGCAGATGAGTCGCACCATCCGTTCCTCTTCCAGGGGGTCCAGGGAGTCGAAGGCCTCCTGCAGGAATATCCATTGGGGCCGGTTGAGCAGCAGACGCACCATGCCCAATCGTTGCTGTTCCCCCCGGGCCAGGGTGTGGACCCAGTTTTCCTTCTGATCGAGCTGGTCGATCAGATTTTCCAGGCCCGCCAGACGCAGCGCCTGTTCGATCTGTTGCTGGGGAAAGACCCGGCGGGAGGATGGGTAGCAGATGGCGTTTCGCAGGGTGCCGGTGGGCAGATGTGGCCGGGGCGGCATGAAGAAGAGTCGGCCCTGGCTGGGAAGTTCGATGACTCCGCTGCCCCATGGCCGTATCCGGGCGATGGCGCGAAACAGCTTGGCTCCGGTGTAGGGATTGCCGGTGATCAGGACATGCTCGCCCCGCCCGATCTCCATGTTGATGCCCCTGGCCAATACCGGCCCGTCATATTTGGCGATACTGAGATTGCGGAAGGCCAGGATCGGTCGATCGGAGGTTTTCACCTGGATCCAGTGGTCCGGCCTGGCAAGCTCCGCGTCCACATCATCCATCGCCTTCAACAAACTCAAAATGCGTTCCACCGAGGCGCGCCACTCGGCGATCCCGCCCGCGTTGTGGACCGGCCAGGAAAGGGATGAGACCATGTGCTGAAAGGCCTGGGCCGATAGCATCAGGGTGCCCAGGGTGATTTCCCCCAGGATGTACCGGGGGGCGGCAATCAGGATCGGGAAGGCCATGTTCAGCGCGGAATAGCCGGTGCCGAACATCAGGATGTTGCGCCATGCCCTGCTTTGCGCGTCCCATACCACGCGGATCCTGTTGAACAGCTCACGAAATTGCCGCCGCTCATAGGCATTGGCATGGATCAGCGCGATGGCCTGGCTGTTTTCCCGCACCTCCAGCAGACTGGCGCGGAAGTCCGCCTCCGCCGACTGCCGGGCGTTGGTGGCGCCGGTCAGAGGCCGGCTCACTCGCCAGCCCATCCAGGAAGCCAGCGCCGAGTAGATGATGGCGATCCAGACCAGATGGCCGTAAATGGGAATCCGGGCAAATCCCAGGTCAAGCGTCACCACCCCGGAGCGGGACCATAACACCTGGGTAAAGCTGATCAGCAGCAAAACGCTGTAAAACAGCGAATGGCCCAGGACGACCGCCGATTCGCCGGCGACACGGCAATCCTCGGCGATGCGGCCATCCGGGTTGTCGTGTTCGCCAGGCAGGTGGGAGATCAGATAGTGGCGGCCATCCTTCATCCAGCGGGAGCAGACATATTCCGTCAGCCAGTCGCGCCAGGAGATCTGCAGGTTCCGTTTGGTGACCAGATGCGATCCGGTCACGGCCATGCCGGCGACAAAGAGGACCGCCAGCATGCCGATCTGGGTCATGAGGTCGTGCATGGAGTGCTGCTCCAGGGCGTCGAACAGGCCCGCGCTCCACTGGGTAAGCAACACCGCCATGACGTTTTGCATCAGGGTCAGGAGCGCCAGCAGGAAGATGGTGCCCCGCACCTTCAGCTTTTGTTGCGAGCACCAGAATTGCTTGGTCAACCGAAAAAATTCGACAAAAAAATTGCGGGAATCAGACATCTGGGTTTATGGTTCGGCAAGTGAAGGAGCGCCGGTCAGCGGCGAGGGATCCCTGGTCGGCCCGGTCGGGGAAAAACGTTGGCGGCAACATGGCAGGCACGGGGCGGGTCATAGCTTCTGTTGTGACAGGGTTGGCAATGCATCCAGATACCTGCGTACCGTCTCCCCGCTGAATCCGTTTTCCCGGATGACCTCCCGGTAAAAAAAGGCGCTGGGCTTCGGGGTGCGCTGGAAGGTAGCGAAGTCCACCCCCACCAGGCCGAAACGGGGAATAAACGAGGTCCATTCGTAATTATCCATGAGCGACCAGTGGAAATACCCACGCACATCCACGCCGCGCTCCATCACCTCCCGCAGGGCGGAGAGGTGCAAAGCCAGATAGACGATGCGAAAGCGGTCATCAATGGCGGCGCAGCCATTCTCGGTGATGTAGACCGGATAATCGCTCAGGCGCTCCAGGTTGGCGATCAGCCCCTCGGGATACATTTCCTCCAGATAAAAGGTCATCGGCACCATCTTCAGTTCCTTGTGGTGGAGCCGGGGACCGTTCAGATCGGCCAGGCGGGCATCGACCAGGTTGCGGGTGTAGTAGTTGACCGACCAGCAATCGAGCGCGCCCTTCACCTCGGGCTCGTACTCGGCATCGACGCCCGGATAGACCAGTTCGCCGGTGCGCAGGGCGTGGAAGAAAAACTCGTTGGTGATGAAGTCAGCGAAGTCGGTCATGCGCCGGTCCAGGGTATCGTGGAAGCGGCGCGGAAACCAGTGGATGAAGGCATGGGCGCTGCTCACCGGGGCGGTCGAGTGCTGCTTGATCAGGTGAAAGCCCAAGGCGTGCACCCGCAGCATGGTAAACTTGAGGGAGGCGATGGACGGCCCGGCCGTCAGCCCGCCCCACTGATTGAACTCGTTGATCACGTTCCAGCCGCTGACATAGGGGGCGATCTTCGGCACGAGAAAGTGGAGATAGCGCTCGAAGAAGCGGCGGTTGTCGGCCTTGCCGAAGCCCCCCAACCGGTCGAACCAGAGGGGATGGGTGAAGTGATGAAGGGTGACGAAGACCCGGATGCCTTTCAGCACCAGGCGCTCCAGGAGATCAAGGTAATGGGACACCTCATTATGATTCCACTGCCCTTCCAGGGGCTCGATCCGGCTCCACTCGATGGACATGCGGTAGGCCTGGTGGCCCAGCGTGGCGATCAGCTCCACATCCTCCCGATAGAGGCGGTAGTGGTCGCAGGCCTTGCCGGAGGGGGCGCGGATCATGCGCTCCGGGTCGTCCTTGTAGAAGTCCGGCCGCTGCTCATTGTGCCACGCCTGGGAGTGAATGTTATCGCCTTCGATCTGATGCCCGGCGGTGCCGCTGCCCCATAAAAAGCCTTCAGGGAAGCGGATGGGCGGCAGACTGAAGACGTCGTACATAGCTGATCACCTCGGATTATCCCGACAAAACGAAGCCGTAGCCGAAGGCGATAAGGCTGTAGGAAATCGCTTTTCCGGCTGGTATCCAGTCACACCTCATGGGGTTCTATCATGCCGTTATTCTCTCTATTTTTTGGCGAGCACAATCAAAACCCGGAATAAATATAACCGGAACAAGACATAAGTGGCAATATTTTTCCCCGGATATCAGCCAGGCGGCAATAGATTCATACTGGGGAACTTCACAATTTGCTTTGTGATTTCCTGTCGGTATTCTCTGGAAGCATAAATACTGGCTGAAGGCAAGGGCGATCTCGCGAGGGGTGGGCTGAAGGAAGCCGGAGCGCAGCTAGGCGAGGAACGAGACTCCGAAACCATGAGCCGCAGTTATCCCGGGTTTTTATCGGGACACGGAAACAGTATACTCAACTTTCTGACTTGATCTATTTTGACGAAATAACGGTATTTTTGTGACATGGTTGCTGCTCTGATCTCCGTCATGGGAGTTCAGGAGGCAGGAGACGGAATTCAGAATGATTGATTTTATTACGTTTTTCCGGCTCCTGACTCCTGGCTTCTGAATTCTCTGGAAACAAGCTGCGGGAAGACCTCTGCGTTTTCTTCATAACCTTCCGGCCAGGATGGCAGAGTGGTTTGGCCCGATATAGGGCAGACGTTCCACCCTCCTGACTCCGGCTCGCTGCAGCATATCGGTGATCTGACCAAAGGAATAGGAACGGCCGGATCCATTGTTCAGCAGCATATTGAGGGAAAAGAGGGCCGGGAAGAGGGGGGCGGCCATGGATTCCTCCAGAAAGAACTCATGAATCAGGATCCTGCCGCCTGGCGTGAGGGCGGCCACGGTGTTGTCAATGATGCGCTGGCACGCCTCGGGGCCATTGCTGTGGAGAATCTGCGAAAGCCAGGCCACATCGAAGCCGTTGCCTAATGGATCCCGGGTGAAATCGCCGCTGGTAAAGTCGATGCGGTCTTCCATATTATAGCGTTTGACCGTCTTCATGGCAAAGGGACGGGTGGTTTCCCGATCAAAGATCGTGGCGGTGAGTCCCGGGTTTTTCTGACAGAAGAAGATGGCATAGGTGCCAGGACCACCGCCGAGATCCAGCAGACGCCTGCAACCGGCAAGAGGTACCTGCTCCACCACCGGCGGGGCGTTCTGTACGGCCAGGTTGAACATACCCATGAGGAAGCTCTCCCGCTCCTTCTCCTCACCATGGGAACGGCTCACCACCGCCTCACCGGTCTTGACTGCGGTGTCCAGTTGCGCCCAGGCATCGACCAGATGATGATGGTGCAGGATGATGTAGCCCAGGTAGTCAGGGGAGCCCTTGACCAGAAGCTGTTTTCCTTCCATGGTGTTGGCGTATCGGTCATTCTCCTTCACCAGCAGATCCATGGCGGTAAGAGCATTGAGCAACATCATGGTGCCTCGTTCATCGGTGTCGATCCGGCCGGCAATCTCTCTCGCCGTGCTGAAGCCATCGTTGATGACGGTGAAAATGTCGAGTTTGACCCCCGCATGGATGGCGCATGATTTCCAATAACCACTGGATGAATCGAGGATCTGGCCAATTTTTCTGCCTGATGGATTGTTCATGGTATCTCCGTGATATTTCTCTGATGGACGGTCATCCTTCAGCAACCGGATGCAGCGAATCCGGCCTGCTTTCCCCTTGCGGCCGCATGGGTAGACCCGGTTACATGTGGACTCTTGCCGGGTATAAAGGTTTTACATCATGGTCATGTTATTGTTCAGGACCCCGATAAATTTGAGCGCACGATCTTTGATGTATAGACCCAGTTCTTTTTCAGCAGGGATATTTTCAATGGGGAGGAAGCCCCCGGCCATATGGTCATGACCACCACCGAAGCCGATTCCTTCCAGGATAAAACGAACCAAGGCATTTGCTTTGATAAAAGGAGTTTCGCTCCGCGTCGAAATTTTAACACCAGCAGGCCTCATGGAATACGCGACCACAACGTCCACAGTATCCAGAGAAAGTATAATGTCGCTTGCTGCTCCAAGGAGGGAATCATCGGAACAATCCAGCTGCATAAAACCGATAGATTCGTAAACTTCTACTGTCTTGAAGGCTTCCGCATAGCGTCTGAGGTCCCCCATCGTCAACTGACTGCCATTGAGCTTTTGAATCAGCGACATATCTGAATGCCTGTAGAGTCGATAGAACATTTCAATATCAAGATCAGATACCCCTCGCGTCAGACTGTCAGTGTCCTTCATTATTCCGAAAAGAAGCGCCGTGGCTAGATTTTGCGGCGGGTCAATATGGTTTTCGAGAAAATACTCTGCAATTATTGTTGAGCAGGCACCAACTGTTGGACGTATATCCTCAAAACGGTAGTTGTGATTGCCGTGAACTTCATGGTGATCAATGACTACGACTTCATCCGTGGCAAGGTCTGTCAAGTTTCCCGCACCTTTCTGACCGTCGATGAGAATGGCCCAGTCCTCCTTGCCGAGGGCAGCTATATCCTGCGCTTTCACCATATCAATATCGAAAATATCGAGCAACTTACGGGCGTCAACCTTCTCTATATCCCTATCATAGACGATAGTCGTTTTTATACCTTTTAGTTCAAGGAGATAACGCAACCCTGCGCAACTGGCTATTGCGTCAGGATCAGGTACATTATGCGGTTGGATAAAAATTCCGCCAGGGGCGTTTTCAAGTATCGAGACGAGACGGTTAAGTTTGGTGGATTCGCTCATATGGAGAGTTGTCTCATTTAACCGGAGAGACAAAGCCCGGTCTTTTAATTTGTACAGGCCGGATAAGCAGCGCTGCCGGGCAGCTTGCTGCTGAGGAGATATCCTTTGTGGTCATGCACCACGCACGTCTTGGGCGTGTCCTCTACTTTACCACGGGGAGGTTAAGTACCGCACGTTTTATTGAAGGAGCCTCTTGCAAAAGGAACGTCGTAGCGAGATCGAGAGAAAAATATTCTGGGCAGGGATGAGTTGTGAAATCGCCCGGAAGCGTAGCAGTGCTACGTTGAGGACGATTTCACCAGGATGGCCGCACAGGTTATTTTTAGCCGAGCGGTGTTCGGCGAGCTGGGCGCGGCTCATGGTCAGGGCGTCGAGTTGGGGGCCGGGCCCGGGGGCGGCGTGGCAGGCCGCGGCGTCAGGGTCACGGTCGTCTCGTCGAAGTTCGCGGTGTCTCCAACGCGGACGGTGACCGTACCGGGGGTCGTGCCGGGGGTGAGTACCCCTCCGGACGTGATCGTGCAGCCGAGGTCGGGCGGACGGATGCTGAAGGTGGGGGTCGCCTGCTGCCCCTCGGCATCGAAGGCGATCGTCGAGGTCGTCGCAGCAGGGGCCGCCCCTCCTGGGGGAGCGGGTGCCGCCACGGGGATGGAGGATGGAGTGGCACGGCACCGGCGGAACACCGTCGGCCCCATGTAGTCCTCGACTATCTCCTGGTTGATGCCGGCGGCATTGGCGCTGGTGACCGCCTTAAGCCGGTTGTTGCGGTCCTCGATGGCCCGCCGGTGTGTCGTGGAGGCGACTGCCGTGGAGCCGTATGTCTGGTTTGGGAAGGCGAGGTTCCGGAAGTTCTGGGTAGCGGTCAGCGCCTGCGGCAGCCCGGGGTTGGGCGACGGGTGGGAGGCGTTGACAACAAAAGGGCGGGCGTCGAGGGTGTTGCCCCAAGTCACGTGGTCCGGACCGGCCATTGTCCCGGAAGAGTCCAGGTCCCAGCCGGCGGCTGCCGAGCTTGGGTTGTTGATGGTGATCGTCAGGGTGCCGAGCGCTCCCGTGATGGTGAGCGTCGTACCACTCGCGGCCGCGAACTGCTCGTTGACGTGGGATCGTTCCAGTGCAGTCTGTCCGCCCGCCGGGGAGGTGAAGGTGTGGGTGAATTCCCCGCCGTACATATTTGCGGAGCCGGCGGGGGACGCGCTCGTGCTGGTAATTCCCGACGGGATGGCGGTGAAGTTGAACGGGGCCGTTGCCGGAGAGGTGCTTACGAGAGTGGAACCATCTGGCGCCGTGGCGTTCTGGCTGGCCTCGACGTGGGCGCTGCCGCCTGTTTGACCGGCCGCCACCGTGATCGCGCCGGTGGCGTTGTCGACCGTCGTCCCGGCGGCAATGGTGGCGTTGTCGCCGGCGACAGAGAGCGTCACGCCCGACGCGTTCGCGGGAGTCTTGGTGGCCGAAAACGACAGCCCGGCGACCGGAGGTACCGTCACCCTGTCATGGTTGACGGTGACACCGGTGAGGGCGACGAGATCAGCGGGATCCCGGAAGAGACCGGGTGGTGCGGCTGGAGGCACGGCTGGGGCGGCTAACCCTTCCGAAACGGTGACGGCGTGCCGTTCGGCTGCCTCGGCGAGCGTGCTGATCCGGAGGTCCCCGGAAGGTGTCGGCACACCCGGCGGGTGACTCGCCGCGTGGGTCAGCTCGTGTGCGAGCAGTCGTCTGCCCTGCGCCGACCTCGGAGCAAAGCGTCCCGGCGCGAAGACGATGTGGCGACCCACCGTGTAGGCCTGCGCGGCGACCGCCTCCGCGGACGCACCGGCAAGTTCGTCGGTGTGGACGCGCACGTCCGCGAAGTCGTGGCCCAGCTGCGCTCCTATGTCGTGTCGCACGTCGGCCGGTAGCGGCCGGCCTTGGGTTTGGAGCACCTCGTGCACAATCTCCGGCGCAACCACGGGTCCCGGTCCTGCCGCGTGGCGGTGGAGCTCGTTGTCATCGTGGTCACTTTCTTCAGCGTAGGCTTCGGCGGCCATCGCTTCGCTGGAAGCTTCGGCGTGCTCATCGGTGCGAATACGGCTGTCAGTCAGATTCATTCTTCGTCCTTGCCTGTGATGCGCCCGTGCATCGGCGTCAGCCGGCACGCCGTTCGGCGTCTCGAAATGCGCTGGTATCTGGCTGAAATCCAAGCCGGAATGAGATGTTGCACCCGTAGTGTTCGAGCTGTTTTCAAGGCTGTCAGGATTAGTCTTCAGCAGCCGCAGTACGGCTTGATTTCCGATCGTTCTTAGCAAATTCAGGATCTTGTTCACCTCGTGGCGCTGCCCGAAGTGAATCCGGTCGGGTTGCGTACTCCTGGCTGCCGGAGTCTGTTGAGAGGCTTTCGGTTTCTGGGCGTAAGTTCGCATAGCTAAACCCCTTGAATTAACCTTCTTCCTGATGATGCGTAGCACCTGACAGTAGAATCATCATATTGCAAATAATAGCCAGGCAGGTTTACAGGGGGCGCGCACCCTGTAAACCGAAAATTAAATATGCAAAGAATCAAAGGATCATTCGCCACTGCGCACCGGTAAGACCCGGTTGTCAAGGGTGCCGAACTGGCTGCCCAAGAAACGGTACCCGTCAATGAACGAGAAGTGGGCAGCCTCGGAGCCTTTAGCCTCTATAGCCCAGGGGCAGCATTTTGAGAGTTTGATCAACGGCGTTATATGGTATGAGCCTGCTTCCTCCTTGTCATACAGTCCGGCCAGTTCATCCTGGGTTGGCATGCGCCAGTCGGTATGTCCGCCGCCAGTGTAATTCAGGCAATATTCCCTGGCCTCTGTCCAGTTAATGTCACGGCCATTGTCACTTGCCGCCCACATCAGGCCTGTCTGGTTATCGGTCACCGTACCGTCGCCGTTGTCCTTGAACCGTGCCAGGCGTTTCTCGTTCATCTCCACTTGGTTGTACAATTTAAGGGCGCGATCATAGGATTTCCCTTCCTTTCCTGCCTTATCCAGATAGGTCTCCAGGTTCCTCTTGGCCTCGGCTGTCTGCTTGGTGGCGGCAAGGTAGCGGCCGTTCTGGAAATAATACTCCACCGGCAACTTAATCTTGAGTGACCTGATCTTCTCCAAGTCCTGGCCGGCAGCATCATATTCCTCACTGTCCAGCTTCGCTGCCACCGACAGCAGCAGATTGTCCGCCTCCACCTCAGGAGGCAGCGCCATGGCCGGCATGATAAAACCGATAAGAACAAAAAAAACAACCGCCACGATAATTTTTTGCGACAATGTACTCCCTGGATAAACCCTCATTGCTCCCTCCTTTTTAAATCTGAATAGGATTAATGTGTTCCGCGGGGCCTCTGGTAATAAGGCAAACATTCTTCAAATTGCTTAAAAAACATGTTCTTATCAATTCGTTCATCTCTCCACCCAGGGTTGTTCATTGCGGATTCACCCCGGCATGTAGAGGGTTTTATAGCCATATATGTTGTTTCTGTTATGGGAATTTCCAATAACCATGAAGTAGATTACAGCACCAACAAAAAAAGCCGAGCTACCTGTCATCAGGCAACCCGGCTGTCCGTTCATCTTTTTCAGGACCCGTGGCTTTCCGCCCACCGATCACTCGGAGTTCGGCCTTTTCTGATCAAGGTGACAATCCCTAAACTGTCACAAAGCGATGATCAGTCGGTGAACTCCTGCCTGCACCTCTCTCTGTAAGTCATGGCCACCTCTCCAATAAACTCCATTCGACCCGGACCATCTGTCCTGCATGAGATCCGGCAAAATCCAAAGAAACAAAAACCCGTGCCGTTGCGCACCGAAGGGATTCATGTGATTTTTTCGCAGACGCCTCTCATGACTGTCCAAAATGGAATTATCACCACAGAGGCACAGAGCGCACGGAGAAGCCTTTTTGTTTGTCCCGGTCAGATGACCGGGGCAAACAAAAACGCTCTGCCCTAAGGCCGCTATAGGCCAACCATGATGCACCCATAGCGCAGGAATCATAGAGCAACGGCCATCCCCCAAAAACTCTGCATCAGGAACTTGATCATTGAGAGGTTCTTTTCCTCTATCGGTACCTGTCCCGCCGTAGCTTTAGCGAAGGCGGATCTCCCGATAGAGGAAAAAAGAAAACTCGCTCTCTGTGTCCTCAGTGCCTCTGTGGTGAACCTAGGTTCTTAAAGCACGATGACTGTGCGAAAATCGCAATGATATCAATGAAACACGCAACAATTGCAGCCTGTCTTGGACAGCAATGAAGGGCTGTCGGGAACAAGGTTGGAAAGACTTTGCCCAGCATCCCATCGATTCTCACGCTTCCTGTGGCAAAGGGGAGATCTCGATGAGAGGGCACATGAAGGAGATGCAAATTCAGTACCGTATTTTTCACAAACGGGGCGGACATGTTTTCGCTTATATTTTCAATAGGGTAACCAGGCCGTCCAAAACAGCTCGTTTGCAAGTGGCAATGATTTACCACATTTGTGTGTAAGAAGCTACCACTTTTTCGAAACAAATTTCACTCATTTCCCAGCTTCCACCATGGCACGGCCCTTGTCCTTTACCGCTCACTGGGAGTGATCAATAGGGACAGGGGTTCCCCTGAAAGACGAACCCCCGAGGCATGGAGAGAACATGACGGATTGAACTTTGCTATTCGCTGGGGCAGACCCCAGCCCCATCAGGGGCGCCGTTGCCGCTGCCGTCGGCCGGGCCATCGCCGCCATTACCGGTACCGTCACCCGGTCCGTTGCCACCGTTGTCACCCGATCCGCCATTGCCGTTGCCATTGCCATTGCCATTTCCATTGCCATTACCGCTGCAAGAACAACTGCAATTGCCGCGTCCGTTGCCGTTACCGCAAGAGCTGCTGTCGGAATCATCAGAAGTACTTCCACCAATACCGATGAAAGT
>ENA-ORXD01002563-ORXD01002563.1-sediment-metagenome-genome-assembly--contig:-NODE-2563-length-11811-cov-4.098347_pt1 | contig 11811 bp, 8 predicted proteins | sample MGYA00237862_ERZ511471 | MGnify/ENA metagenome assembly ERZ511471 | reverse complement strand
CGCAAGGAGGAAGAGTCGGTATCGGGCTTATCCGGGCCGAGATGGACATCGATCCCCAGGACTGGTTTCTGACCTGCCATTTCTGCGACGACCACGTCATGCCCGGCACTCTCATGTACGAGTGCTGCTTGCACACGCTGCGTATTTATCTGATGCGCATGGGTTGGGTCGGTCCTGCCGCTGCCACGGTCTGCGAACCTGTGCCGGGCGTGGCCAGCCAGTTGAAATGCCGCGGCCAGGTGACCCAGCACACCCGGCGGGTCACTTATGAAGTGACCCTTAAAGAACTCGGTTATGGCCCTGAGCCCTACGCGATTGTCGACGCCCTGATGTATGCGGATGACAAACCGATCGTACAGATCACGGACATGTCCGTGCAATGCAGCGGGTTGGATCGCGAGGCGGTGGAGCGCCTCTGGCAATCCCAACCGGCACAACTTGGCGGTTCCAAACCGGCGATATTCGATTACGACAAGATCCTGGCGTTTTCCAACGGCAAACCTTCTGAGGCTTTTGGCGAACGGTACCGTGTTTTTGACGAAGAACGCATCATTGCCCGTCTGCCTCGCCCGCCGTTCCAATTCCTGGACCGGATTACCGCTATCGCCGCAGATCAATGGCGTATGGTCGCAGGCGGCACCATTGAGGCGCAGTACGATGTGCCAACCGATGCCTGGTATTTCGGGGCCAATCGTCAGTTGGAAATGCCCTTTGCCGTGCTGCTGGAAATTGCCCTGCAGCCGTGCGGATGGTTTGCGGCTTATATGGGCTCAGCTCTGACCTGTCCCATAGATCTAAGTTTTCGGAATCTGGATGGCAATGCCATCAAACATCGCCCGGTTACGGCTGAAACCGGCACTTTGACTATCAAGGTCAAGTCGACCCGCGTTTCGCAAAGCGGAGGGATGATCATCCAGGGGTATGATTTCCAGGTATTGGACCAAGATGGCCTAATTTACACTGGGGATACGGTGTTCGGTTATTTTTCCAAACAAGCGTTGGCCAACCAGGTCGGATTGCGGGAGGTCGTTCCGTATCAGCCAGATGCAACCGAGTTGGCACGAGGGCGCAGCTTCCCCTACCCTCAAGCTTTGCCTTTCCCCGACACCCAAATGCGCATGGTCGACACCATCAGCGTCTGGGTTCCTGATGGCGGGCCGCAAGGGTTGGGGTTCATTCGCGGCAGCAAAATGGTCGATCCTGCGGAGTGGTTCTTTGATGCGCACTTCTATCAAGATCCGGTCTGCCCCGGATCGCTGGGCTTGGAATCATTCTTCCAACTGCTCAAAGTGGTTGCCGCTGATCGATGGGGGGGCAATGAACAAACCCACTTTATCTGCGCCGTACCTGAACAACCTCACAAATGGACCTATCGTGGGCAGATTGTACCGACCAACAAGGAAGTCACAATTGAAGCGGTCATTACATCGGTTGACGACCGAACCCGCACATTGACGGCGGATGGCTTCCTGCTGGTCGACGGCAGAATCATTTACGGTATGAAGGATTTCACCCTGGGGATTGAGCGAATCTAAAGAAGTTTTTGGTTGCCATCCCTGTCCTTTTCGGGATAAAAGAGGTCCGGACCTGCCTTATTGGTCAGGTCGGGACCTTTGCCCTTAATGGAGAGTCATGAGATATTCCCGTGTTTTTCTCGATACGGTCGGCTATGAACTGGCTCCGGTCATCGTGACCTCGACCGAACTCGAAGCCCGTCTTCAGCCTATGTATCAGGCCCTGCGCATTTCTCCAGGCCAACTTGAAGCCCTGACCGGTATTCGTGAACGGCGCTGGTGGAAACCTGGCACCCCCTTGGCCCATGGGGCTATTGCTGCAGCGAATAAAGCGCTCAAATCGCGCGGCATGTCTGCCCGCGATATCGATGTCCTGATCTATGCCGGCGTCTGTCGGGAATATTTCGAACCGGCCACGGCCTGCACCGTCGCCGCAGGGCTCGGTATCCGCGGTAATGCTGCGGTTTACGACGTCAGCAATGCCTGTCTCGGCGTTCTCAACGGGATCATTGATGTCGCCAATCGCATCGAGCTTGGTCATATCAGGGCCGGTCTGGTCGTTTCCTGCGAAAGTGCCAGGGAACTCAACGACATCATGATCGCCCGCATGCTCGAAGCCAACGATATGGACCTGTTCTGCACCTCCCTGGCGACGCTGACAGGCGGCTCCGGCGCTGCTGCAGTTTTGGTAACCGATGGATCATTTTCCAATTCCCGGCGGCGGCGTCTGGTCGGAGGCGTTCATCTGACCGCACCTGAGCACCACCAACTCTGCCGATGGGGGCTGCAAAACGAGGGCCGCGGCATGTTCAGCGAGTTCATGAGCACCGATGCCCCGGCTGTTATGAAAAATGGCGTCGAACTGGGTCGCGATACCTGGGACGCCTTTTTGAAAGAACTTGGCGTCGATAAAGAGCAGATCGATAAAGTCATCTGTCACCAGGTCGGCGAAGCTCACCAGAACCTGATCCTGAAAACCCTCGGCATTCCGCCAGAAAAGGATTTCACCACCTTTGAGTATCTTGGCAACATGGGCACCGTGTCCCTCCCTATCACCGCGGCTCTGGCCAAAGAACGGGATTTTTTGCGCACCGGTGACTTGGTCGGATTCCTCGGAATCGGCAGCGGCCTCAATTGCCTGATGCTGGGGATCGAGTGGTGAAACAGTTCTACCCCTTCCAAAGCCATTTCCTCGAACGCAATGGCCTGCGTTACCATTACCTCGACGAAGGGGACGGCCAACCGGTCGTCATGGTTCACGGCAACCCTTCCTGGTCCTTCTATTACCGCAATTTGGCTCTTGATTTGCGAGATTCCCACCGAGTCGTGGTTCCTGACCACATCGGCTGTGGACTGTCAGACAAACCCGATGATAGCGGCTACACCTATACCCTGGAAAACCGCACCGCCGACCTCACAGCACTGCTCGACCATCTGGGGTTGACTCAAGACCTGACACTGGTTTTGCATGACTGGGGTGGAATGATCGGCTTGCTTTACGCATGCCGGCATCCAGAGCGAATCAAACGCCTGGTCCTCCTCAATACTGCTGGATTCCGCTTGCCAGCCTCCAAACCTCTCCCTTTCGCCCTGAAACTGGGGCGCAATACCCGTTTCGGGGAGTGGCTGATTCGCCGATTGAATGCCTTTGCCTGGTGTGCTGCCTATATCGGATGCAAAGCCAACCCGATGAATTCTGCCTTGCGCAAGGACTATTGCGCTCCTTACGATAGTTGGGACAACCGGATTGCCGTGGCGCGCTTTGTTCAGGATATTCCTCTGAATGAGAGCGATCCCGCCTATTCCGCTGTCATGGAAGTTGAAAAAGGCTTATCCGGTCTGGGGACTGTGCCGACTCAGATCATCTGGGGGGAAAAGGATTTCGTTTTTGATCGCCATTTCCTCGCGGAGTGGCGCAAGCGTTGCCCTCAGGCCCAATTTCACACCTTCCCGGAGGCCGGCCACTATGTGCTGGAAGATGTCGGCAGCCGTGTCATCCCTCTGATCCGCGAGTTTCTACAAACCACTGCCTGATCCTAGGAGCCCATCATGGGAGAGAGCTTCGTCAATATCGCGGCCCATCTGCCGGCCATGGCTGAGCGGCAACCGGATACCCTGGCGGTCGCTCTACCTGCTGGCCGCGATGAGCAGGACCGTCCGATTTATCACCAATACACCTTTGCACAACTCAACACACACAGTGATCGCACGGCCCATGCTCTCGTTGCTCAGGGGATTCGGCCCGGCATGCGGACCGTGGTTATGGTCCCACCCAGCCTGGAATTTTTTTCCCTCACCTTTGCCTTGTTCAAAATCGGTGCGGTGCCGGTTCTCATCGATCCAGGGATGGGGACCAAAAATTTAAAAATTTGTATTGCTGAAGCCGAACCGCAGGCTTTCATCGGCATCCCCAAAGCACACCTGGCTCGGTTGCTTTTCGGGTGGGGCAAAGGGACTCTGAAATATCTGATTACTGTCGGCCGGCGTTTCGCCTGGGGCGGACACAGCCTCAAAAGCCTGCTGAAACGCGTAAACGACACCCCCTACGCCATGGCACCGACCGCTGCTGATGATACCGCGGCCATTCTCTTCACCTCCGGCAGCACCGGCGTACCCAAAGGGGCTGTCTACAGTCATGGCAATTTCACAGCCCAAGTCGCCAGACTGCAGCAGATGTATGCGATTCAGCCCGGGGAAATCGACCTGCCGACCTTCCCGCTGTTTGCCTTGTTCGCTCCCGCCCTCGGTATGAGTTCGATTATCCCTGAGATGGACTTCACTCGCCCTGGGAGCGTCGATCCTGAGCGGATCATCGAAGCGGTGAAACAATTCGAGGTGACCAGCATGTTCGGTTCGCCGGCGCTGATTGATCGTGTCGGCCGCTACGGGGTCGAACATTCGGTGCGCCTCCCCTCTCTGCGGCGGGTCATTTCCGCCGGCGCTCCGGTCGCTCCGGCCGTACTCGATCGTTTCAACCAACTTTTGGCCACCGATTGCCAGATTTTCACCCCCTACGGCGCAACCGAAGCACTACCTGTCTGTTCCATCGGCAGCACGGAAATTCTTTCTGAAACTCGCTATTTGACCGATCAAGGCAAAGGCGTTTGTGTCGGTCGGCCGGTCAATGGAATTCGCCTGGAAATCATCCATATTGATGATTTCCTCATCGAACTTTGGCGCGAGGATCTATTGGTTGTCCCTGGAGAGGTCGGTGAAATCGTTGTCAAAGGGCCTCAAGTCACGGCGGGTTATCACAATCGGCCGCAGTCTACGGAATTAGCTAAAATCATTGATCCGGACGGCGGGTTTTTTCATCGCATGGGTGACCTCGGGTACCAGGATGAACAAGGCCGAGTCTGGTTCTGCGGGCGCAAGTCGCAACGGGTGGTCCTGCCCGGAACGACCCTCTTTACCATCCCTTGCGAAGCGATCTTCAACACCCATCCTGCGGTACGACGTAGCGCCTTGGTCGGTGTTCATGATGAGGAATTAGGGGTGCGGCCGGTGGTCTGCATCGAAACTGAGCAGCAACTCTCGACAGGCGAACAACAACGCCTGACCAAGGAATTACAGTCTCTCGCCCAGAAATACCCTCATACGCGGCCAATTCAAACGATTCTCTACCATCCGGGCTTTCCCGTTGACATTCGTCACAACGCCAAAATTTTTCGAGAAAAGCTGGCGGGTTGGGCCCTGGAGGAACTGGCATGAAAGCTTTAGTGACCGGTGGGGGTGGGTTTCTTGGCAGCGCAATTGTCAAACAATTGCTGGCAGCTGGTTGGGAGGTTGTCAGTCTATCCCGCCAGTCCTATGCCAAGTTGGGCCCCCTTGGGGTGAAGCAACTGCAAGGTGATATTGCTGAAGCCGCTGCGGTCCGAGCCGCCGCTAAAGAATGTGACTGCGTTTTTCACGTGGCAGCCAAGGCTGGTGTATGGGGAGTTTGGGAGGATTATTACCGCTGCAACGTGATTGGCACGCAGAATGTCATCGAGGCCTGTCGGGAAGCCGGTGTGCCGCGACTCGTTCATACCAGTTCCCCGAGTGTGGTTTTCAATGGTCAGGATATGGCTGGTGTTAACGAGTCAATCCCCTATCCCGACCATTTCGAAGCGTTCTATCCCCAGACCAAAGCCTTGGCCGAACAGGCTATCCTTGCCGCCAATTCCAATAGCCTGGCGACAGTGGCTTTGCGTCCGCATCTGATCTGGGGACCGGAAGACAACCACCTGGTGCCGCGCATCATCGAACGGGGAGGTAAGGGTCAATTGCGCCGCATCGGACGGCGCAACTGCCTTGTCGACACCACCTATATCGATGATGCAGCTCGCGCCCATCTTTTAGCTGCCGAGAGGCTGGTCCCCGGCCAACGGCCTGCCGGACACGCCTATTTCATTTCCCAAGGTGAACCGATCCCCATATGGGACATGGTCAACAATATCCTGGCTGCGGCGGACCTGCCACCAGTGACACGCACGGTTCCCCTTGGCTTAGCGCTGTTTGCCGGCAATCTCCTTGAGCGAACCTATCGGCTGCTGGGCCGTACCGATGAACCTCGCCTGACGCGGTTTGTTGCTCAAGAACTCTCTACAGACCATTGGTTCGATATCAGTGCTGCACAGCGGGATTTCGATTATCAGCCGCAGACCTCACTCAAGGATGGGCTTGAACAACTGCGAAATTGGCTTAAGAACTGCCGTACCGTTGAACAATCTTAAGCCATGGAAACACTGGCACTGCAACCGCCCGAGTTAGGATGCGACGACATCCATTTGTGGAGGGTGGCTCTTGACTCAGCCATTCCTCTGTCTTTGGCCGATCCTGAGGCATTTCTTTCTGAGGATGAACGTATGCGGTCCGACCGCTTGCGGGTCCCGGAAGTTCGTCGTCGCTTTATTGTGGGACGCAGTCTTTTGCGCTGCATCCTCAGCGCATATCTTCAAAAGGCTCCCCAAGAACTCGCCTTTAACTACGGACCACACGGGAAACCCCTGGAATTTCCATGGGGAAATGAACGATTCCTGCATTTCAATCTTTCCCATTCCCAACATTGGTTGATCCTCGGAATCACCATTGACCGCCGTATTGGTGTCGACCTGGAATGGCACAATCCGCAGACAGATTACTCCCAAATTGCCCGCCGTTATTTTTCTCCGCAGGAAGCCCAATGGCTGATGGATCTTCCAGTTGATATCCAAAGATCTGTATTTTTCACCATCTGGTCGCGCAAAGAAGCATTTCTTAAGGCCTGTGGTGAAGGGTTCAATCTTCCCAGCCATTCTTTCTCCCTGCCGCTTTTTGTACCTTCCTCCCCTACTCCGTTCCCACTCTTCTTCAGCGTTACAAATCAGAATTGGTTTTTGAGCGATCTGCCAGGACCAGACGGTTTTTCCGCCAGTGTGGTGGCCGACCGATCCTGGGAATCAGTCAACTATCTGGATTTTAAAAGTTAAGATTGTTCTTCCAAATCGCCTGTCGCAAATATTTGCTTATGTCCTTAAAGAATGTTATAAAAGCGGTCTAAACCGGAGTAAAACCGGAGGTATGTTATGCTTCTGTATACAGTTGTCGCCCTCATTGTTCTGTTTCTTTTGGGATTCATGGGACTCGCCCTCGCCCCCCTCGGTTGGTGGACTTTTTATATTGTCCTCGGGATAGCCATTATCTGGGGGAGCTGCTACTGGTTCAAAGCCTCCGGTCGTTGGGATGCTTTGAAACGCACCGCACCGTTTCGCGCACTCGATAAAAAAAGTGAAGAATTTTTCCGCTGGTATGAGGAAAACATCGGGCCAAGACGTGGCCGGCGCTGAATTTTCCAAGGTCTGTTCTGACCATTTAATCGGTCCGGCAGCGCCAAGAGTAAATCAGCTGTTGCTGTAATCTTTACGTCACCTGACGTCTTTATTCATTTTTTTGGTTTTGCGGGATGTCCCGAGCAGGGAATTATTCCGTCACATTTTGGGGGAACAGATGAAGAGCAAACTTTCGGCTATTGCCCTCTTTACTCTTTGTTATTTATTGATGTCCGCCGCTTTCTGCCTGGCAGACGTGACGCCTCTTCCTCTGGAAGAAAGTGACTGCATCAAATGTCACCGCAAAGTCATTGCTCAAGTTGCCGCCAATGGTGGTCGGCACCACACCGAAGTCGGTTGCAACGACTGCCATCTGGAACATCCACCCATGGGGAAGAATGCCATCCCCAAGTGCAGCATGTGCCATGCTCCCCAGGATCGTAAGCACTTCACCCTGAAAGACTGCACCTCCTGTCACAATCCCCATTCACCTAAAGTCGTCAATTTCGATGCCGGCAAAAAACTGCGAGTGGCCTGTGTTTCATGTCACCCGAACCCCGGCAGCTCTATAGAAAAATACCCAAGTGCTCACACCGAATTGGATTGCACCGATTGTCATACGGTCCATGGCGAGTTCTATAACTGTGATGTCTGTCATACCCCAAAAGAAAACAAACATTTTAAAATCAAGAACTGTAAAAGCTGCCATGATCCGCATGCTCCCACGCACATGGATCTTGCTGCCAAGAAAAACGTCAAACCTGCCTGTCTCACCTGCCACGAAGGCCCAGGAAAAGAGATGCAGGAAGCGCCAAGCGCTCATGCCGAGCTTGATTGCAATTACTGCCATCGTGAACATGCCAAATTCCTAGACTGTTTGCAGTGTCATAAAGGCCATTCGCCTGAAATGACCTACAAAGACTGTCTGGACTGTCATGCGCCTCATAAACCGAGGGCTATCCTGTTTGAAAAACAGGTTTCCTCCAACAGTTGCAGTGGTTGTCACGAAGATGTTGTCAAGGATGTCGAGTCAGCTGGTGCCGCGCACAAAACTGAAGTCAGCTGCCAGGATTGCCACCGCGCCCATCCCCCTGCGGAAGAAGGCGTCATTCCGGCCTGTGCCGATTGTCACAGCCCCGAAACAAAAGCGCATTACGCGTTAAAGAATTGCACGTCCTGCCATAATCCTCACAAGCCGCTGACCATTGATTTCGGTGCGGTTCCTAATGTGCGACCCGGTTGTGCCAGCTGCCATAATGCTGAAGATCAGGCCATGACTCAAATGCCGAGTCGTCACTCGGCTATGGATTGCAAAGACTGTCACCTGGTTCACGCCGAGCGTCTTGAATGCCTGACCTGCCACGAACCGCATCGCAAAGGCATGACCTTCGATGAATGTCTTGCTTGCCATCCGGTACATACCCCGACAGTCATCAAGTATGCAGCGACTCCGAAGGAAACGGCTTGTGCCAGTTGCCATCAGCCTGTGGTCAAAGAGGTCGATGAAAAAGGTCTGTCACATAAAACTGCGGTGGCCTGTATCGATTGCCATACGGCTCACCCAGGAGTGGGCTGTCGTGAATGCCACGTTTCCCAACCTGACCTTGGTGGGCCGGCAATCCCTCGCTGCTCCAACTGCCATGCTCCGGCCGATAAGCCGCACTATACTTTAGAGGCTTGTACCGGTTGCCATAAGCCTCATGCGCCTGAAGTTGGCGACCTGGTCGGATTGACCGATATTAAAGCGGCCTGTGTCACTTGTCATCCGAAGCCGGGTGAACTCCTCGATGCCATCCCTAGCGCCCATACGGAACTCGATTGCAACGAATGCCACAACGTTCATGGCGAATATATTGACTGTCTGGGGTGCCACGAGGGTCATTCCCCGGAAATGACTTATCAGCAGTGCCTGCAATGTCATAATCCGCATCAACCGACGGCAATCGTTTATGGAACCAAAGTTGAAGCCGATTTCTGCGCCAGCTGCCATGATGACGTGGTCGCCCTTGTCGCCGAAAAAGGTGAAGCTCACAAGCACAGCACCGCCTGCATCGATTGTCATACAGCTCACCCCCCTGCCCCTGAAGGGGTGATTCCGGAATGTGCTCAGTGCCACCGCCGCACTCTGCGTCCTCACTACGCAGTAGAAAATTGCACCTCCTGTCATGACCCGCACGCGCCTCTGGATATCAATTACAGCCAGGCCAAACTGGTCAAGGACGCTTGTCTCTCTTGCCATAACGAGCAGGGAGCTGAGATGTCACGCCACCCCAGCAAGCATGCAGGCCTGGATTGTAAAGAATGCCATCAGAGTCATAAAACCTGGCTGCAATGTATGGAATGTCACCAGGGACACACGGAGAACATGCGGTATCAGGACTGCCTCGCCTGCCATAAACCGCATATGCCGACAGCGATTGACTTCTCCAAGGATCAACCGAGTTCGTTCTGCGCCCCCTGTCATGAGGGGCCGTACACGGATATCAAGGAACAAGGCGCACGGCACAAGACCGATGTGTCCTGCCAGGACTGCCACATGCAGCATCCGCCGGCCAAAGATGGAGTCATCCCAGCCTGTGCCCTGTGTCACGCTCCGCAAGATGCCCCGCACTTCAAGGTCAGCGATTGCGAGGGCTGCCATCAGCCGCATTCTCCGCTGAAAATGGACTTCAGTCAGGTCAAGGAAGTCAAGCCTGCCTGCGCCTCATGCCATTCCCCAATTGCGCAACAGCTGGTCGATTTCCCAAGCAAACATAGCGCATTGGATTGTAAAGCCTGCCACCAGCAGCATGGTCAGTTCCAGAAGTGCCTGGAATGCCATGAAGGCCATTCGAAAAACATGACCTACGAGGATTGCCTGGCCTGCCATCAGCCGCACAAGCCGTTGCAGGTCAACTATAGCGAAAAGCTACCTTCGGAATTCTGTGGTTCTTGTCATGACGAGGTTGCAGCCAACCTGCACAACTTCACGACCAAACACAGCGCCCTGGCCTGTGTCTACTGCCACCCTGGAACTCACAAGGCGATCCAGTCCTGTCAGGTTTGTCATGGCGAACCTCATGACGCAGATCTCCACGTCAAATTCCCGGACTGCCTGAACTGTCACAACAATCCCCACAAGTTGGCAGATTGGAAGAAATAACCGGATCCATATGGCCCTCGACTTCGGTTGAGGGCCATGTTTTCCACAGATAAGGTCAGCGAACCATGCGGAAAATATTCAGCAGCAGCTTAATGGTAGGCATCCTCGCCCTGTTTTTAGCTTGTGTTTCGACAGCTTCCTTGGCGCAAACCGAACCCGGCCCGGCCCATAATGTTTATCAGCAGCAGGTCCCCCCGATGGCGACTCTGGAATGCGCCAAATGCCACACCAGCATTTTTGAAGACATTAAAGATCGTGGCGGCCTGCACCAACAGGAATGCATCTTCTGTCACAAGACGTTCCATAATTTCAAAAAAGGTGTTCCCTGGACAGAAAAGGTCCCGTCCTGTGAAAGCTGCCACGATCAGCCTCACGGAAAAGACTTCCCTGACTGTCTAGCATGTCATGCCAATGCTCACGCTCCTATTGCCAGCTTGACCAATATGAAACGGCTGGCCCCCGATTGCGTCAAATGCCACTCTGCCCAGGAAAAAGAGCTTAAGGATTTTCCTTCAGCGCATACCGAAGTGGCATGCACCGATTGTCACCATTCCCGACATGGCAATATCCCCAGCTGTTTGGAGTGTCATGAAGAACCGCATCTGACCTTCAAAAACAATGCGGCTTGCCAGGCATGTCATGCGGTCCATTCGCCGTTGCGAAAGGCCTATAGCAATAATATTCCCAATTATGTCTGCGCCGGTTGCCATGCCGAAGTTAATGAAAAACTCGTTTCGAGCGGCAAGAAACACTCGGTTCTCGATTGCACCTTGTGTCATGCCAACACCCATGGCTATATTCCGGCCTGCGAAGATTGCCATGGTACCGGACCGCACAACTCGACAATGGTGAAGAAATTCCAGGGTTGCCGTACCTGTCATGGCGGCCCCCATGTTTTGAAACTGAAAAACTAATTAAGTATTTAATCTGATTGGATTTTCATGGGCTAGTAGGTTTTGCCCGCTTAGGGAGGTTTTTTGATGTCGCGCAATCGAGCCATTCTGGTAGGGACAGTACTGGTCGTTTTGGTACTGCTCTTCGGGTTTTTCCACCTGCGCTATAAATATTGCTGGCAATGTACTCCGGATAATTTCTTTTCTCGGGGCAGTGAATATGCTTGCAAGGAGAATGGGGACCTTCAGGAACTTGGTTTGCGCCACCTCAATAGTGCCGCCCAAGCTGGGCAAAAGGATGCCATTCTCTTCTTGGCTGAACTCTATGCTGGCGATCTTCCTAACGGTTACGTTCCCTTTTTCCCGGAAAAAATCGCCTGTCTTAAGGAAAAATTCGGAAACCAACCCGAAAAGGCAGCCGAGTTTTTTCAACGGATCGAAAACCTACCTGAAACCAACAGCAAAATTGATTT
>ENA-ORXD01002562-ORXD01002562.1-sediment-metagenome-genome-assembly--contig:-NODE-2562-length-11812-cov-3.390797_pt1 | contig 11812 bp, 16 predicted proteins | sample MGYA00237862_ERZ511471 | MGnify/ENA metagenome assembly ERZ511471 | reverse complement strand
AAGTACAGCGCCTAAAAGATGGTCATGTTGTTAGGATATATGATGATAAGCGCGGCAGCAAACAACTGGATAATCGATATCGTGACTATATTTACTCTGATCGTCCTCATATTAAAAGACGAACTTTTCATGAACAAATTGGACTTTATAGAGAAGATTTAGTATTTAACGATATGGAAATAGATTTTTGCCAAAGATTTGAAAAACAAGATGCTATCAAAGGCGCATGGATAGAAGGCTACGGGCGTGTCTTTGAACATATTGGCACTGAACACACATTCAATCCGAGCCAAAAACGCGCCAACATGCGTGCGTGGCTAGAAAATAACAAAATTCTCCGCTATCCATGGCATCTTTATCTTTTACTTAGGTATGGCCGCAAATACTTAGGATGAACAAATCTCTAAAATTTTTAAATTAATAGAATATTGATTCTTCTAGGATGAACCATTTTTTATTTTTTATAATAGCAATGACCTTGCTCCCTTGGCTTTTTGGGTCATACGCAATTTTTGGTTTCAACATAACTGGCTGGTCATGGGTTTTAACAGCAACCTTGTCATCCTTACTATTGTTGAAATCCATAAAATTTATTGCCTTTCCTCTAACTATTTGGTTACCGTGGCTGTGTTTTTTAAGTCTTTATTGGTTTTTAGGCCGTGAAAATCCATATGCCCTTCAGAGTTTTCTCCAAATGGTTTCACCATTTGCTGTGTGTATCGCGGCCTCGACTTTTCGCCCAACAAATCAACAGTTGGAAAACATTGTCTTTTGGATTACACGACTTGCTTGGATTGCGTGGATTCTGCTTCTAATTCGTATGCCCATGATCTTCTTCGGAATACTTCCAGTCCATGGTTTCATGGCAGCAGAAATGATCGGTCTTTTGCTCTTGGGCGCATGTTACGCTTCATTTTATGCTTGTGGCAGTAAACGGCATCTTCTTCATTATTGCGCAATGGTTCTAATTACCTTAATCTCTTTAACACGCGGACCAATCATTGCAATTAGTTCATGTCTCCCTTTGACAATTGCACCATTAGGCATACGCAAGCGATTAATCTTATCTTGTTTTCTCATTGTTTTTGCGCTCCTAATATTTAATACTGAACGCATGCAACAGCGGATGTTTTATTCAGGTAGCGGTGAAATAACGGACTTACGCTATGACAATCCAAATCTGCGGACAACTGGCCGCATCAGTTTTTATGATATTCTCTGGACTGGTTTTCAAAATAGTCCCATACTGGGCAACGGTTTTAATTCTTATCGAAGCACTTTTGCCAAATTAGGAATGGCGGATACCTTACCCCACAATGATTGGCTTAAACTAATGCACGACATTGGGATTGTCGGGGCTGGCTTGTACTTGCTTACTATGATCATACAAACTTTGCATCTTTTCAGGATTGCCCGTTTTTCAAATGGTGTTCAACAAATGCTGGCATATGGGGCTGCTTCTGCTTTTGTACCCTATGCACTTATCATGATGACTGATAACGTTATATTGTACGTGCAATATTTCGGGAATCTTCATTTCGCTCTTATAGGCATCATTTATGGTGCGATTCGTGCAGAATGGGAAGAATATAATTACTATGCCTAATAACATTTCATCTTTTTCCATTGTTATTCCACTTTATAATAAGGCTACGAGTATTTCACGAGCAATTCGCTCAGTCTTAAATCAGTCAATTCAGAATTTTGAGATTGTTGTTGTCAATGACGGCTCCACTGACAACAGTGCTGATATAGTCAGATCTATCAATGATCCACGGATTTTTTTAATTAATCAGGAAAACCAAGGTGTCTCTGCTGCCCGTAACCGCGGCATAGAGATAGCACATCATGACCTTATAGCTTTTCTTGATGGTGATGATGAATGGTTGCCAGAGTTTCTTGAGACTATTCTAAGACTCGCTGATAAATATCCTTATTGCGGCCTTTATGCCACACGTTACTATGTTTGCACCCATCCTGATAAACAGCAGCCAGCTATTATAAATGGTGTCCCAAGTTCTTTTGAAGGTATATTAAAAGATTATTTTAAAATTGCGGTATGTTCTCATCCACCTGTATGGACCGGTGCTACATGCGCAAGAAAATCAGCTCTTGAAATAATTGGTGGCTTTCCTGTTGGTGTAGCTTCAGGAGAAGATTTACTTACATGGGCTAAGATTAATGCATTCTACTCATTTGCATATTCTATGAAATGTCTTTCTATATATAGACCTAGCTTACCTGATTCTTATCCTGCAGTACCATGTCGAATACCGGCTGACCCTGACATTGTTGGCCAAGAACTTCAATTACTTCTAAATTGTATCGATGAAATACATCGTAACGCACTACGCAAGTATTGTTCACACTGGCATAAAATGAGAGCATCTAGTTATCTTAGTTTGGGCATGAAAGTGAAAGCACGTCATGATATTCACTTTGCTTTGACTTTTAATTTTAATATCAAATTAGTTGCTTATTTTTGTTTAAGCTTTTTACCAACAAATATACTTAAATACATTTTTCGGAAATTAACCATCGACAGAGCATAGCGATTATGTCAAAATTAATTATTGTATCGACTGAACCCGCACCATACAAAACCGATCTTTACAATGCTTTCTGCGAACTGCCAGATTGGGACGTTTATGTTTTTTATGCTCTAACCAAAAGTTGGGAACCTGATGCTTCGCATAATTTCATAAACTTCCCCAAAGAAAATTTCAAGTCTTCATTTCACCATGGTAAGGGTGCATTAGGTCAATTATTAAGTGCGGTTCATGTCATATTGAATCTACGAAACAAACCCGATTTCATGATTATATGTACATTAAACAGAATACCTTATGTCGCTGCAGTACTGTGCGCTGTGATAAATAATATACCCTTTGCTTTATTTGATGATCACTTTAACATCGGAAAACCGAATGTTAAAATATTATTTTCTTCCGCAATTAGAGGTTTTGTTAGGTGGCTTGTTTTTAAATACGCACGCGCTGTTCTTATTTGCGGCAATTACGGATGGGCAACAGCTATCAAAGTTGGTTGCCCAGAAGATAAATTAATTAATTTCCCATATGTCGTCGATGGACAAAGACTTAGAGGTCTAGCTGTTTCGTCAACTTCCGTTATCAACCTGAATGATAAAATTAAAAATAGACTGGTCATTTTCTTCAGCGGTAGAATGATAGAACGTAAAGGACTGAACAATCTTTTGTTGGCTGCTGCTCAACTGAAGAAAGAAGACGTTGAGTTTTTTTTAATAATAGAAGGCTCTGGGCCACTCGAAGAAAAATATCAAAAGATGGCAAATGAGCTAAATTTAAACGCGCAGGTAATCTTTGTTGGTTTTTCACAAATGGATCGTCACGCTTATTTATTATCAATATCGGATATAGTCGTTGTACCTTCAACCGAAGACCCGTGGGGTATCGTTGTCCATGAAGGTATGCTCATGGAAAAAGCCGTTTGTGCCTCTGATGCAGTTTGTTCAGCTAGAGACAGAATCCAGCATGGTATTAATGGTATGCTTTTCCCATCTGGAGATTGGGAAAGACTTGCCCTTGAATTAAAAGAATTGATTCATAATCCTGAAAAGAGGGCTGCTCTCGGAAAGAAAGCAAAAGAAACAGCAGAATATTGGACACCCAAAAGAAATGTTGAAGCTTTATTTTCACATTTAGAAAGTCATCCTTAAAGAGGCCATTTTGATGAAATTAAATCTTGGCTGTGACGCACATACACCTGATGGTTGGATTAATGTCGACTATGCGCTTGGTGCCCGTTTTATGAAAATTCCTTTCTTTCGTGCTTTTAATAAAAAAGTAAAACTATTTAATTTAGATTGGAATGAAAAAATATTCATTCATAACTTAATAAAGAGATTTCCCTGGGGTAACGAAAGTGCTGACGTAGTTTATAGTTCACACACCTTGGAACATTTTTCAAAAGCTGATGGTCGAAAGTATATTGCTGAATGTCATAGAGTGCTTCGTAAAAATGGAATAATTCGAATTGTAGTTCCAGATCTTCGTTATTATATAAATGAATACATGGCCGGTCGAATATATGCAGATGATTTTCTTCAAAGTCTTTGTGTATTTTACGAGAGGAGTAACAACAACTTTAAGCATTTGTTCTCGCGATTCTTTTTATTCCAACATCATAAATGTATGTATGACAGTGCACGATTAATAGAAATACTTCATGAGGTTGGTTTCGATGCATCGCAGAAAGATGTTTTTGATAGTGAGATTGATGATATCAAACAAGTTGAATTGGAAGGCCGTACTCATTATGCAGTCGTGGTAGAAGGTCGCAAAAGATAAATGTATCATAATAAGTTTTGCTAGGTTGACATAACAAAATGAAATTCTCCATCGCGATTGTCCATAACTCTTACGGCAAATTGAGTGGCGAGGAAATTGTTATTGACAATCTGGTTGCGCTTTTAAAGGCACGAGGCATTTCTATTTCGCGCTTCAGCAGATCAAGCACAGAAATTGGAAACACAAGGCTGGGTAAAATCTCAGCCTTTTTTTCAGGAATTCACAATCCGTTTGCCAAAAAAGAATTTGAAAAGTTTTTGAAAGATCAGAGGCCCGATGTTGTCCACATCCATAATCTCTATCCGCTGATTTCACCTTCCATTTTGCCGGTCTGCAAAAAGCTGCGCATTCCAGTGGTGATGACAATACATAATTTCCGGTTGGCTTGTCCTAATGGTCTTTTGTTGAGCAAGGGAGAAATTTGCCATCGCTGCCTGGGTAGGCGGGAATACTGGTGCATTCTACGCAACTGTGAAGATAGTATTTTTAAGAGTACGGGGTACGCTTTAAGAACGGCAGCGGCGCGTGTGCTGCGGCGTTATTTTGATAATATTTCGCACTTTATTTGTTTGAGTGAGTTTCAGAAGAATATTTTGGTGAATGAGGGGCTACCTGCGGATAGAGTTTCGGTGATGGCGAATCCGTTGTCGTTGTCCGTACTGCCCCGTGAAAGCAGGAATTTAGAAAAAAATACTGGATCCCCGATAGAACCATTCGGGGATGACAAAGGTGGTGGCACACTCGGGGATGTCAGGGGCATGGTTCTACCCAGAGGGCACCATGGCCCGACAGGGACATTCGGGGATGACAGTGCGGAGGGGCTGCGTGTTCACCCTCCCTCAATCCCTCCCATCAAGGGAGGGAAGAATGCGGATGACAGTGCGGTTGGTAGGTATGTTGCGTATGTCGGGCGGGTAAGCAGAGAAAAGGGAATCGCGACACTTTTCGAGGCAGCAAGACTTTGTCCGGACATACCTTTTATTGTCGCAGGTAGCTGGCAAGCTATGCCAGAAGCACGAGAGTTAGCACCCAACAATGTTACCTTGCTGGGCGCTGTCCCATCAGACAAATTGGGTCCTCTTTATGAGAACGCCCGGTTATTTGTCTTGCCGAGTGTTTGGTATGAAGGGTTTCCTACTGTCCTTTTGGAGGCGATGTCTCATGGTTTGCCTATTGTCTGTTCCCGCATCGGCGGTTTGCCGGAAATTGTTGAAGAAGGCTTGAACGGGCTTTTGTATGAACCGGGGAATGCGAAAGAATTGGCAGCGCGTATTAAGACGCTTTGGGAAGATGCGGCACTGTGTAAAAAGTTTGGTGATTCGGGAAGACAAAAGCTGAATGCAGAATACAACGCGGAGAAATTGATGGATAAACTTATTTTAATATATGAAAAGGTTATAGCAGAAAAAGACCGAAGGTGTTTAGGCTGAAGGAAATATCAGTTGATGGTTCATGGTTGATGGTGGTTGGTAAAAGCAATCGGAGGACGGAGAACGGAGAACGGAGGGCGGAAGTCGGAGGTCGGAGGACGGTAATGCAGATTAATTCGGCAAAGGATTTGGATGTTTATAAACAAGCTTACGATTTGGCGATGGAAATATTTCAATTAAGCAAAAAATGGCCTGCTGAGGAGAAATATTCATTGACTGATCAAATCCGTCGCAGTTCGCTTTCTGTATGTACCAATCTGAGAGAAAGCTGGTCAAAACGTCGTTATCTGGCACATTTTGTCAGCAAACTTACAGATTGTGATGGTGAAAACAGTGAAACGAACACTTGGCTTGATTTCGCTTACAGTTGTGGTTATCTTTCCACCGCTGATTATAAAAGACTTTCGCAACAGTGTAAGCAAATTGGTGGCATGTTGGACGCTATGCTGAAAAATTCATCGTCCTTCATAAAAAAATCCGATCTCTGATCTCAGACATCGGATTTCTGCTTTGAATGCTCTGGACAATCAATTATAAAATATGAAGTGGTATAGCTATTTTATAAAATACTGGGTGCCGGTGGTTGTTTTGTTTGGGATTATATTGTGGATGTCGGGCGGGGATTTTACGGATGGACGGACATCGGAGTTTTTCTTTCCGAAGATTAAATCCCTATTCCCCGGATTGTCGTCTGACGAAGTCACTTTCGTCCATGAATTAATCCGGAAATGCGCGCATATAGTGGAATACTTTTTCTTGGTTTGCTGCTGTCCGTTGCTGTTTTTCGAAGTCCTTTACGTTTATCACGGGTGAAAAAGATTGTTTTGATTATTGTGTTGCTGTTTGTGTTTGCTTTGGGCGATGAGTTTCGGCAGTCACTGGTTGATTTGAGAACAGCTTCTGTTGTTGATGTTGGGTTGGATATGGTTGGGGGAATGATAGGGATGATGATTGTTCTACGTTCTACGTTCTATGTTCTACGTTCAAGGTTCAACGTTAAGAAAAAGGCCGAAGGCTATTAGATTGAAGGAGAATAGTGGATAGTGAAAGACCAGTTGATGGTTTATAGTTGATGGTTGATGGTTGATGGTGGATGGTGGATAGTACTGGTGCGTGCATGGTTAGCCTTCTTCACGAAGAATATCGTGGGTTCCTACGCGTCGCAATTCCATGTGCTCTTTGTCGAATCGTAACGTCAGGCGGTATCCTTTGCTGATACGGATTTCGAATTTATCCGTTCCTTTAAGTTTCTTTAATCTTAATGACGGATGACGGTAATCTTCCAAAAGCAGCCTTAACTGTTTTTCAACACGTTGTCTAATATCTGCAGGTAATGCACGGTAATCTCTGAGGAAGGCATCAGTTCGTCTAATGATCACTGTTGAGATCCTTCATAAGCGCATCAAGATTATCAAAGTCACGGAATTTTCCATTAGTCAAATCCTCATCTGCCTGACGTTCTTTTTCCTGCCATTCTTTTGTCCAGAACCAGGACTGCTCTCGGGGTACTTTTATTGTTGTGATGGGCACTAAGCTGGCAATGCCATTTTCTATACGAACGTCGACCTCATCGCCTGGCTTAAGCTTAAGTGCGGTCATAACGCTCTTAGGAATAGCAATTTGTCTTTTACTACTGATACGCATGGTTTTACCTCTTTACTTTTTTACTTAAGGTAATCAAATTCCTCTTTCTTGTCAAGTGGAATTAGTTGATGGCATAAAGACAGTGAATGGGGGATGGTGAAAGACCAGTTTATAGTTTATAGTTTATAGTTGATAGTTTATAGTTGATAGTTGATGGTGAAAGACCAGTTGATGGTTTATAGTTAATAGTTGATAGTGAAGAAAATGAAGATTTGATGGTTTAGATGATTTGACAGGCAAAACAGGTCACTGGAAGATTAGATGGTTAAGTAATTTAAACTTGCAAAGTACTTCACTTAGTGGTATAGTGAGCACAAAGATGATTTGTAAAACCAGATATTTTAACAAATGGGCACGCAAGATTGGTTTGAACGATTCGCTGCTAAAAAAGGCTGTTCTCGAAATTCAAAGTGGTTTGCTGGAAGCTGATCTTGGCGGTGGTATTGTGAAAAAGCGCATTGCTTTGCCGGGCAGAGGAAAGCGCGGTAGTACGAGAACATTGCTGGCAACGAATCTGGATGACCGATGGTTTTTTGTATTTGGTTTTGAAAAGAACGAGCTTGAAAACATTTCAGAAAAAGAACTGGCAACTTTGAAAATGCTGGCAAAAGACCTTCTTGGTATGACTGCGGCGCAAATTAAAGTTGCCGTTGGAGAAGGCATTTTGGTGGAGGTTGAAAATGAAACGTGAAAAGTATAAGAGCCGCCTTTTAAGCGCGGTTCATGAAACAGCTCAGGACCTGCATGAACTTGGTTTTATAGATAAACGCAAGATGCGGGAGTATGATTTTTTGTGTGTCGAACCGGTTTCTGCTTATTCGGCAGAGCAGATTCGTGCTCTGAGGGAACGTTATCGACTCAGCCAGGCTGTTATGGCGGCAGTGCTCAATACAAGCCTCTCTACAATTCAGAAGTGGGAGATCGGAGATAAGCATCCTGCCGGACCGTCTCTCAAGCTATTGAGTATTTTGGATCGCAAGGGTTTGGAAGCGCTGAGATGATATATAAAGGAAATGCAGGCTGAAGCATCGCAGGTCCCTTCTCCCCTTGCAGGAATCCAGTACCACACAGTCCCTTCTCCCTTGGTGGGAGAAGGTTAGGATGAGGGGGGAAAAACAACTGGATGCACCCAGAGGGCACCATGGCCCGCCAGGAGCACGCGGGCATGACAGTGAGCTAAGCTGATAGTGAGGACTCGTTGAGGACGAGTGAAACGAAGTTCGAAACGTTAGCCGAACTATCCTAGGAGCGAAGCGACGTAGGAAAACGAGCGAAGCGAAGATCGAAACGTAAGTCGAACTATCCAATCCCGATTTATCGGGACTTGGGAACTATCCCCGAAGCGAAGCGGATGGGGACAGAGGGTGGTGGCCCGCTCGGGGATGTCATTGATAGTGTCATTGAAAAACTGAATATTAGGTTGCATTTCATTTTATTATTAATTATAATAAGATTATGAAATATGATGATTTGACGAAAATAATTAAAGCGCCTTATTTTTCAAGAAGCGACGTCTTGTTAATCGACCAGAAACTTTTAGATTATCAACTTAGTTTATGGGTCAAGAAAGGTAATTTGCTGCGTTTGAAAAATGGTTTGTATGCCTTTGCAAAGGATAAGGAAAGGATTAAAGGCGAAGAAGTTGCAGCTTTTATTTATGAGCCGAGTTATCTCAGCCTGGAAAGCGCGTTGGCCTGCTATGGTTTTATTCCTGAAATGGTTTACGCGTATGTCAGTGTGACGGCTCGTATCAACAGAAAGTTTACCAATGACTTTGGAACCTTTTTGTATCGGCATATCAAGTCTGAACTTTTCTGGGGATATACGGAAACGAAAACTCAATACGGGCATTATTTGCTGGCGGAACCGGAAAAGGCGTTGTTGGATTATCTTTATTTGAATCTATCGAAAATCAGAAATGAAGCCGACTTTGCGAATATCAGGTTGAACATGGACGCGATCAAAGAAAAAATAGATGCTGAAAAATTTCTGAAGTATCTCTCTGCTTTCAATATCGCTAAAATGAAGGATTGGGCTTTGCGATGCTTACAATAGAACAGATTTCCGAATATTTCCCTGTAGCCTTGCGCCGGAGAAATCCTCAGGGCGTTTTGGTGGAATATCTGCAGCATGAGTTCCTGGACTCGATATTTAAGGAGAAATCGGCGGCAGCGTTGTGTTTTATCGGTGGCACTGCCATTCGTATTCTCTATCAGAATCCGCGATTTTCAGAAGACCTGGATTTTGATAATTTCGGTCTCTCCTTCAAGGCTTTCGAAAAGCTGTTGGGAATTGCATGTAAGGATATGGCCAATAAAGGTTTTGTGGTGGAGTATCGTTTTGTGGAACGCGGTGCGTATCATTGCTATGTCAAGTTTCCGGACATTCTATATCAATCCGGGATTTCACCTCATAGTTCCAGAAAGATTCTGATTTGCGTTGATACCGAAAGCAAGAAGAAGTATTACGAGCCGCAACATTATATCTTGAACAGATTTGCTCTGTATCGGCAAATATCGACGGCGCCTGCACCGGTTCTCCTTGCTCAGAAAATGATGACTGTTCTGCAACGGAAACGCGAGAAAGGGCGGGATCTTTTTGATGTGTCTTTTTTGATGGGATTGGCCGAACCTGATTTTGACTATATTGCCAAATGCATGGGTTGCGATAAGAAACATTTTTTAAAATTGTTCGATGAAAGATTAAAAGAGCTGGATTTGAACTTTCTGGCTAAAGATGTTGAACCATTCCTTTTTTCAGCAGAACAAAAAGAACGTATATTGACTTTTCACGATTACTGGAGAACGAAGGCTGAAGGGAATTAGTGGATAGTGGCTGGTGAAAGACCAGTTGATGGTTTATAGTTTATAGTTGATAGTTGATGGTAAAAGAATATATCCACCTCCGGCGCTTTGCGCCACCTCCGCCAGCGGAGGATATAGTCTGTTTCCACCGCCGTAATTTTAGGCTGCCCTTTTTGCTTTTCCAGTATCAGCATGGAGCTTTAGGCCTAGAGCTTTAATAACTTTAAGAATTGTGCCAAATTCTGGATTGCCATCAGCGGAAAGCGCTTTGTATAAATTTTCCCTTGCCAGTCCTGTATCGCGAGCAAGCTGTGACATCCCACGAGCACGGGCTATTACACCTAACGCATTTGCTATAAAGGCGGGGTCGTCACCCGCTTCTTCCAGACAGGCATCAAGGTAAGCAGCCATATCATCAGTAGTTTTGAGATATTTCGCTGTATCGTATTTTGTAAATTTTTCAGACATAATCTAATCCTTCCATTCTTTAGCGATTATTTTAGCTTTTTCAATATCGCGGGGCTGAGAAGACTTATCACCACCGCACAACATCACGACGCGCATGTCGCGTTGAATATAATACAATCGATAACCTGGCCCATAGTGAATACGCAATTCGGAAAGACCTTCCCCTATCGGCCCCACATCACCAAAATTCCCCAAACTCAAACCGGTCAAGCCGTACGTAAACGCGCATTCGCGCCTGTCGGTCTTTCAGTCCACTTAACCATTTGGAAAATGTGGCACTCTCGATAACCTCGAACATGGCTGAAATGTAATTTATAAATTACAATATGTCAAGGGGAAAGAGCGGTTGATGGTTTCCCACAGCGCAGAGCGCCTGGGATAGTTCCCATTGGCTGCTAGATAGTGGATAGGGGCTGACAAATAGTGAAGACTGGTCAAGGTTCAAGGTTAGAAAAGGCTGAAGGCTATTAGGCTGTCCCCATCCGCTTCGCTTCGGGGATAGTTCCCAGTGGCAAAGCCCTTGGATAGTTCGACTTACGTTTCGATCTTCGCTTCGCTCGCTCTCAACTGGTCTCACTACGACTAACTTTTCAGACTTCGCTTACGCTCGTCTTACACAAGGTATAATTCGGCTAACGACTCCTGTGGTCGTCGAGTCTCATTATCAACTTGTCTCACTAAAGACTGAGGCACCGCTGTCATTCCCGACCTGATCGGGAATCCAAGAAAAAACAACTGGATCCCCGACAAGCCCATTCGGGGATGACAGAGGGTGTGGATGCACCCTGGGGGGCACCATGGCCCGACAGACCCATTAGGGGATGACAGAAGGTGGTAGTTCATTCGGGGATGACATTATTCCAGGTTCAGAGCCGAATTTCCGTTAACAATAATTTAAATCGAATTTGGTTGACATTATCGTATAAATTATATATACATATTTATAAATGCTAATATATTATACGGTTTAATGATGCTCTCAAAAAAGCAGGATCTTATAGGATTTTTTAAAGACAACCAAGGGACAGCACGTTTTTCGGTTATTCTGAAAGCCGGTTTTCATCCCGACTCGCTTACCGCTCTTGTCAATGAGGAAAAAGTCGAAAAGATCGGCCGGGGGCTCTACAAGCTTAAAGAT
>ENA-ORXD01002561-ORXD01002561.1-sediment-metagenome-genome-assembly--contig:-NODE-2561-length-11812-cov-22.818918_pt1 | contig 11812 bp, 9 predicted proteins | sample MGYA00237862_ERZ511471 | MGnify/ENA metagenome assembly ERZ511471 | reverse complement strand
GCAGCCCAAACATCCCCAAAAACACTCCCTTTATTTAATATGTACATGGTCTTTTCGTTTCCCTCAGAAGTAATGATGGAAAACTTAACCCGACCGCTGACAATGTAATATACACGGTCAATTGTTTCGCCCTCTTCAATGATGACCGTGTTTTTATTTAATGAAATAGTAGGGGATCCTGTGAACAGTTTGCCCCATAAACGACTATAGATACTGGATTTATCAGGCATTTTTTATAACCAATAATCGGAAACTCATACTCTAAGAATCAGGGTAATCAAAAAATCAACTACCAAGTTTTCAGAATACGAATTAGTATACTCGAAATATTGCCTTAGGCCAGATTCTTAAAGGAAAGAATTGGGAATTCTACGGCGTTATTAAAAAAACACTTATCAAAAATTGTAGTCCAGGTAACATAAATAAGTTGTCCTTGGTGGTATAGTACTTGATAACTTCCGTCTGGATACATTGAGAATGATTTTTCAAGAATCCAGGGTCTGAAATCTTATAAGGAGAATTAGAAGAATATGAAAAGCATCCGCAAATTAGTCTTTGTGGTGGTCGTCGTAACCATGTTGGTTATGGCTGCCTGTACGCCTGCGGCGCCTCAAAATGCGCCCGCAGAACAACCGGTTGATTCTACTGCCCCATCAACCGAAGCCACGCAACCTGCCCCAGCCGATACTGCCGCAGAAGAAACCCCTGTCCGGTCTGGCGGTGTGGTCACGATTGCCCAAGAAGGTGAGCCTGGTAATCTTAACCCAATGGTTTGGGCCACAACTTCCGACACAAATATCACCCACATGATCTTTGATTCACTTGTGCGTCCCGATGAGCAGTTGATTATTGAAGGTAGTTTAGCTAAGGAGTGGACTGTATCTGAAGACGGAAAGACTTATACCTTCACTCTCTATGATAATGTCAAATGGCATGACGGTGAGCCTTTCACTGCTAATGATGTTGCCTTTACCTTTACCTCTCTCGCAGATCCCACCTATGATGCAGGTGCATACAGTCGCGTTGAACCAATTTTGGGCGCTGCAGACTTCCACAATGGAACCGCGGATAGTGTAGCTGGAATTAAAGTCATTGATGACTATACTATTGAATTCACGCTCACTGAGGCTAATGCATCGTTCCTGGCTAATATGTTCATCGGTGTTTTACCGGAACACATCCTCAAAGATGTCTCCCCTGCCGATTGGGCAAAAGATGATTTTAACCGCGCTCCGATTGGTACCGGCCCGTTTAAATTTGTCAAATGGGAACCTGCCCAATATATCGAGCTTGCTGCCAATATGGATTACTTCAAAGGCGTACCCAACCTGGATGGAATCATCTATCGCTTTGGCGATCAAAACACCATGCTTGCTGCATTCATGAACCAGGAAGTGGATATTGTACCGGTTCCGGTAGCTGAAGTGGAAAATGTCAAAACGCTTGATTTTGCTGAAGTAAAGACATCCAATGATCTGTCAGTTTATTATATTGGTTTCAATTTGCTCAACGATCATTTCAAAGACGTAAAAGTTCGCCAGGCTTTAGCTTACGCGGTCAACAAAGAATTGATCGTAACCAGCATTTTGGGTGAGTATGGTGAAGTATGTGAAGATCTCTTCCCGAATGCCCACTGGTCACACAATCCTGATGTAACCACCTATCCATACAATCCAGATCAGGCAATGGCTTTACTTGAAGAAGCGGGCTACACCAAAAATGCCTCTGGTATTTATGAAAAAGATGGGAAAGAATTGAAATTCACCATCGAAGTTCCAACTGGTAAAAAGGAACGAGAAAAAACTGCTGTGATGCTCAAACAAATGTGGGACGAAATTGGATTGAATGTAGAAATCCGACAACTCGACTTCCCCACATTGGTTACTAAATTGCTGCCCAAAGATAAAGAAGGCAAGCAGCGAACGGTAACAGCGGAAGATTACGATGCTTACATCCTGGGCTTTGGTGTTGAGGCTGATCCAGATGAATACCGCCCCTATTTCCATAGCGCGTTCATGCCGCCTAACGGTTACAATTTCGTTAGTTACAGTGATCCCGACATGGATGAGCTCTTAATCAACCAGCTCTTGGAAACTGATCAAGAAGCTCGCCAGGCAATCTTCTGGGAAATTGGCAAGAAGTTATCAGATGAACAACCCTGGATTCCGATTTATGGCCAGAAATCTGTGTTTGTCAGCAATGTGAAAGTTCAAGGCTTCACCCCCGACTTCCGCGGTGTGACTTTCAACGCGCGTGAGTGGAGTATCAGTCAATAGTGTAAACCTGTTTTTTGAGGTTATCGAGGCTTAATTCGCCTCGATAACCTCATTTCACCTTTAGCGGTATGCATCTTTTTTGGTTTTTTGTAAAACCAATTGATCATGTCACCAAATACTTAATGAGCTGAATAATAATGGATCCTTCCGAAATAAAAAAAGAAGCAGCGCACCATTTAAAGAATTTGATCCGAGTCAATACGAGCAATCCACCCGGGAATGAAATGCAGGCCGTTAATTACATGGCCGCAATTGCCCGCGAAAATAATCTTGATTATGAAATATTCGAAACTTATCCCGGTCGCGGAAATATTCTTATCAAAATAAAGAGTAATCAATCAGAAAACCCCCCTTTGGTCATGATTTCCCATCTTGATGTAGTCCCAGCTGACCCTGAGCAATGGAGCATAGATCCGTTTGCCGGGTTAGAGCAAAACGGAATGATTTGGGGGCGAGGGGCAATTGATACCAAGCAATTAACAGTGATGCAACTGATGGTTCTGTTATTAATCAAGCGCCGAAATTTCTCTCCGGATCGAGATATTTATTTATTGGCAACCGCCGATGAAGAAACTGGTAGTCGTTTGGGCATGATGTCCATGATCGAACGGGTGCCACAGATTTTTCAAAACGCTGATGTTATCAGTGAAGGCGGTGGGTTTCCTATATCGGTTGGGAGCAAGGTTTTTTATCTCTGCGAAACAGGTCAAAAAGGCACTGCCACACTGAAGTTTTCCTTCCCCAGAACTCCAGGATCAAATCCTTATCTTCCAGATAATGATCCTATTCTTAATTGCAGCCAACTCATTCTTAAACTACGCGACTTTCAGTGGCCTGGTAAATTACCGGGAGCCACTTTATACCTGATTGATCAATTAAGTTCAGCCTGCCGGATCCCCACTTCTTTGGCCTTGATGGACCGGTTAAATCAAATTGCGAAAACTGTCAGTCCGGCTCTTCTAAACTTAGTCACTGCGATGACCCGCAATACAATCGCAGCAACCGTTTGGAATGGGGGCAAAAGAAACGGAAATTCAAGATACGCAACTGAGCTGCTTGTGGATGTGCGCATTTTGCCGGGGGTTGATCGCGCTCAGCTTGAATCAGTAATTTCAGATCTGACATTTGGATTACCCGTTGAAGCCGAAATTACCCGGTTTAATTTGGGATATGAATCAAATTTCACCAGCACTTTATTCTCTTCTTTATCCAATGCAATAAAGAATCGATTCCCTTCGGCTGAAGTAGTACCGTTTATTGCGACTGGAGCCAGTGACGGCCGTTTTCTTCAAAATTTCAATGCAAATGTGTGCGGTTTTTCACCAGTATTAATTGAAGACATGACTTTTGAAAAAGCGGTGTCAATGGTTCATGGCATTGATGAAAGAATTTCCATCGAATCCCTGTTGTTTGGAATCGAAGTGCTCTATGATGCAGTGACGAAACGCTGTCAGGAGAAGATCTATGTTCAATGATGATTATCAAGTTGCTAGAGAAAAAATAATTGCCGCCACCGATTATCTTCAACAGAATCATGTTGATGCGTGGTTGATCTTGACCAGAGAAGGTAGTGACCCAGCGCTCCCCCTTATCGTAGGTGTTCGATCTGTTCATGAAGCCGCCATCTTTATAAAGGAAGATGGGAACCACACTGTATTATGTTCACAATCGGACTATGGGAATTATCAAAGTACAGGGCTATTCCAAACAGTGCGCGTGTATGAGAAAGATTTTGAAGCCAACCTCTCTGATGAAATAGCACAATTAAATCCATCACAATTGATGTTGAATTTCTCACAAACAGACCATCTTTCTGATGGATTGTCCCTTGGCCAATATATGATGCTTCAGAAGCTGGTGGGTATTGAAAAACTGGCTTCGATTGAAATTTCAAGTGAGAGTTTATTAAAACAATTGCGCGGTATCAAATCCCCGGCGGAAGTCGAGCGTCTTCAAAAAGCAATTGACCTCACGGTTGAGATTTACGATGAAGTTTTTTCAAAGTTGAAGTGCGGCCTAACTGAAAAAGAAATCTCCAATTTCTTCATTCAAGGGATGAAAAATCGAGGTGTCACTAGTGGGATTGGTTCAGCTTATGATCCGCCAATCGTCTGCCTTGTCCGGGCTGGTCTTGCTCACCGCCAACCCGGGAATACCAGGGTTATTCCTGGTGATATTCTTATTATGGATTTTAGTGTGAAATACCGTGACTATGTTTCCGATATCGCTCGAACAGTGTATTTCCTAAAAGAAGGTGAAACTCAAGCGCCTGCGGAGATCAACCATGCTTTTGAAACCGCGCATCAGGCAATCACGACGGTGATTGATTATATTGGGCATGGAAAAAAGGGTTGGCAGGTTGATCAAGTCGGACGTCAGGTGATTGAAAACGGAGGCTTTCCAACCGTTCGACATTCTGTTGGGCATCAGATCGGGCGAAATTGTCACGATGGTGGAGTAACGTTAGGCCCGCGTAAAAATTATCCCCGTCCGGAGGTTGAAGGCGAGGTTCAAGTTGGTGAATTGTATGCAATTGAACCAACCGTAATTCAGGATAACGGCTTGCCCTGCATGTTAGTTGAAGAAAACATTCTGATTACTGAATCAGGTGCTCGTATTCTTAGTCGTCGCCAGGATGACCTGATCCTCATTCCCTTTTGCGCGGAGGTATCCTGAAGTGATGGATCTATTTGATGCAGATTGGGAGCAAAAAGGAATTGAGCTTTTCAAGGATCTGATCCATTTTGAAAGCGTTAATCCGCCAGGAAATGAAGCTCCTATTGCAAATTATCTAGCTCAAAAGTTTGCTGATGCCGGGATTGTCTGCCAAATTATGGAAAAATCGCCCGGCCGGTGCAACCTGGTAGCGCGCCTTTCTTCAGGCAGCAAGCGTCCACCTATCGCGCTTATCTCCCATCTGGATGTTGTGCCAGCGGATATGACGAAATGGACCTACCCTCCTTTTTCAGCGACTGAAAGTGATGGTTTTATTTGGGGGCGGGGTACTTTAGACACAAAACAATTAACGGCCATGCAAGTAATGGCCATTCTTGAGCTAAGCAAACGCGAACTAAATCGAGATGTAATATTTGTTGCCAGCGCTGATGAAGAGGCAGGAAGCCATTTCGGCATGGAATGGTTGGCGAAAGAATTACCAGAATTACAGCATTGCGGGCTAATTGTCAGCGAAGGTGGGGGATTCCCAATTGTCTCAAACGGCCGCAGCTATATGCTGGTTGCCGCAGGAGAAAAAGGGGTGTGTCAGGTTGCTTTAAAATCTTTAGGAGATACAGGTCACGCCTCTTGCCCACCCGTTAATCAATCAATTTATCATCTGGCAGAAGCTGTACGCCGACTTACGACACATCGTTTTGAAGAGAAATTCTCGCAACTCACTCGTCACTTTCTGATTGAAACAGGCTTGAACCCCTGTGAAAAAGAAGCGGATCGCTCGACACTTACATCATTAATGCAATATCAATTATTTGATACTTTGTCGATTAACCATTTGCAGGTAGGTGAAGCAACAAATGTGATCCCAAAGGTGGCCGAAGCAATAATAGAATTCCGACTTTTGCCTGGAACCAGTCGAGGGGAAATCGAACAACTGCTTAATGAAAAATTGATCGATTTGCCTGTGCAGTGGACCATAACGGGTTTCGAAGAAGGTTACGAGAGTGATACGGATTCCGAAATCTTGCGATTATTTGAGGATAACGCACGGTTATTTGGTTTCGCTGGAGATTTGCTTCCATTTTTAGCCTTAGGTCGAACGGATGGTCGGTTTTTATGTGCCGAAGGTGCATCGATTTTTGGTTTTTCGCCAGTTCTTCTGGCAGATAGCTACGAAGAAGCCCTCAAGCGGGTTCACAACGACAATGAGCGAATCAGTGAGGAATCTATTCGTTTTGGACTCAAAGTATTTGTGAAAAGTCTTTTAGACCTGTGCGTTGAAAAGTGAGGATGAAAATGAAATATTCTGTGAACCAAGAAAAAATGGATCAAGCTGCTACCTATTTAGATCAGCTTGGTATTGATATGTGGCTCATCCTTACCAGTGAAGGGAGTGACCCATGCTTACCGCTTGTTACTGGTGTGCGAACAGTTGGTCCAGGCGCGTTTATTTTAACTTCTACCGGCCAGCGATATGCAATTTGTAGCAGTATTGACGCACAAGATATTGAGGAGAGTGAATTATTCACTGAAGTGATAAAATATCGGGAAAATTTGGCGCAACCCCTCCAGAATCTGATTGATCAGTTTAGACCCAAGAAGATCGCGCTTAATTATTCTCAACAAGAACACTTATGTGATGGATTAACCGTTGGCCGTTTTCGATGGCTACAAGAGACTCTCAAAGATCGCTTCTTTGGGGAGTGGGTTTCTTCTGAACTTTTTCTAAAAGATCTTCGCAGTATTAAATCTCCGGACGAAATTCGGCGAATCCAAAAAGCGGTAGATATTACTTTAGAAATCTACGCTGAAGCATTTGCTCAGATAAAGCCCGGTTTGACAGAGAAGCAAATTGGGCAGATCTTCGTACGAGAAATGGAAAAACGGGGTGTGGTAAGCGGCCTGGATAAGCAGCTTTCCATGCCAATGGTGCTTAAAGGAAATATTGCCCATCGCGCTCCTTCAGATTGGGCTACCGAGCCCGGTGATATGTTGATTATCGATTTCAGTGTGGACTATGAAGGTTATGTGTCTGATATCGCCCGAACAGCATACTTATTAAAGCCCGGAGAAGCAGATGCGCCATCTGAAATGAAGTACGCATTCGAATCGGCATATGGCGCCATCAGTAAAGGGTTTGAAGCACTTAAGCCTGGTAAGGCAGGTTATGAAATCGATCGCGCTGCAAGAGATTATTTACTCAGCCGGGGAATGCCGGAAATCTCACATGCGACAGGCCACCAGATCGGACGAGAGACACACGATGGCGGTACCTTGTTAGGTCCCTTATGGGAACGATATGGTGAAGCTCCTTACGGCTCGATTGCTGAAAACATGGTGTTCACATTAGAGCCCACCATATTGCCTTCAGAAGGCCCCTTCATTCTTGTTGAAGAAAATGTATTGGTCACGGCAAACGGTGCAAAATACCTGAGTAAAAGACAGGAAAACCTTGTCCTGATCCAACCATAAATCTCTCCAGGTTCAAAGCGAAGGAGATTATTACTAGATGAAATCTTACATCATTAAACGTTTGTTGCAAGCAATCCCGATCCTGATTGGTATCACCTTGCTTACTTTCATGATCATGCAGCTTGCACCTGGCAATCCGATGCAAACCATGATCAACCCACGCATTTCACCAGAAGAACTGGCCCGGGCTGAACAAAGATTAGGATTGGATAAACCATTGATTGTGCAATATTTCAATTGGTTGAAAGAAATATTCAAGGGCAATTTGGGTTACACAGTCAAAACGGGTCAGCCAGTAGGAAAACTAATCATGGAACGTTTGCCTGCTACACTGCTGCTGACAGGGACTGCGTTTATCTTATCATTTATGATTGGAATTCCTTTAGGTGTTTTTTCGGCCACTCATAAGTATTCTCCTTCGGATTATGTGCTTACTGTTTTTGCTTTTATCGGAATTTCCATCCCTTCTTTCTTTTTCGGTATTGCATTGATTTATATCCTGGGTGTCAAACTTTCCTGGCTGCCAACTTCCGGTATGGCAACCATCAATATGGCGGGGACTGAGTTTGAGCTATTTATGGATCGGGTGAAGCACCTGATCATGCCTGCTTTCGTACTGGCGTTGCCTCAAATGGCGACCGTTATGCGCTTTACTCGTTCCAGCATGATCGAAGTAATGACGCATGACTATATCCGTACAGCTCGATCTAAAGGGTTGAGTAATCGTAATGTCCGCTTCAAGCATGCATTACGCAATGCTGCCATTCCGGTTATTACAATTTTTGGTCTATCAATCCCATTTTTATTTGGTGGCGCTTACATTACTGAGACCATATTCAACTGGCCAGGCATGGGACAATTAGGCATTTCTGCAATTACTTCACGTGAATATCCCGTCATTATGGGATTGAATCTTTTCACTTCGGTTCTTGTGTTGGCTGGAAACTTAATCGCAGATATTCTTTATGCCTTTGTAGATCCAAGAATCCGTTATTCATAGCGGCAGTTTTTCAAAGGAAACAATCTATGACGATCGCAAATATGAATTCAATTTCCCATCAGCCAGCAGTTAAAGAAATTAATCAGAGCTTTTCTGCTCAGGCCTGGCGGAGATTTAAAAAGAATAAGCTGGCTTTGTTTGGGATGGGTTTCATTATATTTCTGGTTGTTGTCTCAATCGCCGCTCCATTAATAGCCCCCTATGATCCATACAAATCTATTTCAAATGAAGCGGGAGGACTCGACATTTTCGCTGCGCCATCGCAGAATTTTCTCCTTGGTACTGATAGCCTGGGGCGGGACATCCTTTCAAGGATCATCTATGCCGGGCGAATTTCATTAAGTGTTGGAATCATATCCATTTTGATTTCCACATCCGTGGGTATATTTCTGGGTTCATTAGCCGGTTACTTTGGAAAATGGGTCGACTCGGTAATCATGCGTGTAGTTGACGTTGTTTACTGTTTTCCGGTACTGTTTTTGATCATTACCGTTTCAACGCTGCTTAAACCTTCCATATTCAATGTGATGATTATTATTGGATTGGTCAGCTGGACAAACACAGCCCGTCTGGTACGCGGAGAGATCTTGAGGGTTCGTGAATATGAATTTGTCCAGGCATCGCGGGCATTAGGCGCGCGCGACAGTGCCATTATCATTCAACATATCATTCCCAATATTCTTGCCCCCATTTTAGTGCAGGCTACCCTGCAAACCGCTCAAGCTATTCTTACAGAGGCCTCTCTAAGTTTTCTTGGTGTCGGGGTCCAACAACCCATACCCAGTTGGGGAAATATGCTTTATGAAGCTATGTCCATTATGGTCCTTCGTTTCCGTCCTTGGGTTTGGGCTCCTCCCGGACTGGCAATTCTGCTGACAGTTTTGAGCATTAATTTTGTGGGGGATGGGTTGCGCGATGCGCTTGATCCAAAGTTGAAAGGAAAAGGATAATCAATGGAAACTGTTCAGAGGATTGAAAACCTTCGCGCATGGTTGTCCGACCAAAATTTGGACGCGGCTTATATCTCTTCTTATGAGAACAGAAGATATTTTTCTGGATTTACGGGGAGTAATGGCTATTTAATTATCACGCCTAGCGAACTTCTTTTGATCACGGATCAGCGCTATACCCTTCAGGCAAAACAACAGGCGGTTGGGTACAAAGTGGTAACCCATCTCTTGGATCCGATTCCGACTATTAAAGACACAATTAACTCTCTTTCGATTCGCACGCTGGGTTATGAAACTCGGAAATTGACCGATTTTGACGTTCGCGGTTATCGGTCAGCCTTACCCCACATTAATTGGGTCCCGATGGAGGATATCGGTAAACAACTTCGCGCGGTAAAAGATGTTGGAGAGCAGGAAGATTTACGCCAGGCAATTGCGATAGCAGATCGGGCAGTTGCCGGACTTGTGAACATTATCAAGCCTGGTATGACAGAGAAGGAAGTTGCCATAGAGTTGGAATACTGTCTGGCCAAAGAAGGAAGTGAAGGTCCTGCGTTTGGAACCATTGTGGCTTCGGGGTTGCGCGGCTCCCTTCCTCATGGCGGGCCAACAGATAAACGCATTGAAGCAGGAGATATGGTTGTGGTCGATTGTGGCGCGATCTTTCATGGATATCATTCCGATATCACCCGCACAATTTGGGTAGGCGAACCATCCAGTCGAATGGTTGAGATATACAAAATTGTCTCAGATGCTCAAGATCAAGCCTTATCAGAAATCAGACCAGGAATCACCGGCGGGGATATTGACAGGGCACACCGACTGGTGTTTGAGCAGGCTGGTGTTGAGAAATATTCTTTGCGTGGGCTTGGACATGGTGTTGGGCTAGAAATTCACGAGCAGCCTCGTGTAGTAATCGACTCACAGGAAGTTATTCAGCCTGGGATGATTTTTACCGTAGAGCCTGGTCTTTATCTGCCTGATTTAGGTGGAGTGAGGATTGAAGACATAGTTCTGGTGACTGAAAGTGGATGCGAAATTCTAACTGCTTGCCCGAAAAACCTGCGGGTGGACCATAGCGCGGCTTAGTTTCAGGAGATTTTGAATGGCAGAAACAATTTTAGATGTCAAAGATTTGAGAACCCATTTCTTCACTGATGAGGGCGTGGCTGCTGCTGTAGATGGTGTTTCTTTTTCCTTAACTCGAGGGAAAACGCTGGGGATCGTAGGTGAATCTGGATGTGGGAAAAGTGTTACTTCATTATCTATCCTTCGTCTGGTTGAAGAACCTGCTGGAAAGATTATTGGTGGTGAGATCATTTTCAAAGACCAAAATTTGTTGAAGCTCAGCGAAGAGGAGATGCGCGATATTCGCGGCAATGAAATTTCAATGATCTTTCAAGAGCCGATGACATCACTGAATCCTGTTTTCACTGTAGGGGACCAGATTGCCGAAGTATTGCGTTTACACCAGGGATTATCAAAGAGAGATGCAATTCAAAAAAGCATTGAGATGCTTCGACTGGTGGGAATACCTCTCCCAGAACGTCGGGTTCATGAATACCCTCACCAACTCAGTGGGGGGATGCGCCAGCGCGTTATGATCGCCATGGCACTATCATGCAATCCGGCACTGCTCATCGCTGATGAACCAACCACAGCGCTGGACGTTACCATTCAAGCTCAAATTCTTGAACTAATGAAGGATTTGAAAGACAAACTTGGTACTGCGATCATGCTGATTACGCATGATCTTGGTGTGGTAGCCGAAGTTGCGGATGAGGTGATGATTATGTATGCCGGTAAGGTGGTTGAACACGGCCCAGTTCAGGCTGTGTTTTCCAATCCGCTGCACCCCTACACGGAAGGATTAATGAACTCAATTCCGGATATTACTCAGGACCTTGAAGCTTTAGAGACAATCGAAGGCCTGGTTCCAAGTATTTATGCTATGCCTGAAGGATGCCGGTTCCACCCGAGGTGTAAGTATGCCATGGATATTTGCAAGGATAACCAACCTGGATTGGTGTCTAAGGAAGATCGAAAGGTACGTTGTTTCCGGTACAGCCCAATATTAGAAGAGGCCCGCAAATGAATCAACCAATACTTGAAGTAACCAACCTGAAAAAATATTTTCCGGTGAACCAAACCAGCCTCTTTTCTACTCAAAAACAATATGTAAAAGCAGTCGATGACATCAGTTTTACCATTCAATCCGGTGAAACAATGGGTTTTGTTGGTGAATCCGGTTGTGGAAAATCTACTGTAGGCCGAACAATCTTAAGGCTCATTGAGCCCACTGATGGTCAAGTAATATTTGAAGGACAGGATATTCTCAAATTAAACAGCAAAGATCTGCGCGAAATGCGCAAGGAAATGCAAATCATATTTCAAGATCCATATGCTTCCCTGGATCCAAGAAAGACAGTCAAAGAGATCAT
>ENA-ORXD01002560-ORXD01002560.1-sediment-metagenome-genome-assembly--contig:-NODE-2560-length-11817-cov-42.223254_pt1 | contig 11817 bp, 2 predicted proteins | sample MGYA00237862_ERZ511471 | MGnify/ENA metagenome assembly ERZ511471 | reverse complement strand
CGATCTTCTTTCGTATGATCATAACGCGATCTGGATTCATTTGCGGTCACACCCCGTGCGGGTGTGTGGATTGAAATCGGTGCCGTCACGATTCAGGAGGCGCATTGAGCGTCACACCCCGTGCGGGTGTGTGGATTGAAATCGGCATTATCGGGATCATACACCGCCCGTATTGTAAGGTCACACCCCGTGCGGGTGTGTGGATTGAAATGGGTGAGGTCGGTTACGGTGAGGCCGACGCCGGCCAGTCACACCCCGTGCGGGTGTGTGGATTGAAATCTGAGTTCGAGCTGTTGCAGTTCAGGGGAGAGGGTCACACCCCGTGCGGGTGTGTGGATTGAAATCCAATGACTGTAACCTGCTGCATGGGTATAATATGGTCACACCCCGTGCGGGTGTGTGGATTGAAATATCATCTCGGCCGGGACAGGGGCCGGACCCGGGCCGTCACACCCCGTGCGGGTGTGTGGATTGAAATAGGACCTCGGCTACCCATGCGGGATCGACGCCAGTCACACCCCGTGCGGGTGTGTGGATTGAAATCCGAGTCCTCTGATCGCCGCGGCGATATCGGCGAGTCACACCCCGTGCGGGTGTGTGGATTGAAATTGGATCGGGTCGGTGACGCCTGCGGCCTTGAGCAGGTCACACCCCGTGCGGGTGTGTGGATTGAAATGACAAGACCGACATCACGATGGACGACCTCCGGTGTCACACCCCGTGCGGGTGTGTGGATTGAAATTCGCATAGCAATAGGGGCAGGGCGTGCCGTCCGGAGTCACACCCCGTGCGGGTGTGTGGATTGAAATTCTGATGGTTTCGAGGTCGCCTTTCAGGGCGTCGGTCACACCCCGTGCGGGTGTGTGGATTGAAATCGCTTCTATACCTCCTCCACCTACGACCGGAACAACGTCACACCCCGTGCGGGTGTGTGGATTGAAATCACTCGCCCTGATCGTGCAGGAAGGGGGCCATGGTCACACCCCGTGCGGGTGTGTGGATTGAAATAGCCTCCGCTACGCCGGTGCCCCCGGGCGCCAGGTCACACCCCGTGCGGGTGTGTGGATTGAAATCTGGAAAACTTCATCCGGAACGGGCTTCTGGGCGTCACACCCCGTGCGGGTGTGTGGATTGAAATCTTTACAACACGCTGATTGAGCAGGGCAACAAAGGTCACACCCCGTGCGGGTGTGTGGATTGAAATGCCCTCTGGGAACGGCTGCCCCCGACCACGGCAGTCACACCCCGTGCGGGTGTGTGGATTGAAATACGAGACAAGGGTCAACGCGGCGAGCGAGAATGGTCACACCCCGTGCGGGTGTGTGGATTGAAATGATTATACGGATTGGACTTGCGAGGTAGATTATGGTCACACCCCGTGCGGGTGTGTGGATTGAAATAGGATCCCGGTATCGGTCTCGAACCCAGGTTCGCCGGTCACACCCCGTGCGGGTGTGTGGATTGAAATCGGCATTGTCGGGATCATACACCGCCCGTATTGTGTCACACCCCGTGCGGGTGTGTGGATTGAAATCGGACCCTCTCGAAGCGGGCGCAGGCGAACGCGCTGTCACACCCCGTGCGGGTGTGTGGATTGAAATAAACTGACGTCCAAAACCGGAGTGCAGCCGATCTCGTCACACCCCGTGCGGGTGTGTGGATTGAAATACTACCCTTGCCTCTGTCCCCACCACCCTGCGTGTCACACCCCGTGCGGGTGTGTGGATTGAAATCGCTCGATCGTGTCGCACGGGAGGTCCGGGAGGTCGTCACACCCCGTGCGGGTGTGTGGATTGAAATGATGAGATCTCCGATATGATCGCCAACCCGGACGGTCACACCCCGTGCGGGTGTGTGGATTGAAATCGGAGCGCCTCGAGAATCTCGGGGTGCTCGGAACGTCACACCCCGTGCGGGTGTGTGGATTGAAATTTTCGTCTCGGAGTCGGTGCCGAGGACTACGAAGTCACACCCCGTGCGGGTGTGTGGATTGAAATTTTTCGGACGCACACCCTTCTGCGGAAGTCGTCGTCACACCCCGTGCGGGTGTGTGGATTGAAATTCCAGTGCGTCCACGATCAGCCTCTTTGCCGTGGTCACACCCCGTGCGGGTGTGTGGATTGAAATCCCGGAGGGAGTAGTGGACCGTGTTTTCGTTCGGTCACACCCCGTGCGGGTGTGTGGATTGAAATCTGGGTGTGACCGTGCAGATAGGCCCGGGTCAGGGTCACACCCCGTGCGGGTGTGTGGATTGAAATGTCGACGAGGCGTGGCGATACGAGGACGGCGAGAGTCACACCCCGTGCGGGTGTGTGGATTGAAATGCATATCTCATATGCTGTTGTCATATGCCATATGGTCACACCCCGTGCGGGTGTGTGGATTGAAATATTGAAGGACCGGCTACGAAGTTCCCCCGTAAGGTCACACCCCGTGCGGGTGTGTGGATTGAAATCAGAACGCAAACGATTTGGTAAAAAGTGGCAAATTGTCACACCCCGTGCGGGTGTGTGGATTGAAATGTCTCGGTATCTCTGACGAGGCAGGCATGGACTCGTCACACCCCGTGCGGGTGTGTGGATTGAAATGAGGATTTTAGGGATGTCGTCCTCCCGGACTACGTCACACCCCGTGCGGGTGTGTGGATTGAAATCACCAGACGCCCCGGTGATCGGTCTGGATGATCGTCACACCCCGTGCGGGTGTGTGGATTGAAATTGCTCTTTGATGACGTTTACGTTCACCGTCGCCCGTCACACCCCGTGCGGGTGTGTGGATTGAAATCCCTCGTAGCGGCGGGAGAGCAGAGCCTCGCGGGGTCACACCCCGTGCGGGTGTGTGGATTGAAATCACGAGGATTACGAGGCGCAGTACACCAAAACAGTCACACCCCGTGCGGGTGTGTGGATTGAAATATCGGCACCGCCGTCCTGTCTCTCCTCGCCGGGTCACACCCCGTGCGGGTGTGTGGATTGAAATTCCGAGCGCCTTGCCGCCCTGGAAGAGCCGGGGGTCACACCCCGTGCGGGTGTGTGGATTGAAATAAGAAGACCGGGAAGGTCCTCCGCAAGAAATGGAGTCACACCCCGTGCGGGTGTGTGGATTGAAATGCTCTCCGTGATAGGGAAATATCCCTGGACTGCGTCACACCCCGTGCGGGTGTGTGGATTGAAATCTGAATGCCCTGGTTCCGGACGTTGGCAAGGGCGTCACACCCCGTGCGGGTGTGTGGATTGAAATCATCATTCGACAATTGACGTATAGGGGAACAAAGTCACACCCCGTGCGGGTGTGTGGATTGAAATAATTTCTTCGAGAAAGAGAATACCGATCGCAAGGCGTCACACCCCGTGCGGGTGTGTGGATTGAAATAGAAAATGATTTCAGCCGCCGGAAACGACGAAAACGGTCACACCCCGTGCGGGTGTGTGGATTGAAATCTCCCGTCTGCGGCGGTCGGATCTGATTCGACGGTCACACCCCGTGCGGGTGTGTGGATTGAAATTCCGATCGGACTGTCGGCGCCCGCGTCGAGTATTGTCACACCCCGTGCGGGTGTGTGGATTGAAATTTGTTCGCAAACCTCCGGTTTACTGCCGTGCGGAGTCACACCCCGTGCGGGTGTGTGGATTGAAATTTGAATACCATGCTCGCCGTTGAACGCCAGGAGCGTCACACCCCGTGCGGGTGTGTGGATTGAAATGACGTATCTCGCGGATTATTGGTACGCGGCGGCGTCACACCCCGTGCGGGTGTGTGGATTGAAATCTCGGCGGTTCGACTACCTCGGCTCAGGGTAACGGTCACACCCCGTGCGGGTGTGTGGATTGAAATTTAAAAAACCTGACGCTACGGGCTCGCCTGCGGCTGTCACACCCCGTGCGGGTGTGTGGATTGAAATAAGGTGAATCAGAACTGTTACGTCGAGGATGTGATGTCACACCCCGTGCGGGTGTGTGGATTGAAATAGAAAATGCTGGATTGTGTCGGCCAGAACCATACCGTCACACCCCGTGCGGGTGTGTGGATTGAAATAAACTGAGAACCTCTTCCTGTTTCACCAGGAGCCCCGTCACACCCCGTGCGGGTGTGTGGATTGAAATCCTGCAGGCGGCGGCGAAGGTCTCTTCTCGCGGTCACACCCCGTGCGGGTGTGTGGATTGAAATTACCGAAGTCGTCATTTCAGCAACCCGCAATCCAGTCACACCCCGTGCGGGTGTGTGGATTGAAATGCCCAGGAGTAGCCGGTCATCTCCCGCGCCCCCGTCACACCCCGTGCGGGTGTGTGGATTGAAATTCCTTTAATCCCGGCTCGGGGGAGGTCCCCCTCACCGTCACACCCCGTGCGGGTGTGTGGATTGAAATTGTCACCGTAGAATCGTTGCTCAGTGGTTGAGAGTCACACCCCGTGCGGGTGTGTGGATTGAAATTCGAAGACCATTCCGGTCGCCGCTGCGGGATAGTCACACCCCGTGCGGGTGTGTGGATTGAAATCTGAAGGCCGTCCTCGAGACGAAGGCCATCATGTCACACCCCGTGCGGGTGTGTGGATTGAAATTCTTCTCAGATCCGGATCATCCGGACATGCAGGGTCACACCCCGTGCGGGTGTGTGGATTGAAATATGCAGGAAGACGAGGCGTTCAACCGTGCGAACCGTCACACCCCGTGCGGGTGTGTGGATTGAAATTCTTTGGGGGCGCGTCCCGGTTCGGCCATATTTAGGGTCACACCCCGTGCGGGTGTGTGGATTGAAATCAGATCATGGCCTCGACCGGATGGGTGATCTCGAGTCACACCCCGTGCGGGTGTGTGGATTGAAATCGATATGCTACCATCCTGAAATGGGTTAACGCCGGTCACACCCCGTGCGGGTGTGTGGATTGAAATATCATGGCCGACACCCCACAGGCCGACCTCGACGGTCACACCCCGTGCGGGTGTGTGGATTGAAATTCGGTCCCCCTGCGGGGCCGGGGCGAGTGGAGAAAAGTCACACCCCGTGCGGGTGTGTGGATTGAAATACCGACGCCTCGACCGACACCCCGACGGCGTGGGTCACACCCCGTGCGGGTGTGTGGATTGAAATTCCCGCACCCTCCTGGGCTACGAGACCGAGGCCGAGTCACACCCCGTGCGGGTGTGTGGATTGAAATAGGTCACTGTCGGGGTGCAGGAAACCGCACCCCCGTCACACCCCGTGCGGGTGTGTGGATTGAAATGACCTGCCCTGAAACACCCCATCCGTGCCGTAAGGTCACACCCCGTGCGGGTGTGTGGATTGAAATTGGATCATCGCAGATGCAATGCTGAACACCAAGTCACACCCCGTGCGGGTGTGTGGATTGAAATCCTACCTCGATGATGGATGCCATTTCACGGATCAGTCACACCCCGTGCGGGTGTGTGGATTGAAATCAGGATCTTCAGGCGGTTTCTGACGGTCTGGCCGTCACACCCCGTGCGGGTGTGTGGATTGAAATTTCTATTGCCCCTACTGGCTCCTCGATCTCTTCCTGTCACACCCCGTGCGGGTGTGTGGATTGAAATATGATCTTCCACTGTCTTGAATCCGTCCCGGCAGGGTCACACCCCGTGCGGGTGTGTGGATTGAAATGTTGAGGCGAAGATCGCCCCGGCGCAGATCCCCGTCACACCCCGTGCGGGTGTGTGGATTGAAATAGGACGCCGGGCTCGGAGAACGTCCGCAGCGGTGGTCACACCCCGTGCGGGTGTGTGGATTGAAATCAGTGCGCCCTCGGCAAGGTGGCGGCGACCTCCGTCACACCCCGTGCGGGTGTGTGGATTGAAATAGGGCGGCGGCGTCAACGATCGGCGGGAGCGGGTGTCACACCCCGTGCGGGTGTGTGGATTGAAATGGATACTCGCCGCTGGTCGTCGCCGCCGTGTTCTGTCACACCCCGTGCGGGTGTGTGGATTGAAATATCGTCGCTCTCGTCGAGGGCTCGGCCGAGGACCGTCACACCCCGTGCGGGTGTGTGGATTGAAATACCATCAACAAACGCTTCTTCACCGCCTCCAGGAACGTCACACCCCGTGCGGGTGTGTGGATTGAAATCATCTCTCCCCAATCCGCCGCAGTCGGCGACCCGTCACACCCCGTGCGGGTGTGTGGATTGAAATAGGGGTAGGGCTGTTGGTTGGACATAGGTGGTGAAGTCACACCCCGTGCGGGTGTGTGGATTGAAATGAGTTGACCGACCAGGTCGACGTAACTGATGCTGTCACACCCCGTGCGGGTGTGTGGATTGAAATCGTTCGGCTTCCGCAGGATCCTCAGAATGACCGCCGTCACACCCCGTGCGGGTGTGTGGATTGAAATATGATGGCAAAACCAACCAGTAAGGGGGCCACCCCGTCACACCCCGTGCGGGTGTGTGGATTGAAATTTCCATGTCAGGCGCTCCCGATCCGGGAATAGGCCGTCACACCCCGTGCGGGTGTGTGGATTGAAATGTACTCGCCCGGAGGCACAAAAACAATCCGCGTACGTCACACCCCGTGCGGGTGTGTGGATTGAAATTTGACGCCGCCCTTCGAGATTACCGGGCTGAGGTAGTCACACCCCGTGCGGGTGTGTGGATTGAAATCAGGATCGCGTATTCCAGCGGGTACCTGTGTTTTGTCACACCCCGTGCGGGTGTGTGGATTGAAATCAATAACCCAGACCAGGAACCCGATCCGGCGAGAGTCACACCCCGTGCGGGTGTGTGGATTGAAATCTCGCTGGCCAGATACCATTTCCAGCCGATGAGGGTCACACCCCGTGCGGGTGTGTGGATTGAAATTCCCACATCGCTGATACGTCAGCGTCGGGAGGCGGTCACACCCCGTGCGGGTGTGTGGATTGAAATTGAAGAAAGGTCGCTAGAGCCTGCATCACCGCCGGGTCACACCCCGTGCGGGTGTGTGGATTGAAATGCAGGAGGGAACCAGAACAGACAATCGGAGCAGGTCACACCCCGTGCGGGTGTGTGGATTGAAATATCATGGGCTTAAACTCCCGGTATGGGGAACTCCAGAGTCACACCCCGTGCGGGTGTGTGGATTGAAATCCGGGATCGTAGCGGCGAGGAGTTTGACCTCTGCCGTCACACCCCGTGCGGGTGTGTGGATTGAAATCTCAATACGGTTCGGCTCGGCGGCGTCGGCGTAGTCACACCCCGTGCGGGTGTGTGGATTGAAATAGGTTCCCGGTCGAGACGCCGACACTCTGCGCCGTCACACCCCGTGCGGGTGTGTGGATTGAAATTCCAGGCGCTTGAGGCGGGGATCGTTTACGGTGGCGTCACACCCCGTGCGGGTGTGTGGATTGAAATCAGGCCGCCCTCGGCAAGGTGGCGGCGACCTCCGGGTCACACCCCCTGCGGGTGTGTGGATTGAAATTACAATCGGCCAATCTGTATGAGCACCTGATTCGTCACACCCCGTGCGGGTGTGTGGATTGAAATCAGAGCGCCCAGACCCCTTGATCATCCCAGAACCGATCACACAGCGCTCCAGGACCACCCCCGCACTGAAGAAGATCAGGGCCACTGGAACGCCAAAAAACGCCCCCCCGCCCGCATCAAAAAATCAGCACATCCTGCACCATTTTAAGGATTTCGCCGACAAAATGCTCCATTTTCAAGCCCGGATCCATCACCCCATCTCCCGGAACCCCGACCAGAACCCCGACGCGGGCGGCGGCACAACCCACCCCAAGATCTCCCCAATTTCGCCCCCGTTCACCCATCCCGACCCCTCGATCTCGCCATTAAGGCCCTCATTTTCAAAAGTGCCATTTCCGCCCACCCCATCCAGGTCCACCCAAAAACAACCCCACTCTATCAGCCCCAGGACGCCCTCCCGCGAAGGGCGAGGACATTTGCCCATGGGCGGGGTCAGGAAGACACAGAGAGGCAGGGAGAGCCGACGGAAATCGCCCCAAATAGCCAGAAAATGCCGCCGCCACCCCCTCTGCCGCCCCCCGCGTCAGGCCAGAACGCCCGCCCCCCCGCCACCCACGGCAGAAATTCCGTGATCCCTGCCGGCCGGAATCCCCCATCCAATCCCGGACAAAAATGAAATAAAGCGCAAGGGGCAAAAAACAACATACAATTATACAAATATAATTATATATTATGGCGGACATATGCCGGCCAGAATACCCCATGATACCCCCGAAAATAGGGCTCCTCCTCATCGGCCTGCTGCTCCTCTGCACCGCGGCGGCGGCCTCCGAGCCCCCCAGGATCACCGTGACCACCGGCACAGGCTGGCTGGTCGCAGGCGGTGCAGAGAGTGCGGCCATCACGGCCGTGGTCACCGACGGCGCCGGCATCCCCATGAAAAACATAAACGTCCTCTTCTCCTGCGACCCGGCGATGGGATCGATGAAAAATACAGGGATGACCACAGATGCCGAAGGAAGGGCAAAAACCTTCTTCAAACCTGGAAAAAAGAGCGGGACGGCCGCGATCACCGCCACCGCCGCAGGGGTCTCGGCCTCGTGCTCCCGGGAGATCGACCACGCCACCCCGTACCGGATCGCCTCCCTCGACTACGAGAGCGAGATCACCGCGGGGTCCACCACCCCCATAACCATCCGACTGGAAGACCGGTACGGAAACCCGGTCGACTCCCGTAAGACGACGGAAACCGCCCGCTTCCTCGTCGGGTCCCCGACCGGGTCAGCCGGCATCCATGACGGAAGCGCATACACAAGCGATGCCACAATCGAGGTGAACGCCACCGGCTACCTGAACGCACCCTTCCAGGCCGACTATAAGAGCGGCACGAACATCATCTACGCCGACCTCCCCGGCGCCGTCGCCAGCCGCTACATCCTCATAACAGGGCTCGCAAACGCCGCCCCGGACTCGATCGACTGTGCGGTCACCCCCGACCTCTGGGTGCCGGCCGACGGCACGAGCAGGTTCTCCCTCGTCTACACCGTAAAAGACATCCACGGCAACCCGGCCGGAGCGCGGTCCCTGACAATCGCCGCCCTGCCCGGCGAGGACCGGACGGTCACCACGAACTCAAACGGCATGGCCACGATCACCTACGGCCCCAGGGACACCACCGGCACGGTCACCATCACGGCAACCTCGGTCGATGACCAGAACGTCACCTGCTCGACGACCCTCTCCTTCATCAGCACCGACCCGGTGGAGATGGTCCTCACCGCAGGCCCGCAGTCCATGCCGAGCCTGGACGTAAAACCCGACCAGACCGCCGCCGTAAGGGCGAAGGTGATGGACATCAAGGGCAACCCGGTGCCGGGCGAGACGGTCACCTTCACGGTCCAGAACATCGACACCACAGGGTATGCCGCCACCGCCGCCCCCGCGCTCCTCGCCGCAGAGGCCGCGACCGACGCCGACGGGTATGCCACGGTCTATTTCAGCCCGGGCGCCTTCACCCTCGATAAAAATCATCCGGACTACAGCCCGACGGCCACCGGCACCTGCACCGTGACCGCCGCCTGGGAGGGTGTCACCCGCTCCATCCCGCTCACCTGGAAGAACTACCCGTACCTCTCCATCTCGACCGCCGTCGATCCCGAGACCCTCGCAGTGAACGGCAGCGTGAACGTGACCGTCACCCTGAAGGGCGACGGCTGGGCGCTCCAGCCCGACCCGATCGACGTCGTGCTCGCCATCGACAGGTCAGGGAGCATGGCATATGAGAGTCCGTCCAGGATCAGCAGTGCAAAGGCCGCTGCAAAAACCTTCGTCTCCCATATGGACCCTGCACGCGACCAGATCGGCATCGTTTCATATAGCACCGACGCCACCTGCAATCGCTTGCTCTCCCATGATTATGCAAACGTGAACGCAACGATCGACGCCCTCTTGGCCAGCGGCTGGACGGCCACCCGCAAAGCCCTCTATCAGGCGATCAGGGAGATGGCCGCCAGGAAAAATTCAGACCCCGACGCCGTGCACGCCGTGATCCTGATGTCCGACGGCGAGTACAACTACTATGGCGACCCGCTCGCCCGCGGCACCGGATATGAGTCGACGTATGCCTGGTCGACATCCCAGAACAATTACCGGATCTTCCCCGACCTCACCGAGGAAGAGCAGAGACTCTCCACCTACGCAAACGACAACGACGTCAGGCTGTACATGATCTCGTTCTCAAACAGCATCACACCGGGGAGCCAGACCTGGAATACGATGGACACCCTGGCAGAGGAGACCGGCGGCAAACATTACCATGCCGTCACCGGCGACGACCTCTCCAGGGTCTACACCGAGATCGCCGGCGAACTCAAGACCGAGGCCGGCGTGGACACCACGATGGACCTGAATTTCCAGGAGATTGAGGTGAACGACGGCCAGAAACCCGGTAGAGAGGTCTTTGCATACCGGCACATCGACGGTCTCTCGACCAGCATCGCCAGCTGGATCGACAACGAGACCGGACACCATGTAATCGTCCAGCCCCACACCGAGAACAGGACCGTCGACTGGGAGGACGACGGGATCCTCCACTTCGAGATCGGCACGGTCAGGCTGCACCAGACCTGGACGGCGACCTACACCCTCAAAACCCTCATGAGCGGGAACATCAACATCTTCGGGCCGGGTTCGGTCATCTCGTTCAACGGCGGTTCCGACACCCTCGAACTGCCCGACACCTTCATCACGGTCGTCCCTGACCTGAACATCACCGGCCTTGACGCCGCCGCCCTGGAGGTCAGGGACCTTCAGCGGGTCGGCTCCGGACCGGTCACCGACTTTCTGCAGGTTGAGTGGACGATCAATTACACCGGCAGCGATACCGCCGGGCAGCACCTCTATTATGCCGATGACGGCGGCCGCACCTGGAACCACTTCCACACCATGCCACAGGTATCCGCAGGAGAGAGAACACAGGCGGCCGCCCTCGACATAAGGGAACTGCCGGCCGGACACTACACGATCCGGGTCCACGCGCAGGCGCCTGACGCCCCCGACGCCATCGCAGAACTCCCGGCCCCGATCCCGGTCGGGATCATAGAGACGGCAAAGATCAGGATCGAGTGAAGATAAAATAGGGCCATACAGCGCATGACTGACAATGGATTCCCTTTTTACGACCGAAACAAAATTCAAGAGAGAACGAATCCGTCTTTTACGTAGACCAGATGAATCAAGAGAAGAAGAACCGAACGGATGTTCAATGCATTTTAATAAGAGAGGGGATAGCAGCGTATCGCTGTTCCCGAGTGCTCCCGCAACTCAGTACCGAGCGTTACGTGAGTGGGCTTAACTGCTGGGTTCGGAATGAGTCCAGGTGTTTCCCCACTGCTATGGCCGCTATCACCCAAAGCCAAGGCCCGGAATCGAACCGGGATGTAGTTGATCTGCAGTCAACCGCGTAGCCACTCCGCCACCTTGGCGACCGTGTGTGCTCTATAATGTTAGCGATTATAGATTTTAAAGGTATGCACAGCGGGTTTCGTCTGGGTTCAACGGAAAACTGGATTTGGACGTTAGTACTTGCGGACTGAACACGTCGTTGCCTTCGTGCGTACATCCCAAGCCTATTAAGCGGGTCTTTTACCCATGTCCTGTAACGGAGTCTCTTTTTGGGCCGGGTTTCAAGCTTAGATGCTTTCAGCTTTTACCCCTTATCGCGTAGCTGCTCGGCATTGCCCTGTCGGACAACCGATCGACCAGTGGCGACGAAAGAAAGTTCCTCTCGTACTATTTCTTTCTTACCCTCAGACTCCTGACACCCCAAATAGATAGTAACCGACCTGTCTCACGACGGTCTAAACCCAGCTCACGATCCCCTTTAATAGGCGAACAACCTCACCCT
>ENA-ORXD01002559-ORXD01002559.1-sediment-metagenome-genome-assembly--contig:-NODE-2559-length-11828-cov-3.220832_pt1 | contig 11828 bp, 8 predicted proteins | sample MGYA00237862_ERZ511471 | MGnify/ENA metagenome assembly ERZ511471 | reverse complement strand
AAGAGAACACCGGATGATGTTGCCCTTGCCCTGATTCCTCTTTTTCATGCTTTCGGCGCGACAGCCAATATGCTTCTCATCATTCGGGCGGGCAGTTCTATCGTCATGATGGATCGATTTACAATGGAAAGTTTTTTTAGCGCGATAGAAAGAGAAAAGATCACATACATATCGGCCGTGCCGCGCTTGTTCATGGGAATGATTTTTTATGAAAAAGCGTCCAAATATGACGTTCGTTCTTTAAATCTTTGTGTTACCGGCGGATCGCCGATGCCGGCGGATTTCCTCCCTGTTTTTGAAAATAAATTCGGGATCAGGCTTCTGGAAGGCTATGGATTGACGGAAGCGTCTCCCGTCTGTTCTTTCAATAGACCGGATATCATGACAAAGCCGGGATCAATCGGCCTGCCCATACAGGGTGTGGACATTAAAATTGTTGATGATGATGGCCGGGAAGTGCCCCGCAATGTAATAGGCGAATTGATTGTCAAGGGTGATAATGTTATGAAAGGCTATTATAACAACGAAGCGGCCACAGCCAGCGTTATCAGGAATGGCTGGCTCCATACGGGGGATTTGGGACGAATGGATGAGGACGGGTACATTTTTCTGACCGGACTCAAGAAGAGAATGATTATCACCAGCGGATTTAACGTTTATCCGCGGGAAGTGGAAACGGTGCTGAAAATGCATCCGGCGGTGAAAGCCGTGAGTATATCAGGCAAAGAGGACATGATGCGCGGTGAAATAGTCAAGGCGTCTATTGTTCTCAAGGAAGGACAAAGCGCCGATGAAAAAGAGATTATCCGTTATTGCAAGATATATCTTTCCAGTTACAAGGTTCCGCGTGAAGTCGAATTCGTTCAGGAGATTTCCAAGTCAGCAGACATTGAATATTAATCTCTCAGGTGAAATAACCCCAAGGAAATTCTGTTCATGAATAAACCGGCAGTTTCTGATGTCTGGAAGAAATACTTCATCGTTCTTCTCGCTCTTGTTATGGGATTTTTTTTAGCTGTTGTCGTCCATAGAACCGGGCTGTTCAATTTTTTTAATACTCCTCAAATTGCGGGTTATCATATCGCTCTTAATAGCGGATACGCGGGTCGATCAAAATTGCCTGCTATTGCCCGAAAGGTGCTCAACGGAAACGCTATTATCGATCTGACGAATAACGCACGGGCGGCAAACGGGCTTCCTTCCCTTGACGAAAATCGACTTCTGGCTTCGATCGCCCAATCACGGGCCAGGGATATGCTGGAGAAACAGTATTTCGACCATGTTTCTCCCACGGGTGAGCAGGTATCGGATTTGGCTGAGCGGGTTGGTTATCCTTACAGGATCATTGCGGAAAATATCGGAAGCGGTGATTTTATCAGCAACCAGAAGATTGTGGATGGATGGATGCAGAGTTCCGATCACAGGGAAAACATTCTTTCGACGGAAGTGCGTGAAATAGGCGCGGCGGTATTAAAAGGAACTATGAAAGATTCGGACACGTATATTGCCGTGCAGGTATTCGGCCTGCAATCCCGTCCTGTGGCGAAGAAAATATGTGTAGCCCCTTCGGATAATCTTCTTCATGATATCGAATTGAAAAAAGCGGAGATTGAATCTCTTCAGGGTCAGCTGGACCGCTTAAAACAGGAACTGGAAACGGAGCGGGAAGCTATCACGACGCAGAGAAAATATATTGATAATGATGCCCGGAAAATCCACGCATTGAATGTCAGAATTGCCACTTTCAATGAAAAGAGCCGTTGGTATAACAGGATGGCGGAAGAAGAGCAGGCCAAGTCAATTGTTACGGAATCCATGATTAACGAGTATAATAAAATAGTTCAGACTTATAACGACTGCTGTAATGACAAAAACTAAAGCGAGTTCCGGATAAAAAATTTTTTGTGACGATCTTCCTGATTGACACATTGAACGATTCCCGTTATATCTTTTGACGCTTATTTCCCGGTTTTAAAGAATAATATCAGGGCGAGTGATCATGGGAGTTTTTTCACGACTGGAAAATTACATCAGTCAAAAATCCGACTCCAACCTTGTTATCGCGATAGCGGCGATAATCTATTTTACCAATCAAATTGTCATCGGCTCCATTATTCATCCGCTGGGCACGCTCAACGCTCTTGCGTTACAAACAACCATGTGCAGCGAAAATTTTAAGGCCATTGCCTCAGGATGGATTTCATCGGGAGAAATAGCGATTTATTATAAACATTTTCAATTCGATCATTATCATCCGTTGCTTTACGGTATATTTTTAAGCCTGCTGATAGCCAGGGCATTTAAGATCAGTCATGTGAATCCAAGATTCAACTGGATTATGCTGACACCTTTTGTCGCCGCATTCTGTGATGTATTTGAAAATATGATGCATCTTTATTTTCTGGCCGATCTGAACAGGGCAACGCCATTACTGGTTGCTGTTTCCGGGCTGGCGACCAATATCAAGTGGTTTTTATCCTTATCCGGAACAGCGCTGGCCATCGTTCTCATCGCATTTTGGATTATAAAGAAGTTTATTACAAAGAGCGTGTAAAATATTAATAAATAAGGTAAATATCATATGAAGTTATTGACTTATCAGCGTGGTTTAAACAGCAAGACGCTTTTTGGCGTTGTTATCAAGGGATACGCGGTGTCTTTCGAAACACTCCGGCAGAAATCCGGGTCAACACATGAAGAACTTACGGATGTTTATTCCTATCTGGAAAATCTGCCGGAAAGTGAAAACTCGGCAAGAGAACTTCTAAAATACGGGGAAGCATACATTTCATCCTGGAGCGATAAGGAAAAAACGCCGCTGGAAAATGTAAAAATTCTTGCTCCGGTCCCTCATCCAAGGGCGCTGATTGATTTTGGATTGTCACCGCGTCATCTGGGTAATTCGTCGGCGACGTTGATCAAACACGCATTTGGCGCTTTCGGTTCGCTGATTGCGCCGGTTATTAGAAACACAGTTCAAAAGACAACCCGTGGAAAGATGCTCTATTACAAGGGCAACCATAATGCGATTATCGGAGACAATGATGCCGTTCATTGGCCGACGTATTCGTCTTATCTGGATATTGAACCGGAGCTGGCGATCATTACAGGAAATGAAGCAAAACCGATAGCCGGATATACCATTTTTAACGATTCGTCGGCGCGCGATATTCAGTTAAAAGAAATGCTGGGATTGGGGGGACCGGCCAGAAGCAAGGATTTCGATTGCAGTAATGGACTGGGGCCCTTTATGGTTACCCCTGATGAAGTCGGCGATCCGCTCGCCTTGAATGTGAAAGTCAAAATCGGGAATAGAATGGAGTGGACGGGAAGCACCTCCGAGTATTCTGCCCCTCCGGAAAAAGTCATTGAATATTTAAAAACTGTTTCCACACTATTGCCGGGAACGGTCATCGGAATGGGAACCATTCCCGATTGCACGGGACTGGACAACGATTCGTGGATAAATCCGGGCGAAAAAATCGAAATCATTTTCGATAAACTGGGAATCCTCAGGCAGAACATTCCGGACGTTTTAGGCAAGATGGAACCATCAACCTGGGGGAACAGGAAGGAATTAAGTAAATTTTATTAATTCAAGCTATCTTAAAAGATCACGTGGTTGTAAAGCATTCAAGAATGTGAGGAACTTTTACATGTGGCCAGTCCCCCCCCTCGGCTGCGAACATAAGTTTTTGTAAGATAGCGCTTAAGGTTTTTTCAGATATCCTTTTTTTCATTGTGTAATAAACACGGTTTGAGCCCGACAAATATAGACGAGAACACCCACATGATGCGCGGCGAAGACTTTATTGACAGACAGGTCTGATTTCCCTATACTACATGCATCCCACAGAAAAAGAAGTTCTTATGAATTCTATCTGCCAGGAGTATTTTTATGAAAAGTCAGATTGTATGCAAGTTCGGCGGAACTTCGGTTGCCAACGCCGCACAGATCAATAAAGTTAAGGATATTGTTTTACAAAATAAGAAAAGGCAGTATGTGGTTGTCTCCGCCCCGGGCAGAGATTCTTCCGACGAGGAAAAGTTGACCGATTACTTGATAAACATTGCCACCGAGGGCAGGCACTTTCGTTCACAAAGCAAAGAAATAGACGCGCAGCAAAGTTATCAACATGTTATCGGAAAATTTCAAAGACTGGCTGCTGATTTGGGCATTGAAGGAAAGGACATTATTGAAAAGCTGGAAAAGGACTTCAAAAGACCGATTCCTGAAGGAAAGAGAAAGGATTTTCTTGCTTCCCGCGGTGAAAGATATAATGCTGAAATCGTCTGCCGTTATTTCAACAAGCAGGGCATACTTTCGGAGCTTGTTTTGCCTGAAGATATGGGATTGGTCGTATCCGAAGATTTTTCCAACGCCAGCGTTATCCCGGTTAGTTATCGCAATATTAGAGAAAGGCTCAGCAAAGTGGAAGGTGTTTCCGTGATCCCCGGTTTTTACGGTGTGACGGCTAAGGGAGATGTGGCTGTTTTTACCCGAGGGGGTTCTGATTTAACGGGAGGAGAAATAGCCTTTGCCGTCGAGGCGGCTCTTTATGAAAACTGGACGGATACGGATGGGATTTACCAGGTGGACCCGAATCTTATTCCTGAAGCAAAAGTTATTTCCCGTTTGACTTATAAAGAAATACGCCTGCTTTCGTCAAAAGGTTTTGATGTATTTCACTATGACGCGATGGTTAACTGCAAAAAAAGAAATATTCCGATACAAATCCGAAACACGAACAATCTTGCTTCGGAAGGAACGCTGATTGTATCCGAGCGTGTTCCCAAGGAAGTTGTCGTCGGCATCGCTCGCAAAGATAATATTGCCTATCTTTATATTGAACGCGACGGTGCAGGGGAGACGATCGGCTTTGTTCACGACCTTTTGCGCGTCATCAAGGATTACGGCATCGAAACTTATCACTATCCGACAGACAGGGACGACGTTGCCATTCTTTTAAATCAGAATGATATGGTTGGATATGCGGAGGATATCAAAGAGACTATTGAAAAAGAATTCAGGCCGGACACGCTGGAGTTCAGTTACAATATTACCATTCTTTCTCCCGTGGGTATCGGCATGAAAAATCATCCCGGCGTCATTGCGGAAGCGGCAACAGCTCTCAAGGATCAAAACATCAATATCGATATTATCAACCAGGGGCCGGCGCAGATAAGTTTTCATTTCGGTTTTCAGAATTATTATGCCGACAGTGCCCTGAAAGCAATGTATAAAAGCTTAATCAAATAACGAGCAAAAAAGCAAAATCTGGTAAAAATATCCGCTTCTGGCGTTACCAATGTCCATTGGTCCAAAGAAACATCCGCGAAATCCAGGACTCTTTTAAAAAAGAATTGATTTTGTCAAAAAAGCGGTGCTACCATACACAACAACGATTAATGCAAAGGAGGGAAGCCATGGCCATTGATTATTCAATTATTGGGAATAAAATAATCATACGAACCGGGGGCCGTCTCTGCGAAACTTCCGACGAACTCCTGGAAAGCGACCTGTTCCTCACGGTTTTGACAGAATGCATCAGGGAACTCGAATCGCGTAATTCACTGTTACTGAATATATTCGGAAAGACGACGGTTGACAAACACACTATCCAAAAATTGGCTCTGGTGTTTAAAAACCTTGCAAAGATCGATGCTGAACTTATTCCCAAGGTGGTCGAGGGATCCGAACCGTACTTTTCAGACAAAAATTCGCTATTAAATTTTGTTGAATATCTATACAACTTCTGGCGCTCCCATGAACGCTACATTATCATTGACTCGTTCGACGACAGTTTCGAGAAAAGACCGTACCGCGTCTTCAACAAGCGCATCCAGGGTCTGACCGAACTGATCCGCGACACGTACCGGGATATCAAAGAAAATATTACCGGGTCGCATCCCCGCATATACCGGCAGTTGTCTGCCGGGGCCAAGATTTCCGCCATCTGCACCAGGGAAAATATTCATCTTCCCGGTCTTTACACGGACAAACTCGGATCGGTGCCGATGGTTCGGCAGGTATTATTCTATCCGACACTGATCTTCGATCCGCCCATGAACAAGCGAACCGGACAGTTCGTCCGCATCGATACGAATCCCATGGATGTCGTGAAAATACGGCCGGAGGAGTGGCTTTGCTATCCCGCCATGGTCGGGAATCTGCTCATACATGTCTACTTTCACCAAAATTTCATGGAGCTGGGTTTTTCGCTCTGCAACCTGTTCGAACTCGCCGGGGACAAGCATCTCACCGAAAAACCGGACGCTCTTTTCCTGTTCGGCGTTCAGGACGGGTCCCTTGACGGATTGGCACAATACAAGACCGTGTTTCACGAGGACCAGTCCAACAACATACTGGTCGGGGCCTGTCCGGGAAGCAACGAGTTCGGTTACTTCGGCTATCTCAAGAAGATGATGCTTACATTGCATAACGCGATCATGATCAGGCAGGGAAGGTTTCCTTTTCACGGCGCGCTTTACCAGATTTATTTGAAAAACGGGACCGAAGCGACTATTCTCATGATGGGCGATTCGGGCGCAGGTAAATCAGAGACATTGGAGGCCTTCAGGATGCTCGGGGATGAGCACATGCGGGGACTGCAGATTATCGCCGATGACATGGGATCCATCAGCATTACCAAAGAAGGCGATATAATCGGATACGGGACCGAAACAGGGGCGTTTATACGACTTGACGACATTAAACCCGGATATGCCTTCAGGAACATCGACCGGTCGATCATCATGAATCCGGGAAAAACAAATGCGCGCATCGTGCTGCCGGTTTCAACTCTTGAGGAGGTCAACATGGGGGTCGGGATTGAATATGTCCTCTATGCCAACAATTACGAGGAGATTGACGAAGATCATCCGGCGCTCGAACGCTTCTCCACGCCAGAACAGGCCTTTTCAGTGTTCAGGGAAGGCACGGTTATGAGCAAGGGAACCACCGCGTCGAAAGGCATCGTCCACTCGTATTTCGCCAATATTTTCGGTCCGCCCCAGTACCGGGAGCTTTACGATCAGCTTGCTCGGAAATATTTCGAAGCATTCTTCAGCAAGGGAATCTTCGTCGGTCAGATCCGTACGCGCCTGGGCATACCGGGATGCGAAATGACCGGCCCGAAAGAAGCGGCGCTCAAACTTCTTGAAATGATGCTCGCCTAGAGTAATAAAGTTAAATAGTTGTATGTTATGTAATCCATTAGTGAGATACAACTTAACGGATGCAATCTTCCAGAATCCGTTTTGTTTTCAGCATGTCCTTGATTCTTACTTCCAGGGTCATCGTGGAAGCATAATCCTTACTGACAAGCGCCTTGATAATCGCTTTATAATCCACAGAGCCTTCGCCCAAGGCAAGATGCAGATCATCTTTGACACTTGTTCCGCCGCGATTATCGTGAACGTGAATGTGCGCGATACGGGGAAAGTGCTCTTCAATAAATCGAAACGATGTATTTTGTCGGGCAAGAAGCTGGGCATGTCCGATATCCAGTGTCATTTTCAAGCCGGGAATGGCTTCGAATGCGGGCGCGAAACTATCGGCCCGTTCGCTTAAGTTTTCGATACAGACGGTTATTCCAGAATCGTTACCGTAATCCACAATGCGCTTCAGTATTTCGAGCTTGCCGCGAATCAAATCCGCCGTCGCCCAGCGTTTATCCATCCAGAAATGCAGCGTCGCTTTGGTGATGTCGAGTTGTCTTGATATTTTCATCAGCGCTTTGATTCGGGGAAGAAATTTATCCCGCAGTATTGCGACGTCGAAAGGATTATCCTCATTGGGGTAATGCGCGAGAAAACTTATCCCGTAGTTTTTCTTTATCTCCAGAAGCTGCGGAATCCATCCGGAAACCATCGCCGGATCGTCAAGAGAAATTTCGATGAAAGGCAATCCTAATTTACTTACCGATAGGGTTTCATCAAGGTTGTGGGCTCGTCCGCCAATAATAATCATAAATATCTTTTAATAGGGAAGGGGAAAGTATTAGAGACGCCCTTCCTGTTTTAATTTATTGTGAGACTCCAATTTCAAAAAAGACATGCATTGAAATTTGTTTGTCGAACGATCCCGCGATAAGCGGAGGGTAATAAGATCCAAGTTTCAGAAACACAGTGCGCTGAAACTTGCAGACCGAATTATCCTGCGCATGGATATAATACCCGCCCCTCGGGGCGGAATAAGGGACCCCGGCTTGCCCTGGGGTTTACACCCGTGATTCGGAATCATTCTCTCATCCTTAAAGATTCTACGGTTGTCTTTTATAACTTCTTTAAGTTTTTTGTCAACTGAAGGAAAAATCATGAATGAACTCAAGATGATTTAGATATTTGTTGTTTGTATTTATAAAAATACATGGTATAGAATAAATAAATCAAAAAGAAGACGGTTCTTTAAAATAAATAAGCATATGTGAAATAATTGATCAGGTGTCTTAAGGAGGTAGTTCAGATTTAAGCTGTTGTTGAAAAACATTAAATATAAGAGTTGATAATATGAAAACAATTGCTGAGACGAGTTATAAAACGGATGAGAAAAAAGATTTTACGCCGGAAGAATTAACAAAAGCGAAAGCGACATGCGAATTTGTTATCGATCTTATTAAGGCAATTTCACGAAGCGGTTATTATGATGCCCATCATCCGGTGTCCCAGGAGGTGAAAAAAGGCCTATACGATGCGTTTAAAAACGCTCTGAGCAGTTGCGCTGAAATTATGCTTACCTGCCACGATTATGAGGATAAAGTTGATATCCATATCAGCGGGATTCTGGAGCAGCCTTTCAATATAAGAAAATTAACTCATGCCGTGACGTCTGATTTGTTTATTCCCAAACTTCAGGATTATTTCGAAAGAAAAAGTCTCAACAGTTTTGTCATAAAAAAAGATATTACACCTGAACATTTTGAATCGTTTATCGACATTATGAGCGAGCCCATAGCTGAATCTGCGGATGTTTCCAGGCTTGGTGAGTATCTGACCAAGGCGCTTGCCGATCAGGATATAACGGAAGTCTCCACAATTTTTAAAAATGACATCGTGCTTTCCCGTGGAAAGATGCCCTGGCGCGTATCGATTATCCTGCGTCGTTTGGCTAAGGATCTAAAGATGGTGCCGATGTTCCGTTCCGCTTCCGCTGAAAAAATGATATTGATAAAAAAGCAAATTGTGGAAGACATCATCAGGCCTCTCAACAATTTTGATTTACTCAGAGATCTGATTGTTAACTGTGACATTATCGTGGCCCACATCACGCATCTGCTGGAAGTCGATGAAATGGAAAACTTAATGATTAATTCATTACCCATAAATGCCGTTATACCGGTTGCCCATGCTGTTTTAGAAGTCTATGAAGAAAATAAAAAAGATATAAAATCTGGTGACAAGGATGATGAATCATTCTCTAAAAAAAGAGACTTATACCTAGCCAAAGTGTTGAATATAACCGCCCGAAGAATTGTTTTAGAAAACGTGCCGGATGCTGTCAGTCTATTTGAACGATTGTATGAAAATGATATCGTTGATGTTGATATGCTTCCGGAAAAAATGCGCTTTGACATTCACAATAAAAAAATAGCCGAATATATTATCGCGGAATTTGACACGTTCATCGAAAAAGCCATGAGCGCTGATACGGACGAGGACATGCAAACTCAGGTGACAATATTTAAGAGAGTCATTCCCCATTTTATCAGGCTGAAGGAATGGGGTGTCATTAAGAGCATTATGGAAACGTTACGGGTTTATGAGTCGCGGAGTCAGGGCGTCTCTAAAGCATCGGATCTTTTTTTACAAATGCCCGATGCTGTCTTGGACGGTTACGAGGAAGCGTTTGCGGATGAGTTTATTAATGCGGATAATGATTCAAAAGCTCACATTAATGAGATTTTGATACAACTGAACTCGAAGTGCATAGATATCCTGAGCGTGGTATTGAATAAAGGCAAAGAACCCAATGTATTTAAAAATGCCATAGACCTTTTGTCTCAAAAAGGTGAACTTGCCAGACAATGGTCATTAAAAATACTTGATGATCCCGATCAGTCATTGGCCATGATGAATTTTGCTTTGCTCGTGATCACGAATGTCGGTCGTAGCGATGATGTTAAGTCGGTTGAAAAAAACTTAAGACATTCCAATTCAAGTATCAGGGCCAAAGCTCTGGTTGCGATGGTAAAAATAAATGAAAAAGAAGCCGAAACCTCATTGATTGAAGCTTTAAGGGATGGAGAAGAAAAGGTAAGAAATCAGGCGGTAAATTTACTTGAACACGAATTGACTGTTTCACAAGCATCAGCCGGGAAGATTTTAACGTATGTGAAAGAAAAGCTTAACAATAAAAATATAACGGCAAAGGAAGCGGGATTTATCTCCGCTTTATTAAGAATTGTGGGAAAAATTAAGGATGGCTCCAATAAAGAATTTCTGGAAAATGAAATTATCGCGATGGCGTCTGATTTGCTACGCGAAAGAAAAGGTCTTTTAAAATTCATGAGTACTGAACTCAGCAGAGAGCACGAGGAAATTATCTGCGCCTGTGCGTCGACCTTGGGTAAAATAGGGGGGATGAAATCAAAAGATTTCTTGAGGGCACACATCAATGACAAAAGCTTATTCTCAAATGTGGCGAGAGAGGCCATAACCGAGATAGATAAAAATAATCGGTAAATGAGGGGAAATATTCCTGTTTGATATGAGACGAAGTCTTCTTCCCGGAAATGATTATTTTATGAAACCATTGTGCTTGCGCAATAAATCGGCGAATTCGTCGGCCGTGACGGGTTTGCTGAAATAAAACCCCTGCATTTCATCACAGACTTGCTCCCGGAGATAATTTTCCTGCTCAGAGGTTTCAACGCCTTCTGCGACAACCGTGAGACTGAGAACCTTGCCCATATTAATGATCGCTTCGGTGATGGCCTTGTCTTCCGCAGCCTGCGGAAGATTGCGGATAAAAGATCGGTCAACTTTCAATGTATCAACAGGAAAATGCTTGATTTGGGCAAGTGACGAATAGCCTGTTCCAAAATCATCAATAGCAAGCCGGATTCCCATTTCCTTGATTTTTTTCAAGAAGGTCAAAAGGCGCTCAGGGTTGTGCATGACCATGCTTTCGGTAATTTCCAGTTCCAGAAGATTGGGCGGCATTTCCGTTTCTTTTAATACGGATTTTATATCGTCCAGTAAATTATCATCCATAAGCTGACGAAGCGATAAATTGACCGCCATACACACCGCGGGAAGACCCTGTTTTTGCCAGGCGATATTCTGAGCGCAGGATGCTTTCAGAACCCATTTGCCGATGGGAATGATCATTCCCGTTTCTTCCGCGACGGGAATAAACTGTGTTGGCGTGACCACTCCCAGATAAGGATTATTCCAGCGAAGAAGAGCTTCCACTCCGGTGATTTCGTTGGTTTTGAAATCCAGCCGTGCCTGATAATCCAGAAATAATTCATTGCGCTCCAGCGCGCGGCGCAGATTGGTTTCGATGGTCATGCGTTCAGTGGAATGCGTCTTGATATCTTTGGAATAGAATTGATAATTGTTCTTGCCTTCTTCCTTGGCGAAATACATGGCGATATCGGCGTTTTTCATCAACGTTTGTTCATCTTGAGCATCATGAGGATATGTGCTGATGCCGATACTGGCTGTGACGCGGCATTCTTCACCCATGATGACCATAGGCTGCATGGCGGCCGAAAGTATTTTATGGGCGACTTTCGCCACCTGGGTCAAATCGTTGAATTCCTCGATCAAAATGACAAATTCGTCACCGCCGAGGCGGCCGACAACATCGACGGCTCTCAGCC